>Ga0172365_10002911_pt1 | contig 12738 bp, 9 predicted proteins | sample LakKivSesite48cm_FD_114535 | JGI IMG/M metagenome (GOLD analysis project Ga0172365, IMG submission 114535) | Sediment microbial communities from Lake Kivu, Rwanda - Sediment site 48cm | ecosystem: Environmental > Aquatic > Freshwater > Lake > Sediment | place: Rwanda: Western Province, Lake Kivu...
GATATGAGAATCTTCCCTTTCCCGGGTATTTTATCCTCAGGCAGAATTGTAAAAAGGTCAAGCTCCGGTTTCATAAGTGAAGGCAATTTACAAATTATTTATATAAAAGTCTCTTTCAACAATTGTGCCCTTTTAAACGATAAAATTATTGAAAAATCTTGTATAAAAAATCAAGCAAACATCTATTGTAAATTAAATATTATCATATTTTTACCCGGATTTCTGAACACGTATGCAAAGGAGTTTATTAAGAATCATCGGGAATAAAGTGGTTCTGCACAACCGCGAGAGAATGTGCGAAACAGCTGAGGAATTGCTGGAAAGCGAAAAATTCAGATTGGTACTGGACCATTGTCTCGATAATCTCCGCTTAAGACGATCACCGCTGATAGATATCTTCCCTGCCGGAGTATCAGGCATTCCCGAGGTGAACGACCTGGTCAGAACGCTTTCTCTGCTATTCAAATATGAAGCAGAGGTTGTCCCTCATATTTTCAATCCTTCATCAGCCTTTCTGAAAGATCTTCAGCTTCTTAACAGCTTTGTAGAATACCTTTATGATTACTGGAGGCATTTTGACCGCTTTATTATAAATGACTCGGAGGGGGATCGTCTTGATAAACGGCCATACCGGACATTCAGTGAAACAATTGAGCATCTGACACATCTTATAAGGACGGTATACAGGCATATCCAGGAGAACATTACTGGCAGTCACCCGAATGTCTACAGACAGGTCATGGCGGGTGCAGAGATGGCAGTAATATCGCTGCCAAAAGATATCCCTTATCCTGACAGGAGATATGATAAGCTGAACACAATCCCCGTTATCCGGCAGGTGCTTATTTATCCTCCTCTGGTAATCCAGCAGCCAATGAATAAGCGAACAGGGCATTTCAGGCGGGTTTTACAGAATCCGGCTGACCTGGTCTCTCCTGACCCTGGTGACTGGCTGTGCTATCCCGTAAAAGCAGGCAAGCTGCTTATCCTTGTTTATGTGCACATGACATTCCTTGATCTGGGGCTCTCTATGTGCAATCTCTTCCAGCTTGCAGGTGACTCAGATCTTAGGGAAAAACCTGATGCTATATTTTTCTATGGTGTTCAGGAGAACGTTCTTGAGGGCCTTTCAGACTATCAGACAGTGTTCTATGAGGATGAGACCAATGGCATGTTTGTAGGTGCAATACCCGGAAGAGTGGAATTCGGATACTTCGGTTATCTTAAGAAGATGATCCTTACTCTTCATAATTCAATTGTTATGAAATCAGGCAGGATGCCTTTCCACGGTGCGATGGTTAAAATAATGCTGCAAGGCGACCGTGAAGCTACCGTCCTGATGATGGGGGATACAGGCGCCGGAAAATCGGAGACTCTTGAGGCATTGCGTATATTGGGAGACAAGCAGATACGTGAGCTCAGAATCATAGCCGACGATATGGGTTCCATTGAACTCGACGGTAAAGGAAATCCTGTCGGTTATGGAACTGAAACAGGCGCCTTCCTCAGGTTAGACGATCTTCAGCCAGGGTACGCATACGGTCATCTCGACAGGTCAATAATAATGAATCCCAGCCAGGTGAACTCAAGAATAGTACTACCGGTAACCTCATATGAAAATGTAATTAAGGGGCATAAAATTGATTATGTTCTCTATGCAAATAACTATGAGCAAATTGACGATGATCATAAAGTTATTGAACAGTTCACTTCTGCCGGGGAAGCCATCGAGGTCTTCCGCAATGGCACCGTTATGAGCAAAGGTACAACCACCTCCAGCGGCCTTACAAACTCATACTTTGCCAACATCTTCGGTCCTCCTGAGTACAGGGAGCTTCATGAGGAAATAGTATCAGGATACTTTGAATCCTTCTTCAGAAATAATATATACGTAGGGCAGATGCGTACACGTCTGGGTATCCCCGGCTATGAGACCTCTGGTCCTAAGGAAGCTGCGGCTGAGCTGCTGAAGATCATTGGAGACACTTCCCTCATCATATCATAAACAACATCAAAAATATCCTCGGCACTGGGTTTTGAGAAATAATCGCCGTCAGTGGTATAAGCAGGCCTGTGCTCTTTTCCTGTAAGTGTTCTTGGAGGTGAATCAAGATACTGCCAGCCTCCCTGTTTTTCAAGGACCTGCTGCATCATGAATGCTGTAGTGCCGCCCGGTACATCCTCATCAATAAAGAGTATCCTGTTTGTCCTTGAGACAGAATCAAGTATAATCTTCTGTATGTCAAAAGGAACCAGGGTCTGCACATCAATAAGTTCAACCGAGATGCCATGTGTTGCCAGTTGTCTCACTGCATCCTGAGCTATCCTGACAGTTGAGCCATAAGTGACAATTGTAAGGTCAGACCCCCTGCTCAGAATCTCCGCGATACCAAGCTGAATACGAAATTCGCCAATATTGTCAGGCATCTTTTCCTTAAGCCTGTAGCCGTTGAGAGGCTCTATAACTATTGCGGGATCATTGCCTTCAAGAAGCATATTATAAAATCCGGCTGCACGGGTCATGTCCCTTGGTACACATACATACACTCCCCTGACAGAGTTTACCAGCATGCTCATCGGCGATCCGGAATGCCAGATTCCTTCCAGCCTGTGCCCCCGTGTTGATATAATAAGAGGAGCTATCATCCTGCCTGCGGTCCTGTAATGTGTCGTTGCCAGGTCGTCGCTCAAAATCTGAATTGCATACATCAGGTAATCAAGGTATTGTATCTCAGCTATTGGTCTCATCCCCCTGAGGGCAAGACCTATGCCCTGACCAAGTATTGTTGCTTCACGGATGCCTGTATCAGTAATTCTCAGCTCTCCGAATTTCTTCTGCAATCCCTCGAGTGACTGGTTTACTCCCCCGATATTGCCGGTATCTTCACCAAAAGTCACAAGTAGCGGAAATTTGGAGAACAGCCTGTCATAGTTATCCCTCAGTATCTGGCGTCCTGGTACTTCAGGTGAGTTTGCCGAATAAGCTGGCGCAACGGGTCTTACATTCAGTACAGACGATGGTGTTTCATTATAAAGGAAGGTGTTGTAGCTTTTTGAGGCGTCCTCGTAATTCCGTCTGAGCCATCCATGAAGCTCTTCCTTAAGGTTGTCAGATTTGCTGCACGATTCACACACATTCCTTAGTATCTTCCTTGCAGCCATGAAGTTATCCTTGCGGATAGGTGTGATGACTTTCGTGAGATCTTCTGTTATATCATTCACACTGGCTTCTTTTACAGGTTCGTGGCATGAGCAGCTGCGGCTTTTAATAATTCTTACGAGTGCATCACGCTCAATTCTTATAGGTGTCTGGAACATTTCCCATGCTTTCTTTCTCGATTCCTTTGCCTCTTCCTCTGCTTCGTATGCCACCTTATCAAGCTCTTCTGCAGTTGCAATTTTCTGCTCTATTATCCATTCCTTCATTTTTCTTATAGGATCAAACTCCTCTTCCCACCTGAGCCTCTCTTCCGATTTATACCTCTCATGGGAGCCTGATGTTGAATGTCCCAGGGGCTGAGTAACCTCCTCTACATGAAACAAAACTGGAACATGATCCCTGCGGCAGATGCCGATTCCTTCCTCATACATCTTTATAAGACCGGGATAGTCCCAGCCTTTACCCTTGTAAATAATAATACCCTGACGATCTGCTTCCTTCTCAAAACCTTTAAGTATGTCAGAAATACTTCCCTTGGTGGTCTGATATTTTTTCGGTACCGAAATGCCATATCCGTCATCATAAACTGATACAGCCATAGGAACCTGGAGCACACCTGCTGCATTCATGGTTTCCCAGAAATGACCTTCAGAAGTGCTTGCATCGCCGATAGACCCGAAAGCAACTTCGTTACCCTTGAGAGACAGCGTCTTATATTGATGCAGATCTTTGTTCTGGCGAAACAGCTTTGAAGCATATGCAAGTCCGAGAAGACGGGGCATCTGCCCTGCTGTAGGGGAAATATCGGATGATGAATTTTTCTGTTTTGTCAGATCACGCCATGTCCCGTCAGGATTAATATTCGGGATTGAAAAATGGTTATTAAAAACCCTTCCTCCGCTTCCCGGATTTATTTCCCTGTCGGTGTTGCCATATAGCTGGTGAAAAAATTCAACAGAACCATAGAGTCCCATGGCCATCATCCATGTCTGGTCCCTGTAATAACCCGATCTCCAGTCGCCGTTAATGAACTGCTTTGCCATAGCTACCTGTATGATCTCTTTGCCATCGCCAAAAATACCGAACTTTGCCTTACCCGAAAGAACCTCACGGCGGCCTGTAATACTAAGGTTACGGCTCAGGTTTGCCAGCCTGAAATCGGCAAGAATACTCTCTCTGCTCATGTAATTATTTGATACTGTTCTGTTTTGCCTCATTTCTGAATATTAGTTTAATTTTTTATGTCGGTTTCTGAACAATAAACAATTTTCAGGGACAGATGTTTAATATTAAGTTAATGAATGATTATTAATTTTGTATTGAGGGAATATAGGGTGAAGGCAGGGTTGGGGGTAGCTGATAAGATAATAATTGTATGTTAATTAAATTACTCATAATAAGCTTTGTACTGTTGGCTGTAACCTTTGCATTTCTGGGGATACGGATACTTCTGAAGCCCGGGGCAAAATTCCCTGACACTCATGTGGGTCATAATAAGGAAATGAGGAAAAGGGGAATAACCTGTGCGCAAAAAACCGACATCGGGTGCAATCCGGGAAATAATTTTGTGGGTTGTGATACCTGTGGAGCGAAATTAAGGTAGTGAGATGTATTCCTTAAGTTTTTTTGTAGCCCATGTCCTGAAATTACCCTGGTCATCCGAGAAAATCAGATAAGCATCAAATTCGGGGTGCATATTCAGAAAGCTGATGCTCTTTTCCATGCCCATTACCATGCAGGCAGTTGCAATGCCATCTGCTGCCGCACACTCATCAGCTATAACAGTTGCACTGAGAAGCTGGTTTCTGGCAGGGTACCCGGTCTCAGGATCAATTGTATGCGAGTATTTAATCCCGTTTTCAACGTAAAACTTCCTGTAGTTTCCCGAGGTTGCAAGAGCCTTGTCTTTAAGGCTTATGACGGCCTGCAGATCGGCACCAGGAGACATATTGTCATCAACAGGTCTGTCTATGCCGATTCTCCACAGTACACCTCCTTTGTCTCCCTTTACCCTGACCTCGCCTCCTATTTCAATCAGAAACCGTTTTATACCCATACTGCCCAGGTACCTGTATATAATATCAACTGAGTACCCCTGGGCTATTGCATTGAAATCAAGATTAATGCGCGGATCTGATTTCCGGAGCATCCCATCTTTTATTTCAACTTTTTCCATGCCGACCAGGCTTAACAGAGAGTCTATTTTTGATTCACTGATATTTCTTCTCTCATCAGGTCCGAACCCCCATGCTTTAACCAGGGGACCCACTGTAAGGTCAAATGCACCGCCGGTCATTGCCGAGATCTCCTTCGATTTATTGAATGCCTCTATGAAGTAGAAATCAGGTTTGACATTTTCATTGCGGTTAATCATTGACAGTACCGAGGAATCTTTATAAAGTGAGAGTGACATATCGAAATCACTGAGTAACTTTTCGACCTCAGATCTCAGACCGGGCAGGTCAGTTTGGTCAGAATTTTCAAAAACAATGCTGTATGTAGTTCCCTGGGCAAATCCGTTAAAGCTTGAAAAACCAGGATCAGAATTCCTGCAAGAGGCAACAAGCAGAAAGGAGAAGAAGATATATACTAGACCTCTGTTACTCATTACACCCCGAAATCGTCGAAGGATATGTTTTCCTGGGGGACACCGAGGTTGTCAAGCATCTTAATTACAGCATTGTTCATCTGCGGCGGGCCGCAAAAATAATATTCAATGTCCTCGGGATCATCGCGTTTGCTGAGATAGTTATCATACAGTACCTGGTGGATGAATCCCCTGTAACCTTTCCAGTTATCTTCAGGACAGGCATCAGAGAGAGCAAGGTTGAATTTGAAATTCGGAAACTTTTTCTCAATTGCTCTGAACTCATCTTCATAAAAGACTTCCCTCAGGGAGCGTGCTCCATACCAATAAGAAACCTTCCTGTCTGTCTTCAGGGTATGGAACAGGTGGAAAATATGTGATCGCAGGGGAGCCATCCCGGCGCCTCCTCCTATATATACCATTTCGGCTTTTGAATTCTTAATATGGAACTCACCGTAGGGGCCTGATATAGTAACCTTATCACCTGGTTTCCTCGAGAAAATATATGATGAGCATAAACCCGGTGGAACATTCATGAACTGCTTCCTGGCATTATCCCAGGGAGGAGTAGCAATTCTGATGTTGAGTTTAATAATGTTCTTTTCAGCAGGGTAATTGGCCATGGAATAGGCTCTGAATGTCTCCTCACTGTTCTTAACAGAGAGAACCCACATCCTGTAGCTGTCCCAGTCGCTCCTGAATTCTTCTTCAATTGCAAAATCACTGAAAGTGGTTTCATATTTCGGAACATCAATCTGAATATATCCGCCCGGTTCAAAATTGAGTACCTCACCCTCCGGCAGCTTAACTACAAATTCCTTGATGAAAGTTGCCACATTCCTGTTTGAAACGACTTCACACTGCCATTTCTTTATACCCATGACTGCCTCGGGTACCTTGATCTTCATTGGTTCCCTTACCTTAACCTGGCATCCGAGTCTCCAGTGATCATTTTGTTCCCTGCGTGTAAAGAATCCTGTTTCTGTCGGAAGTATTGATCCTCCTCCTTCTGTCACCTGGCACTTGCACATACCGCAGGTTCCGCCTCCTCCGCAGGCTGATGGTAGGAATATCTGGTTACCTGAGAGTGTCATCAGCAGGTTGGAACCCGGAGAAACGACAACTTCACGATCGTTGATCTGAAGCTTCAGATCACCCTTGGGAGAGAGCTTATCTCTGGCAAACAGAAGGATCACAACCAGCAGAAGAATAATTAAAAGAAATACAACAATGCTAAGTAGTGTTGTTATGGCAGTTGAAAAACCTAATATCATGATCTGTATATTTCTATTTGAGTGTAATACCCATGAATCCCATAAAAGCAATTGCCATCAGTCCGGTGAGTATGAAAGTAATACCAAGTCCTTTTAGCGGCGCAGGTACATTACTATACCTCATCTTCTCCCTTATTGCCGCTATCCCGACGATGGCGAGCATCCATCCTATTCCTGACCCGACACCGAAAACAGTTGCTTCAAGAACGTTATCATATTCCCTTTCCTGCATGAAAAGTGCAGCTCCAAGGATGGCACAGTTAACCGCAATTAGAGGAAGGAAGATACCCAGGGAATTATAAAGTGCCGGGCTGAATTTTTCTATAACCATTTCAACAAGCTGAACCATGGCTGCTATGACAGCTATAAATACCATGAAGGTAAGGAAGCTTAGATCAACGTCGGCAAAACCCTCTCCCAGCCAGATCAGGGCTCCTTTTTTCAGTACATACTTCTCAACGAGGAAGTTTACCGGGACTGTTATAAGCAGAACAAAAACAACTGCAATTCCAAGACCCAATGATGTCTTGACTGTCTTTGAAACAGCAAGATACGAACACATGCCCAGGAAGAAGGCAAAAACCATGTTGTCAATGAAGATTGACTTTACAAAAATATTCAGATAGTGTTCCATTGCTTGCTCCTTTTATTTTCCAATAAGTTCTTTGTTATGACTTCTGTGGAACCAGATAATCAGACCGACCAGTATCAGGGCCATAGGCGGAAGGATTATCATTCCGTTATTCTCATAACCTGTTTTGTATATGCCCAGTTTTTCCATAACCGGGAAGCCAAGGATCGTTCCTGAACCCAGCAGCTCACGGAAGAACGATACAATGATAAGTATAAGCCCGTATCCGGCGCCGTTACCGACCCCATCCAGGAAAGAAGGCCACGGTTTGTTTGCCATTGCAAAAGCTTCAAGCCGGCCCATAATTATACAGTTTGTTATAATGAGACCGACGAATACCGAGAGCTGCTTGCTGACATCAAATACATAGGCTTTCAGAAACTGATCAACAAGTATCACCATTGTAGCTATGACCACAAGCTGGACAATGATCCTTATCCTGTCGGGAATATACTTGCGCATTGCAGCTATAACCAGGTTTGAGATAGCAGTTACAATCGTAACTGATATAGCCATTACAATTGCAGGCTTAAGTTTTACTGTTACCGCGAGTGCTGAACATATACCAAGGACCTGCACTGTTATCGGGTTGTTTTTTTGAAGAGGCCCGGTAAGCAGTTTTATGTTCTTTGCCGAGAAGATCGGTTCTTTTTCCTGATCACTCATATTTTATATCCTGTTTTTTAATATATAATCATTGTATTTCTTCAGACAATCAAGGAGCATCTTTTCAAGTCCCTTGCTTGTAATAGTACCTCCTGAAATTGCATCCACGCCATGAGCATCGGCAGGATTGGCTCCTCCCTTATGAACCTGGATCGACACAAACACCCCGTCCTGATAAAGCAGCTTATCCGTAAACATACCTTCAAACTTTGCTGTATTTATTTCAGCTCCAAGTCCAGGTGTTTCACCTTTATGATCAAATGTGACGCCGTAAATTGTATTCAGATCAGATTTCAGGGAGATATAACCCCAGATGGGACCCCAAAGTCCTTTCCCTTCGACCGGAAGGATTATCACTTTTTCACCGTCATCGGGAACTGCCCTGAATACAGGGAGTCGCTGCTCCTCAAGTGGTTTCTTCTGCTCGTTCTTCAGAACAACAGAAAAAGCATCAACACCATCGACTGTTTCTCCCTTCACGTTAATTACAAAACTCTCGCTTATATACTTATTATAAAGCTCCTCTGCATCGGCTTTTGCCGCGGGTACATGTATTGATTCAAGCATGCTCCGCTTCTTCTCTATTTCCAGGTTTTTTTCCTGGGCCGGCTGCAGCAAAGTGGCAGCCAGGGACAGCAATGCTGCGACAATAACAGCCATTACTGTCGAGAATATGAATATGTATTTGTTGGTGAACTGTTTCATCTTCTTAATTATTTGCCGGTTACAACTGCCCTTTTCAGCCTTCTCCTGATATTCGCTTGTACAACATAATGATCTATGAGCGGAGCAAACAGGTTCATAAGAAGGATTGCCAGCATTACTCCTTCAGGATACGCAGGATTAAGGACCCTGAATAGAATTGAGAGAAGTCCGGCCAGGAATCCGTATATCCATTTCCCGGGTTCAGTCTGAGATGCTGTTACCGGATCAGTTATCATAAACACGCTTCCGAACGCAAACCCGCCCATAACAAAATGATAGTAGAAAGGCAGTTCCATATAAGAGTTTGCAGATACTGCATTCAGAAGAAGTCCCATTGTAAGTCCGCCTGCAAAAAAGCTGACCATTGCCTTCCAGCTTCCTGTTCCTGTAACTAAAAGAATCACAGCCCCTATCAGAATCGCCAATGTTGAGGTCTCACCAACTGATCCCGGAATAGTGCCGATGAACATACTCATGAATGACGGAAGCCCGGAAGGATTACCCTGTGCGCACATTGCCAGGGGAGTAGCCCCGGAATAACCGTCGACAATGTTCAAACCTTTAGTGAGTCCTTCAGTCCATACATTGTCGCCTGTCATCCATGCCGGGTAGCTGAAAAAGAGAAATGCGCGTGCAAGAAGCGCCGGATTGAAGATATTCATGCCTGTACCGCCAAAGACCTCTTTACCCAGGATTACCGCGAAAGCGGTTGCCAGTGCAAGCATCCAGAGCGGAATGTCAATCGGCATGATAAGAGGGATTAGTATCCCTGTGACCAGAAAACCTTCGTTTATCTCATGTCCGCGGATCTGTGCGGCAATGAATTCAATACCCAGACCCACCACATAGCTTACGATCAGGAGCGGCAGAAGCTTAAGGAAACCGAATCCGAAAGCTCTCAGCAGGGAGAAATCCTCACCTGTTGACCTGAAGTGCTGAAGACCGATATTATAGCAGCCAAAAAGAAGAGCCGGCAGCAAGGCAATAATAACTACAGTCATTGTCCGCTTAAGGTCAATGCTGTCGCGTACATGTGATCCTCTGAAGGTCACCTTGTCGGGCACAAACATAAACGATTCGAACCCTTCAAATACCGACTGAAGCTTTGCAAACCTTCCTCCCTCAGTGAAATGGGGCTTCAGTTTATCCAGTTTTTTTCTCAGCGAACTCATTATCTTTATTTAATCTCTTGTGTTTCTAACTCATTTCCTTCCTCATGAGGTCAAGACCATTTCTTACAATCGCCTGGATCTCAATCTTTGACGGGCATATAAACTCACATAAGGCAAAATCCTCCTCTGCAACCTCATAGATGCCAAGGTTTTCCATCAGGTCTATATCATTTGCAAGTATAGCCTTCAGGAGCTGCATCGGATAGATGTCCATAGGCAGCACTTTCTCGTACTTACCGGTTACTACAAAAGCTCTTTCTCCTCCGTGGAAGTTGGTATCGAGCCTGAAGTCCTTAGCTGGAAGGAGGTTTGACAAAAATGTTTTGTGAAAGCTATATTTACCCGCACCGGGCGCCGCCCAGCCAAAAAACTCAAAATAATCACCTTCAGGAATAACAGTAACCTGTGAATCATAATAACCCAGGAATCCGTCAGATGCAATTTTAGTTCCGGTCAGCACGTTTCCGCTTATATACCTCAGGTGGCCGGAATTGATATTATCCTTTACCAGTGGTGCGATGCTGCTTCCGGCAAGAACCTTATAATACTGCGGATGCGGTACTTCTGATCCGGTGAGGGCAATAATTCGTTCGGGCTTATAAATTCCTTCAGCAAAGAGCCGCCCAATAGCTATCACATCCTGAAGATTGATATACCATACTGCTTCTCCTTTGTTCACCGGGTCAATATGGTGGATATGAACTCCCACATTCCCTGCGGGATGAGGACCTGATACGTACGAAATATCGACACCCGGAGTGCTGCTAAGAATGGAGTCCTGCCTGTCGAGAACAAGGTTTATTTTTCCGTCTGTCAACCTTGATAAAGCTTTAACACCAGTGTTGAAAAAAGAGATGGATGAATTCTTTATAATAAACTCATAATCAGGCGCTAAAGGAGCTGTATCAAATCCTGAGATAAATATTGATTTCGGCACATCTCCCGGTTTTGCCACCACATGGTACGGCCGCTGTCTTACTGCAGGCCACAGTCCCGATGCAAGAAGCGACTCTGTTATCTTTTCACGCGGCAATGATGAAGGATCTGATTTTCCGAAATCAACAGAATCATTCCCTGCCCTTTCTATAACAATCTCCAGGATCATCCTGCGGTCTCCGCGTTCTACATTCAGAACGGTTCCGCTGACAGGAGAAGTGAATTTTATTTCCGGCCTTGTCTTATCATGAAATACCGGGGATCCTGCTTTTACCTTATCTCCCGGCCTGACTTCAAGCTTCGGAATTAGCCCGGGAAAATCAACCGGCTTGATCCCATACCGGACAGGATGTGCTTCCCCGGCTAAAAGTTTTTCAGCTGTACCCCTGATAGGAATATTCAACCCCTTCTTTAACCTGATTGTCTTCGGCATTTCTTTTGAGAAGATTAAAATATTTGGCGGAATTATTAGTTCTGTTAATTAATTAACAGCCGCAAATTTATAAATAGCTTGCAACAGTTTCTCAAAAATGTTAAATATGATGTGATATTTTTTTGCACTATTTTTGTTCATTCATTCCTGAAACCTTATTTTATGCTCAGAATTCTGATATTAATAATATTTCTCTCACTGCCATTTGTCTCAACAAACGGCCAGAACGGGCAGGCTCAGGATAACAGAATATATGACAGGAGGATAAAGACGGTTCAGCTATTCAAGGAGGGCTGGAACCTTTCATATCCTGTAATCACGATAAACAGCGAAGAAAGGCTTTCACTTCATTTCGATCTTATCGATAATAATTCAGAGACCTATTACTATACCTTCATTCATTGTGATAAGGACTGGAACAGATCTGACATTCAGTCAGAAGAATACCTTGAGGGATTTCCTGACAATCCCATAGAGGATGTAAAACCGTCATTCAATACAACAGTCAGGTACTTTCATTACACCCTTACCTTTCCAAATGAGAGGATCTCATTTCTCCTGTCGGGGAATTATATTATTATGGTATTTCCATATGGTGAATCCGACAAACCGGTCATGACCCGGAGATTTGTAATTACCGAAGAGAGGGTCAGAGTTGACTTCAGGGCATACCGCCCGCTGATTCCAGCCTATAACAATACCGGGCAGCAGTTCGATTTCACGGTAGACCTCCTTAGTTCACGCGTTGCGGATCCGATGAGGAATATTTATTGTTCAGTGCTTCAGAACGGCCGCTGGAACAATTCAAAAAATAATCTTAAACCTGATTTTATTGGCAATAACAAGCTCAGGTTCAATGCAATGTCGGAAAAGAATATATTTCCGGGCGGAAACGAATACAGGTACTTTGACATCAGGAGCATAAAATACCGGACAGAATTTGTAAGGGAGATAGATTACTCGGCACCTTATTATAATATATTTCTGGCCCCTTCAGATAACCGGGAATTCAAGCCATATTTCTTCTGGCAGGATTTCAACGGCAAGTTCTTTATAGCTTCCCCGGAAGGAAAAGTACCTGAGACCGATGCTGATTATGTTAACGTTTATTTCACAATGCCTTCAGACTATATGCTGGCCGGCGGAAATATGTATGTATCGGGTGCGCTGAACA
>Ga0172365_10002912_pt1 | contig 12737 bp, 22 predicted proteins | sample LakKivSesite48cm_FD_114535 | JGI IMG/M metagenome (GOLD analysis project Ga0172365, IMG submission 114535) | Sediment microbial communities from Lake Kivu, Rwanda - Sediment site 48cm | ecosystem: Environmental > Aquatic > Freshwater > Lake > Sediment | place: Rwanda: Western Province, Lake...
AAGACAATCATTTCCGAAGCTGGTGATTTATTTAGGTGCAGGGAGTATATGAAATTGTGTATAACAAAAACGGAACTTGAAATCGAGGAGTTAAGGAAGAAGGTGGAGTTAGATGGTAAACAATAAAGATATAAAAAAGAGCAAGGGGGAAAGTAAATGCCAATAAAGATGAAAGTCGTTGGGGTGATTACCGAGTTTTTTGATGAAATGGGACGCGATACTAATAGGACCATATATCAGTGCCCACAGTGTAAAGGGGTAAAAATAAAGGATGTAATTATAAGGAGCGAGCAGGGGGCCCCGGAGTGTGATTGTGTTGAAAATACCCCCAGGAAGGATATACGGGTTGGTATAGCGGCAGATTCTAAGTTCGTTGACCTGGATGCCGTTGTTGGGCAGATTAAGGAAGACTTGGCAACGATTGAAATTATTAGGAAAGAAGCGAAGGAGTTGGCCGAACAGTGGATTAAATCTGCGCCCAATGGTGTTAGGACGTTAAGTGTGCCCTATGCTGCGCATTTAATAATTAAGGCCGCGAAGAAGGGTATGACGGATGATGAAAGGTTGTTGTGGCAGGAAGTGCTGGAGAGGTGTTGAATTTAACAAAACTACGTAAAGTATAAATAGTTACAAGTATTATGTAACATTGGGTAGAAGAGGTGTTGGTAATGGAAGTAGGTCAGATGGGTTATGAGAAGTTCGTTGAGGAAGCGAAGAAGTCGAATGTCGTAGACGTGACGAAGGAAGAGTGGGAACAACACGCCAAGGATAGGAAATGGTCGTTCATGACGGCCATAACAAGAATACGGAACCAGCGAAAAGGGGTAGGGAGGCCTAAGGTGACAAGTGTCCTCGTTGGTTATCCGTTGGGTGGACGTGACTTGGCGACCAAGACGATAGATATCGAAGACTCGAAGAGCCAGTTCGTTATCTTCTTGGATGAACAGGACAAGCTCTGGGAGCTGACACAGTATGGGCATTTCAAGGGTGCCCATATGAACAAGTGTGAGGTTGAGATAGAGACCACGACCAAGCAGGTTAAGGATAACACATATGTCAACGATAACGTCCGGTCCGTGACTGTTCACGACCAGAGGATAAAGATAGAACGGTTGGCTAAGTTGGCGAAGCCCATCGAGAACTTGAAGAATGATGAATTATACAAGCCCGTGATAATAGATGGGTATATATCGGGTGGTTTCGAGGGTGAGCCGATTTGGGGGGACGAGGTCGACGAGGATGGGAAGTCTCAGATAGTTGGACATTACAACCTAAAGAACAAGGACCAGCCTTGTTTCCAGTTCAAGATGGCGGGTGGTGGGAAGTCGCTCAGGGTTAGGTTATCACCAGTGAAGCACTCGGAGAAAGTGGTGGAACTTGATGACGTAATTAACGTCATAGCGGACAACAAGCCAGAGGACTTGACAATGACTTATTCCAAGTTGCGCACAATAGTCGTTGGGCATGTATCTGCCTGGAACTCTGGCGAGAACGTGGACTTCATAACCATAGATGCCACGGCTGTAATACCCCACCCGGAACAAAAGGAGGAGAAGGTGGAGGAAAAGCCGGAGGAGAAGGAACCGGTGACTGAACAGCCCAAGGAGGATTTCAAGGCTGAGGAGTATAAGGCCCCAACAGACGATATAAAGAAGACCTTGGAGGAACTCAAGAAGCGGGTCGACGAGGCGTATGGGATGCTTGGTGGTTCAATAACCGTGGCATCGCTTCGTGAGACCGTGGAGATACCCCCTGGTGTTGCAGATTCCATATTGCAGAAGCTGATAAACAACAGGAAGGCGGGGAAGAAATAGGGGGTGTTGAGGGATGGGAGAAGAGGGAAAGGGGGGTGTGCCGCCGGCAGAACCGGCGGCACAAACTGAGCTTTTGACGGATGAGCAATTAGCTGAAGAACTCGAAAAGTCCATGGAGAAGAAGAAACAGGAACCAATAGAGCTCAAGGAAGGGGAGGAAGGGTGGCAAATTGTCCAGAAGAAGGACGAGGAACAAATACTCGCCGCGTTAGATGGCCGGGTTGTTGAGGATTTCGTCTACAAGTTTAAGGGAAGAGATGGTAAGACTGAAAAGGCGCTGACATGGAGTGGTATTAAGTTCATAGGCTCCATGAAGATGCAATTGTCCGTAGAGGACATACAATGGAAGGAGACCGACAAGTCTTATTGTGTTGCCGCAAAATGCGTGAATAAGAAAACGGGTGTTGTGCTTTGGGGTGCCGCGGAACAGCTTAAGAAGATGAAGACTATTAAGGATGGCCAAACAATAATTGTAGATGATGAACACGCCTTGGCTAAGGCGACCACGAAGGCACAGCGTAACGCCATGCGCGCGCATATACCAGAAGAGATGGTACTGACAATATTGGATGAATACGCGGATAGAAAGTTGAAGCAGAAACAGGCAGGGAAGTAGTAATAGGGGGCATAACAATGGGTGATTTGAAGGTAACGGAAAAACCGGATGTGCATTTCAAAACCGGGGTTACTTTTTTTGAGCACGATGATAGAATATGGTCTACGGTTAATTATTATGAGGCCATAGAGTTGTTTGGTAAGAAGGACGCCGAGATAGCCAAGAGGGACGAACGGATAAAGATATTAGAAAAAGCATATCCGATAATGTGTTATTTAAATCATGCATGGACGGGACCATATGCGAATCCGATGAAATGCGTAAAATGTGACCATCCGGAATGTCCGATGGCTTCGCGGTCCCCCGAGGCCCCGGCGAAGAATGATAATCAAAAGCACATAAAAATTAGTTCGATAGAATGGGAACAAAACAAGAACAGCGAAATTGAAATTGTAACTCATCCTTGCGATAATGCTGACCCAGATAAATGCGTGTGCAAAGGAGCATGTAGTTGTCATTGGAAAACCGAGGCCCCGGCGCGGGAACGAGCGGAGAGTCGTGGCAGTCAAAGGGATGGGGCGACTGTGAATCCCGAGCCCCAGCGCATCTCTTCCGCCCCCGAAGAAACGATGGAATGCACATGTTGTAGGATAAACATGAAGAAGAAAAAGTATAAAGATGGCGGCGAATACTGGAACTGCCCACAATGCGATAAGGTATATGACATTGTACCAAAGTAGGAGGAAGGACGAATGACAGAAGTAATGGAGAAGTCGGATAACCCATGTGTGACATGCGATTATCCTGGAACGTGCTGGTTTTGTGACAGTGTACAGTTGGGCAGGAGACCTTGCCCACTGGAAGGGAAGCAGAAGGTAACAAGGATAACAAAGGATGATACCCCACCAGAAACGAAGATGACCGGCCCTGTGTTTCGGCGGCTGAAGTTCGTGGATGGGCCTATTGAAAAGGTGGAACATGGGGTAGGGGTGTCAAGGATAACCGTAATGGGCAAGGAGTTCTTTTTCTATGATAAGCACGATGCAGGGGTCGTGGAACTTGTCAAGAATGTAGTCATCGGCCAGGACCTTGGGGTGATATACGATGTGTCCACCGGTACTGGCCAGGATGGGTTGGTATACACGAAGACCATAATAGAGGATGTTCATGTGGGAAAGAGGAACTGCCTTTCGTTCATAAGGGGTAGGACAATACGTTGCCAATTCCATGACGATTGCTGGTCTGGGGGTAAGATAAAACCGAATAACAGATGTGGGTATAAGGCCCCGAAACAGGTATCCAATGAAACCAAGGGCGGCCAGACGGTTTTCGATAAGATTGCGGAGAAAAACAAGGAGGAGGAAAAGGCAGAAGCGGCAAAGGAATAGGGGTATTGTTTAACAAAACCCTTATATAGTGGTAGTCCCATATTAGATACCAATCTGATAGATACCAGACCAAACGGAAGGGAGGGAGTTGGTAGTGCTGGACCCAAAGATTAAGGAACTGGCTTTCTTTAACGTCTCGGAACAACCTGTTTTCTATCCTGGTAAACAGGCCAAAAAGGGCAAGTATTCCATGACCGACCGGTATAAGGCCATTGTGAACATGGACCAAGATAAACTTATCTGTATCGTGTCCAAGAAGTATAAACTGATTCCGCATAAGGTTGTCTATGACACGGTCGAGAGGATACTTGGGCCATACCCACATAACGCGGATATCCGTATTGCCCAGGATGGGGCACAGATGTTCGCCCGGTTTACCCTCGAGACCAAGGGGTTCGAGGTAAAGAAAGGCGACCTTGTTCTGCCAATCATCGAGGTGTGCAACTGCTATGACATGATGTTCCGTCTCGGGTTCGAACTGGCGGCCAGCCGGGTCGTATGCCTCAACGGCTTGCGCACATCCTATAAGTTGACCCAGGCGAGGAAACATATCGGGACCGTGTTGGATGAGTTCGAGGCAATCATACCAATGGCGGTGAATGAAATTAATGGTATGAAGGACACTTGGGAGGATTGGACTAAGAAGAAGTTACCCTTGGATAAGGGTAAGGAACTATTGGACAAGGTCACTACAATTCCTAAGAAGTTCCATAAATACGCCGCGTCCAAACTCGAGGAGGAGAATGGGACGGCGTGGGACTTCTACAACGCCGTGGCATACGCCACCACGTACCATCTCGATACAACCGTTGACCGACAACGGGAGATAGAGATGTTATCAGCGAGGCAAGTGGAGACACTGATTAGGGCACTATGAGGTGAGCCGATGGAACCGAAGGAACTTAAGGATTATGTTGATTTAATACGCGGATTAGATAACGATTACTTAAGCTTTATAAGATACCTCATTGATTACCAAAGGGAGCACGAACACGAATGGACGGACAATTCCTTTGGTATTGAGAGTAATAAGATAAGGGGTTTAAGGCCAGCACACTTACATAAGCTATGGGACATTGGTATATTGGATAAGGTCTATGATTCCAACCGATATAAGACATACCGTATAGTTGATATTGAATTGCTTGATAAGGCCATGGCAATTCTGACCGAGGAGTTTGTTGATGGTTGTGGTATGTTCGAGTCGTTGGGTGATATCACGGATAAGATACCACCAGACCTGTTCGATTGCATCCTTGGCCTTGATGATTATAAACAGATAATTCTCCGTTCGGTCAAAGCCGACAAGCCTGTTCATGTCTTACTTACGGGGCCACCCGCTACGGCAAAGACACTGATATTGACCGAGCTGGAACGATTACCAGGGGTGACCAGGGTGGTTGGCAGTAGCGCATCGAAGAGCGGGTTACTTGATGAACTCTTCAACGCAAGGCCACGGTTCTTGATATATGATGAGATAGATAAGTGCTCACCCAAGGACCTATCCGTGCTCCTCGAGCTTCAGGAGAAGCAACGGGTCACGGAGACCAAGCACGGTAAGACCAGGACGATACCTTTGAGTTGTTGGGTATACGCGACGGCGAATGATATAACAAGGATACCGGAGGAGAACCTGTCGAGGTTCATGGTGTTACATTTCAAGGAATACTCCGAGGAGGAGTTCCTTAGGACGGCCGAGTTCGTTCTTATCAAGCGGGAGGGCGCGGAGGAGCTGTTAGCCGGGTATATCGCCAAGAAGGTATGGAACGAGCTCGATTCAGGCGACATCCGGGACGCGATAAGAATCAGTCGCCTGGCAAAAGCGGAACAAGAGGTAGATGTGATAGTCAAGGCACTGGGTAAAACAGGAGGTTGAGGTATGATAAGCGACGAGGATGTAAAGGGTATGGTTAAGGAATTGGGTGCACAGGTTTTGGAAAGGAAGAAGGTAGCGCAAGATGCCATCTATTCGTCGATGTTCTCGATAAATAAACGTTTCAAGATAGAACGCATAGCCGTATACTACGGTTCAAAGAAGAGTGATTGGGGCGCGGTCATGGGGATACCAACGGTAATAAAGGAAAGGGGTGGGGTGAAGGCGCGCGACATACCAGATATCATAGGCCTGGATGAAGAGGAAGAGGAAGAAGGCGAAGGGCCGGACAAGGATTTCATAAAGGGGCGGTTGATATGACCAAGCGAGACCCGTTCGAATACACTATTTGTTCAAGGTGTCATTTGGGAGACACGAATGTAACACTGGACCAGGGTGGGGCGAGGTTAATGGCTTCGATAGACCGCATAGACAAATACGGCCCCGGCAAATATGTGTGCATAAACTGTGAGAGGGCCGAATCATATGAAAGGGGGAAGAAGTTCGATGAAATCACGAAGAAGAATGGTGGGACCACCACCGACGGCGTCAAGCCCGTTCTGCCCGAAGTGCGGGACGCTCCTGATACCGGGAAAGAAGTGCCAGGCGTGTGAGCGGGCCAAGGACCCGTTCTACAAGCCTGAGCCGGAAAATAAAGGCATTAGGCCGACCTGTGTGAAATGCGGGGGTTGGTTACATATGAAGTCCAAGAGTAAATACTGTGCTAAATGTCGACAGGAATACCGTGATGATATGAAGAAGATAACGAAGGAAATGGAGGGTTGGCAATGGGGTTAAGAGGTTGTTCGGAAAATAAGAGCCAGGGGCATACGTGGGAAGGCCATGGGCCACTCAGGAAGTGTAAGAAGTGCAAGTTGGAAGCACCGCATGTGACGGATAACATCCCGGATGGTGAGAAGAAATGGACAGAAGCCAGGAAAAAGGAACAGTAGTTACAACCCGCAAAACAAGGGTGAAGCATCGTTGTGGCTCGTGTGGGGGGAAAACCTGTATGGGTGGGGGCCACCGTTACTGCCCGGCCTGTGGGTGGTCGGACAAACCCCCTGAGGCCCCACAGCAACCACAGGGTAACAAACTTTTACCCAACCACCAACCGCCACCACTGAGATACCCTACCCGTATTGCCGACGCAATAAGTTCAGCACGGGCTAAAAAAATTAGGAAGCAAGCTATACTTAGGGAGAAGATGGCGAAACGGAAAAATGCCCTGGAATGGCTGAGGGAACAACGAGACAAGAAACGTGTCATTAATCGGGGGGGAAAAGGTGAGTAGCGATGCCCTGCTTCATACCTTACGATTGCCAGTATTGCCAGGGATGTAAATGCATCGATTGCGGGAAATTCGCCGGTGAGTGTAAGGTCGCGGGGTGTCTGCCGCCGTGTAAGGAAAGGAAGGGATAATATGTTGGAGAACTTAGAGAACAGTTTGGCGAAGTGGGATGAAGGGATTTGGGATTGGTTGGAGAAGGAGATGGGTAAATGAGGAAGGACTTGGTAGAGTTTGCTAACGATATGGAACTTGTGTTGAGAGACCACGACGCGATTAAAGGCGAGACGTGGAGGACGTGTGATGGCAAATACCTATACCGTCGCCTGTTCGAGGAGATAGGCGAACTGGGTATTGCCAGGGACGACCAGGAGAGGAGAAGGGAACTGATAGACATCGCCAACCTCTGTATGATGCTGTGGCACAGGCTGAGGCCAATGCCCCCCGAGGTGGAATGCAAGTGTAAGGTCCCGGCGGTTAAGGTTATCCTATACCACATAAACGGCACGGAGGCATATCATAGCGTATGTGACAAATGCGGTGGCCTCTTGACCCTGAGGATAGAACGTGGCCAGGACAGCGATGACTATATATCCAAAGGCTACTGTCCGGTGTGTGGTAATAAGGAACTAACCGTGGCCCATGATGATGAAGGGGCGAAGATAGGGGCGGAGTGTGACAGGTGCGGGTTCAAGGACGGTGATGTGTGATGATGCCCAATACCCAGACCCCCGTACCGAGGAAGTGCGTAACCTGTGGGAAGGAGTTGGCACAGGGAGAGACGGGAATATATCTTAACGATGTAGGGCCGTACTGCTATGTCCATGTACCACTGTGGACCCACGGGAATGTGAACTTTGAGGATTTACCGGCCAAGTTCACGTTCGGTGACCAGGACCGGCTAAGACGGGTGGAGAAGATGCTGACCATATTTCTCCATACACTGAAAGGTAACATAGACGACATGGCAGAAAAAGACATTATCATAGCCTGTCGGGAGACTGTCGGTGACGATATCAAGATATGCGAAAATGTCAAGTGCGAACAACGGAAGGTGTGTGTAAATGACAAGAGCGGAGGAGCTGAGGGACAGGCTAAACCAACTTAAGAACCGGCCACTGTGTTGTGTTAGCCTATACACCATAAAGAAAGACTTCCCCGAGCTATACCACGACTTGACATGGATGTTCGTGGAGATAGACGAGGTCAAGATGGAATTCGACCCTAACCTTGGCCAGTGGGTAATCGTCAAGGAATTCAGCCAAGATAATGTTAGGTATATGGCAAGGAGGCGAAAGAGATGAAGGAAAAGTTCCGGGATGTGAGGTTCCGTGGGGATACACAGGTATATCTGGCTAACATACTGGAGATAATAAACAAGTATCAGAAAATGGGCTACAGGATGACCCTTAGGCAGCTGTATTACCAGCTCGTCGCCGCCGGGATGGTTGAGAACAAGACCAAGGAATACGATAAGTTATCCAGAAACTTAACGAATGCCCGTATGGGGGGTTACGTGGACTGGCAGGCGATTGAAGATAGGGTTAGGATACCGATTATGCACGCGGAGTTCGAGAACATTGCCGAGCTCGTGGAGGCGGCGCGCGCCAGCTACCGACTACCGAGGTGGCGGGACCAGGATTATTATATAGAGTTGTGGACCGAGAAAGACGCCATATCCAGTATACTTAAGCCACTGGCGATGGAATACCACATCCACCTAATCGTGAACCGTGGTTATTCGTCCGCATCGGCGATGTATGACGCCTCCTATCGGTTCCGAACACCCGAGGCAGAAGACAAACACTGCACCATCCTATACCTTGGCGACTTCGACCCCTCCGGGCTCGACATGGACCGTGACATCAAATCAAGGTTATACGAGTTCGGGGTGGAGGTGGATTATATCCGTATAGGGTTAACATGGGAACAAATACAGGAACATAAACCACCACCGAACCCGGCCAAGCTCCAAGACCCCCGGGCCGGTAACTACGTTGCCCAATACGGTGAATCCTCTTGGGAAGTGGACGCGTTACCCCCAGAGGTATTGCATGAGATAGTTGATAATGCCATAACTGAGCGCATGGACGAGGACAAATACCAAGCCTGGATTGAAAAGGAAGAGGAAGACATGGAAAAATTCAAGGAAGCGACACGGGGTATAATGGACGAGGATGACGATGACGATACCTGATGAGGTTTGGATTTGCTGGAACTGTCCGGTTCCCTGTATAGAGACCAAAGAGGAGGACTTGGCGGAACCGGGGGAATGTAATGCGCAATACCACATATACCGACTCGAGAGGATTGAACGAAAATGACTTGCCTGTCCAGACACAATGGCCTATACAATAGGTTATTCCTTAACTACTTCCTGACCCACGACTACGGGTCACTCCAGGAGATTGAGAACTGGTGCCGGGATGACCCATATAAAGTGGACAGTTGTGGGATGACACGTCAACGGAAGAATATACCTAACCGGCGGACCATATTCCGTGCGGCGAAGAGGAACGGGTACCGGGTCGTTCGGGTCAGGCCAAATGGGTTCTACAAAGGGGCCATTTGTTGTGACGGGTTAACAGTCGTCTTCCACCCAGCAACGGAGGATGACTTTGTAGAAACAATCATAGCCAAGGATGATATACAAACGAAGAACAGGAAATTACCCACTGGTGTAAGACATTAGTTTATATACCCCCGCCACCATACTAACACCCACTGGTAATTAAATTCCAGGGAGTTGAGCAAGATGGGAATAGCAGAGGCACAGGCCAAGTGGGAGAGAAACACCTCCGGTAAGGGCGGGAAGTGGAAGGCGAACGCATCGGCTGGGTCGGCCAACTACGCGGCTGGCATAAGGCGGTTCCTCGGTACGGAACCCTCCGCGGCAGTTGTGGCTCGCCAGAGGGCGGGCATCGACGCCACAACCGCGGCCGACTTCGAAGCCGCCATCCAGGGCAAGGGCCAGAAGTGGGCCAACAACTACCGGCGCGGCATGACCGGCCAGTAGTGACACCCCATTGGGGAACGTGGGGAGTCGATGACTCCCCACGAAGAATATTTTTCAATTCCGTTTAAGGTGGATTGGCCATGCCAGGTTTCGAACAGGATTTGAAGAACCGCTACGGCATTGGACAGAACGAACGGCCGGAGTTTTTCCACTACCTCGGGTTATCCTTTGACATCGCTAAGGCGAAGAAGATACTGGATAAATACCCCCACGAACAGGTAATGGTCCCCGTTGAGTCCTTACGACAGTACCTGGCGGAGACGAATTATGAAAATGGTAAGGCCATCGGGATTAAACTTGGGGTGTCGTATAATAAAGAATACGTCGAGACCTTGACAGTCGAGGACTTGAAACGGCCATTGATACTGGTTCCGTTAAAAGAAGAAATAGGCCATCTGGTTATAGATGGTTATCACCGTATAGCCGCAGCGGTGCGGTTGGGTGTCCAAGAGTTACCAGCGGTGATATTGACCCCGAAAGAGGCCCGAGGGGTAACAATCCGGGGCGAGGAATTCCTGTATCACGACTAATTTCAAGGGCTTTATATACGGTTTTGTTAAGCCTCCTTGACAGTATATAAAGGGTATATAAAGAAACCGCCAGGGCCACCAGGGGTCACCGTTTGTCACCGTGACCTCGGGGTGTCACGGTGTAGAATTACAATTCCATAACAACGTTTTACCCAAATACCCGCTTTCTCGTCATCCTAAACGCCGCCAAACCCGGAAATACAAACTTCCTCACACCCTTATCGCCAAACTTAATATCCTCTGGGTCGAGCGCGTCTTTAATATAATTAAAAGCCGGAACTGGGTCAACCGTCTTTCCACATGTATAGATATCTATACTGGCAAAACAATACTCTGGATATGTATGTATAGCAAGATGCGATTCTTGAATTAATATGATAACACTCACGCCAATAGGGTCAAACTTATTACTTATTATACCAAGGACTGTCAACCCGGCGTGACGACAGGCCTCTTGCATAATATTTCTTAAATCCCCCTCCGAGTTAAGTAACTGCTCATCAACACCATAGAACTCCGCTATGATGTGCTTACCATATGGTTCAAATATCATTGTTTGCCCCCATCATACATTTCACACACACTGTATTGATGGTATGGCTTAACTGGCTTACGAAATACGATAAGGTATTCGTGTATTTTTATGGTATTCTTTCTCCTCTCAACTGTCCAGGCGGAATAAGCCATAGTGGGCTCCGAAATGGGCTTTATCAGAACTATTATATCATGTAATTCAAAGCCCGCCATCTTAAACACTTCTATTATATCACTATGATAAGATGTGAATATTTTATATTTACCACGGGTATGTTCTGGGTCCTTCTCGACCCGTTCCATATACCTAAAATCGCCAACTGCCATGATACAGAATTTACCGGGTTTCAAGGCCCAATAATAGTTCTCCGCGCCACGCTTCATGGCCCTTAAAAAATCAGGGTAATCCAAATGCGACAACTGCTCTTTTTCCTCGCCGTAAATCTCTACTTTATAATATGGCGGAGAGGCAAATATAATATCAACTGTTGGTTCACCGGTTCTATTAACTTCATCTACAACCCGTTTTATCTCCGTCCCGTCCTCAAGATATATTGAAGCATTCACATCTACATACTTACCGTACTTCCTCAGCAGCACCTTTCCTCGTTCGATAGTTCTTACCTGCACATCAAAACCGATGTAATTCCTATTCATATCCAAGGAAACCAACATCTTCTCCCCCCAACCATAAAAGGGGTCTAAGAAAAGGTCGTATTCGTCACTATAATACGAAAGAACTCGTCTGACAATCTCAGGTTCAAGTATTGAATACCTATAACCAGTAGAACTATGTGTAAAATCTATTCGTTCGAGTGGAATTGTAAGGTCCACTATTTCCTGGTCACGATACGTTCTTTCCTGTGGACTTATTAACCATGTAGAAACCGGAATAAATCCATATTTATCTTTCAATTCCTTGAGGAATTCACTCGTTGGGTCCTCAACTACGTCAAAAAACGGCCTCCGCTTAGCCTTACGTTCAAGTAACCGGTCAACCATTTTACCCGGATACCATCTTTCCTCATCCCTCATCCAACCACCCCATCCGATTCCTTCTTTTTCTTCTTCGACTCTTTAACCCCTTCCTTGTAGTTCTCCACCACCTCCGGGGATACCGGTTCCCCCAGAAACCCCTCCACACCATCTTTATATGCCTCCTTGTCCTTATCCATTTTATTAATCTGTGGTAATTGTTTGACCAGCTGATACAGTGGTGTCATCATTATTGCCTCAAAACCTGTTATTATATTCCTTACCACGTCAGACTTAGTCATGCGGGGGTTCTTCTTTCGATATTCCTTCAATAGCATTTCAATAAAGGCATCCTGTTGTTTATCTATACGGACTTGTAGAAATACCCCCCTTAGGTCACCCCTTGCGTTATCTCTCATTAAACCAACCCCCGGGCCAATATCCTAATCTCACCTCATCATTGACCTTCTGTAGTTCCTGGCCCACTTTTTCATGGCGCCTACTTCATTATCATTAAACTCCCCTTTGTCTATGGCCTCATCTATCTCCCGGTGTATCTCAGCCCGAACCCTACTGCTGATTGGTGGGATTGTCTCATCCAAGGCTTCCTTAACAGCGGCCTTGGCAATCCTTTTCTTCTTCTTTTCTCGGAATATGTCCAATATAGGGGTCGGCCTATCCAGTATTGGGTATATGGATTCGCGCTCTTTCATTTCTGCACCGGTGGTTGCTCTTTGGTATCTGCGTGTTTCAGTGCCTTCTC
>Ga0172365_10002913_pt1 | contig 12734 bp, 11 predicted proteins | sample LakKivSesite48cm_FD_114535 | JGI IMG/M metagenome (GOLD analysis project Ga0172365, IMG submission 114535) | Sediment microbial communities from Lake Kivu, Rwanda - Sediment site 48cm | ecosystem: Environmental > Aquatic > Freshwater > Lake > Sediment | place: Rwanda: Western Province, Lake...
AAATCACCGATGCGATCTCGCTTCTGCTGAAGAACAAAAGGGCGGTTTTAGCTGCTGAAATTTCAAGGAAAGATTGGGTAGACATAGGGAGACCTTGGGATTTGCTTGAAGCGAATCGTTGGGCACTAACACGGATGGAACACGAGGTCTGCGGAATTGTGGAAAATGGCGCTCATCTAGTCGGCCAGGTGACTGTCGCGGAAACCGCGAGGATACGCTCTGGAGCTTATGTTGAAGGCCCCACGCTCATTGAGGAAGGAGGCGATATAGGGCCTAACTGTTTCATTCGTGGATACACAAGCGTGGGCAAAAATGTACGCATAGGTAACGCGTGCGAAATCAAAAATAGTATAATCATGGACAACACACACATCGGCCATCTATCATATGTGGGCGATAGTGTACTCTGTGAAGACTGCAACATAGGTGCGGGCACGATAACTGCCAACTACCGTTTTGACGGAGGAATAATAAAAATGATGGTTAAAGGCGAAGTTATGGACACTGGAAGAAGAAAACTTGGAGTTATCTTGGGCGACAAGGTCAAGACTGGAATAAATGCGCTTTTTATGCCCGGAGTTAAAGTTGGAAACGACAGCTGGATTGGTCCAAACTTCATCGTCAATAGAGATATGCCAGCCAATACCGTTGCATTGTTGAAACAAGACGAGGATACGCGTGAGAGAAAAGCGCAAAGTTGACGACCACCGATTCTTGATTTGACGACCCTGAATACGCGGTTCTATTAAAATAAAATAAATAGTGGTATTGCAATTTCGTTAGGGTAAATGGAGGTTTATAATTGTCTGTGGCGCAGAGAAAATTCTTCACCGAAGTCGCGTCGCTAGTGGATAAAAACGTGATTGTTGCAACCGCAAATGGGAAGACATATAGCGGAACGTTGCTTGGGATTAATCCTGACACTTTGAGTCTTTGCTTGGGCGAAGCAAAGGACGAGACAGGAAAGGTTTTGCACAGGATTTTTCTGAACGGGAATGTTGTTGCCCAGATCGCGACTGTGGAAAAGCCATTTAATTTGAGGGCGTTGGCGTCTCGCCTGGAAAAAGTGTTTCCAACAATGGTTAAACTTTACGAAGACAAAGGTTTCATATGGGTTATGGATAAGGTCAAACTTACAGAGAAGGGCGTTGTGGAAGGTTCAGGCCCGGCTGCTGAGCGAGTGCAAAAGGTTTACGAGCAGTTTGTCAGTGAAGCAAAGGGCTAAATGAACCAGCGCAGTTTTTGCTCTTCTTTCTTCTTTTCTTCTGCAATGTTCTTGATCAAACCAAAGGATTCCAGTATCTTCTTTGTTTCTTCTGTTGCCGCGTCTAGTCTTGACAAGTCAATGTCGAGTTGTAAATATTTACTCAAGGCTGATAGAGCACATCGGGCACCGCTCGCGTCTGGGTACATGCCCACTGTGTCCACGAGAAGTGCAAAGCCTTTGAGATTTCTCAGTCTGCCTAGGCCAATTAGGAGACCGGCGATGCCGAATATGTGCCCAACCATTATTTTTGTTTCGAGACCCAAAGCGTCATTCAATGTCTCATTATCTGACGCTGCACAGTAAATCGTCGGAGTTGTCTTCACCTCTTCTTGTTTGAATCCTCCTATGGATATGACGAAGCGGCAACCCAATTCTTGGACGATGTCTAAGACTCTACCACAGAGTTCGTACTGTCCAAAGGTTGTTAAAGCTTGCGTGTTGCCGTACCAGATGATTAAGTCGCGGCCACCATCGCTTCTTTTATAATAGTAGAGTTCGTTTATTGGTGAACGTGCGCCTCCCGTTTCCGTGGTCACCGCAAAATCTTGGAAGGAGGCGGACACAATTTCGGCGAAACGCGTAGCCTTCAGTTCGTTGATCAAATGTAAAGCCGCAATGTTTGCTACAAACCCTATGCCTGGCAATCCTTCAATTAGGATGGGGTCGTTGAGTTTTGGCTTTTCGTGAATTTCAATCGTGCAGACCATAGTTTTGCTTCACCTGATGTTCGGGTGGTATTAGAGAGAACAAGCGATATAAGCATGTCTAATTCGGGTTCTGCGAAATCACGGTTGATAATTTTCCTATTTTTTCGGATCTTTCCTGAAACCGGCTCTGCCCGAAACCCTTCACGATCAGGCCGCTGAAAGGTTACCTAGTCAACGGGAAATTCAACCTATGAATAAGAGGGTATAGTCAAGCAGAGAGCGCTAGATTTCAAAGCCATCCAAGCACTCTGCCCAAAGAATCACTGTTGCAGTGAGCTAATATTTTTTATAAGCGCGTTAACTGATTTGTTAAGGTTCACCGATGAGTTTCGAAATCAAAGAAAAAGACTTGCTCGCCAGAATCGGCAAGCTCAAAACTAAGAGCGGCACAGTGGAAACTCCCCTCCTTTTTCCGGTGATAAACCCAAGCATCCAACCTGTATCTCCCAGACGCCTAAAAGAGCACTTTGGTTTTGAAGCAGTGATAACCAACGCATACATTCTCAAAAAAAGTTTCTTTAACCAGCCCACAGAAGAGGGCATACACAAATTCCTAGACTTCAACGGCGTGATAATGACAGACTCAGGCGCTTATCAGATCCTCGTTTACGGAAACGTAGAAGTCAACCCAGCAGAAATCGTAGAATATCAAGAGCGCCTAAACACCGACATAGCCACGATTTTGGACATTCCCACAGGCTGGAAAGTTACAAAGGAACATGCGGAACAAACAGTAACTGAAACCCTCAAGAGAGCCAAAGAATTCTTCAAAACAAAGACCCGCGAAGACATTCTCTGGATTGGTCCCGTTCAAGGAGGAAAACACTTGGACCTTGTGACTAAGTCTGCCGTGCAAATGGGAAAGCTACCTTTCCAAATCTACGCCTTGGGAAGCCCCACAGAGGTCATGGAAAGCTACCGCTTCGATGTTTTAGTTGACATGATTATGACAGCAAAAATGAACCTGCCTATGGACAAGCCGCTTCACCTTTTCGGAGCTGGCCATCCCTTCATGTTTTCCTTGGCTGTGGCTTTTGGATGCGACCTTTTCGACTCAGCAGCCTACGCGTTGTACGCTAGAGAAAACCGCTACATGACAGAAAAAGGCACATGGAGGCTGAACGAACTTGACTATTTCCCATGTTCTTGCACAAAATGCACTAACAAATCCCCGAAAGACGTCTTGGAATTATCCACGGAAGAAAGACAGGTGTTTCTTGCCGAGCACAACCTCCACGCATGCCTCGCCGAGTTGAAACGCACAAAGCAAGCCATAAGAGACGGCAGACTGTGGGAACACTTGGAAATAAGAGCTCACGGACACCCATCTTTGCTTCAAGCTCTGAAAAAACTGAAAAAATATGAAGATTTCATTGAAAAACACAGTCCAACAGCGAAAAAGAGTGGGCTTTTCTTTTTCAGCTCCGTTGGACTTGTTCGGCCAGAAGTTGTCAGGCACAGGACACGGATAGCCGAAAGGTATCATCAACCCGAAGAAGCTACGATTCTCTTGCTCTTGCCTCAAACTCGAAACAAACCATTTCACAAATCACAAGAGTCTAAGAAAATTAGCCAGTTTCTTCAACGAACCGCCAAAGAAGGCTTGAGTCACGTTCACGTTTGTTTCTACGCAGCTCCCTTCGGCGTGGTTCCAATGGAGCTGGATGAAGTTTATCCTCTTTCTCAGCATGAAACAGCTTTGCCGCTTGACAGGGAAACCGTGGACTACGTGGCAAGTCAAGTGGCAGACTACATTAATCGAACCAGTTACAGAGCGGTCGTGCTGTTTCATGACCCAGAAAATTGGGGTAATATCATTCTAAAAATGTGCAAGAAATCGTGCTCAAAGAAAAACATCAAATTCGGATGCTTAAACGTCAAACATGAAAAGACCAAAACGATTTTAACCAGTTTAGAAGAGTTTTTGGGAAAAGGCTGAGCGATCACCATTGATTCGAGCTGATTTGCACATCCACACAACCTATTCGCCCGACTCGACAATAACACCGAAAGTCATTGTGAACCAGCTTTTTGCACACCCTTTCATAAAAGTCATAGCCATAACGGATCACAACACGGCCAAGGGCTACAATATAGTGCAACGATTGGCTTCTGCGTATCAGGATATTCTGATAATTCCAGGAGTCGAAATAAGCGCATACCAGGGCGATTTAATAATATTAGGCGTTGCGAAGTTGCCGCCTAAGCCATGGACTGCCGAAAACGTTATTGATTTTGCGCATGAAAGAAACGCCTTGGTCATTGCGGCGCATCCTTACAGAGAATTCGGCTTAGGCGACTCAGCCAGAAATTACAACATTGACGCCGTAGAAGTCCTGAATGGAAACGCGTCACTCAACGCTAACACGCTGGCTCAAAACCTAGCTAAAGAAATGGGCTTGCCTGGTATTGCTGGCAGTGACGCACACAAAATCAACGAATTGTGGACCGTTTACACAGAGGTTAAAGCCTCTTTAGATACAGATGAGATTCTGAAGGCTTTAAAGAAGGGACTAGTCAACGTATCCCCTACAGATAAGTCAATACATTTTTAAAAGAGCAGATGGCATGATTATTGCGTTAACCGTTTAAAAGGACTGGTCTATTTGCAAGTTGGATTTCTAGGAGGCACCCATGAGGTCGGTAGAATAGCAGTAAGCGTAAAGACTGAAAAGACGCAGGTTCTATTAGACTACGGTGTGATGCTCGATCACGAGCCAGGTTTTCCGATGCACGTGCCGCCAAAGGAAATTGATGCAGTAATTTTAACTCACAGCCACCTTGACCATTCCGGCGCGGTTCCAATTTTTTATATTGATGGAAAAAGGCAATTGTACACAAACAAATTGAATTTGGAACTGACGCAATTGTTGATTTCGGATTTTATCCACCTTTCCAGTTACTATCTGCCCTTTGAATACATCGAACTGAGAACAATGGTAAAGAGCAACAAGCATTTGGATTTCGGCGCTGAAGAAAAACTGGGAGATATACGATTCCAGCTTTTAAATGCTGGGCACACGCCTGGAAGCGCGCAAGTGCTCGTTGAAGCTGAAGGAAAGCGAATGCTTTACACGGGCGACTTCAACACCATTGACACGAGACTTTTGAACGGAGCTGCAATGGATTATGGCGATTTGGACGCAGTTGTTATTGAGAGCACTTATGCGGATGAAGATCACACGGAGCGTTCTCAGCTGGAAAAACGTTTTGTGGATGACGTCACGAGTGTCGTGGAAATGGGCGGCACCGTTCTCGTTCCAGCCTTCGGAGTTGGAAGATCCCAAGAAATCGCTTGCGTATTGGCAGCCCATCATTTCGAATACCCAGTTGCCTTGGATGGAATGGCACGCGAAGCAAGCAGAATAGTTATGAATTACAAGGAGTTTTTGAAGGATCCCAAACTGTTTGTGGACGCCATGCACTCTGCTGATTGGGTTGAAGACTGGAGAGACCGTAGAAAAGCCCTCAAAAAACCAGGCGTAATAGTTTCGCCAGCGGGCATGCTTAAAGGAGGCCCAGCTGTTTTCTACATTTCGAAAATTGGGAAAAAAGCGCATAACGCCATCTTCTTGGTAAGCTATCAGATTCCGGGAACCCCTGGAAAAGAGCTCCTGGAAAAGGGGATATGCACAGTCGACGGAAAAATGAGCAAAGTCAAGGCTCGGGTTGACCATTTTGATTTTTCTTCCCACTGTGGAGCGCATGAGCTTAAAGATGCTGTGAGAAGACTCGGCGGAAAACCGAAGGTTTATGTGGTCCATGGGGCTGAAGGAAACTGCGAGCTTTTTGCAAAATGGATAAGGACCGAACTGGGCTTGGAAGCCATGGCTCCAAAGGCCGGAGACACATTTAAGGTTTAGAGTGAAATCATGAAAATTGGAATTCTGCGCTTTGGTCAAACGGATTCTTACGTTGTGAGCAGGATCCGTGAAAACCTGAACATGATTTTTCCGAATGCGACCTGCAAAGTTCTTGATGAAATACTGCCAGTTCCAGAAGAGGCTTTCGACAGAGAACGCCAACAGTATCGTTCGGACATAATTCTGGCTAGACTTCTAACTTATGCAGAGAAAGAGAAAGGATTGGATCGTGTATTGGGGATTATGGACACGGACATTTTCGTTCCTGAATTGAATTTCGTGTTCGGAGAGGCTAATTGTCCCGGAAAGGCTGGCTTGATATCTTTGTGGAGGCTTAACCCCGAGTTTCATGGTAGGAGCCCTAACGTGGAACTTTTTTTGGAAAGATCCACAAAAGAGGCTGTTCATGAACTCGGACACACCTTGGGCTTGACACATTGTCCCAACATGTTTTGCGTTATGTATTTTTCTAATTCCATTTTCGACACGGACAGGAAGCAAAGCTTATTCTGTAACAAATGTTACTTGAAAGTCGAAAAAGCAATTAATCAGTTAGGGTAAGCGCCTTGAGTGACAAAATTAGGATCAAGCCCGTGCATTTAATGCCTATCTTAGCGAGTCTGCTGTTCGGGCTAATTTGCGCCTTCTTGATTTTGACATCTCCTGTCGAAATTTACCAGATTACGCCTTTTACTGAAGACGTTTCCGGATCCTTCAGCAACGCGCTTTACTTCGTAATCCTCGTGGCAATAAGCGCATCAGTGCTATATCTACTTCTGAAACGGAAAAACCGCAAAGTGGTCACTTCGATCACTGTTTTAGCTCTCACAACCGCGTTCATTATGCTCTCAATAGTTTATTTATCTGCAATTCTTTCCTTCATTTCTAACTCGGAACTTCTGGTTTTGATATTGTCAGTACTCGTAACCGCGGTGGCTGATTTTGCAATTTTTCGGCTGGGAGGCAAAGCTTGCAACATTGTTGTCATCTGCCTAGGCGGAGCGTTAGGAATATTCTTGGGTGCTTCCATCCCAACTTTGAGTGGCTTCCTGATTCTCTGTTTCTTGGCGGTTTATGATGTGTTTGCGGTTTATTATGGTCCGGTGGGAAAAATAGCTCGTTCCGGGCTTGAACAACTTCAAGGTTTAAGCTTCTCTTTTAGAGATGTTCAGATGGGATTGGGTGATCTAACGTTTTATTCCATGCTTTCCGGAATCATGCTTTTCAATTTCGGTGTTATTTCTTGTTTCGTTTCAATTGCGGGCATTCTATTGGGATGCTTGTTAACCTTTGCCATGCTTGAAAAGAGAGGGATGTTTCCAGGATTACCCTTTCCGGTATTTTTTGGCTTATCAACTGGTCTTCTTGCGTCTTTCTTCTTCTAAAACAGTTTTATGTGCAGTCGTTCAGCGTACTCGTCATCACTGAAGAATAGTAGATGCTCACTCCAGACATTATGATCACGATGATCAGCAAAATAGCCAAAATCCAATCAGTTCTGCTAGGCATTGTCTTCTTCCTCCCTATCTTCTTGGGGGCGGTCAAATCTTAAAGATATGTGACCGTCATGATACAGTAACACCCCACTCGAGAATCAACAACTCTACAATTCCAATCACAAATTTGCAGCTTTTCCATATAACCATCAGGAAAAAAATGACGTTTCTATTTTTGAAACTCGCGAAATTCGACAGAGAAAATTATATCTTTAGCATTTATTATGAAATGTCACCGGGTCCGTGGCGCAGCACGGATAGCGCGTCAGCCTTCTAAGCTGAACGTCCTGGGTTCAAATCCCAGCGGACCCGTATATCTTTTACAACTAGGAGGTTTACATTTCTAAACGGAAATTATAAATTGCTAAAGCAATAATAAATGGTAAGCGCTTTAGCATTTGACTTATCGCTGTGTAAGAGGGAGTATTATGAGCACTCATGCGGAAGATTTGAAACTTCGGTTGATGACCATCGAACTTCTCAGGACAGCCAAGTACAAGCGGAACATTACATACCGCGAACTAGCGTCAAAAACAGGCCTGCCTGTGACTGTCCTAAGCAGATACGCGAAGGGTCACGTTCTACCAAACACAACCAGAGCGAAACAGCTATGGCGAGTGCTGACAAAACTCGTTGGTTTAGAAACGGAACTGCGAAGCCGAATAAAATTTGATGACGATGGATATTTTGACAACACCGAAATCGTGGGAGATTTCAACATTCTCCAGCAGGCAGCCAATCATGCACTGGCAAATTTTGCTGGCAAACGCGTAACAAAAGTTCTAACGGCGGCTGTTGACGGAATTCCACTCGCCACAATGGTTGCCAATTCCCTCGGAGTAAACCTCGTAGTTGCAAAGAAAGGCAAAGAGGTAGGAGTCAAAGCTTTTCTCGACGAAACTTACGTGTTAGGCAAAGATTCGGGAGTAACCATAACCCTTTACATTCCGAAGGATGCCGTCAAAAGACGCGACAGCGTTTTGGTGGTAGATGACATGATTAAGACCGGGGAAACTCAAGCTGCCTTGGTTAATCTCGTGAGAAAGGCTAGGGCTGAAATTTCAGGCATTTTCTCGCTGATATCCGTTGGAGATGAATGGAAGAAAAGGTTGAAAACAACCGGAGAATGCCCAGTAGAGGTCGTGACTTACGTCAAGTCTCCTTCTGAATAGGGTCCCCATGCGTAATTAGGTAATCTACACGTTTCCCCTTTCTAAAAAAGTCTTTGCCCACTCTAAGAAGGGCTGTTTCAAAATTAATGTAAGACTTTCCTTCAACTCGGTTTTTGTTCCAGAATTCTTCCAGCTGCTTTAAAGCGCTTTGAGGCCTTTGTTCATCCATTATTCCAAGTTTTGTGGCGGCGACAACAACCAAACGCGTAGGTTCAGGTCTGGCTTTTTCCCAAATGCCTCGAAGTTCCCTCAAGAAAATCCTGACGGTCACTGGGCCTATGCCTTTTCCCAGAGCCTTTATCCTATTTTCCAAATCTTGCCCGTTGGAAGCCTTTTCGTACAGAAGGTTTAGACTGCCATCATATTTTTCCAACAGGTTCTGCATTACTTCCAGAAGCTTGTCGGCTGTCTTGAAATCGTAGCGGGTGTAGCTTCCCTCGTCTAAGATTCGGACAAGCCCTTCCCACCCTGTTTCCAGAATTCGCTTAGGAGTCAATACATCATATTTTTGGAAACATTTGTAGGTTTTAATTGCTGAACTTTCTTTTATCGGCGCTCCAAAAAGGATCGATGCCAAAAACCATTTGAAGACTTCTTCGTCCTTCCGCGCCTCAAGGTTAATTCCTAGGAGGTCCGAATATTTCTGGCCAAAATCTTCAACCATGGCCTTAAGCGTTTCTGGCTTCATGATTCCTTCCTCCTCTATAAAGATTTTATACCGAAGAGACATAAACGGTTTATTGAGGCTTACAAATGCGAACTATAAAATGGCGTGACGGAACGGTAGTGACGATGGATCAGACTAGGCTTCCACTGGAAACTCTGTTTATGGAAATTAAAACATGCGATGATATGGCTGAAGCCATAAAAACCATGAGAATACGGGGCGCACCCCTTTTAGGCGCAGCAGCGGCCTTCGCTTTGGCCTTAACAGCTTATCATTCAAAAGCAAAAAGTAAAGAAAAACTACTGGATGAACTGGAAAACGCGGCTAGAATCTTGAAGGAGACAAGACCGACGGCTGTAAACCTCTTCTGGGCCATAGACAGAGTCTTCAGCAAAGCCCGAACCAGTTCTGGGAACGCTGAACATTTAAAATCTATTGTGGTTGCAGAAGCGCAGAGAATAGCCGATGAAGACGCGGCGGCAAACAGGTCAATTGGCAAGAACGGCGCTGAACTTGTCCATGATGGCGATGTCGTCTTAACTCATTGCAATGCTGGCGAATTGGCTACTGTGGAATACGGCACTGCTTTGGGCGTCGTAAGAGCCGCTTGGGAGCAGGGAAAAAAGATAAGGGTTATCGCCACGGAAACGCGGCCAAAGCTGCAGGGGGCAAGGCTAACGACTTACGAGCTTAAACGGGATGGCATACCAGTTGCTTTGATTACGGATAACATGGTGGGTTATGTCATGTACAGACAACTCGTTAGTGAAGTTATAGTCGGCGCCGATCGGATAGTCCAAGACGCTGTGATCAACAAGATTGGAACTTTCTCAATCGCAGTTTTGGCCAAGGAACACCACGTTCCCTTCTATGTTGCAGCTCCGAAATCCACCTTCGACTTGACACGGAAATCTGCAGATGTCACCATCGAAGAGAGGGATGCTAAAGAAGTCACTCGTATAGGCTCTCACCACATTGCCACTGAAGGCGTGGATGTCTTAAATCCAGCCTTTGATATAACTCCATTCGAGTATATTTCAGCCGTCATCTGCGAAAGCGGCATTTATTATAAGGAGGATTTTGTTAAATTTAAGGCCAGTTCTAAATAAGAATAGAATTTCATTCAGGTTGATGATTGAATGAATGAGAATAAGGGCAACATGTCTGATCGTTCAGAGCTTAAGATTAAGGGTTCACTTCAAGAGAACGGCGTCAAGATTGATGAAAAAGAAAGCATGGACGAACTCTCCTCAAGAGGTTATGGCACAACTGCAAATGATGCGTTTTTGCTTAAGTTTTACGAGTCCCTTTACCTTTTGGACAAAGGAATTCTGGAAATTGAAAATGAAATAGGCGAGAGGATCGATTTTCAAAGGATCCTTCACAGTTATGAAAGCACCGACAAAAATGCTTGGGTCAAATATCTGGTTTATAGAGATTTGAGGAGCAGAGGATACGTTGTCAGAGAAGGCTTCGGCTCAGGCATTGATTTTCGAGTCTATGAGCGCGGCGCTTATAGTAAGGATACCGCCACATACTTGGTTCTGAGCATGCAAGAGGGAAAACCCATTTCTGTCGAAAATTTGACGGAGGCTCTGATGCGATGTCAAAACCTTAAGAAAGAGCTCATCTTGGGTGTCATGAACCGTAAGGGAGAAATAGTTTACTATTCAGTTTCTGAGTTGTACTTCTAAATTTAGACTCAGGCGCCATTGAGGATCTCTTCTGCATAATTTGCTTCAGCGCCTTGCTCAGTTCCTGTATTTGTTGTTCCTCTGTAATTGTTGTGGCTTCTGGAGTTGTTAAGCTTGTTCTGTTGGGATTTGGTCAGGATTCATTCGATGCCGCGGTACCGAAAAGCATAATGAGTTATTAAGCTTTGATTAACTTTAGCGGAGCGTGCTTGCCCCGTGAAAGCAATTTTTCAAACAACAAACAAGAAGCCACAGGACAAAATCTCCCCGAACACGACCTTAAACTCCTCTATGCGCAGGTTCAGACAGGAACAGAACCGCCAAGAGACTTACGCTACGCAAGAACAGTCTTATTAACCGTCACCGCCGCGTCGTTGATGACAACCTACACTTCACCGCTAATCACCCAAGGATACCTGATATCAGGCCTGTAATTCGCAAACTCCACAGCATTCAACACCATCTTCATCATAAACATCGGCCTCACAATAATCGTCATGATAGTAAGCCTGGCGACTGCAAACTAATACACCTTCAAGAAACAAAACCAAAAATAGCGTCGAACAGATGTGGACACAACGGCACCACTCTCAGCGGGGCGATTCATCCAGCACAATTGGGGCAACTTAAGTGCCTTCATCAGAGGCCATTAACATTGGTCACCATAAATCTGGCAACAAAAAAAGAGAGGAAATCGAAGGGGGAGAGTTTAAAAGTTGATATACAGCTTCTTTACTACTCAGTTTCCCGATTAACGTTCAGATGATAGGGAATTAGCCATGCCAACTTTCCAGACTGTTCGCGGGATGAGAGACATACTTCCTGAAGAAGCTAAAATGCTGAATTATGTAGTAAGCAAAGCTAGGGAAGTGGCTGAACTTTATGGATACAAGGAGGCCATAACGCCTGTTGTTGAGCAGTACGACCTCTTGGGGGCAAAATCTGGTGAAGAAATTCGTTCTCGCATGTTCACCTTCAAGGACTTGGGCGATCGCACTGTTGCGTTGCGTCCTGAGTTCACCTCTTCGGTGGCTAGGCTTGCCACGACCACTCTGAGAAATGAGCCTAGACCCCTGCGGGTTCTTTCGGTGGGCAGTGTTTACCGCTATGATGAGCCCCAGCGAGGGCGGTACAGAGAGTTTTGGCAATCAAACTACGAGCTGATGGGCTCCTCGAAACCTGAGGCAGACGCGGAAATAATCTTGCTTACAAACAGCTTAATGAAAGCAGTGGGGTTGAAGAATTATGTTTTCAAGCTTGGTCATATGGGAGTCTTGAAGGGGATACTGAGCCAAGGAAACGTGGATGACAGAGTGCAGAACTCGGTTCTGCAGCTGATGGACAAAAAAGAGTACGACGAAGCGCTGAGCCTTGTTGATTCAGAGAGGTGCAGAGAAGCCCTCCGAGGTTTATTGAACCTGAAAGGTTGTAGCGTTTTTGAAACCGTGGACAAGATTAAAGACCATGTTAGAGAGTATGATCAGGCGTTGGCTGCCGCGGAAAACCTGCGCGAGATTTTGAAACTCGCCGTGGAAAGCGGTTGCCAAATCGAAACTGTGGAAGCAGGCTTTGCTAGGGGTCTCGAGTATTACACGGGAACGATTTTTGAAGTTTACATACCCGAGTTGGACATAGCCCTAGGCGGCGGAGGAAGATACGACAAACTCATCGTATTATTTGGAGGAGAGCCAACTGCCGCCGTAGGCGTTGCCCATGGATTGGATAGGATAATGCTTGCGATGCAGACGCAAAAGGTTTTTCGAGAAATTGAAAAAGAAAAGGTTGCGGTAATTGCTGTCAACGAGAAGTTGAAGATTGAAGCTTTGAAGATTTCACAGATGGTCAGGGACGCCGGCGTACCTGTAGAG
>Ga0172365_10002917_pt1 | contig 12730 bp, 12 predicted proteins | sample LakKivSesite48cm_FD_114535 | JGI IMG/M metagenome (GOLD analysis project Ga0172365, IMG submission 114535) | Sediment microbial communities from Lake Kivu, Rwanda - Sediment site 48cm | ecosystem: Environmental > Aquatic > Freshwater > Lake > Sediment | place: Rwanda: Western Province, Lake...
TCAGCTATAAGGAAAAAGGATGAATATCCTTGGGTAATGTACGTTCAGAAAAAGTGAAGAGGGCCGCCCATGAACTCTTGGAGAGGTATCCCGACAAGTTTTCGACGGACTTAGAAAACAAGAAGGTGATCGCGTCTTTAGCGAAGATTCCTTCATCGAAACTTAGGAACAATGTCGTAGGCTACGTAACACGTTTAGTGGTTCGCTCTCAATCTCAATCGGGAAAAACATCATAAAAGAGAGTAGTTAAAACGCAGGTTTTATAACTTTTCACTTTTCAATTTCAATAATATAAGCAGGCTGACGAAAACCTTGGAGGAGATGAAGAAAAAAAATAAGAGTCTATTTACACTTTCTTTCGTCATCCATCTTTTTCAAGAGTTTGTCAAGTATTCTTGCTTTCGTTCTTAATTCTTGTTTTGAAATTGTATGTCCCATTGGGCAAAAGTCGTCAACTACGGCACCTTCATTCACCAGATACACAACAGGATAAAGATAGCATCCTAACGGTCTTTTTTTATAGACAAGGCATTTCTTATCAGCGAGATTGTAGAAATAGCACCATCCGCCAACATTTCTAAGCCGAGTCATTCCGCCATCAATAACTGCAAATTCTTCCAGGCGATAACCAGCTTCTTCTAATCTTCCGACATCCCTTATTGAAAGCTCCATCTCCGTTTTTTCGCAGCACCTTCCACAATTTGAACACCGCATAAGAAACAAGCTCCCAACATATCATAACGAAAGGCAGCCAAGTTATAGTCGTTTTGGTAATATTGATTCTATTACCAACAACACTTGAACACACCTCCAAGTTTACTTAACGCCCAACTGATAGCTTCCTTGATGCATTTATCGGATTTAGTCATGTCTTCCAATACTTCTCGAGGTATATGAACACCATTTCCAAACATTTAATACACATATCGATTCTTTGGGTCTAGCATAAGGTAAACGGGGAATCCAAGTGGATCTGCTGAACCAACTTGCTGAACAATACTCCCGCTCATATTTTGGTATATAATGATTCAATAAATTTAAGACTTCCTTAAATTAAGACTAAATAAATTAAACGAGGAACTATGCTTCAACTTACATTAAAAGAAGAAAGAATAAACTATAATGTTAGTATTCAGAGTGGGCAGCTTCTGTTCGGCAATCTTCGCAGAGGAATCTGCCTTCGAACTCTTTCAGGTTGTCAGACCAAACTTCGCAGTTGTCGCAGTATCCTGCTGAAAGCGGGATTTCTTCTTCCTCAGTCATGTTCTGGTTTTCGATGCGTGCCTGTTCCTGAATTATTTCGATAAGCTCAGGCGTCACTGCGAGGATGTCTTTGCTTGAGATTATGCCTGCGAGGTTGCCTTTGTGCATTACTGCCAGCCTTCGGATGTTGTTTTGGCTCATCCTTCGGGCTGCTTCGCTTATTGTCTTGTCGGAGTCTATTGTGACGACTGGGGCGCTCATGATTTCCTTTGCTTTTATTTTGCTTGGCTGGATGTCTTTTGCCACTACCCTTTTGACTATGTCGGTTTCTGTGATTATGCCGATGGGTTTCTCGTCTGCTGTGCTGACAATTACGCATCCAATTTCGTGTTTATCCAGAAGTTGGGCAACCTTGGTAACTGGTTTATCCCAAGTGACGGTTACAACTTGACTGGTCATAACGTCCTTAACAAGCATTCGAGACCTTATCTCCAGAGCAGCCATAGCCGTTCACTCCTTTACGTTGAATTATTGTCTTGTTTATTGCCTATCTTGATGTTTACCCTTTCTCGACCGAGATTTTTCTGACAAGCTCATTAACAAAGAAGGCTCGTATATAACTATTATGGAATTAATCATTTTTCCCATAAATCAAAAACTAATTTAGTCAACAGTCATTGCTTGGCGCAAATAGACAGTCACATATTATGAATAATATTTTTCAGTATTTCTCAACAGACAATTTTTTCATTGCGTTTTTGTCTGGTCTAATTTGTGCATCATCGGTTTTCTATTTTTGTGTAGCAAACAATTATCCGTGAAGACATTGGAGGGGGGAGAGCTACATATAGTATTCATAGCCAAGGTCAGATTTCTTGACCATCCGTGTTCACTGCGAGACGCAGAAACACGTTTATTCTTGTTCCGTGAGCACTGAGAATTTTTTTCTATATATAGTATCTATCAACAAATCATCAGTTCTTTTCGCTTCCGTGACTGCGCAGAGATTTTTTCTTTATACAGGCTGGCGCAATTATAGCGCAATTTTCAAAGCTGGCTATTTATGAAGTTGTGAATGTACTAAAGTCTAGTGATTAATGGATGGGTTCTTCCTGTCTGCTATTGTGTTTTTAGTATTTTGAAAAGTCTGCCATTTTTCTCAACCTTGAAGTCAACGCCCAGAATGGTGGATGCAAGCCAAATGTTCGATTCAATGTGTTCAGTGAGCACGCGTGTAAGGTACTCTGATTCACCCTTTGCCAAAGCCACGAACGGGACAAGCATGTCAGCCAGATGCACGTCCGCGGTTGCCTCAGCCCAGATTTCGTCAAGTAGGTTTTTTGCTGCTTCCTGCGCCACAGCCTCGCTTGATTTACGTATCTCACCTATCGCATCGGCACCCAATAATGTCCCAGTATCCGTCTTGGACCACAATACCAAGGAGCTTCCCTTCTGCAACGGATTAGAAAAATCATTAACTACCTCGATTCTGGGACTGAAGCCATGACCCGCCAATTGTCTTTCTGCCTCTTTAGCTTGGCGTTCAGCCACCTTTCTGTCAGCCAAGAAAGTGCAGACTGAGACGCCTTCTATTTCAGTGATTTTGCCAAATTCCGTTCGCTTAAATGGAAGTATCTTTTTGCAGGGCTGAACTTTTAACGTGACTTCTCCCATGCCCTTCGGGTAGTAGCCATACTTGTTAACTTCGATCATAGCCTTCACGCCCAACTGTTCTAACGTTGGGATTAGAACGAAACGGAGATAATTTATTGTAGGTGAATGACTGACATCAGTTCCTCCCTTAGTAATTTGGAGGTCCACAGGTTCCGATGCGAAAATACACATTGGCAAAACTGTCAAAATCAACATCGGTATGCTCCCTGCGGTTCCAATTTCAGCTTTCACCTGTCCACCTTTAATTTTACTGGGTTCAAACCACAACTCCTGAGAACCCAACGAAGCGCCTCTTACAGTTGCATCGCAAAGTCTTGCAGCTGTCAACACAGCTTCTAAATGCTGGGGTCTCAGTCCAGGTTCGCTTCTTCTCTTCCGAATGTTAAAAATGTGCAGCGGTTCTCCTGTGATTCCAGCTAAAGCCACTGAAAGCCGAAGTATAGTCCCACTGCCACTCTTTTGACTTCCATCAATTTCTATCATACAAATCAACATAATATTAAATGAAGTTAAAATCCTATTCGAACAGTGACTTAAAAGAAGCGAGTAGCTTTAGAAACAGCGTCACCTTTAACTTTTTTACATAAATAACAGGGATCGAGATGCAATAAGCCTTTGAAAGTTAATTAAGCAACTATTTTATGTTGAGCAGTTCGTTGCATCTTGTTTTTACGGATTCATAAGTCTTTTTTCGGAGAGCTTCGCCAGTTAGCTTTGTTCCACGGATGACTTTTAACCGCTTCGCTAATTCAGTGTCTCCTAGAGAAGAGACCCATGCCTCGAAGTCTCCTCTTTCGGTATGGAACTCAACTATTTTTACGTCAAGCGTCTTAAGTTTCTCGCAGAAATCGTTGAGGCTGTCAGACATGACTCCTGTAGGTTGACCGATCCCTTTGTAGAAGTGGAAGGCTTTCTCTTTAGAAGTTTTACTTAACACTTTTTGTGCAAGTTTCTCGTCAGTCTTTGGGAACCCGATAGCCTCTCTGCCAGAAGCTGTTAAGGTGTATTCGCCACTATTACTTTTTGTGACGTAGCCCTCTTTAACAAGCCCCGTAAGATGCATGTTTGCCGCTCGTTGTTTAAGCCCCATCTTAGCTGCAATCTGTTTAGAATTAAGTGGCGCCTCGTTGACCCACATTAACTCTAGAATATTCGCTTTTGTTTCAGATATTTTTTCCATATTATTTTCCCCAATTGATGAAATAAATGTTCTAAATAAGAATATCGGATGATACTATTTAATGTTAATTAGATTTGAAGCCCAAAAATTGTTAAAGAAGGTCATTTTTTCTTGGATGACTTTTTAAAAATAGTATTTCGCATGGGCTTGGAACATTGAGTTTAGCTGTACATGCTTAGTACTTTTCTGATTCCGTTGACGGTTACGTGGTATTTTTCGGATCCTTCTTTGAAGGTTTTTTGGATGTATTCGGTGTTTATTAGTTTTTCAAGGTTTTCTCTTACCCGTTGAGGCTCCATGACTGTCCACTGTGTTATTTCGTCCAAGGATAACGACTTGTCCGAGCTCGTTGCGCCTATGTTATGCAGTAGACACAGAAAATAAATCTCGTCAGGCATCGAGTAACCCCTTAAACCCAATCTGCGTCACCGTTCACATGCTTTCTCATATACTTTAGTTACCTTTTTGGCTACGGATTCCCAGCTGTATACGTCGTTTACCTTCTTTTTAGCGTTTTCGATAAGCCAGTTAGAGTATCCATGGTCAGACAAGGCTTTGTTCACACACCAAGCGATGGACTCAGGGTTCTCCGAGTAGGCAAGCATCCCTGTTCGATCGTGTTCAACAATCTCAGACAGCCCGCCCACGTTTGAGGCGACAATAGGCACGCCTGCAGCCATCCCCTCCAAAGCAACTATGCCAAATGGTTCGTAGATTGAGGGGATCACTAGGGCATCAGCGCTCATTAAAAGTTCCACGCGTTCAGAGTCAGTGATGAAGCCTAAGAAACGTATCTTGTTGCCGTATCCCGTTGCAGCTGCCATGCTTTCCAGATGACTTCGAGACCATCCGTCTCCAGCTATGAGAAACTTGGTTCCTCTATGGTTCCTAACGATGAGTGGAATGGCTCTGATCAGGTATTCCACGCCTTTTTGTGGAACCAGTCTTCCAATGAAAATGACAAGCTTCTCGTTGGGTTCAATGTTGTAACGTCTTCTTACAGCCTCTTTATTTACGTTCTTATTGTATTCAAAGGTGTCAATTGCGTTCGGAATGACACTTACTTTTTCAGAGGGCAGGTGAAAATGATCGATAACCTCCTTCGTCATAAAGTTGCTACACATGATCACAGATTTCGCTTCGTACATCATCCACCATTCTAAACCGTCAATCATGTAAGAGTCTGGGCTGCGGAGCTGTTGCACCCGACCAATTTCGGTGCTGTGAACCGTGCAAACCATAGGTTTATTCAAGAAGTTCTTTGCTGCTATGCCTGAATGGGTCGTTAACCAATCATGAATGTGAATAACGTCAAACTCAACTTGATGACTCAAAGCTGCAACCATTTTTTCCATGAAATGGTTGAAGATAAAGGTCCACGTTAAGAAGTTCGGGTGCCCAAGTTCAATTTTTACGCGGTGAACCTTTACGCCTTCCACGTCCTCGAATTCAGGGGCGCCGGGAAATTCTAAGGTAACGACGTGCACCTCATGCCCTAGTTTTACCAACGCCTTTGTTAAGCCGTAACAGTGTCGAGCTATACCGCCCACGATTCTGGGAGGAAACTCCCACGTTAACATGCAGACCTTCAATTCGATGTGACCACAATTCATGTTATGATAGCCAATGTTAAGAGCTTTATCGTTACAACATCATTCATATTTCATTATATCTCTGTTATTTTAGGCAGTAAAAGACTGTTCAAGTCTTTCGAAATGTCGTCGACGCGACCATCCGTAAGGTATGCGTATACCTCTTTGTGAACGTCAGCTCTTTTCTCCCAATCCCAGATTTTTTCTGCGGATTCCCTGCAGTTCTGGGCAATCTCCTCAGAAGTTCTACCCTTATAGGTTCCCTTTTGGAACTGAACTATTTTTTCAGCTGTTTCCTGCGGGTCATAGGGGTTTATCCACATGCCGTTGAATCCATCAACGACCTTTTCTCTGAGTCCGCCCATGCCAACTGCTGGAACTACGCCGCAGGACATGGATTCGAGGTCAACCTGTCCCTGAGGCTCGTATCTTGAGGGAACTAGCAAGAGGTTCCATGAATTGATGACCTTGATTTTTTCTTCTCCAGTGTAGAAGGTGTTGTCCACGAACACGACGTTGCTGAGACCTGAATCACGTATCCTGTCCATGAGGCTTAGGTAATAGGGGTTCTGGGGTTCAGTCTTGGTTACAACGTGGAACTTAACTTCTGGAATCTTCTTGGTCAGAATCGCAGCGAGGTCAGGAATGATGTCTATTCCCTTTACTGACGTGCATCTTCCGATGAAGCCTATTGTAAATCCCTTCTTCTCAACTTTTGGCAATGGTCTGTACTCAACCGTGTCGACCCCGTGATAGATTGCGAAAACCCTGTTCTCCACTTCTCCTAACTTCATTCCGTGAGCCTTTAGACCGAGTAGATACTCTTTTCTGTGGATTCTGCTAACGGCAAAAAGAGCTGAACTGGGAAGTTTCTGAAGGATTTTGAATGTCAGGGGGAATTCAAGGTCGCGAATTAACCGAAGCCCTTGGTAGAACGAACCGCCGAAATCTCCTTTCGCCATCAATTTAAAGTCAGAAAGGTCCAGATTGTCGGTGGTTCCGTTCACGTTGTTGTGTTGAATTCCGCCGATTCTGCCAGGTTCAGTTGAGTGGATAAAGATTGCCTGAACCAGATCGGGATACAGCCAAGCGTTCAGCCCGCTTCTCACGTATGACATCCAGTCGTGCGGAGAGAAGATGTCTGCTTCTGTCATCCTGAACGGAGACGGGACAACCCCGAAATTCGTGAAGTATCTGGGAACCACAAAAATCTCTGAAGGCGTCAAGTAATCGACGTTAATGCCGTATTGGTGGAGAATATCGTAGGTCCAAGCGTAGGCCACATCTAGGTCTACGTCGGTGGATGGTCTCCTTATGATTATTCCTTTGAAGTCTTCTCTTGTTGGGAGCTCAGGGTTGAACCGCATTGAGAACGTTTTTATCTCGAAGCCTCTTTTGACAAGTCTGGGGTACAAGTTATTGTGGAATGTCGATAAGCCGCCCACTGCGCCGACTCCTGCTTCGTATGAGTCTACTCTTAACCGTATTTGCATTTAGATTTCAACTCGTACGTAACGATTAACTAAGGAACCCACTCTATAAAAATGCGGGCTAACGAGTTTAAAGACGTATAGTGTATTTAGATTTTATGAAATGCCAGTTCCCAACCCTTAGTGGCACCAAACATTATTGCCTGTTTGTGGATTACGTTTCACTGAGCATTAAGTAGAAATATATACTAATTCCAAAGAATGGTTGAATGAGGCTGCTTCTGTTGACAGATATCGTTTTTGTTTTCGAGGTTCACCAGCCGTTTCGGTTGAGACACGATTTTTTCTGGGAAGACAAACTTTTTAAACATCTAAGTAAGGAGGAGCTCTTCCAACATTATTTTGATGAAAGGCTCAACCGTGAAATCTTCGAAAGAACCTGCGCGAAATGTTATTTCCCCTCAAACAGGATACTTTTAAACTTGATAGACCAGTACAAAGGACAAGGCAGAAAGATTAAGGTTTCGTTCAGCCTTTCAGGAGTCTTTCTGGAATACTGTGAAATGTTCAGTAAGGACTTGTTGGAGTCTTTTAGGCAGCTTGCTGAAACTGGCTGCGTGGAATTCATAGGTCAAACGTATTATCATTCGCTTGCTAGCTTTTATCCAGAAAGAGACGAATTTGTCGACCAAGTTAAGATGCACGTTCAAGCAATCAGAAGCCTATTAGGATTTAAGCCGAGAGTCTTTGAGAACACGGAGCTTCTCTACAACAACGTCATTGCAGGAACCGTTGAGAAAATGGGTTTCAAAGGAATCGTCACAGAAGGAGCTGAAAGAATCCTGCATGGCAAGTCTCCGAACTATTTATACAAGCCCGTCGGGTGCGAAAAAATCAAGGTTTTGCTTAGAAACTACAAGTTAACAGACGACATTGGGTTTAGGTTCTCGTCTAGAACGTGGACCGAATGGCCTTTGACGGCTCCAAAATTTGCGAAGTGGCTTGCAGAAACCCCAGGAGACTACATTTGTGTTTTTCCCGATTACGAGACATTCGGCGAACACCATTGGCCTGAATCGGGCATACACGAGTTTCTTAGACATCTGCCAGAGGAAATTCTCAAGCACAAGCATCTGTGCATGTCGACGCCCTCAGATGTCTTGGACAAATATGCTTCTGTCGGTGAAATTGACGTTCCAGAACTCGGCGCGACAGTTTCGTGGGCTGACGTTAAAAGGGATTCGAGCGGCTGGCTGGGAAACACTATGCAGTGGGCTTACTACCTTTCAGTTCGGAGACTTGAGCCTTTTGTCAAGGAATCTGAAGACGACGAATTTTTGAGGTTATGGAGGTACTTCCAGACAAGCGACCACCTGTACTACATGTTCACCGAAAGTGGCGGACCAGGCGAGGTACACACATATTTTAGTCCTTACAGGTCAGCCGTGGATGCCTACGTGACAGCCCAATCCGCAATGCTGGACTTCGAGAACAGAGTTAAACTTGCCTCGGAAACGGCGAATGAACCCTTCCTTTTCTACGAGGGAAAAGGCGAAAAACAGTACACAGGACTAAAAGCTTGGAGCTTGAAAGGATTTTCGAGAGCCATCCAAAAAGCAAGTCTGAAGTCTCTCGCATTTCACACTCGAAACGGCGACTTTGAAAAATGGGCGGAACATTCGCTTCGCAATGAGGCATTGACTGAAAAATTCAGAAGGGTCAGGCTGTCCAAGCTAGAAGGAGAAGAGCTCAGGAAAGCACTGGTGGAAGCAGTAAAAATATAAACTTCCAAGTAGAACTATGAACATCTTAACTTCTAAAAATTAAGTAGATGCTTAAAAAGAATTAATTTCCATAAAAAAAGGCACTATCCTAAGGAAAGGGTATCCAAGCCAACTTTTGTTTTCTTTTTCCATAGGTCTTTTCTCATTGTTATCGCAGATTTCATGAAAGTGTTTTCATTTGGATTCTTAATGAACTCTTTCATTGCAGTCAAAACGTAGTCGGGAGAAAACAATATGGAAGCATAATAGAACTCGGTTAGTCTGTTTTCTGCAAGTCTCTTTATTTCAGAGACGTTCTTCGTTTTAGATAAAAGCGGGTCTATTCTTGCAACATTGAAGTTTTTAACCATCTCTGGCTTTAATATTATTCTCATAAAAACAAGGTTGGATTCGTAGTGCCCTCTATTCTCACTTTGTATTCTTAGTTCGGTTTCTCTTCTTTGACTCAATATATGTTGAATATAACCGCCTATGATTCCGCCTATACCCAGCAGTCCTAATACTGAAACTATCGTTTCAAGTTCCATGAAATCAAATATCTAAATCGTTTTATTTAATTCTTCTTAGTCATGCTTCGGCGGGCTTTTCTAAGTGTATGTATGGTAACATAGTTTTAACTACCTCAAGTTCGTGTTTGTCACTTTCCATTTGGATTATATCGGGAGACACTAGAATGATTTTTATCTTGTTTCGAGTTTGGGTCAATTTCTCCTTCTCCCCATGAATAACATAGACCGAAAGACCACCTCTTCCATGTGATTCTACTACAGTTTCTAGTTCCACCTCTAGACTCCGAACCTTCATCATCTCTTTCTTCTTCCCCTTCTCGCTAAGAAAGATTTGTTTTTTTAACTCTTCGAGATAATCCTTAAGTTCAATCTTCGATTCATCTTTCAACAAGTAACTCACCAACATTATGAGGTTGAAATGCTCAATTTTAGGCTTTTCGTTTCGTGTTCATAGGCTCAAAGGTTCATAGATTATATAACTAGAACTTTGACTTTATAAAGAAAAATCATAACCTAATCATGAAAAAAGCATAAGCCTATGTTTGCGCCCCAAAACCACACAACGAATACGCCGCACAACAGAATAAGTCTCGTTGGCTGTCATTCTGTACGCAAAAAGAAAAATTATTGTGTACACAAATCAGAAGGTCTTCGCGGACTGCTGATTTGTTGTTCAAAATTGAAACTCGGTTGTTGTGCAAATCAGACCAGACTGAGATGCTTGAATCCACAGTTCCACAATAATTCCACAGATGCTTTATATAGAAAAATTTTTCCGCTGAGGCGCAGAGCTCTAAAAGCGCTGAAATTTCGCCGCCTATGTAAGAAAAAACAGGCAGGCTTTATCAGTTCTCCCCTACTCTAATGCTTTTCTCAAGAGTCTTGACAGCGTTTGCTTTGCCCATGTCTATGAGGTATGGTCCAAGCCGTGGTCCTGAAGAGGTTCCGAACAATATCGTGTAAAGAGTTTTAAAAAATCCCTTTGGTTCCAAATTGTTTTTTCTGGAAATTTCAAAGATTGCAGCTTGAATTATGTCTGGGTCATCGGTGGCTTGAAGTTTTTTAATAAGCTGTTCGATGGCTATTTTTTCCCCTGGGCTTAACTCAACAATGGTTTCGGATGTTTCCTTGAAATCTTTTGCCCAGTTAAGAGCATGTAATATGCGTTTCTCTAAGTCTGGTTGTGCTGTCTCCTTAAGGTATCCATAGTTTTTTAGCTTTTCTAAAATGAAAGAGGCTTCAGACCCTTCTGGTGCTACCTTGGCTAGGCTTACCAAGAGATTGTATGGAACATGCACACTTGGGCTTGACGGCACCTTCATGTACCAGCAGTACTTGAATAGGCCTGTGAGTTTCGCTTTCTCCATTTTGTCTGGGACTTTTTTTCTTCCGAAGTACGCGTCTTCGAGTTCGTCGAGTTCATCCATGTAACGTGGAATGTCGACGACGGATATGTTGCGGGTTCCAACAAACCTTTTTAGGGTCAACAGAACCATCGACTGGGGCGAACCGTACCTGAACCACACTTGCGGCGTGAAAACGTTGCCCACGGATTTGGAAATCTTCTTTCCGCCTTTATCAAGGTACATTTCGTACTGAACGTGCATTGGAGGCTCGTACCCCAGAATTTCCCGGGAGATTCTGTCGTTTACTCTGACTGAGTCTGCAATGTCTTTGCCGTAGGCTTCAAACCTGATTCCTAGTGCCCGCCACCTCGCTGCGAATTCTCCTGCTTTCCAGCTCAGTTTTCCTTCTCCCTTTAAGTAGTCAACTTCGCCCTGGTATCCGCAGCCTTCGAGCTGTCTGTGCTTAATTTCCATGCCTTCGCACACGTAAAGAATCTTGCCTTCGTCAGCTAAGAATTTGTAAGCCTTTGTCGTGTAGATTCTGCCGCACGATTGGCAAATAGGAAAATAAGGTAATGCCTGCAAGTATTTCTCTTGCCCAGTTTCTTCCTTCACAATCTCTCCTGCACGTTCAGCGTTTTCCAGAAGCGTGCGGATTTCCTTGTTCAGAAGCCCTTTTTCGTAGACTTCAGCTCCTTTCAACAGTCTATAGCTGACGCCGCTCTGGTCTAATGCGTCGAGAAGAAGGCTGACCATGTGTTCCCCGTAACTTCTATGGCATTTGAAGGGGTCAGGAACCTCGGTGACTGGGAAGCCGACGTATTTTTCTAGGCTTTTCGGCAGCCCTGCTGGGACTCTTCTCAATCCGTCCTTGTTGTCTGAGAACACGATGAACTCTGAGTTGCATCCATGTTCTTTAATAGCTAAGGAAACAGCGTAGTTTCTTGTGACCTCGCTTACGCTGCCTATGTGCGGGATGCCTGAAGCGGCGACTCCGCTTTCAACCCTTATCGAATCAAGAGGTCTGCCGAGTTTGCGTTCTCTCTCAATAATGTCAAGGGCGATTTTGTCGTACCATGTTCCATGACCAATGATTTCTTCCAAAGGCTTTCTGTCCTGTAATTTCTGTTTAGGTGAACATTATTGATTGAACGTGCGTTTTAAATAAGATTGTCGGTTTCAAGAGCATGTCTAGCTGTTTCAAGACAAGTTTAAAGCCAAAATGCTCCCGCACAAATTGTTTATAACAATGGCTACGAAATATTTGTTTATGTCTTTGGATGAGTATCAGGGGAAACGGAATTTTATGAAGACAAGCGAGCCAGAAGGCAAAATAAAAAATGAAGAAAAGAAAGGTGGCATTTACGTTATTCAGAAGCACCAAGCGACCCATCTTCACTACGATTTTAGGCTTGAAAAAGACGGCGTTCTCAAGAGCTGGGCAATTCCGAAGGAGCCTCCTGCTGAAAAGGGCGTGAAAAGGTTAGCCGTGATGGTTGAGGACCATCCGCTTGAGTACGCAGGTTTCGAAGGCGAGATTCCACAAGGCGAATACGGCGCAGGCACAGTTCAGATTTGGGACAAAGGAACGTACGAGACTGAAAAGTGGGACGAAAACGGAATCGCTGTTCACATAAACGGCGGTAAGCTGAATGGAAGGTATTGCTTGGTCAGGTTTAAGAAGGAAGAAAACTCTTGGCTTTTCTTTAAATGTTGACGAAGGTTTAATAGAGTTACGAGCTTAACCTGATGTAAAACCGTTTCGAAGCGTTGCTGAAAATGGGAAACGAGAAAGCTGTGGTTGCTTCCTCTCTTCGGAAGGAATACAGTATTGGCGGAACAGTAGTTGAGGCTCTTAAAGGCATCGACTTAACTATTCTCTCTGGCGAGTTCATCACGATTCGCGGTCCGTCTGGAGCTGGGAAAACGACCCTCTTGAACATGATTGGCGGTTTGGACAAGCCTACCTCAGGCGAAATCAACGTTCTCGGGCATGATTTAGCTGAATACGA
>Ga0172365_10002918_pt1 | contig 12728 bp, 6 predicted proteins | sample LakKivSesite48cm_FD_114535 | JGI IMG/M metagenome (GOLD analysis project Ga0172365, IMG submission 114535) | Sediment microbial communities from Lake Kivu, Rwanda - Sediment site 48cm | ecosystem: Environmental > Aquatic > Freshwater > Lake > Sediment | place: Rwanda: Western Province, Lake Kivu...
AGGCGCTCGTAGGGAAGCAGCGCGCTCAGGACACCGGCGATGATGTCGCGGGCCTTTAGGGAGAACAGCAAAGCAGGAGGCACAGCCAGCAGCCCCACCATCCAGAGGATTTCGGCGCGCGGGGGCGGATCGACCCTGTGGACTGCCGCAGCGAGGTGCATGGAGAGCGTGGCGAGGCGGGGGTTGTCGATGACGGCCAGCGGCAGCGCCAGAGCCCCCCACGCGAGTGCGAATTGCAGCAAGAAGACGGCCGCGAGCGGCCTGCGCGCCAGCGGCAGCACGATCCTTGTGAAAATCGCCCACTCCCCGAGCCCGTCGAGCCGCGCGGCGTCGATGATGCCCGTCGGGAGCCTGTCGAGCGCCGCCTTCATGAATACTACGGCCAGACCGGACGCGGATGAAGCCAAAACGAGGCCGAGAAGCGAGTTGTAGAGGCCGAGCCTGGCGGTCACGTGGAACAGCGGGGCCATCATGACGACCGGCGGGAAGAACACCGACCCGATGAGGAGAGCGTTGATCAGCTTCCTGCCGTAGAAGTCCTTCTTAGAGAGCGCATAGCCCGCTGCGGCTCCGGTGACGGACGCGACGGCCGCGGCCGTGAGCGACACGAGCAGCGTGATGCCGGCGGCGCGGGCGAACTCGACGCTTCCCCCAGCGGCCACGCAGCGGGCTCCGGGCAGGGGCCGCACTGCCTCGCGCACGGCCGCCACGAACGGCAGCATCCAGATTGCCCCCACGACAATCAAAGCCGCCCACGACAATGCGCCCGATGTCTTCCTCACGCGTGCTCCCTCCCCTGTATCCGGCGGTGCCGCAGGAGGATCGCCATGATCGAGATCGTGAAGCACAACATCACGGAGAGGGCCGCGGAGCTGTTGAACCGGAACTCGCCCTTCAGAGACTGCCGGTAGACGAGGAACGGCAGGTTGGTGGACCAGTTCGCCGGGCCGCCGTCGCCTGTCATCACGAGGATGACCGCGAAGATGCGGTGGGCGCTGATGATCAACAGCAGCACCGACGCGAAGGTCGCCTCCTTCACGGATGGCAGCGTGACGTGGATCAGCCGCCGCCAGCCGCGGGCGCCGTCGAGATCGGCCATCTCGTCATACTCGCGGGGCACGGCCCAGAGCGCGGCCATGTAGATGGCGGCCACGATCCCCGCGCCCTGCCAGATGCACGTGATGGCGACCGCCGGGAGCACGAGATAGGGCTCGTTGAGCCAATCGACGCCCGGCAAGCCCATCGCCTGGAGCAGCAGGTTCATCGCGCCCGTGCCCGGCTCGTACATCCACTGCCAGGCCGCAGCGGCCGCCACGGTCGGAATCACCGCCGGCAGGAAGAACAACACGCGCAGGTGGCCGCGGATGCCGGCCTTGCGGCGGATGAGGCTCGCGATCAGGTAGCCGAGGACCAGCGACCCTGGCACGTAGAAGCCCGCGAAGTAGAGCGTATTGAGGATGGCCCGCCAGAAGAGCTTCGACTCGAGCTGGAAGACGTAAGCCGAGATGGCCGACGGCACGCCCGCGAGCGTCTGGCCTTCGCCCCCGAAGCTCGCCGCGATCGTCCACAATGCCGGGTAGAACAGGAAGAGGGCCAGCAGCAGGAGGGCCGGCGCGAGGAACGCGTACGCCCAGGGATCGATCCGGCGTTTCGGGGCCGGGGTGAAGATCAGGTCGTCTTTCATCGGCTTACTTCGATCGCTGCCCCACGGTGAAGAAGATCAGGAAGAACACGCCGACGGCCGCCAGGCTCATCCCCAGCAGCGTGGTCTCGGAGGGGTGGCCGGTATAGTTGTAGTAGGTGGCGAGGACCTCGTCGCCGCGCCGGCGGATGATCGCCGTGGCGGCCTTCGGCTCCTTCTCGCCGCGGAGCAGGCTGCGCAGCTCCGGCACGAAGACCTGCCGCTCGACCTCGCCCCAGCCGGGTATCGGCAGGCTGCTGCACGCGTAGCGCAGGGACTGCAGGAACGGCTTGTACTCGGGGTGGTCGACGTACCACCGGTCCTCGAGCAGCGCCCGCCGCACCGGCACCAGGTTCGGCATGCCGGCCGGGCCGCCCGTCATCACGATCTTCTGCGCCTCCATGGTGCACAGGTAGGTCAGCAATGCCTTGCAGGCCTCTTCATACGCCGCAGCATTCGCCGGGATCACCGCGCCGTAGACCGTGGTGCTCGAGCCGGACGCGCGGTTGACGGGCGCCTCGACCACCCTCATCTCCAGCAGCGGGGCCGTGCGCCTGATGGCGTTCACGGCCGAGGCGTCCCCGAAGAACATCGCCACGCGTCCCGCGACGAACGCCTGGAGCAGGTCCTCCGTCCGCCACCAAAGCGATTCGGCGGGGATGTAGGCCGCGAGCCTGGACATCATGCTCAGCGCCTGCGTGCCTGTCTCGTCCTGCAGGCCGACTCGCCATGCTGCCGTATCCGCGCCGTCGGCCTCGCCTTTTCGCACGAGCATACCTTGCGCCTGCTTGATGAGCATGGCGGCCACCCTCGACAGCGATGATCCTTCGGCCGCATCAAAAGCGATGGGGTAGCACCCCTGCCCGCCGAGCGTCCGCCTGATCCCCTCGCAGGTGACCAGCATCTCGTTCCAGTTGTTGAGGAGCGGATCGTTGGGATCGTAGCCGCAGCGCCGGAGGATGTCGGCGTTGCAGATCAACTGCGTGGTGCGGGCGCGCAGCGGCACGGCATAGTTCGTGCCGCCGGCTTCGCTGGCGGCGACGGCCGAGCTGAACAGCACGCCGGCGCTGTCGTTGAGGCTGTCGCGAACCGGCACGAGCAGCCCCCGTTCGACGATCTCCGGGAGGGACTCGAGCGGGATTTCGAGAACATCCGCAGCGCAGCCTGCGAGGATGCGCCTCGTGATCACGTTGGCATCGGCCGGGCCGTCGGGCAGCAGCTCGATGACTGTGCCGCGGCGGCGCTCCTGGAAGGCATCGAGAACGGCGCGGAGCTGCACAAACTCCGGGGACTCCCGCGGGAACGGCGTCTGGAAGGTGATGGCGATCGGCTGCCCGACCGCCTGCTCCCGCGCGGGCGACAGCGAAGCATCTGCCGGGCCGGCCGGCGTCTGCGCTGCCTGCGCCGTGCAGCCTGCGAGGATGGCAAGTGCTGCGAGGACCCTGGTTGTCACTCAATCACCATGTGCTGCTCTCGCGGCCGTCAACCGGATGCCAGGCTGAGGCCCGCGAACTGAACGTGAGGGGCCTTGAGATCGCCTTTGAGTTCCGCCAGGCTCCCGAGGGCGGCGATGTTGTTGAACACCTCGAACACGTTGCCGGCCAGCATGCAGTCCTTCACGCGGGCCACGATCTCGCCGCGCTCGACGAGGAATCCGAGGCCGACGTTGACGGAGAACTCACCCGCGAGCACGTTGCTCTGCCCCGCCCCGATGAGCTGGTCCACGAGCAGCCCGCGCTCCATGCCGGCGATCATCCTCTCGACCGGGGTGTCGCCGGCGTCGATGACGAGGTTGGTGGTGGACGGGGCGGGCTGGCTGGCGAAGCCGCGCATGCCGTTGCCGGTGGACTTCTCCCCGAGGACGCCTGCGGTCTGGAGGTCGTAGATGAAGGCCTTGAGCACGCCGGCCTCGATGAGGACGTTCCGCCGCGCCGCCACGCCTTCGCAGTCGACGGCGGCGCTGCCCTGGGCGAAGTCCAGCGTCGGGTCGTCCGCCAGGGTGAAGCGGGCGTCGGTGATCCGCTGGCCGATCTTGCCGGAGAGCGGCGAGATCCGCTTCTGGACGAGCTTGCCGTTGACGCCGTTCTCGAAGGTCTCGAGGAGGGCGTCGTCAAGGGCATCGGGCGTGAAGACGACGGGGTAGACGCCGGGCTCGGGCACGATTTCGCGTTCGGAGCAGCGAACATCGCTGAGGACCTTGCCGACGTAGGCATCCCACCGGTCGAACCACGCGCACGACGAGTTGTCGTCGCCGGTCCACAGGAGGCTGCCGTCGCGCACGAGCAGCAGGCCGAGGCCCGTGGTGAACCGGCTGAACTCGAAGGAGACGTCCAGCCCGGCCGAGTTGAGCAGGCGCTGGCGGCCGGTGTGTTTCGAGACTTCGGCGGAGCACTGCCCGCGCGGGGCCGCAGCCCTGACCTTCTCGATGGCCTCTGAGGCCTGGCGCACGCCATCTTCGATGGGGTAGTCCGGCACGCGGCGGTCGAAGATGGGCACGGCTGCCGGGGCCACGCCCGCGGGGAACTCGAACTTCGCCTCCTGGCCGTAGCGGGCGCTCTCGAGAGCGTGCTCCACGAGGCGCTCGGGCCGCGAGAGGTCGGTGGTCGACGAGAAGCCGATGCGGCCGTCCCTGATGACGCGCAGCCCGACGCCGCGGATGGATTTCGTGGTGATGTACTTCAGGCGGTTGTTGTCAAAGTCCGCGCGGCGGCTCTCGCCCTCGGAATAGAAGGCTTCGGCCGAGGCGCCGGCCCTGCGGGCGAGTTCGAGGATCTTCTCGATCATGCGCGGCCTCCGATGACGACGTTGCGTATCCGGATGTGCGGGCCGCCCGTGGAGACGCGCAGCGGCGATTGGCCCGCCTTGCCGCACCCGCCCAGCCCGCCGGCGAAGCGCAGGTCGTTGCCGATCGCGTCGATGTTCAGGAGCGTTTCCTTCACGTTGCCCGTGAGCACCACGTCGCGGACCTTCTCGCGGATCTTCCCGCCGCGGATGGCCCACGCCTCTCCGGCGGAGAAGGTGAACATCTCCATCTCCGTCATCCCGCCCAGCATCCCGACCGCGTAGATGCCGTTGTCGACCTCCGACACCATCTGCTCGAACGACGCGTCGCGCGGCTCGAGGTAGGTGTTTGACATCCTCACGATCGGCGGGTGGTTGAAGCTGATGGCCCTCGCGTTGCCCGTGGGCTTCGTGCCCATCTGGGCGGCGGTCTCGCGCGAGTGCAGGTGCCCCGTCAGCAATCCGCCGCGGATGAGGTCCGTGCGGACGCCCCGCGTGCCCTCGCTGTCGTACTTGTATGAGCCGGCCTCGCCGGGCAGCGTCGGGTCGTCGACGATGGCAAGCTGTTCCGTGCCGAAGCGCTTGCCCACCGTCATCAGCCCGAGCATGTCGGGGTTTTCATAGAGGAAGTCCGACTCGCTTAGGTGCCCGAAGGCTTCGTGCACGAACACGCCGCACAACTTGGGGTCGACGATGACGGTGTACTTTCCGCCGTCCGCCTGCCTCGCGGTCAGGAGGTCGACGGCCCTCTTGGCAACGCCCTCGCAGGCGGCTTCCTGCCCGGCGACGATCTGGTAGCCCCTGAGGTCGCCGATGCTCTCGAACGCCCGCTGGATGTTCATCTCGTCGCGTGCGATCGCCGCGAGGAGCATGCCGCAGAACACGGTTTCCTGGCGGACCATCGCGCCCTCGGTGTTTGCGAAGGTCTCGATGTTGTGGTAGTCGCTGTAGCGGACGTTGGAGGTCTGGATGCCTTTTGCGGAGAGGATGATGCGGTTGTAGGCGGCGGCGAGGCGCTCCTTCTGCTCGAGGGGCACCGCCCGCGGGTCGACGTCGACGGTGTTGACCCACGAATCGACGGCCGGTGCGACGGGTGCGAGCCTGCTGCCGTTGCGGCCGACCATCCGGGCCTGGTCGCAGGCCATCTTCACGCATCGTTCGATCTGCGAGGCATCGTTGAAAGAGACGAAACCCCAGCCGCCGTTCACGAGAGCGCGCACGCATCCGCCCACGCCGGTGGTCGTGCCGATGTTCTCCAGCTCCCTGCCCACGTAGTTGACGCTCGTGGCCGTTCGTTCTTCGAGCCGGATCTCGACGTAGCCGGCGCCGGCCGCGGCGAGGGCGCGCCTGACAATATCTTCCATCGCGAAGCTTCTTCCGCCTCGGGGATGCCGACTGTGCTGCACGTGACTCGATCTAGTATAGGAACAAGCATGCCGATGAATCAACGATCTTCGGCCGGAGAGGCCTGCTGCGGGCGAACACCACGTGCCGGCCGCCGGCGAGGCCCGGATGGCCGGCCGCCGCGCCGGCCGCGCTCACAGTTGGTTGACCGTCATGATCTTCGCGACCTCGTCGGGGTGTTCAACGATGAAGCGCAGCTCATCCGGCTTGAGGGGCATCTGGTTGTGGGCGTTGGCGGCCTGGACGAGCTTGAGCGTCTTGCGGTCGTCGGTCACCTGGATCTGGAGCTGGTCGAGCACGTGGCGCATCCCCTTCACGCCGCCGTACTCGCCGGTGCAGATCATGGTGCCGGTCTCGCGGTACTCGCGCTCGCCGCGGCCTATCTCCTCGTAGCTGTAGAGCTCGTAGTTGTGGCGGTCCTTCAGCATCCCGTCGGCGTGGATGCCCGACTCGTGCGCGAAGGCGTTGGCCCCCACGCCGACCTGGTTGATGGGGATCGGCAGCCGGAAGGCATCGGCGACGTAGTTGCAGATCTTCCACGCCCAGCGCAGGTCGATCCGCTCGTCGAGCACTTTGAGGTCGCGCAGCCCGCGCGACTTCGTGGCGGCGAGGATCACCGAGACGAGATCGGCGTTGCCGGCGCGCTCGCCCATCCCGTTGACGGTGGTGTTGATGTAGGCGTCGACGCCGGCGGAGATGGCCCCCATCGCCCCCTCGATCGAGTTTGCCACGGCGTAGCCGAGGTCGTTGTGGCAGTGGATCTCGAGCGGCAGCTTCACGGCCTTGGCGAGACGCTCCACGCTGTCGTGGATCGACAGCGTGTGGTCGTAGCCCAGCGTGTCGCAGTAGCGGATGCGGTGCGCCCCGTGCTCTTTGGCGGCGACGGCGAAGCGCAGCAGGTAGTCCTCGTCGTAGCGCTCGTCGGTTCGCGAGGCGTCTTCCGCGTTGACGCCGATGCTCTGGACGCCCCCCACCCGGGCCGCGTCGACGGCCTCGGTCATGATCCTGAGCACGTCTTCCCGCGTCATCCTGGTGCCGAACTTGCCCGCAGTCATGATCTGGGAGGTCGAGATCGAGATGTTGAGGTGCTTGACCCTCGTGAGCTTGAGGGCCTTCTCGACGTCCGCCGCCACGGCACGCGTCCAGCCTTCGAGGATCATGTTGCCGAACACGCCCTGCTCGGCCAGCCTCAGGTTGCCTTCGATGTAGTTGGCTTCGTTATCGAGCGCGGGGAAGCCGAACTCGCTCTGGAAGATGCCCATCTTGCTGAGATAGTAGTTCACCATAGTCTTCTGGAACTTCGAGAGCGAGATGCGCGACGTTTGCACGCCGTCGCGGTTGGTCACGTCGATGAGGTAGATCTTTGGCATTCTCATGCCTCCCAAGGGGCCTGACCTGCCAGGGCGCGGCGGCTCTGCGCCCGACTGAATGGACAGCGCCACGAACCAATGCGGCCTGGCCGGGTCCCGCCCGCGCATCAGGCCGCGGCAGCCTGCTTTGTCTAGAGAAGATTATACTGATCCCCTTCCGCTATTCAATGGGGAATTGATCGGGAAGTTCGGCGGACGCAGTTCGAGCTTTCCGGCGGCCTTCCGCCCGGCGGCGCCGCCATCTACAGGTCCTTCGACGGCGGCTCGTGGCTGGCCTTCATCGGCCCGCAGGGCGCCGTGAGCCGCGGCAACGGCTGTGTGGTCACAGGTGGCGGGGCCGTTGGCGTCGCGGTCGTCCTGGTCCCCGCCGGGGTCTTGGGCGACCCCACGAGAACCGGGTCTATTGCGGATAAGCTGTGGCCCGTGTTTCGACGGAAGGCGATAATTCCCTCGGCAGGTCATAGCGGACTGAGCCGCACGTTCGGCGCACGCTGTGCTGGGATAGGATTCTTCAATGGCCCCTCACAATGGCAAGGAAAAACACGACGAACAACTGCGGGGGAACCAGCCGGGCACACCCCAGATGCAGGCCCCTCAGGTGGGCCCCGATGGTCTGAGCCAGGAGGAAGCAGCCCGGCGCCTGCAACAATACGGCCCCAACGAGATCGAGGAGAAGAAGAGGAACCGCTTCCGGCAGTTCCTCTCGTATTTCTGGGGCCCGATCCCGTGGATGATCGAAGTGGCCGCGATGCTCTCGGCCGCGAACGATGACTGGACGGCGTTCTCGGTAATCTTCGTGATGCTGCTTGCCAATGGCATCGTGGGCTTCTGGGAGGAGTATCAGGCGGGCAATGCCATCGAGGCGCTCAAGGAGCAACTTGCGCTCGAGGCCATGGTGAAGCGGGACGGCCAGTGGAAGAAAGCCCCGGCCCGCGAACTCGTGCCGGGCGACCTGATCATGGTCAAGATCGGCGACGTTGTGCCGGCGGACGCGGCTCTGCAGAAGAGCGATCCGATTAACGTGGACCAGTCGGCCCTCACCGGGGAGTCTATGCCGGTGGAGCGGAAGGAGGGCGATGTCATTTATTCGAGCTCCGTGGTGAAGCAGGGCGAGATCACCGCTGTGGTTGTTGCTACCGGAACCAAGACCTATTTCGGGAAGACGGCAGGACTCGTGAGCGAAGTTGAAACGCTCAGCCACTTTCAGCGAGCCGTTCTGAAGGTGGGCGATTACCTCATTGTCCTGGCAATTATCTTCGTCATCCCCGTCATTGTGCTCGGCCTGTTGCGGAATGAGTCGTTCCTCACGCTGCTGAGTTTCGTGCTGGTGCTCGTTGTGGCGGCGATTCCGGTTGCCATGCCCACTGTGCTTTCGGTGACGATGGCAATCGGCGCTCGGCTGCTCTCCCGGGAGCAGGCCGTGGTGAGCAAGCTCTCCTCCATCGAGGAGATGGCAGGCATCGACGTGCTCTGTACCGATAAGACAGGCACGCTTACGCAGAACAAGCTCACGCTCGGCGACATCCATCCCGTCGACGGAACACAAGCCGACGACGTGGTTCTGGTGGCCGCGCTTGCTTCGGAGCCGAACAACGAAGACCCCATCGATAAGGCGGTGTTTGCCAAGTTGAAGGACGAGCACCGGGTCGCCGACTACGAGATCGTTCACTTCAGGCCCTTCGACCCCACCAGCAAGCGGACGGAAGCAACGGCGAAGGAGAAATCGGGTAAGACACTCAAGGCCACCAAGGGCGCCCCGCAGGTGATCATGGACTTGGCAGCAAACGCCAACGATGTTCGGGACGACGTGAACGCGGTGGTGGAGGAATTCGCGCGGCGCGGCTTTCGCTCGCTTGGTGTCGCCCGCACCGACGACGCCGGCAACTGGCGCTACATCGGCGTAATACCTCTTTTTGATCCGCCCAGGCCCGATTCCAAGGAAGTGACCGCCATCGCAATGAAAGAACTTGGCCTTAAAGTGAAGATGGTGACCGGAGACCAGCTCGCCATCGCGAAAGAGACCGCCCGCAGCCTCGGCATGGGGCAGAACATCGTGGATGCCAGCGCCTTCGGCGATACCCGGCATCATGAGTCGGGCCAACTGGCCGATGCTATCGAGAAAGGGGACGGCTTCGCACAAGTCTTTCCTGAACACAAGTATCACATCGTGGACGTGCTGCAGCAGCGCGGACACATTGTGGGTATGACGGGCGATGGCGTGAATGACGCCCCCGCCCTCAAAAAAGCCAATGCAGGTATCGCGGTATCCGGTGCCACCAATGCCGCCCGCAGCGCCGCCGATCTCGTGCTCATGACGCCGGGCCTCTCCGTGATCATAACGGCCATCCGCGAGAGCCGCAGAATCTTCCAGCGGATGAACAGCTACGCAATCTACCGCATCGCTGAAACCGTGGCCGTGCTCCTCTTCATCACCATCACCATCATCGCCTTCAGATTCTACCCGATGACGGCAATCATGGTGGTGCTGCTCGCTCTCCTCAACGACGGAGCCATCCTCAGCATCGCATGGGACAACGCCGTGGCGAGCCACAAGCCCGAAGCATGGCAGATGCGCCTCGTGCTCGGCGAAGCCACCGTGCTCGGCATCTGGGGCGTCATACAATCCTTCGGCCTGCTCTACCTTGCCGTGAATGTCTTCTCATTCAGCGAAGATGCTATCCGCACGCTCATGTATCTCGAGCTCTCCGTCTCCGGACATCTTACGATCTTCGTTACTCGCACACGCCTCCCATTCTGGTCCGACAAGCCCGCCCCCGTGCTCATACTCGCCGTTGTCGGAACACAACTGATCGCCACGGGCATATCAGCTTTCGGTTTCCTCATGAGGCCAATCGGACTGCCCTGGGCCGCGTTCGTATGGGGCTACTGCCTGGTGCTCTGGCTCGTGCAAGACAGGATCAAGCTAGCCGCCCTGCACATCCTCCACCCAAGGACGGCCGGTCTTCTCACTCCGAAACGACTCGGGAAACAATCCTCATAACGAACAGCAATCCTCGACGGCGTTCTCCCGCCCGTGCCAGGAAACTCCGCCCGCGACCTCATGGAACCGCTCTTCGGGCGACGGATGGCCGTCGGTGCGCATGGGCAGATTCTCCATGAGTATGGATGTGCTCACGACGACTCGCCTGCGCTGGCTTCGGCGGCCAGGCCTCGGCTTTGCTTCTGGCACGCCATCTGGCAGGATTCAACGGTCTCTACTTGCTAACCTACCCCGAGGCAGTTCGAAGTCACGGATTGGGGCTCGGTCGAAACCGTCACGGTTTCGCCCCCCCCCCGCTACCAGTTCACCGTGCGCGACGAGTGCACCGGCGCCCAACTTCTCACCTACGGCAGCGAAGCATGCACCTACGCAACGCTGACACAGCGCAAGATGTGGCGGGGTGGGTCACGATGTACCGCGCCGGGGCCGCTCGGTCCGGTTCTTTCCCTTGAAGTCGCAGTGTGGAAATCTATAATCTTGGTCTTTCGGCAGCGCCTCCGGCGCGGCCGGCAGGTCAGATCGCGAGGTGGAGATGGAAAGCAAAATCGAAGCCGGGGCATTCGAGCTGTTCGGCCTTTCGGGTGTGAGCCTTGCGTGCGGGCACGACGCCGCGGGCATCCGCATGGCGTATCCGCACGTGTCGCTGGGGCTGTTCGACGACAAGTACCTGCCGCTGGCGCTCGAGAAGCCGGACACCTGCGCCCCGCGCGCGGGCTACACCCGCTACTCATGGCGCGTGCCGATGGCGCTCTCGGCCGTCCGCAAGGTGGCCGGCTGGCCCTGCAAGGCCACGAACGCCCCGGTCCATTTCGACCTCGAGGACGGCGAGTCCGCGCGGATCACGACCGAGTGGACATTCGACGGCGATGTCGCTATGGGGCGCTACACGGCCGACAAGCCGGTGCGCACGGGCCTGTTCGTCAACGGCTGCTTCGCCCCGGGCGAGGTGGTGGCTGCGTCGCGGGAGTCGTGCCGCCTCGCCGTCGGCGAGCATGTCCTCCACCTCCGCCTCATCGGCTGCATCGGCGAGCCCCGCCGCATCGATCACCGCTACCAGGCGGAGCAGATCGCGTTGGTCCCGCCTGGCGCCATCAGCGCCGGCCCGCCCGCCGGGAAGGCGATGGCCTTCTACCTCGTCGAGCTTGCGCCGGGCTCGCCCCTGCACTTCGCGATGCGCCTCACCGGGCGCCTGGGCAGCGACATCGCGCTTCCGCTGAACGCCGGCGAATGCGACCGTCGGCTCGCGTCGCTCGCGGAAAGCTACGAGTCGAACCGCATGCGCAGCTCCGGCATCTGCCCGGGCGGAGCGGAGGCGATCGCCGGCCTCAGCGGCTACGCCCGGGCCTACGACCCCCGGCGCGGCCGCGTGCAGACGACCGTAAACCGCACGTGGGGCGGCGTCAACAGCCCGGGGCTCATCTTCGGCTGGGACAACTTCTTCACGTCCTACCTTGCCGCTTGGGAGGACCCGGAGCTCGGGGCGCAGTCGCTCGAGCACGTCGTCTCCCTCTATGGCGAACGCGGCATCGCCGGCGGCCCCACGCAGCGCAACCTCATCATCCCGGTGATCTACCGCAAGACGCTCGCCGTGATCGGCGACGCCGCCCTCGCCGCACGCACCTGGCCCACGATGATGGAGTTCATGCGGTTCTGGTTCGCCGACCGCGGCGACGGCCGCCCCTGGCGCGACGGCAACGGCGACGGCCTCATCGAGTCGGGCAGCAACATCGATTACGCGAATGTCACCCCAGGGATCATCATCCAGAACGCGATGGACGAGACCGGCTACGATGACCTCCCCACGTGCTCCGCCGGCTTCACCGAGGGCAGGCTGGGGATGCCGGCGGAGGGCGTCGATTTCGACTGGCCGTCGCGCACGCTCACGATCACCGAGGTTGGGCAAAACAGCCTCTACTGCGCCTCCTGCCGAGCGATGGCGAACCTCGCGGAAGAGCTGGGCCACGCCGCGGACGCCGAATGGCTCCGGGCCGAGCAGCGGCGCGTGGCTTCGCGGATGCGCCAGCGGCTCCTCAACCACGCCGAGGGAATCTACCGCGACAGATACTGGAGCGGCGGCTTCTCGCCCGTCAAGACCATGACGCTGTTCTACCCCCTGCTCGCGGGGATCTGCGACGAACAGACTGCGCAGCGGCTCAAGTCGATGCTGCTCGATCCCCGGCAGTTCTGGGGCGACTCCCTCGCGGGCGACGGCCTGATCCCGACCGTCAGCCACGATGACCCAGCCTATTGCGACGGCTTCGACGGCCGCGGCAACTACTGGCGAGGGAACTGCTGGCCGCCCTCCACCTACATCGTCTACCTCGCCATCAAGGAGGCCGGCTGGGACGACGTCGCCGCCGAGTACGCCCGCCGCATCTGCGCACAGTTCCTGAAGTACTGGGACGCTTACGGGCACGCCTACGAGAACTGCCCGCCCACGGGCGATGCGGATAACCGCTTCCCCTACGTGACGGGCTGGGGCGGCCGCGAG
>Ga0172365_10002919_pt1 | contig 12728 bp, 8 predicted proteins | sample LakKivSesite48cm_FD_114535 | JGI IMG/M metagenome (GOLD analysis project Ga0172365, IMG submission 114535) | Sediment microbial communities from Lake Kivu, Rwanda - Sediment site 48cm | ecosystem: Environmental > Aquatic > Freshwater > Lake > Sediment | place: Rwanda: Western Province, Lake Kivu...
ATCTTTAGCAAAATTTATTATGCCGTATGTTCTTTATTAATAAATATTTGCGCTCGTAGCTCAGTAGGATAGAGCGTCGGTTTCCTAAACCGAAGGTCGCAGGTTCGAATCCTGCCGGGCGTAGTACGCAAATCCCTCGGGACTACTGGTGACAACAGAGGACAAGACACGTCTAAGTATGCCAGGAATCAAGAGGTTACTATAAACGGAGCAGATGGTTCTACACCATCTAACAAGCCGCCAAGAGCGCCAAATGAGGACAGCACCGACGTTAAGAATGTAAGCTGTTCCAACAAGCTGGACAACAAGCCTGAGAAGGACCCAGATTTGGCTGAAATCGTCGCTGCATGGCAGAAATTACCCGAGCATATCAAACAAGCAGTCAAGGCATTGGTCAGGGCCTCCAACGAGCAGTAGGCCGAAAAGGATCACTGATTTTCTTTCGTAGTAGAAATCTATGAATCGAGGCTCGTCAAATGCCGATAAACAAGAGGATAGAAACAACAGTGAGAAGCGGCTTCTGAGGAATGAGTTTTGGTATTTGTCGGTCCAGCCAAAGGAACTAAAAAATTGATGGGGCCACTATTATTTGTAGATACGAAAGATGAGATGACTGATGGCTAAAGGTTCGGCGACAACTTCAAAAAAGCTGGCACAGATGAGTTGCGATTGTTCGTTTCTTCTAACGCATTTAGTACGTCAAAACGGAGACCCTCCTAAACAAGACAGCGAAGCAAGCGCAATTCTTCAAACAATTCTCGAAGGCACATGCCTTATGGCAAGAGGAGTTGGCTGGTACGACACTTGCCGGAACACAAATTGCTTCAATCCAGAAACAATGGAATGGGAAAAGCCAAATCCAGATAAAGCGGTCTGCTTTACGGAAAGTACCTTGTTAGGATTGCAAGCTCATGCAGTTGTGTTCGGGGCGAAGTACGGCTTATCATTTGACCGAGATTTTCTCTATTCAAAGGGAGCGAATCCTTGTTTCAACATAGGCACGAATCTGTTGAAATTAAGTATACAGAAAAAAGATGAGAGTTATACATGGAGTGTGTACAATTTCATTCCAATAAAACTTCATCCTTTTGTGAACATCATCAATGATACATTCGATGCCACACACGAACGCGAATGGCGTCATGTTAATGATCTGCACTTTAACCTTGCTGATGTTAAAATTATATTTTGTCCAGAAGGAGAATTTGAAGAATTTTCCAAGTTTCAAAAACATGGCAAGCCAACGCTCTTTGATCTGGCATGGCTGGGACGGATATAGGATGGTCTGGCCCAGCAGAAATTGGCAGTTGATCCATGAAGGTCAATAAATCCTGACGATTATCCTATTTTTCCCGCAAGGTAGGGTCCGTCACTATTAATCACTGATATAGTACATGCCGTTTTCATCCTTCCGAATCTTGACGCCGTTACCTATAGAAGGAGTGTCAAAAAAAAGACGCAGGGGAAAATTTTTTTCATTGTAGATTCAGTAACTGCAAGAACTAAAAACAAAGAAGAAGAAATTATTCAAAAAAATCCAAATCGTAACAAATGCGTTACGGACATAATTTTCAATCCTGACTACAATTCTTTGAAAAATAAAGAAAAATTTTATTTTTCAATAAAGGAATAAATATGGCTGTTTATGAGAAAAAAACAAAAGTCAATATGCCAGATTGGGTGATAGCTTTAGTGGCGGTAGCTCTTATCCTTGTCGCTACTGTGTTTCTCGTAAAGTATTTCTCGGTTATCATACTTTGGCTTCGGTAATGAAGCAGATATGCAGACCGGCTGAAAATATGAAGGAACTCACTCTGCGGAGGCTGTCTTTGGTATTGGTTTTTGACCTTGCCTTCTGAATAAAGATAGGTACAATACGGTACATGGAAAGAGTTGAAATCAAGCAGATTGCCGACTACATCAAGGAACTCGAAGAAGGGCTTGACGTATGGGATTATCAGGGGCAAACCGCCCAAGTACAACGGAACAAACTCTATCAGATTATAAAGCGGCTTATGAATGCGACTTTCAAAAGTATGACCAGAAACTCAAGCTACTTTTGGCAACGTTGGAATATAAAGCTCGTAAGTGAAAACAATGTATTGAAGATAGGTTGGCTGTTAAAAACTAAAAAGGGAGATATTAACATGTCCCAGGAACCAGTTAAACCGGGAGAAAAATCAGCAGAAAGTAAACAGCAGACAAAGTCAGAAGAACAGCAGCAGTCAGAACCGAAAGAGGATTCAAGCACACAACCAGACCAGCCTAAAGACTTGATTAGCATTGTCAGCAAACTAAAGGATTGCACTTTCATATTAGCTGGTGTGGTCTTGCTATTCTATGTAACTGGTTTCATAATTGTTAGTATCTATTTACTCTCAAAAGGGGTGGCGGAGTTGGAATTAGCAAAAGCACGGTACATTAACGTTGGTGTGATGTTCTGGACTATAACACTGATAGGAATGGTTTCAGGTTCTATATTCATACCTTAATTAGCCGAGGCATTGCAAGAGCATTATAAAGAAAATTCTGATGTTAAAAATCATAATAAAAAGTCGAAATCAGAGAGTGGACTTATCGTGGGCAAACGCATAATCAAGTTGATGGTTTCCGTTTGCATCGGAAACCTTGTAGCTATCTTTGTGTTACTCCTCACATCAATAAGTTGCACCGGCCTATACTATATAGGCCCAAAACTGAGGTTTGTAGGAATCATATTATGGGTACTTTTCCATAGCTTTTTTGTGTTTGTTGTCCTGTTTAGAAGTCTATGGGAGTGGCAATTTTCTGACACCTTTAAGCGTGATGGTTACTCCTATCGAAAGTTTTTGTGGTACGTTTATGCCCACTCCCATAAGGCGAGAATTATGGAGTTAATATCTACTTTTTTCATCATAATAGGTATTCTGGGGTCATTCACCTTATATGCTATTAGTATATACCCAATCGTGAATCCTGCTTTTGGTGGCGGGTGTTTCCCAAATATTCAGTTGATAGCAGATCAGAATGATTTTAATGCCGATGACAACTTCATTACTTACAACATTTTCATTAATCTCGACATTAATAGCGAGAATGTAAACATTTCCAAACCCCTTCGATTGTTGGAGCAAACAAGCTCAAGTTATATCGTGCTCGTAGAAGCAGAATCAAGCGACATTGATGAATATGCCCTTGTTATCAGCAAAGAACTTGTCAAAGGCTTCCGTACTGTGCCTCCGTAGAAAAGAAAAACTGTGGATTCAGGAAATAAACGATAGATTGATAATGACGTGAGAAATCATCAAAACGTCAAAGTCAATATTATAAAAGGAAGAAATTATGCGTAACCTAATCGCTGTTATCATTTCTATTTTATCCTGCACGCTCTTGACCATCGAATCCAGCGGAGAATCGGCCATCCAGCTTAGCGAACACGTGTCATTCATACCAGGACCGGTAAACGGCGTGAGCATCGAAAAAGACAACGCACGCTTAGTCGTCTATGGCGATCCGGCCGGCAATATCGAAAGTGCCGAGATGGTCCTGTTCACTCACAGCCGGCGAGACGTCGCATGGGCCGGACGAACACTCGTGGAAAATGGCGCAACGGCTGTCATACCTGGTGGCGACGTTGACAATTTCTCTAATGTCGAACAATTCTGGAATGACTTCACAACTCGCCGGTTTCACGACTATAATCAGCAGGGAACCAAAATCCTGTGCAAATCACTGAAAATCAGCCGAACCGTTAAGACCGGCGAAAACTTCTCATGGAAAGGAATGCCCATTGAGGTCATCGATACACCCGGCTACACTCGCCAGGCCCTTACGTACTTAATCGAAATCGACGGCGTCAAATACGCCTTCGTCGGCGATATTATCTACGGCAACGGAAAACTCTTCGACCTTTACTCGCTCCAAGACGCCGTCGCGGAAGCAAAGATTGGCGGCTACCACGGCTGGGCCGGGCGCATGGCGAGCCTGATCGACAGCCTGCAAAAAGTTGCCGGCAAGCAGCCCGATATCCTTGTCCCGGCCCGCGGGCCGGTCATACGCAATCCCGACGAGGCGATTGACCTTCTAATCAAGCGACTCCAAGTGGTCTATGAAAACTACCTATCCATCAGTGCGGGGCGTTGGTATTTCAAAGATAACTATGATATTCTTGCTCGGCGCACCCTCGGTCAGGATGCGAAGGTTAGCTGGATGACGTGGGCCGAAGTTATCAAAGACAATCCCCCTGAATGGATAATTCCAATCAGTAACTCCCGTCTTATCATTTCAGAAGACCGCAGCGGATTTCTCGTCGACTGCGGCAGCCGAGGGATAGTCGAGCAAGTCGTCAAGTTAAAAGAATCAGGCAAGTTGACCGGCCTCGATGGCCTGTTCATCACGCACTATCACGACGACCACACAGACAACGTCGCCGTCTGCCTGGCCGAGTTCAACTGTCCCGTCTATGCAACCGGCCCGCTGGTCGATATCCTCGAACACCCCGGCGGTTATCGCCTGCCATGCCTGACTCCCAATCCTATCGCAAACATCAAGGTCATGCCCGAGGCCCACAAGATGCGATGGAAAGAATTCACGTTCACATTTTACGACTTCCCCGGCCAGACGATTTACCACGATGCGATGCTCGTCGAGAAGGACAACGCCGAAAAAATCTTCTTTATCGGCGACTCTTTCACGCCCTCCGGAATCGACGATTACTGCCTGCAGAATCGCAATCTTCTGCACGAATCGATGGGCTATTTTTATTGCCTCGACCTTCTTAAAAAAATCCCCCCCGGAACTTTACTAATCAATCAGCACGTTGTCGAGCCATTCAGCTTCAGCGCACAACAGATCGACCTCATGACGGCAACTTTGACTAAACGCAAAGCACTTCTTGCCGAGCTGCTGGCCTGGGATGAACCAAACTACGGCATCGACGAGCAGTGGGTTCGTTTCAGCCCTTACGGCAGCAAAACCAGGCCCGGTCGGAACGTTCGAATCGGCTTAAAAACATTCAATCATTCCAACACCTCCGGCACATTCACTTTTGCTCTTAATCTTCCCGCCGGATTTGATGCTGAATTTAAAACTGCTACGCTCACCATCCCATCGCGAACCGAAAATCAGGCTGATTTCAACCTTACCGTTGACAAATCAGTTGTTCCGGGAACTTATATTATCACCGCCGATGTACAGCAGAAGCAATGGGACCTGCGCCAATGGACCGAAGCGATTATCGAAGTAGAATAGCCTTCGATCCGGCCTACCGATGTGCTATATGACACAGTGAACATAAAATGTGATATTCGAGACCACTGAAATGTAATTTTGGAGCTTTGTGTTATGTTACGATTCAGGAAAGAGATTGCCGTATTTTGCGGCATTGCCCTGCTGGCAGGCTGTTTGATGGCTCAGAATCAGCAGTTGCCGCCCCGCGAGAAAGGAAAGGCATGGCTCAAAGAAGCCAAATTCGGAGTTTTCATTCACTACTTGGGAGAAGGGCCGACATGGAACGAAAGGGTCGATTCTTTTGACGCAGAAAAATTTGCCGAGCAGATCCGGCAGACCAGTGCCGGCTATGTTATTTTAACGCTGGGGCAGAACAGCGGCTACTATTGCAGTCCCAACGCGACCTACGAGAAATACGCCGGATACAAAACCGGCGAGCGATGTTCCAGGAGAGACCTGCCGATGGAAATCGCGGATGCACTGGCCGAGCAGGGAATTCGCTTGATGCTGTATTTGCCATCACGCAGCCCGCAGGCCGACAAACAAGCTATGGCCGGCCTGCACGATGTCCATGAGCGGCAGCCCGCGCCGCAGGAATTCACCGGGCGCTGGTCCGAGGTTATCGCCGAGTGGTCGCTACGATACGGCAAAAAAATCTCCGGCTGGTGGTTCGACGGCTCATACAATACGGCCGGCTGGGACGACCTATCCGAACCTTACAACTGGAACACGTGGGCAGCCGCCTGCCGGGCCGGAAATCCGGAAAGCATCCTGGCATTCAATCCTGGGACCCGGATCGACAAAGCATTCTCAGCCCTGACCGACCAGCAGGACTACACGGCGGGCGAGCAGAACAAATTCCAGGCGACTCCCCAGACCAATCCGGCCCCGAACGGCGCGCAATGGCACATCCTTTCATTCCTCGGTACCCGATGGGCCGGCAACGATGGCCCAACCAACAGCGACGAGTATATGGTCGATTATGTACGCAAGGTCAACGCACTCGGCGGCGTGGTCTCAATCGACGTCAACGTCTCCGCTAAAGGCACGATCTACGAGCCGCATCTCAGGCAGCTCATCGCTATCGGAAAGGAGATAAACAGATGATACATTGCAGCCTTATTCCCGGGACTTACAGTAACGTGCCAAAGTCGATTCGGACGGCACTGATAATAGTCTTCACGGCTGCTCAGGCGGCTCTCGCCGGCACACCCGGCGTGTTCAGCGTCCGAGAGTATGGGGCGACGGGCGACGGCTCGACGCTCGATACGCCGGCTATAAACAAGGCTATCGAAGAATGCGCCGCGGCAGGTGGCGGCCAGGTCCTGCTGCCGCCCGGCAGATATCTGTCCGGTACGGTGCATCTCAAGAATCACGTAACGCTATATCTCAAAGCAGGCACCACACTGGTCGGTACTCCTGATCTCAATCAGTATCAGCATCCTAAGATCCCCGAATTCATGCCGGAAGCCAAATGGGGCAAGTGGCACAGGGCGTTGATTCTCGGCGATGGGCTGGAAGATATCGCGATTGCCGGACAGGGTGTAATCGACGGCAATAAAGTCTTCGATCCCACCGGTGAGGAACGAATGCGCGGCCCGCATACATTCGTTTTCGTAAATTGCCGCAATGTCTCCGTCCGCGACGTATCATTCGTTGACTCGGCCAACTACGCCATCTTCTTCCAGGTAAGCGAACAGGTGGAAATCCGCAACGTTAAATTCACCGGCGGCTGGGACGGCGTGCATTTCCGCGGGGCACCGAACCACCCCTGCCGGGACGTCAGCATCATCGCCTGCCAGTTTTTTACCGGCGATGACTCGATCGCCGGCCGCTATTGGGATAATACCCTGATCTCCGACTGTATTGTCAATTCCTCGTGCAACGGAATCCGATTGATCGGCCCGGCAACACACCTGACCATTCACAACTGCCTCTTTTATGGCCCCGGCGTCCATCCCCATCGCACGTCGAACCGTCACAATATGCTTGCCGGCATAAACTTGCAGCCCGGCGGCTGGGACGCCACGCAAGGCACTCTCGATGATGTGCAGATATCCGACGTCACAATGCACAACGTTTCGACGCCCTTTCACTTTACACTTAAATCCGGCAACACCGCCGGTAATATCATTGTCAACCGGGTGTCAGCCACCGGCGTATATCGGGCTGCTTCTGCGATCGAAAGCTGGGCCGAAACCGCGTTTACGAATGTGGTTTTCCGGGACGTGACCATCGAATACAAAGGAGGCGGCACGCTTGAAGATGCGCACATTAATGTGAAATCGCCAGGCGTGGATGCCCGCCCGCTGCCGGCATGGGGCTTCCACGCGAGGAACGTGCAGAACTTACAGTTCGACAACGTTCGGCTGCGTTTTGAGAAAGAAGATTTACGGCCCGTTTTGATTTGCACGGGTGTGGACCGGCTCACACTCGAAGATTTCAAATTTCCGCTATTGCCAGATGTGCCCGAAGCAATGGTTTTAAACGACACAAGAGACGTGCGGTTACATAACGTTGATTTTCCCATTATCGAGCCCCGCTGCACTGAACTGAAGCTGCTCGCGGACGAACACATCGGCAGGATCACCGCCGGTAAACCATATTGCTCAAACGTAAAGATTGAAAATGGTAATCAGGAAGGCCTTGCGAAAATAGAGCTTACCGTGGCCGGACAAAAAACAACCCGTTGGTTGTGGATTCGTACCAGCGAGAAAAAAGAAGTACTATTTAAGGATCTCACCGCACCCGATGCCGGAAATTACGAGGTGCGATGCGGCGACATCTCAGAAAACCTACGAGTGGAACGCTGAAAAATGAGGCCAATACTGAGTTACTTAGTATTGGCCCCGAATCGCTACATTAATCGATTTTAATCCGGCAGTACCATTATATTGTTACGGAACATTCCTTGGCCGACACAACCGAATATCGTCAAAGTACATCTTGCCCGAACCACCTGCCACAGTCATGTTGCCCCTCGTGCCCAGGCCAATTGCGATTTTGTCAACATTGCTAAGATTTATGCCCTGATCGGCAAAAACTGACAATGGAATCACCCATTCGGTCCAGGTATTGATCTGTGCCGCAGATGGATCATCGTGTACCACAACCACAGGATTGCCGGTACTATTGGAAACCGCCACATATAACGGCTCAGCATCATTACTTTCGATACCGACGTCCTGGTTCGTCCATTGACCAGTAACATTTCCGGTTGTTGAAACATTGGAGAACACAGCCTGGCACGTCAGGGCGGCATCGTGAGATGTCAGCGCCAGTCCGATATAGACATTCGCGCTCATCTGGATATTCGCCGGTGTTCCCAGCGGCTGCCATGTAGTGCCGTTAGTGGACTGTGACGCTGCAAAGTTACCGGATATGGTACGCTCTATCTTCACCCAGTGAGGAGCCGTAATACCCGTTTGCTGTCCTGCCGCACCTGCATTATCAGCGCCGGTAGCGATGCGGTACTCGTAAACAACGCCCTGGCCCGGAGTGACAAATGCCATTGCATGTGCGGACGAGGGATCAAGCGTTTCACGAATCATAACGCCGGCCTTCGCCCACTGGTTTGTGTTCTGGATGCTCTCGACCTTAGCGATAATCGAGCCGGCGCCGGAGAGCATCTTATAAGCATAGTGGAACTCATCTGACTGGCCGGTGATATCTGTGCCGGAACCGGTCATCGTGAATTTTCCAACCGGGCCTTCGACGAAACTGCCGACCGAACCCGGCAAGCCCCTGAACCACAGCGTCAAGTTCGCTACGTTGCCTTCGGTCCAGTTGCGCACGTCGATCAGTGTCAGTTCTGCTTCCGAATACTTCGAGTAGCCCTGCTTATTATTATCATAAGCCAACGGCATCGATTGACTGCCGCCATGGACGATGGTTTCCTCGGTAAACGAAGGTGTGGTTTCATCGCCGACAGCAGCACCAGTCCCATTGCCTGCAAAGTAGGGCTGTACGCCGGGCGTGCCGTAACCAAGGCCATCATGCCACGCGTACCATATCTGGTTTTCACCGGCGTTATAGCTCTCGAAATCGTCAATGATAAGGAAGTCGGCCGTAGTGAAGTTCCAGACATTGCCGACCCATGGGCTGTCCGGATTTGTGGGATTAATTTCATCAATACGCCAATAATACGTGGTTGCCCATTCCAGATTGCCGGGATCGTAGCTCTCATTGCCGAGTGCTTTGGTTCCTTTTAACTCCGGTGAAGCCGTAGTTGCGTTTCTTACCGCCTCTTCGTCAGTGCCGAAGTACACCTGGTGAGAAGCGGCTTCATCTCCCGCGCCCCAGCTTATATCCGTTGTCTGTTTGACATCGACCGAGCCGCTGCGAGGAGAAGGACTGCTTGCCTTTAGAGGAAGCGAGAGCGCCGCCTGTGGAATAATCTGTTTCGGAGTCCGTGGACTCGACCAGCTCAACTCTGCCACAGCACCACCGCCATTTTCATAATATTCCATCACCAAGCTGTATGTATTGCCTGCGACAAGATCAATCGTTGCCTTGTCCTCGGCGGTTGAGCGATCAACCCAGCGATCAACAAGCTGCTGACCATCCACCCAAAGGCGTACGCCTTCATCGGTTCTGGGATAGAAAGTATAGGTTTCGGTGAACGCCGCTTCTACTTCACCTGTCCATCGAACCGAGAAGCTGTCGTCGCCGACAGCCGGATCCGGCCCGCCGGGATCGCCCCAGTTAAAGTTTATCTGAGGGTCGGTGCGGGTCAGGGCGAGAGTTTCGAAATTCATCCCTTTGTAGTAATCCGCCCGTAAACCACCGCCGGGGCCAGCTATTGTGAAAGTCCATGTATCGCCTTTATGCGTCTCAAAGCCGTCAAACTCGTCGATCCGCCAGTAATAAGTCTTACCCGGCTCAAGGGTCCCGGCGTTAAAAGCCGTCGTGCCCGCAGGGCCTTTCGCAGTACCGCCCGTACCGGCATCGACATCTGCAAAATTGTCGCCGAAGTAAACATTGTGAAGTTTCGTGCCGTAACCAGCAGCCCAGCTAAGTTTCACGTCAGGCTCTAAAAATTTGGCGCCGTCGGCCGGAGCAGGGTTGTAAGCTTTTTTCGGTGGAACCGTAAAGCTCCAGACTGCACCTTTCCATGGGCTGTCCAGGTGGGCTTCATTAACTTCGTCTATCCGCCAGTAATATGTTGTACCGAAGACAAGACCGTCCGGATAGGGATATCCGACAAAGCCGGCAATAAAAAAGTTTAGAGTCTGATTGCCCCGGAAAGTATCACCAGTACCATCATTCACATCGTCGAAATTATCGCCAAAATAAACATCGTGCGAAGCGGCTGACGTTCCTGGTTCCCAGGAAAGACTCACCCATGTGTCCGGGTGCATAGCACCATCAGCCGGATTGGGCTTATAGGCGGTCGGAAATTCGCCTATCATAATAGTCTGAATCTCGTCAACGGACAGTGCATGGTTGAATATCCGCACCTCATCTATGCTACCGACAAAGGTTTCGTTGTTGGTAGAATCAACACAGCCAATCGTCACCGGTGTAGCGTTCGCGGAATCTCTAAAAGTAATATTCCCCGACGAAACTTGACCGCCATTGACATATTGCACCGCTGCACCATTATCCCAGGTCAGGGCTACGTGAGTCCACTCATTCGCATAGGGCTCGAGGTACGTATTGCCCCACCACAAACCCGTGCCCCCTCCACTATAATCGGCTCGAAACAGGAGAGCATTGGCTGGCGTAGCCTCCCAGAACCACTTGATGGTGGCGCCGGTAGTAGTCCAGCCGAGACGTTTACCGATAATGCCCTGGTGTTCGATACTATGACCCTGGCCCTCCCAGAAGATCCAGGCGGCCAGTGTCATGGCATTAGTACCTTCCGTGGGATCGAGGGGGCCGACTACGATTCTCTCGCCGGCCGTGTCGAAACTCACGGCCGTGCCTATATAGCCGGGCACCCACTCTATGCTACCGTTGAACGTCCCGTCATTGCCGTTTCCTGTAATGTCGGCGGTTGTGGTTCCTTCGCCTTCCTCAAATGGCCAATAGGCAATTAATTCAGCCAGAACTGCATCCGTGCAGATGCCTAAGACTAACAATACGGCAAACAATTTCATTTTTCTAAACATAACAATCCTTCTTCCATCAATTACCCGATATGGGCGACTAATTATGAAATTTAAGGTCCAAAATAAGACATAAAAACCTCTTGCCGGCAGACTCAAAATCTGCTGATTACAATAACATATTTATACCAAATTTATCATGCATTCGTCAAGGATAATTTACGACATTCAACTTTCGAGGTAGACGCCACCTTTCACCAGAGCTTCTCTCAAACTGCCGTAGCCGAGTTCCCGCGTACCGCAGTTTTTGCCGGCACAGAGGGCCGCCGCAGTACCGGCCGCCTGGCCCTGGCCCATACAGCAGACCGTGTTTCTTGTGGACATGTGCGCCCTGTGGTCGGAGGTTATCAACATGCCAGCCGCCAGCAGGTTCTCAATCCCCGCGGCACACAGCGCCCGGTACGGCAGGCCGTATGTTCCGCCGTTCTTTATCTGATAGCGGGGCGCGCTGTCGTGGAAACCATACACCATGACCTCATCATCAAAATGCCTGCCCTCGATAACATCCTCGTGTGAAATATCATAGTCGCAGGCAATCGATCTGCCGCGGCGGATGCAAAGCTTGGGGCTTGTCCGGGCAATAAAGGCCTTCTCACAGCCGGGGATATACTGCCTGAACAGCTCGATGGCCCTGAACTGGCGTCTCCTCAACTCAAGCTCGGCTTTCGCAACCTCGTCCCGGTTGGTCGGGCTTACCGGCATTTTGAAATTCAGCTTGATGAACATGAAATAATTATCGTGAACGGTCGTAGTGACCATTGACATTCCGATCTTGTCCGCCTCCTTGCCGAAGTCACCGGGCAGCTTCGCCGTGATGCCCTCAATTCGCACAATTTGGTCATCTTTACCGCTGCGCCGGCCTTTGGCAAGCTGGCTTATCGCATCATGCTTTTCGAGAAAGTCGTGAAGCGTCTCCAAGTTCACATTAGCCACGCCGATGCTGTTGACAACCGGGTAATCGTTCGGCTCGGTGTACTTTGCTCCGGCATAGGCTGCCAGGTCACCGTACGCCGTGCAATCGACGAACGACTTTGCGTAAAAAGCTTCCCTGCCGGAGCGGCTCTCGACAATCGCCCCTCTGATCCTGGAGCCGTCCATAATCGCTCCGGCAAGAAGCGTATTGACGCAAACGAAGACACCCGCTTCGACGAGCATCTCGAATGTTGTGAGCTTATAAAGCTCCGTGTCGATACACGTGCAGACCGAATCGTAATTGTAGCCTTTGGACATCTCGGCGTGGCCCGAAGTACCGCCGACTTTCATCAGGCGGTCGATAATCTCCTGCGGAATCCCTCTTACAACCTGGCGTTTTTCCACGCCGGGGAAAGCCTTCCACAGGTTATAAAAGCTGTGCAGGGCGGTGCCGCCTTCAGTCACGGTCCCGCCTGGGTAACCTTTTACCTCTATCAA
>Ga0172365_10002920_pt1 | contig 12727 bp, 10 predicted proteins | sample LakKivSesite48cm_FD_114535 | JGI IMG/M metagenome (GOLD analysis project Ga0172365, IMG submission 114535) | Sediment microbial communities from Lake Kivu, Rwanda - Sediment site 48cm | ecosystem: Environmental > Aquatic > Freshwater > Lake > Sediment | place: Rwanda: Western Province, Lake...
ATCCGTCCGGTAGCGTCTTTGTCCCGTTGTAAGAGATGTTATAATGGGTTCCATCAGTCAGTGTGTATAGAGTCCCGTTGTAATACCTGACAGTTACAGCCGCTCTGAAAGCTGCAAGGTTTCCGTCTATGTCCGTTCCGTTGGGTATGTAATCCAAGAACTTTATACCTTCTATCTTATCGGAAGAACTTGGTGTAGTCGCTATCGTCACTATTGAAGCATTTATCAAGGTCGGAGTGGCCACATTGTAACCTATCAAATCCTTCCATGCACTGAGCTGCTTTGCCGAGACAGAAGCCGTGGCGCTTTGAAGGTTTTCTGTTAGCGGCGTCGTGGACGGTGTCTTCATGGTGACATTACCAGTGAAGTTGTACACGTCACCGGTGGTCATGTTTATATGAGAACCCACCTTGAAAACCACTCTTATTCTTTCGTTTGGAGCCAAGTTGTGAAGTATGTTTGGAGATGCGGAAGAATCGTTTATCGTTACATTAACCAATCCGTTTGACGCTCCGGTTGACGAAGGCTGCGTTATGGCTATCATATAGTCAGTTCCTGAATTGAGAGTGTAATAACTTCCGTTGTAAAATGAAACGACGACATCACTGAATATGGTGAAATTACCGTGGAATGCGTTGTTTGTGGTGTTCACAGGCACAACGGAAAGCACTTGGATGAATTTTGCTGGAGCGTTTGAATGACCCAAATGGGTCGTTTCATCCGTTATAGTCAAGTTTTCACCTCCCGTGTCAGGGCTTAACGCTCCTTGAACGGATTTGGTATTTGACATATCTATCTTATAGAGGGTTGTCATGTCATACGTTGTGTTTATGAAACCTTCATAGCTTGTCGTGTTCCATTCAACAAACCAGTTGAACGAAACTGCATAATAAGGTTTGGCTGTTTGGGTAGAGTTGAACCAAGACTGGTTTGAAGACCTTACGGCATCAGTTGTGTAAATCTTTCCGTCAGAAGGGGTTATTATGGGGTTGTTGTTGAAATTACCCGACTGGTTTGCGGGAGTTTTGGGTGTTCCTGTTGCCGGGTCTATTTCATATATCCCCCATCCGGTAAAGTTGTATCTGAGATAATCCTCGCCTCCTCCCGGGCTGGGATTACCCATGTTGAAAACAAATCCTCTTATTTTCCATGCATTGGAGCCGGCTTCCTGGGCAAGGTCTATGCCCTGCCTTATAGGACCTCTGGAGAACCTGCCTGTTATAGTCCTTCCTGAGAGAGTATTAGATTCTCCGTAATCTGCACGCGTGCTCGTGCTGTTCTGGTCAAGGCTCAGGGAATTCCCGTTGAAGTTCGTCCCTTCCGTGGTCGTTATGTTGAACCAGACGTAAGCGACTTCGCTTGCTGAAAGGGTGTCTATCGTCCACGTTACCCTGTCATATTCCCCGTCCGTGTCAGAGTCCACTCTGACCGGGGCGTTTCCACTGCCAGTTTGCCCCAAACCGGTGGCAGAAACATCGACCGAATCTGGGTCTCCGGTTCTGTTGAATTGTATAACCACATAAACGTTTGAAAGAGATTTTGTGGAGCTGGGATTCGTTACGCTGAAATTCAAGCGGACTGTGTTCGTTGGATTTGAAGTCCCGCTCGGATAAATATTGTCAGCGTCATAAAGGTCATAACCTCCCTGCATGTTTGTTATGCTGGTGAGGTTTATTCTTATGTCAGGCGCTATGTTCACGTAACCGGTTCCGTCTATTTCATAAGCATCGTCTCCAGCAGGAACATCAGTCGTATTGACATAAATTGAGGTTCTTCCATAAGCAGTTGAATTTGCCAGCACTCCGGCAAATGACAAGTTACCGTAAGGAGCTGGAGAAAAGCTTGTCTTGTCCACGCTTGAGATGTTTATTCTTAAATATTGGAGGACATCGTCATTGTTCGGAGGCGCAACTTGAACAAAGCCGTATCTGCAAGGATTTAAAAAGGTGGTGCATTTCCCATAGCCAGGGTCTCCGACTGCACTACCGTTTGTTTCGTAGTGAGCCATTACCTGTTCAATGAGATACGTTCTCGGGCCAGGATAGGCCAAAACCAAAGAAGGCAAGAAGAACAAAGCCAAAACTGATACTAAAATAAGATTTCTAAATTTCATTTATGGGGGCACCTCCGATTAATATAATTTTTGTTTTTCGAGTTATTTAAATATTTGCCATCATCTTCATATATATCTTTTTTGGTCATTTAATCCATCTTTTCCTTTTCAGATTCGATGTTTTCTTCGCCAGAAGTTTGAGAAATATCAGACCCATCAGATTCTGTTTTTCTTTCCATTCCTCTGTCTACATTCCTCTTCAGTTTCCTTAACTCCTCCTTAAACCTGTCTTTCTTTCTCTCTATTCTGGTAAACATGAACCAGACGAAAACTGCCAAAATCAGGAGCAAGAGGTTATAGCCTATTTCAAAAATCAGCTGCCCACCCGTCACATAAAATTCTTTTTCATCAGTCAAAACCGTGGCAAAGTCCTTTTTGAAGTACGTGAGAAGCCTGTATTTTCCGGGTATGAAACTTTCCAGTCCGACTGCGCTGTTGAATTCGTTGATACTTCCTTTTTTGCCCTCCACGCTTATGGCGTCCCCGAAGGTGGTTTTCGGATTCACTTCAAAACCTGCCTTATCCGTTGCCTCGTAGGGTCCTATGGTCTCAAATTCCACATATCCCCTTTCCTCCTTTTCCGTTGGTATGACCAGTATTTTCACATTCATTATGTCCGTATTCGTAAAGTTAAACCCGTTTGTCGTTACTATAAGTATAGGAGGTTTTTGTATGTACCTCAAATAAAAACTGACGTTTTCATCAGGAATCATGTCTCCAATAACTATAGAAGTTTTTTCACCTTTTGTTATGAGTTTTTTCACCCCTTCGTAATCTATTATATTTTCTATCGAATAGGGAAAGAGATAGGTAACGTCTTTATACGTCTCCTTGGCAAAGTTCTTTACCGTGGAGTTCATATCAAAGCTTACCCACGTTTCGTTTGAAAAGAGAGGAACAATTGTTTTAAAAATTTCCAATACGGGCGGAGTGTAGACCTGGAGATATAGCATTTTTTCTTCCTGTGGTTTTAATTTAACTGCCCAATTGACTTTTTCGCCAGGCATTATATTGAGCTTTTTCTTCTCGCCGTCTTCGCTGACTATGTAAACACTTAAAGAATCCTTGAAAATTTTGTTAACAAAAGATTCCTCGGCATATTCGTCATTTGGATTTTTTACACGAATTTCCTTGAGCCACATGACAGGTTTTCCGACTTCTACCAGTCCCTGTTCCCATTCCTCTTCGGCATAAGTGAATTTACTCAGTTTTACATCAATTCTTATTAGAGAATGAACAGACTCAGAAACTATCTTATCTTTATAATAGTTGTATCCCGAAGCTTCCGTTATAACTTCGTTCAGCCCAAAAGGAAGTTCCGTTTTGTATTCTATTTTTATTTTATCCTGGTCATAAAGAGTCGTGTCTTCCAAAAGAAAATCTACGATATACTGGTTGTATCTTTCGTCACCTACCGGAACGATTCCGTTATAATTTATTACATAATCTTTTTCCTGAGTCAGTTTTTCCCATTTTCCCTCTCTCATTAAATCCAAGTCAGTTTTCTCATTTAAGAGTTCCCCGTTTTCAGGTATCAGAATCATCAGTCCCATGTCCCTTAGCCCCTTTGTTCCGGTGTCATAAATCCTGTATACGACTTTTACATCTGCAAGGTTTCCCAATATAATATAGGCCTTCGAATCCTCTGCCATTATCCATGCGTCTTCCTCTTCAGTCACGCCACCTCCCCCACCCCCGCCTCCTTCACATGCGGTTCCGGGCAGATAAAGCGTTTCCGTGAGAGATTCTTCATTGGGAGTTCCTGATTCCGTAACCAGTATGGATTTTGAAGAAAAATCATATTTTAGTGAATCTTTGTAACACGTGCTTGATATCTTATACCTAACGACAACTTCATCGCCATATTTCATGGTATGGCCCAAATCGTCCGAGGCAATCGCAACGTATACGTAGCCGTCTTGAGTCTGGGTAGAACTCTCGTAAGATATGCTGGCCAAGCTCGTTATGTCAAGCTCATTTGCTCCTGACCTGTAAAAAACCTCTACATCGTACGCGTTCCAGGATGTGGCATGACTTTCCTGAGAAAGATGAGGTATGGTTGAATTGACGACTATGGTTTTAACCTCAAGGGAGGAATCTCCTATATGCTTTACCGTATCATTGACAATCAAAGTTCTTCCGTTTTCGTCGTTCTTGTCTATTATTATAAATTTATCCATGGATGAATCTATCAAGTAAAGCAGCGGCATATCGATAGTGCTGACGCTCTGTCCGGAATAATAGGATGTTCCCCATACAATATTCCAGTCAAAAGAAGAGGAGTAATATTTTTTGGTGGATTGTCCTGTATCAGCTTTGTCAGTATATAAGATTTCATCAGGTTCCAAACTCAAAGAAGGATAATATGATTTGCTTATGAGAGGAGTGCTTTGGCCAACTTCATAAATTCCCCAGTCATGTATTTCGTAATCTATTCCGTAAGCCATGTTTTTTATAAAACCTCTCACAGACCAAGTAGTTTCTTGAAAAAGGTCTATGCCCTCCCTAACGGGTCCCCTTGAAAACCTGTTTTCGAAAGTTATTCCGCTAAAAGTCTGGTCTTGCGAAAATTCTGCCATGCAACTTCCGGCAAGATCCAGTTTCGTTGTGCTTCCGCTGTCAAAGTTCACTCCAGGCTCCGTTTCTCCCTCAAAGTATATTGTTACGATTTCTCCTACAACCAAGTTACCGTTCCATTCAACTCCTTCTCGAAATGAGTCGCCATCCTCGTTAATATAGTTCGTGAAGCCAGAAGTGGAGTAATGGCTTATTACGTTCATAGCATCATTTGGACCGTATACGTCCCTTTCGCTCTGGAATCGAAGTATCACATTATTCAGGTTGGAGTTTGAAGAAACGTTTATAACAAAACCGAATATGTTAGAGCCGGTGTGTATGTCCATACCACCGTCCTCGTTCCCGTAACTGATGGACATGTTTATAACAGGGGCAACAGTACTGTTCAAAGAATAAAAAAGAGACTCGTCATTCTCCGTCGTGTTTAAGTACATGTTTGTTTTGTCGTCTATGTTCGGGGAAGCTGCCGTGGCTCTGTACGCCCTCACATCGTTCGTTCCCGGTATGAATTGAAGGTTGGTTCCGGCGTTTCCGGAGAGATTTAGTTCTATGTACTGGAGAACGTCGTGGTTGTTATTCACAGAGACGCTTACATATCCTATTCTTTCAGGCTGGCTTTTCAGAGTGCCGTTCATATAGAAGTCCGCGTTGACGTATTCATCTATGTAAGATTCAGGCGCTCCCAAGACATACACAGGTACGAGAAGTATGAATATTATGAAGACTAACAGATTCTTCATAATCTAAATAAGAAAAACTTCAAATAAAAACTTAAGGATTTAAAAGCTTCTTTCTTAAAATTTTTTGAGACTAAAAAGAGTTAAGCTTCCTCTTCAGGTTTCGGAAATTCCACTGTCAAACCTTTTCTTGTCCTTATTTGTTTTACGACTTTTTCCAGAAGCTCTCTCGGAAGTTTTTCAAACAAAACGTCCACTAAGAAATAGAATCCCTTTCCTCCTGTTGCAGATTTGAGTGCCCCTTCAAATCCAAACATTTCCGCTACAGGAAGTTTTGTTTTCAGTATGGTTGCTCCCTCTTCGTTTTGCATGTCCAATACGTCGCCTCTCCTGTTCTGGATTTCTTTCATGGCGGAGCCCATCAATTCCTGAGGGGATTCTACCCTGAGAATTTGCTTCGGTTCAAAAAGCGTGGGTCCTCCCCTGAGTATAGCATTTTTTATTGCAAACCTTACGGCAGGTATGACCTGTGCCGGTCCCCTGTGTATGGAGTCCTCGTGTAAGTCGGCATCAACGAGCCTTACAAGAACAGAATAGCACGGCTCCTTGCATATTGGTCCTTCATCCATTACGTTTTCAAAGGCCTCTTTCAGCAATTCCATGACTTCGTTAAGGCTTTGAATACCCTTTGTTCCGTCTACAAAAATATTTCTATTATGAATCATCTTGGCGCCCTTAGCATCGATTTCATTCATTCCCAGCGCTCTGAGTTTCGCTACCAGTTCCACGTCCTTTCCTTTCACCTCACCTTCTTTTATATCGCCATTTGCTATCGAGTCGTAAACTTCCTTCTTCAGCGGCTCGACTTCAATATAGAATTTGTTGTGCTTGTTAGGCGACTTTCCTTCAACGGGTCCCCCTTTTGAAGACACTGTTTCCCTGTAAACCACTATGGGAGGAGACGTTTCTATCTCTATGCCCTCGTCCTTAAGTTTCCTTTCCACCTTTGCGTCTATATGAAGTTCTCCCAAGCCCGATACGAGATGTTCTCCGGTCTCCTGGTTTATCTCCACTGTCAGGGTCGGGTCTTCTCTCGATATTTTTTTCAGTATTTCTATAACCTTTGGAAGGTCCTGCGTTTTCTTGGCTTCAATGGCCTTCGTGACAACAGGTTCGAACATGTGTTTTATGCTTTCAAAAGGTTGAATGACCGTGTCAGATTCGCATATGGTCTCTCCGGAAAAAACGGAAGGAAGCCCTACCAATCCAACTATGTTTCCGGCAGGAACCTCCGCTATGGATATCCTCTGTGGTCCCTTGTATATGCATACCTGTTGGACTCTCTCCTTTTTGTGCTGTCCAACCAGATACACTTCCTGTCCTTCGCTGATTTTACCAGAAAATATTCTTGCCGTGGCAACGTTTCCCGCATGAGGGTCTGTATAAACCTTCGTGACTATGCAAGCCATTCTCCCGTTGGGGTTGCATGATATCATCGATTTCGCGATATCGCTTTCCATATCGCCTTTCCATATTTTTTCTATCCTGTATTTCTGGGCTTCTATCGGATTTGGATGATGTCTTATGATCATGTTTAAAACTATTTTGTGCAAAGGAGCCTTCTGCGCCAGTTCCTTGTCCTTCCCTGTCGAGCAGTATTCAATCACGTCTTTGAATGATATTCCCGTTTCCTTCATATAAGGGAAAGAAATGGCCCAGTTCCTGTAAGCGGAGCCGAATGCCACCGAGCCGTCGTTGACGTTAACCTGCCATTTTTTCTTATAAGCTTCTTCCGCATACTTTTCAATGAGCATATTAACTTCAGTAATCATTTTCATGAACCTTTTCTGCATTTCTTCTGGATTCAGTTTAAGTTCTCTTATCATCCTGTCAACTTTGTTTATGAAGAGAATCGGTTTGACTCTTTCTCTGAGAGCTTGCCTAAGGACAGTTTCAGTCTGGGGCATCACGCCTTCAACTGCGCATATCAGCACGATAGCGCCGTCCACCGCCCTCATGGCTCTCGTGACGTCCCCGCCGAAATCCACATGACCCGGCGTGTCTATGAGATTTATCAGGTAATCTTCACCCTTGAACTCGTGAACCATTGAAACATTTGCGGCGTAAATTGTTATGCCTCTTTCCTGCTCTTGTTTATCAAAGTCCATGAAAAGCTGCTTCCCTGCAAACTCCTCGGAAATCATTCCTGCGCCTGCCAGAAGATTGTCTGAGAACGTGGTTTTCCCGTGGTCTATATGGGCCACTATACCAATATTCCTTATCTTATCTTTCTTATCCATCAGTTCCTTTACCTTCTCTATCAGGTCAACTTTACTTACCATTTTAGCACCTTATAAATCAATATCAATAACTATGTTAATATTTAAATCTTTCTTGGCTTTATCACAGTCTCCTCGAAATACATAGAAAAATTTAAATTGACAAATCATCCGATTGAAAGGTTTTTGGCAAACTGTAGGTATTCTTCAACGTTTTTTCCTTTGCATCTTTTTCTTACTTCTTCTTCATAATTTCTGAACGATTTTGTGAAGACAATCTCCTTTTTTTCAAATTTATTCGAATCAAAATTCAATTCTCTGCCCATTTCGCTGCTTATAACAGCTTCTTTTTCAGGTATAAACATGACATAAGGGTCTATCTTCTTGTTTCCTTGTCCTTCATAGGCAAATCCAGTAAAAAAATAATTGTCTTTGTTTTGGACTATTCCATATATTTTTCCTCTACAATCCTTTAGTATTTTTTTCATGACATCTAATGAAACGCTAATCTATTTAAGCATTAGTTTTTCGATAAAATTTAATATAGAAATTATCTTGCTCCTTCTGCTTCCCTTTCCAGCCTCTCCTTTTCCTGTATGGCCATGGAGTCCTTCGACTTGTTGTAGGCCGATATTATTTCCTCTGCGAGAGCCTGTTGTATGCTTTTTTTGCTCCTGAAAGATTTCTTGTAGGCTCCCTGAGCGAAAAACCTGAGCGCCATGTCAACCCTTCTTTGTGGCGCGGTTATCACGGCCTTCCTTGCTATGATTGAACCGGCCTGATAGGAGGAAACCTCCTCCCTTAGCGCAGCGTTTTCTATTGCGCCGACAAGTATTTCCACAGGGTTTTTCTTTGTCCTGTTTTCTATTATTTCCAGGCAATCTTTAATTGTATTGTAAGAAGTCATGCTCTTTCCAGCAAATTTTCCAGAAGTCATCTTGTGTTTCTTTCCCCTGTGGCCCGCAACAAACAGGTGATTCATCAGCCTTTCCACAATGTTGATTTCGCTCTTGTAGAATTTTTTCCTGCTGTGCCTCCCGTGAGAAGTTCTCGGAACCAAAACAGGCCTGAGATTTATGTAATTTTTAAGTCCAGGGTCCCTTATCTCCACTTTGGTTTCCCATTTGTCGAAAAGTTTTACATCAGTCATAAGCTTTACCTGTTAGGCTTTGATTTTTTTCCGGATAAAAGCTCAGAAAGGGCCACGCCGTTCACTTTGACTACCTTCCATTTCACACCCCACATACTTCCCTTAGAGCCTCCCTGCGAGCCTCCCAGCCCTTCTACGAGTACTTCATCATGCTCGTCTATTTTCTGTATTGCGCCTGTCTTCGGGGCGAAAACTGTTATCTGCTTTCCGTTTTTTATGAGCTGGATTCTGACGCATTTTATGAAACCGGAACTTGGCTGCTTTTGCTCTATCTGCCTCTTTTCTAAAACGATTCCCCTGGCCTGAGGAGCTCCTTCCAGAGGGTCTTTTTTCTTCTTCAAGTTCAGAACCCTATTCCTATATTCAACCTTTTTCCATTTCATTTTCTTCCTTCTGTTTTTAAGGATTCTTGCAGAGTACATTCCGCTGCTCATCAAGGACCACCGAATTGACATTTGTCGCATTTATAGGGTATTTTCTTCACCCTACAGCCTTCACATCTCGTTATTTCCGCTTTTCCGCACGCGGGACACTTGAATTTCGTAAACCTTTCCTCGCTTACAAGAGGTTTCCCGCACGTAGTGCATTTCATATTTACACCTTTATTTACGCCTATATATAATACCAAACTTTTAAAAGTTTTGCCGAACTTTCTTAAACTACTTTAAGAAAGAAGTTTACACTTATATATATTTAAACCTTTGGAAAAGCCCCTGTGGTCTAATGGATAAGACACAACCCTGCGGAGAACCCTTTTCTCAGCGAAAAGCGTTCACGGAAATCGGCTTGGTTAAGCCAGCACGATTTGCAGCAAGGTTGCAATCCGCGTTCGAAAGCAAAAACCTTTTAGAAAAAGGTTCTTGCATCTCCAAAATATGAAATTCCTTCGGAATTTCCATTAGGAAAGGAGAATCGCGGCAGGGGCGCCATTTCGGTTTATCAGTATTTTCAAATAGAATCGCTTAGAGAAGAATGCCTATCGTTATCAGTGTAATCCCTATAATGAAAGTGAAAAGATAGCCTGCTATTATTCTCGGTATAAACTTCTTGAACCTCTTGAATTTTTTCATCTTGTCTTCAAACATTTTTGCCGGGGGAAATATTATCTTTACGAAATTGTCCAGCGGTCTTATGGCTTTTTCAGGCAGGAGCATCCCGATAAAAAAAGCTATGGTCAGTTGTATTCCCCAGTCAGGAAATACCGGAATACCGATAATAAGCCCGGCTGTTACGAGAGCGGTTTTCACGCTTTCGATTAACATAATTATATATAAACATCTATTTTAAAAAGATTTCATGGAATTACTCTTCGAACTGATACTTGGATTCTGGATTATAATACCTGCCTATGCGGCAAACGGTTTCGCCACACTGGCCCGCGGAAAAAGAAGGATTGACTTCGGAAAAAAATTCCTTGACGGAAGGGATTTACTGGGCGCGGGAAAAACTTGGGAAGGATTGGCTCTTGCACTCGTGGCAGGGACGCTTTTCGGTTTGCTTGAAGTTTTCCTTTATCCTACTCTGAATCCTATATCCTTAGAGGCAGGATTCTCCCTCCAGGAAATTTCTATTTTATCCGTCTTTTTCGTGGCTCTGGGTGCCATGGTCGGAGACATGGCCGGTTCCTTCGTGAAGAGAAGAATAAAGATAGAAAGGGGCCAGCCGGCTCCCCTCCTGGACCAGCTTGATTTTGTTTTTGGTGCGTTCCTTTTCGCATCCTTTTTCGTTCAGCTGACTTTTCTTTCCGTTCTTATTTTTTTGATAATAACCCCATTTGTTCATCTCCTTGCCTGCTTCATAGGCTACAAGATTGGGGTAAAAAAGGTGCCTTGGTAAATGAAAGAAATCAAAATAGATTTACATACACACTCAGTCTATTCGAAGCATGCAATCTGGAGAAACGAGGCTTTCGGCTCCCCCAAGCAGATGATTGACTTTGCAATAAAAAAGGGACTGAACGGCTTGGCAATAACGGACCACAATTCCATCAGGGGGGCGCTTGAGGGACTGGAATACTCGAAGAAATTAAAGAATTTCCTTTTCATACCCGGAGTAGAAGTGAGCTCTCTTGGAGGTCACATAGTTGCTTTGGGAGTAAAGGAAGAAATACAGAAAAAACTTTCCGTGCAGGAAACGATAGACAGGATACACGAACTTGGAGGGATAGCAATAGCTGCCCATCCATACGCGGGTTGGCCACGCATAGCTTCCCTCAAGGACGCCATTCTCAATTACAGGTTTGATGCCATCGAAGTTTTAAACGGGGGAACGAGAGTGAACGCAAACAGGAAAGCCTACAAAGCCGCGAAAGAACTTAACATCCCTGTTGTGGCCGGTTCCGACTCGCACCACTGGAAGGACATTGGTCTAATATACAATATTATATACTGCGAACCCACGATAGATTCTGCCTTGAAGGCCATAAGGAAAGGAAAGGTTGTGGTGAAGGGAAGGCCCTTCGGACTCTACAGCAAAATGAGGTTGGTAACGAGAAAGTTAATAAGATCTGTATCAAGCAGGATTTGATTAATTAAAAACAAATTTTTCCAGCTGTCTGTCGATATCCTTGGAGGTGTCAATTATAACATGTTCTTCTTCAACAGGCTCAAAATTTTTCTTGCATTTCAAATGCGTTTTATAATTTGCTCCAATTTCGTCTCTAGTTTCAAGCCTTTCCTTTGCAATTTCTTCAGGGCAGACGGTTTCTATTATAATATACTTTCCCTTTGAAATTTTCTTTGCTTCATCCCTGTAGACCCTCTTGGAAAATGTGGCATCCAGAATTACATCTTTCCCATTTTCAATCAACTGCCTTGCTCTCAAAAGCATCTCTTCATAAACCCTGCGTTTCTCCTCTTCGGAGTGGGTTGGTTTATCTATAATTTCCTTTCTTATGGCATCCGTGCGAAGGAGGATTCCGTTTACCCTTTCAGACAATTTTTTAGCAACTGTTGTCTTGCCAGTTCCCTGCAAACCGCAGATTATGTAAAGCATATGAATAAAAACAAGTCGAATTATAAATAATCAAAATTTAGCCCTTCTTTATCTCCCTGTAAGAAACGTAAAACCTCTGCACGAACGTAAAGGCAGAGAGCACCAATATTAATACAGTCCCGTAGTACAGGCTCTTTTCAAAAACCAGGGTTCCCATGCCGAAAAGGAATAGAATAAAAGTCCTGTCACTCCTGCCGAACAGGCCCCCGTATAGCCTTTTCTGAGTTATCGCCTGGAACTGGGTTCCCATATAGGAAACGAGCAAAATGAAAATCAGGCTAAGGCTCCCGAGCCATAGTGGTATTCCTGGATTCAGGGCAACGGCAAAGAACATAAACACATCCGCCACGCGGTCAAGGGCATGGTCCAGAAAGTCGCCCAGTTTCGACGTTTTTCCATAGGCCTTCGCTATCTCGCCGTCCAGTATGTCAAAGAATCCGTTCAGTATAACGAAGAGGGAGGCTAAAATCACAAAATTTGCGTAAAAGAAATATCCTGCCAGGCTGGCCATCAGGAGAGCGACCATGCTTATTAGGTTGGGGTTGCACCTGAACAAAAAAGGCTTAAGGATTTTTTTCCTTATCTCCGGAAATTTCTTGCTGAATTCAACCAGCACGGCTTTCACCCACAATGTTTTTTATAATATTTTTCCAGTCTATGTTTTTTGAATCAATTTCGTTCCAAAGCGTATACCTCTCTGGCCTGACCATTGAAGCTTCTCTCAGCCAATCAGCTATTTCGTTCGCGTCGTTTTCAACGACAGGCTTCAATGCGTCTTCCATCACTTTTTGTTTTTTCATTATTTCAACTATTTCCAAGTACAGATTTTCTGCAGGGAAAAACAAGTCTTCTGGAAGTCTTTCCGAGCAAATCTCGTAAACCTTAGATGATAGTAGGGTACCGGTTCCGGCAAGCTGACCGTGGAAATAAAGGTTGA
>Ga0172365_10002924_pt1 | contig 12720 bp, 9 predicted proteins | sample LakKivSesite48cm_FD_114535 | JGI IMG/M metagenome (GOLD analysis project Ga0172365, IMG submission 114535) | Sediment microbial communities from Lake Kivu, Rwanda - Sediment site 48cm | ecosystem: Environmental > Aquatic > Freshwater > Lake > Sediment | place: Rwanda: Western Province, Lake Kivu...
ACGCCCTCCGACTGAAGTCGGGGGCTACGATATGCCAAGCCATCTGAAGCTGGCTGGGTCTGTGGCTGCGTCGCGTGCACACATAATTCGTTCATGACCATATATCTGCGGACATGTACACGTTCGTGCCCTCATAGGATAGCAAATTTCCGCCGAAAAATGGGTGCTTGCAGGAGCAAGACCGCGGAAAAATACGAGGCCAGGCGTTGAGAGACCCGCAGGCCGCCGACCGATTACCCCATTGACCGAGCATTTGAACCGCGCCGGTTTCTTCGTATAGAGTTGACAGGCGAGAGGCGATCACCGGAGAGGAAAGGGGGCTGACAGCCATGAAGATGTCGAAAGAGGAGCGGCGGGAACTGCTCGAACTCTACAAAGACTTGCGCGTCGCCGACGTGCGCGACGGCATGGACTGGAACATGATGCACCACTACGGCTCCATGTCGTACGACATCCGCCCGCTCTGGCGGACGCGGACCTGCGGCATCGCCCGGACGGCGCGGTATCTGCCCTGGGAAGGGACGATCCCGACGATGACGCCGGAGGAATACACCGAGTGGGTGAAGTGGTGGTACAAGGAGGTCTGCACCCATCCCTGGATGGACGACGCGGAGCCGGGCGACTTCGCCGTCGTTGACCAGAACGGCATTGACGCGGGCCTGCTTGGGTCGAACAACTGCCTCTGGGGGTTCTCGAACGGCATTCGCGGCTTCGTCACGAACGGCGGCGTGCGCGATACCGACGAGGTGATCATCGAGAGAATCCCGGTCTGGTCGAAGCTCATCTCGCAGAAGATGACGCAGGGGCGAATACGCTACGACGGGTGCGATACGCCGGTGAACGTCGGCGGCGTGCTCGTGAACCCCGGCGACGTGGTGGTGGCGGACGGCGACGGGGTGATCGTCGTCCCGCGAAAGCTCGCCCGCGAGGTGGCGAAGTACGCGCATCAGGAACTCGCCAACGACAAGGCCGGGCGCAGGAAGCTCTACGAGAAAGTCGGCCTGCCGTTCGATGATACAGTGAAATAGGTGCGCCCGGCGGAATACTTCGTCGGGACGCCGCGTTCGGGAGGAGCCGATGCAGAAAAACCGGATGTACGACGAATTCGCGCATCTCTGGCCGCTCATCAGCGCGCCGGAGAATTACGCTGAAGAGGCGCGGCACTGGCGCGAGGTGCTGCGCGAGAAGCTGGGGCCGGGCAGGCACGAAATCCTCGAACTCGGCGTGGGCGGCGGCAACAATCTCTCCCACCTCACGAAGGATTTCAAGGCGACGGCGGTTGACCTCTCCGAGAAGATGCTCGCCAATTCCATACGGCTCAACCCGGACGTGGAGCACCACGTCGGCGACATGCGGTCGGTGCGCCTGGGGAGGAAGTTCAAGGCGGTGATCATCCACGACGCGATAGACTACATGCTCACGGAAGACGACCTGCGCGCCACGTTCGCCACTGCCCGCGCACACCTTGAGCCGGGCGGCGTCTTCGTCACCGCGCCCGACTGGTTCAAAGAGACCTTAGCCACCGAGCCGAGGGTTTCGCACAGCACCCGAAGCGACGGCACGACGGAACTGACCCACATCGAGTACGCCTACGACCCCGACCCAAACGACACGACGACGGAAATGGTCATGTTCTACCTCATCCGGGAAGGCGGGAAGCTCCGAATCGAGCAGGACCTTCACGTGACGGGGTTGTTTCCGCGTGAGCGGTGGATCGCGCTCATGACCGAGGCGGGCTTCGACGTGGAGACGCGGGATTATCCCGTGCACGAGGACCCCCGGCAGGCCTGCCTGCTCGTGGGCACGCTGCGCGGCCAGGTAGTGTAGCCACGCGATGATGGTTCGCTCCACCACCCAACGCCGTGCCGGATGCCGCGTGCGTTTTTCCTCTAGCTTCTCTTCGCCGACCCGCCGAATGTGCCGCAGCAATTGCTAGGACAATCGCCCTCGCATCGTCGCTCATGAGCGCGCCCGATGAGACGAATACCACCCCCACCGAACCGATTCCGAGCGGCAATAGCCCGCAGAGCCACAGGCCCAGCAAAGGCCAGAATCGCCCGCGCAGCAGCATCACCGAGGCGTCAATAAGCTCGCCGAGGCTCATCGCACGGAGGTAGGGGCTGAGCGGCACGACGGGTCTCTCCCTGGAAGCGCAGGAATGAGGGAAACGCACCGCGAATAGTACCCTCAACGTAAGCCGACGCCGGAGAGATTCCAACCGTACACTGGACGCCCGGACGGCAATTCGGTAAAATGATGCTCTGGGATTTTCCGGCGGGGAGAGTATATCCGATGAGCGTCGTATCCGTGTGAGGCATGAAACGCCGTCGAATCGGCAGGCCGTGAAGACAGGAGGAAAACACCCTGTGGCACATCACAAGATCGGGATCGTGGGGTTAGGCCATGCGCATGTCCGGAGCCTCGTCGAGCAATGGAAGAAGGTGCGGAACGCGAGAACTCCCCTTCCCCCGGAGAAGACATGGTGAGGAAAAAAGCCGTTGGCGTCGGCCTTCTGGGATGCGGTCACATAGGTCGTGTGGCGCATCTGGCCAACTACGCGAAGAACCCACTTGCCCGGCTCGTCGCCGTCATGGACGTGAACCCCGAAGCCGCACGAGCGACGGCGACGGAGTTTGCCGTGCCCCGGTGGTACACCGACGTGGACGCCTTCCTTGCCGACCCTGAGGTGGAAGCCGTGAGCATCGCCACGTTCCACACGAGCCATGGCGAGCTTGCGGCTCGTGCTGCCTCCGCAGGCAAGCACGTGCTCGTGGAAAAGCCGATGGCCTCTCACTACGCCGACGCGGCGAAGGCCCTCGCGGCAGCCAGGGAGGCGGGCGTGTGGCTGACGGTGGGGTATCAGCCCCGGTTCCAGTTCCAGTGGAGGAAGGTGAAAGAGCTTTTGGACCTCGGCGTGGTGGGTCGCCCTCACGAGGTCGTGTCCGTCAACGGTTCATGGCATACGGTGGACCTCGCGCACGCCTGGTTCCACGACAAGGAGAAGGCGGGCGGCGGCGTGCTGCTCGATCACGCGAGCTATACGGTGTACAGCTTCATCTACTGGCTGGGGCGCGTGAGCGCGGTGAGCGCCCACACCGCGACCTGGGTCCCTGAGAAGGAGGCGCACGGGAACTCCGATGCGCGCATTCCCGTCACCGTCGAAGATGTCGCGGGGCTGCTCCTGAAATTCGAGCAGAGGACGACGGGGCTGCTCTATACCTCATGGGCATCGCCGGTGGGGCACCACTACCTGGAGATCGTCGGCGACCGAGGGCGCATCGGCATGGGCAAAGACCCTGAAGGGCGCGCAGCCATCGAGGTATTCACCTCGCGGGACGACCTCGCCCCTGCGATCCCTCACGGATTCAGCACGATCACCGTGCCGCAGGAAGACTATCGGGACGCGCACTACGCGAAGATTGACGACTTTCTCAGAGCCATCGTGGAAAAACGTCCGCCGACGGTGAGCGCGGAGGACGCGGCCCACGCCATTGAGGTTCTGGACGCGGCCTATCGCTCAAGCGAGACCGGCCAGACCATCCATCTGCCACTGGCATAAAGACTACGGGGGGCACACGTGAGCAGCACAATTCGGGTGGCAATCGTCGGGTGCGGGGGGATCACTTCCGCGCACCTGAACGGCATCAGGATCCTTCAGCAGCACGGGTTGGACGACGTTGCGGTCACAGTGCTCTGTTCTCGGAACGAGGAGAACGCCGCACGCTACAACGACCGGAACAACGCTCCGCCGCCGTTGCCGCAGATCGTGCCGTTCAGGGAGGACCCGCTCAACGTCCGGGGTATCTACGTCAGCGACCTCAAGCCGGGGAAGCTGGCGACGATTCACACCGACTGGCGCAGGACGGTGATGGACCCGAACGTGGACGCGGTGATCATTCTCACTTCGGTGGATGCGCACCACGCCGTCGGGCTTGGGGCGATGACCGCAGGCAAGCACGTCTACATCGAAAAGCCTTTTGCGATCACGGTGCGGGCCGCGCGCAAGCTCTGCGAGATGGCGGAAGAGCGACGCCTGAGCCTCGGCGTCGCCGAAAGCCTGCGCTACAAGCCGGAAACCCGCGCCGTACGCTGGGCGCTCGATAGCAGCTACATCGGGCACCTCGAAATGGCCGTGTACACGAGCGTCGGGGCGGGCTGGTCGCCTGACAAGATCGTCGGCAAGACGGCCTGGCGCCATCAGAAACTCTCCACCGGCGCGGGCATCCTGATGGACATCGGCGCGCATCTCTTCGACAAGGTGCGTTACCTCTGCGGGGAGCCGCGCACGATCTCCGGCCTCGTGCGGACCATCGAGCCGCTCCGCACGACACGCGACCGCAACGGCGAAGTGATCGAGAAGATCGCGTGCGATGTGGAAGACACCGCGTTTGCGCACATCGAGTTTGCGAACGACGCGGTGGGGACGTTTAACATGTCGTGGGCCGGGCACGGTGAGCCGAGCAACCTGACCGGGGGAATGGCGCTCTACGGCGACCTGGGCTGCATCAAGGAAGACAGGATCATCAGCGACCACGCCGGTGCGCTTCCTCTCAAGAGTACTTTCGCGGACAAGGTGGAGCCGGAGCAGTACAGGAAATGGTATCCCGGCAGCGTGGAAGATGCGTTCGCCCTGGAGCTGCATGAATTCTTCTCCGCCATCCGCGAGGGACGGCAGCCAGAGACAAACGGGGTTGAGGGCCTGCGGGACATCGCGGTCGGGTACGGGATTATCGAGTCCTCGCTGCAACACAGAGCGGTGAGCTTCGCGGATGTCGTGAACGGACGGCTTGAGACGTATCAGAGGCCGATCAACGACTACTATGGCCTGCGATCCTGATGCGGCCGTCCCTTCCTGAGAGCGTGCGGCTCCGTTGATAATCTCCATTCAGGTAGCGCAACAGAACTGACACAGGTTCAAGGTAATGACACTTCATCACGGACCATAAGGGCAACTCGCGAGTTGCCCCTACAAAGCGTGTCGAAACAATATCTTGTAGGGGCGAGGCATGCCTCGCCCCTACCTCTCGACACGCACAATTCTTCGCTGAAAAGCGTATGAGGTGGCCCGATCCACCTCACAGCACCGGCCCCAGAACCCACGGAGCGAATTCCTCCTCGCCGATGCCCTGGCGTTCGCTTTTCGTCTGCGTGCCGGAGGCGACCTCGACGAGGGCGCGGAAGATCGCGTCGGCAACCTGTTCGAGCGGCGTACCTGCAAGCACCACGCCCGCGTCAATGTCCACGTCGTCGGACATACGCTCATAAAGCGGCGTGTTCGACGCGATCTTGAGCGAAGGCGACGGCACGCACCCGTAGCACGAACCGCGCCCGGTCGTGAACGCGATGAGGTTCGCGCCGCCCGCCACGAGGCCGGTGACGCTCACCGGATCGTTGCCGGGCGTGTCCATGAACACCAACCCGCGCTCCCTCACGCGCTCTGCGTAGGCGTAGACCTCACGGAGCGGCGTCGTTCCGCCCTTCGCACACGCGCCGAGCGATTTCTCGAAGATCGTCGTGAGGCCGCCCGCTTTGTTTCCCGGCGCGGGGTTGTTGTTGATGGTCGCGCCCCAGATGCCGGTGTACCACTCCCACCACCTGACCTTCTCCAGCAGCCATTCGCCGACCTCTTTCGAGACGCACCTCCGGGTGAGCAGGTGCTCCGCGCCGTAGATTTCCGGCGTCTCCGCGAGGATGGCAGTGCCGCCGTGCGCGACGAGCCGATCCATCGCCATGCCGAGCGCGGGGTTAGCGGTGATGCCGCTATTGCCGTCGGAGCCGCCGCACTGAAGGCCGACGGTGAGCTGCGAAAGCGGCTCCGGTGTGCGACGCGCACCGTTGGCGCGGGCAAGGAGGTCGGCGAGCACCCGCACTCCGCGCTCTCTCGCCTTCTGCGTGCCGCCGGATTCCTGGATCGTGACGATGGGCGGCGGCTGACCGTGCGCGATGCGGAGAAGCCCTGTGTCCTCAAGGAGCGCCGCCGCCTGATTCCCTTCGCAGCCGAGGCCGACGAACATCGCCGCGCCAACGTTCGGGTGGTCGGCGTATCCGGCGAGCGTGCGCTGCAAGAGACGGTAATCCGGTCCGCCCATCGGCGCGGCGCACCCGGTCGCATGGGTGAGGCTGAGGATGCCGCTCACGTTTGGGAAATCGGAGAGCAGACGCGCCCGCGCTTCCGCGACGATGCCCGCAGTTGCCGAAGCGGAGCAGTTCGTCGTCGAGAGCACCGCGACGTAGTTCCGCGTGCCGACGCGGCCATCTTTCCGCCGGAAGCCCGCAAACGCGACCGGATCGGTCGGCGGCGGCGGAGCCGGTGGACGAAGCTCGGTGGCGAACTCGTAGTGCTGCCTGCGCCGGTCCATGCCGAGGTTGTGCAGGTGGACGTGATCGCCCGGCCTGATTTCCTGAGTCGCCACGCCGATGACCTGCCCGTACTTCCGCACCTGTTCGCGGGCCTTTCGCGGGCGGAGGGCGAGCTTGTGCCCCGCCGGGATGTCGGCGGCAAGCGTGATCCTGCCGCTCCCGGTTTCCACCTGCGCACCGGAGGAAAGGTCTTTCTTGAGGACAGCGACATCGTCGTCGGGGTGCAGCAGGATCGCGCATTCGGAGAGGGCATACGTCATCGGCGGCTCCTTGCAAGGGTGCTATGGAGAGGTACGCGCTCGCTCACAACGCGGCGGCGTGAGCGGATAGGTCCCTTCCCTCACAAAGACCTCCGCCATCGCCTCGACCTTGGCCATGTCGTGGTTCACCGCTTCCGGCGAGCCATACCAGAAGCCGATGTAGCCGCCGTTGAAGCGACCGAACTGCCACATGAGCCGCCGGGCGAAGTTGCGCACGTCCTCGATGCTGCCGTAGACCATCGTCTGCTGGATGTCCACCGGACACCAGAACGCGAGCCGACCGCCGAAGCGCTCCGAGAGTAGGTCCAGCCCCATGTGCTCCTGCTGGTCAAGCTCGATCACGTCCAGCCCGACCTCGATGAAGTCGTCGAGGATGTCCACGATGTAGCCGCAGGAGTGCATGAACACGAGCAGGCCGTGCTGGTGCGCCCGTTCGAAGAGGCGGGCGTAGCGCGCCTTGAACAGACGCCTCCAGGTCGCCGGGTTGATCATGAGCCGATTCTGCAAGCCCCAGTCGTCGCACGCGATGATGCCGTCCGCGCCGATCTCGCCGAAGAAGTCAATGAGCTTCAGGTTCTCCGCGGCGATCACGTCGAGCAACTGGGCGGATTCGTCCGGGTAGGCGACAAGGTCGGCAAGGGCGTTTTCGATGCCGCGCATCCGGTTCATGCGCTCCCAGAGATACGTCGGGAGGCCGCCCAGCACGAACTTCCCGTCGTCCTGTTTCATGGCTTCGCGTGCAGACTTCGTGCGCTCCGGGGTGACAAACTGCGGCCACCTGATCCGCTTCAGGTCGCTCCACTCCTGGATCGCCGGTCTTTTCACCTGCCCCATCGAGGCGTCAATGCTCTTCCAGACGCTGCCCCATTCGTCCATGCCCGGTTCGGCGGGCTGCCAGTCGGGGTCCTTGTCGAAGCCGATCCACCGGATGTCGCCGCCCCAGGGATCGGGCAATTGGTAGGGGATGCGGTCGGGGCCTTGGAATTTCACGGCGCGGCGGACACGTTCGCGGCTGGTCATGGCGGTGCTCCCGGTTATCGGACCACACACGTAGGGCGCTCTCTTTCCAAACGGTACCGAAGGCGCATGACCGGGGCAACGTGCCTCCGTCCGCCTCATTGGAGCGCCCGCGCACCGCCGCTAGTTTTCATGGAAGCATCCGACACGAAGCGATTGCCCCTTTCAGGACGGAGCTTTCGATGAAAACGCCGCTCAAAATCGCCATCTCCCCGTCGCACCCGTTGCTCATCCTCATGGCTCCGTGCGGGCCGGGCGGACACCTGGCGGCGCGGGGTTACCAGGAAGAAGCGCGGTTCATGGTGGAGTGCTGGGAGACGCTCGACGACGAGATCAAGCCGTACGCCACCGTGCAGATCGAGGGCATCTGCGACGACCACTGGCGTCGCAACGAGGTCTTGCTTCCCTACGCGCAACGGGCGGGCATCCCGATCACCTTGCAGACGCAGACGAACAACTCCGACGTGAACGACACGGTCCCAACCGAGATCGTCCGGCGGCTTGTGGACGAGTACTCCTGCATCGTCGGCCTGCAACTTGCCGAGGCGAGCCAGCGAACGTTCGTCGGGCATGGCGCGGGGCCGGAGTATTCGATGGGCCGCAACGCACGGTATGCGCGGGACATCATCCGGCTTGCGGGCGAGTACGGCCTGTTCATGAGCTGGCAGACGATGAGCGAAAATTACGCCGCCATCGGCTGTTCGGCGGATAACGAGGCGCTCTTCGACGCGGTGTGCGAATACGGCGAATACGTCATCCCCATGCACGAGATGAACAGCGAATTCGCCAAGTACATTGATCACCTCGCCGCTATGGGCCTCTGGCTTTCCGGCGCGACGGCCAACTGGGGCGTCGAGGGGCAATCGTGGTACTGGTCAGACGCGGGCTACCACAAGCCCGGAACGTGCATACCGGGGTCGCTTGAAATGCCCGGCGAACTCTACGCGATCATGTTCCTCCTCGGCGCAACCGCCGGGGCGACGGCCTACTCCGTCGAGCCTCCCTGGGACATCTGGCCGGGGCCGGGCGAGTGGCGGTTCCGCGAATGGATCGTGCCGACCTTCACGCGGCTCGTGAAGGAGCGCCTCATCCCTTCGCGGGGGGAAGTCATGGCGACGATGCCTGTCGCGTACCACATGCCGCGCTGCGAAAAGCCGCTCCACTTTCACAAGATTTCGGAAGACCTTGACTTCGACCACCACGAGGGCAGGCTCATCCGTGCGACGTACGGCGTATTCGACCGCGCCCGCGACGCCGAGATGATCCCCAACAACCCGCGCTACGGATGGTTCCCCGCGCTGCCGACGAAGACGCCGCAGTCCGTGCTCAGCCAGTTCAGGCGGATCATCCGCCCCGGCGACCTCGCGAGCGTGGACCATGCGCGGGAAGTCATGGAGGAGCACTATCCGCCCGTTGACCGGGGCCAGGCCTGGAGCCAACTGGTCGGGCCGCTCGTCTTCGCGGCGAACACTCACGAGAACTGGTTCGTGCCGGAGTCGGTGAAGCTCTCCCTCCCGCGCTGCCCCGACGGCGTGCGGATCGAGCCTCAGGGGAAGGCTCAGGTGCTCGTCTGGGATGCGCACGAAGGCGACCGGGGCTATCGTGTCTGGCGGCTGCGCGAGGGCGAGGAGACGTGCCTGACGGAAGAGCCGATCAGGGAACCGCAGTTCACGCTGAGAGAGGTCGCCGCGTCCGACCGGTTCGCGGTGACGGCGGTCACGGATGCGCGGGAGACCATCGAAGGCACGCTCCACCTGCACCAGTTCGTGATCTTCTCACAGCGCGAAAGTTGCCGGAGCGTCTGGGTGAACGAAGCCGGAGAGGCCGTCAGGCGAGCGCGCTTCGCCGAGGCGCTTCCGGGCGAAACGCCGGAAGTCCTCGCGCACGAGACGCGGTGCGCCGCGTGCACGCTCGTGGAGGACCTCGCCTCGCCCGTGATCGCTCCCGATGACCCGCAGAGGGCGATCAAGCGCGAGGTGATGGACGCGATGATCGGCTGGAAGCAGGCGGTCGAGGCGGAGGACGTGGGGCACATCCTGAGCTATTACGCCGCCGACTACAGAGAACCGGACGGGCGCACCACCGAGTCGGTGGAGGTGGCGTTCCGCCTCGTGTTCCGGAAGTACATGAGCGAGCAGATGGGTCGGCTTGCGCGGGAATGGGGTTCGATGCCGGGGTGGCAGTACCCGGCGTTCCGGCTCTTCGTGAGGAAATGGAACGCGGTGACGCCGGACCGCGCCGAGGTGGAGACGGTCGCTCAGATGTGGGCGGGCGGCGGGCCTGAGATGGAGCCGAGCGACATGTTCAATCACCCCTTCGGACGCCCGAAGACCCTTGCCATGGTCTGGAAGCGCACCGCCGACGGCTGGCGCATCGCCGAGACGACGCCGCCGTTCATCCGCGCAGAGGACACCGGCGTATTCCGCTTCCGGTATCAGGGATGGTAGGTCGGGCACACGAATTGACACGAGATCGCAAGGAGAGAGGGGGTCAATGCGGATGAGCGATCCGATACGAGACATCGCCGGACGGCTGCCCTGCGCGGCGGAGTTCTTCGAGGTTGCAGGCCGCTTCGCATTCGTCTTCACGCCGGTTGAGAGGCCCTCGTCCGGCTCTCTTCCATGGATGTGGTACGCGCCGACGCTTCAGAGGTATCATCCACGCGAGGGGAACACCTGGATGTTCCAGCAATTTCTGGAGCACGGCATGGCCATCGCGGGGGTGGACGTGGGGGAATCCTACGGGAACCCGCAGGGCAGGAAGCTCTATTCCGCGCTCTACAACGCGCTCCGCAGAGCGCACGGGGCATCGGAGCGGGCTGTCCTCCTGCCGCAAAGCCGGGGCGGGCTTATGCTCTACAACTGGGCCACCGAGAACCCGCGCTGCGTCGCCTGCATCGCCGGTATCTTCCCGGTGTGCGACATGAGGAGCTATCCGGGTCTTGAGACGGCCTGCGGCGCGTACGGCATGAGCAAAGACGAACTCGCGGCTGCGCTCGCGGAGCACAACCCGGTGGAGCGTCTTGCGCCGTTGGCCGAAGCGGGCGTGCCGATCATGCACGTGCACGGCGACAACGATGCACCGGTCCCCCTGGGGCCGAACTCAGGCGAACTTGCGCAGCGATACAGAGAACTCGGCGGTCGGATGGAGCTTCTCGTCGTGCCCGGCAAAGGGCACGAGACGATCCCAGAGTTCTTTCAGTGCCAGAGGCTGGTCGAGTTCGTGCTGGCGCACGTGCGGCCTGAAGAGGCGTAGCCTGGTTCGCGGAACAAGGCTCTATTGAGGACACGCATTCGCCCTGTTTTCTGGGGCGATCACGAGGATCGTCTCCTACACGTGGACGAGGATGTCAATAGAGCCAGTCTATCTCAAGACCCAAGTAACGTCATGCTGAAAACGGCCTTTTGAGGTAGATTTTCAGGCTCTTCTATTCCATCGGATATTTCAGGCCCCATTGTGCCCTGATCCGGTCCATCGTTTCCATGACGGAGAACGTCTCGTCGAGCGGCATGATCTCGCTTTCCGTCTTTCCGGCGCGAAGGCAGCGCATCACCTCGGCGGCTTCGCAGTTGTAGCCGTTGCCGACGTACGGGTGCGTCATCTGCACGTCCGGCTTGCCGGGCACGGAAAGGGTCAGCGTCGTGCCGTGCCAGAAGGGGTGATGCATCCGGATCATGCCGTCAGTGCCCATGATGAGCGCCTCGTGCGGAGTGGTCGTCCGGACGGCGCACGTGAGGACCGCCAGTCTTCCGGCGTCGTACCCCAGCACAAGCCCCGCCTGCTCATCCACGCCCGTCGCCCCGATGTCCGCCATCGAGGCGATCCTCTCCGGCGCACCGCCGAAGATCATGCTCGCAAACGAGACGGTATAGACGCCCACATCCAGAAGACCGCCGCCGCCAAGCTCAGGGTTGAAGAGCCGTCCCTTCGGGTCGAAGTTCGCCCGGAAGCCGAAGTCTGCCGTGAGCATCCGCACCTCGCCGATGGCTCTGTCAGCAAGGAGTTCCCGCACTTTCGCATAGAGAGGCAGGAAGCGCGTCCACATGGCCTCCATGAGGAAAAGCTTCTTCTTCCTGGCGAAGGCGATCAGCTCTCGTGCCTCGCGAGCATTGATGGTGAACGGCTTTTCGCAGAGAACGGCTCTGCCGTTCTCCAGGCAGAGGATGCTGTTTTCTTTGTGAAACGTGTGGGGCGTGGCGACGTAGACTACGTCCACGTCGGGGTCGTGTGCAAGGCGCTCGTAGCTGGCGTGCCGCCGGGGCACGGCGAACTCGTCCCCGAAGGCATCCGCCTTCGCCTGCGTCCTCGAACCGACAGCCACAAGCTCCGCAGCATCAATGGCCTTCAGCCCTCGCGCAAACTGCTTGGCGATGTTGCCCGTGCTCAGGATTCCCCAGCGAATCTTCTCTGCCATCTGTCCTTACCCTCCAGAATGTCTCTCAACGACCTGCACGCCGTAAGACCGAGGAAGTGTCCGCTCCTGTACTTCGCACGGGCGAAGCGTTGAGCCAAGGGGATGGGTGCTGCGTGGTACGGTCTCCGCGCCCATGGGAGGGCGGCTACCCCGAGAGCAGCGCATTCAGCCATCGGGCTATGGTCTCAAGGCGTTTCCGGGCGGAGGGAAGTTCGAGGAGCTCTTGCCTGGCTTCGTTGGTGAGGTGCATCGCGCCGCCGATGAGCCAGGAGAGCATCGCCGGATCGGTTTCCACGTCAACGGCGAGGTTGATGCCCCACTCTTTCGCCTGCGCCGCCCGCCGGAAAAGCTCATGGGCGCGCCCGACGAGTTCTGCGGGGACCTCTTCGGGGTCGTCGTCGAACCATGCTGCGCGGACGACGGCATACGGGGCGGAAGATTCGTGTGGCTTGATCGTGCGGAAACGACGACGGCCCCGCGTGATGATGTTCATCTTCCCGTCGGGGAGCTTCTGAAGGATGCCCTGAATGTCCACCGCGCAGCCAATTTCGGCATAGTCGTCGTCGGTGCCGAAGACGATGCCGAACGGCGAGTCGTCTTCGAGGCGGTCGGCGACAAGCTGGCGGTAGCGCGGCTCGAAGATATGGAGAGGCAGGAGAGCGCCGGGAA
>Ga0172365_10002925_pt1 | contig 12714 bp, 10 predicted proteins | sample LakKivSesite48cm_FD_114535 | JGI IMG/M metagenome (GOLD analysis project Ga0172365, IMG submission 114535) | Sediment microbial communities from Lake Kivu, Rwanda - Sediment site 48cm | ecosystem: Environmental > Aquatic > Freshwater > Lake > Sediment | place: Rwanda: Western Province, Lake...
CACGTTGGTGCTAAATGGAAGGAAAAGATCGCCCGGTTGCGCGCAAAGCTATCGGATTTAAGGAGAGCAAAAACTTACCTATCTTAAGTTTTATTTTCATGCTGCCACCCAATGATCATATTTTGTAGTCGAGAATACCGGAAATGTCTGGTGAGAATAATGTCTCATGCAATCGATAATTGGGATAAGATGTCCTTCGAGGAGCAAGCAAGGCTCCAGGACAAGAAGATAAAGTACATGATCAACGAGGTCGCTAAATATCATCCAGCCTACAAGAAACTCATAAAGGAAAAGGGGATCGATCCATCTAGCATAACGGGTGTCGATGATTTTATCAAAAAGTTCCCATTCACTGCAAAGAAAGATGTTGCGCCCGTCGATGAGAACCCGTATATCCCAGATTACTATATTATGCAGAATATCAAAGATCCGGAATACCAGCCTCGTTTTATGATAGCTACAACAGGCCGCACGGCGTTCAGTGTTCCGTACTGGTTCACAAACTGGGATCTTGAAAATATAATGAAAATTGTCGCCAGGCGCCTCGTCGCCGTCACGGGGATGAACCCGAAGGACGTCGTGATCAACTCGTTCCCGTACTCGCCGCACCTCGCCTTCTGGCTGGTCTACTTCGCGACGACCGGGCAGGGCCTCACGGCCGTCCACACGGGCGGTGGCAAGATCCTGGGCACCCAGAAGATCGTGGGTATGACCTACGGCTTTAAAGCCACCGTGTTCGTCGGCGTCCCGGGATACATGTACCACGTCTTCAAGACCGCGCACGGCGCGGAGAAGCAGCTGAGCGACATCCGCTTGCTCATCACGGGCGGCGACCGCTGCACGAAAACCTTCCGCAAGCAGATCGTGGGCCTCCTCAAGGAGATGAACGCCCCGAACCCGTGCATCTGCGCGGCGTACGGCTTCACCGAATCGCGCATGGCCCCGCTCGAGTGTCCCGATCCGCGGGGCGTCGACGGCGACCTGACCGGGTACCACACCTACCCGGACCTCGAGTTCTGGTACTGCATCGACCCCAAGACGGGCGAGCGCGTCGGTCCGAACGAGAAGGGCGAGCTGGTCTGGACCGCGCTGGGCGGCCGCGGCACGATCGTCATGAACTACCGCACGGGCGACGTCGCCGAGGAGGGCATCAAGTACGAGAAATGCCCGCACTGCGGCCGCTCGGTGCCCATCATCTCGTCCATGATCGGCAGGGTGTCGGAAGTGAAGGACGTGCGCTTTGACAAGGTGAAAGGCACGCTGGTCGACCTCAACCAGTTTTACACGATCATGCCCGAGTACTCGTCCATCGACGAGTGGCAAGTCATCTTGCAGCGTAACAAAGAAACCCAGATCGACGACCTCGTGATCAACGTGAGCCTCAAGAAGGGCAAGGCCATCCCCGAGAAGAAACTTGCCGATGAGCTCTCCCGGTACGTCCAGGAGAAGATGGAGATCGCCCCGTCGGCCGTCAAGCTGCTCACCGCGGACGGCATGAGCCAGTCGCTCGGGATGGAGAAGGAACTCAAGGAGAAGCGCATCCTCGACTTGCGCCCGAAGGATTGAAGCGGGGGACTAGGAGCCATGTTTATCATCGTGTTCTGGATAGCGCTCGCGGGCATCCTTGGCGCGATCGGCATCGTGGTCGCCTCGACCATCAAGACCGCGCGCACGCCGCGGTGGGGCCAGGTGTTCACGGAAAACTTGAGGCGGAAGGAAATCGCCGTCACGGCCGAGGGCACGACCTACCGGGCGTTCTTGTACACGTCCACCGATTTCGATGACAGTCCCGAGATGCCGGGCGTGATATTGCTCCCTGATCGCGGCGAGAAGTATCCCGCTTTCGAGCACTGGGCGGCTTGCTACGCGCTCCAGGGGCTCCCGACGCTCGCGGTCGAGCTGGTGGCGAAGGGCGTTCCGGATCAGCAGCTCGTCGAATCGGTGTTGAGCGCTTTTCCGGCTTTTAAAAACACGCTGGTCGAGAACGCGAAGGTCGACGGGTCGCGCATCGGCGTCGTGGGTTTCGGCGCAGCTGCCCTGGCGGGCACCTACGCGGGTGCCAAGGACGGCGACGTGAAGGCCATCTGCTGCGCGGGCATGCCTCGCGTGGACATGGACCGGGCTGGTGGGGCGAGGGGCAAGATTTTTTTGGCCCATTGCAAGGATGACGAGCACGCGCCGTTAGCTGATTTCACCAGCAACAAGGAGGCGCTAGGCATCGACGAGAAGGGGTACTTGCTGCTCGATCTGGGCGGCCACGTGTTTCTCTCGCAGGAGATGATCGTCGCCGCGTTTTTCTCCATCGTCATGAACAAGGCTATGAAGCCGAGATACAAGCAATTCACGCCGGCGGGAGTGGTCATGCCATGAGCAAGAAAAGTGAACAGCAGGAGGCGCAGCAGTCAGGTGCACGGCCAGTCCCCATTACCCCGGAGGAATTGAGGAAACTCGACAAGGATCTCGGCATCAAGCGCCCGTCGGGCATCAACTGGGAGTCGGAGTTCTTGAAAAAATTCCTCTTGCAATTATTGATCATCCTGGGCGTGCCGCCGGTCATTGCGTGGATACCGGCATGGATCCAGGACGGCACGGGCTCGTCCATCGGCTGGGAACTCGCGGGCCAGGGCTGGTTCCCGAGTCTCATCCTCATGGTGGCGTGGATCGGGCTCGACGTGTCCCTGGTGAAGTGGATCATGGCCAAGATGGCCGCGTTCAGCCGGTTCCCGGTCCCGACCCGGTCCGACCAGGTCTCATACGAGGCAGTCGACATCCCGATCGGCGGCGGGAACGTGCTCCCGGGCATGATCATCAAGGGTCCGAACACGCCGGCGAAGAATGCCCCTGTCGTCATCGTGTGCCACGGCATGGGCGGCCGCAAGGAGGACTTCTACCCCCTCGGGATACCGATGTCGTTCCTCGGCTTCGCGCTGCTCTTTTACGACTCGCGCGGCCACGGCCAGGCCAGGTTCGGGAACAAGTGGGACACGGCCTACATCATCAAGGATTTCAGCAAGGTCGTGGATTTCGTGGAGGCCAGGGCAAGGGAGAAAGGCGACTTCGACATGGACCAGATCGTCGCGTGGGGCGCATCGATGGGTGGCGGCATCGTCTTGAACGAGGCATATCTCGATAGCCGCGTCAAATTCATAATTGCTCTTTGCACCTGGGCGGATTTCATGCTGACAGCGACCCGGCCGCTGAAATCGTTCATGGAAAAGGTCATCAAGGCCGGTTACGAATTCATGGGCATCAACCTCAACCCGACCAAGCTGCAGAACCGCATGGTCTCCCCCATCTACAATTCTTTCAACCGCATGAAAGGATTCTTCGATCATCCAGTCTGGGCGGATGTCAACAACGATTACCGTGTCATGCTTGCTCACTGCAAGGACGATATGGTCGTTTTCTACAAGAACTTTGAGCTAAACCGCGACTTCTTGAAGATGCCGAAGGAAAACTACATCGTGTTCGACACGGGCAACCACGCATTTGGTGGAAACGAGACGGCCATGGTCGGCAAGATGATGCTCTGGCTCTTCATGCGCGGGTATTGAGCCTCTTCTTCCCCTTTCTTCTTTTACTTGAAGACGATGGTCTTGTTCGCGTTGATGAAGACCCGGTCCTCGAGCACGTACTTGAGCGCTTTGGCAAGGGTCAGGACCTCGATGTCCTCGCCGGCCTGGCGCATGGCTTCCGTGGAGAACGTGTGGTCGATCTCGATCACCTCTTGCACGAGGATCGGCCCCTCGTCGAGGTTCGCGGTCACGAAGTGCGACGTCGCGCCGATGACCTTCACGCCGCGCTGGAATGCTTGCTCGTAAGGGTTGACACCGATGAAAGCGGGCAAGAACGAGTGATGGATGTTCACGATGCGGTTCTTGAACATCTCCACGAACGCGGGCGTGAAGATCCGCATGTACTTGGCCAGCACGAGATAGTCAGGCTTGTACTGGCCGAGAATTTTTACAATCTCTGCCTCGTGCGCTTCCCGGCTCTTCTCCTCGCAAGGAACGTGGTAGAACGGGATCTTGAACTTCTCGACCAGAGGCCGAAGCACGTCGTGGTTGCTGATGACGGCTTGTATCGTCGCGTTGATCTTGCTGAACTCGTTGCGGATGAGCAAGTCGGCGAGGCAGTGGTGCTCCTTCGAGGCGAGGACGATGATGCGCTTCTTGCCGGGGTGAGTCATGATGATATTGAACGACGCTGGCAGGGCAGCATGGAGGTCGGCAATCAGCTTGTCCTCGTTAACCTGGCCCGTGAACTCGGCTCGCATGAAGAAGTGGCTCGTTTGGGGATCGACGAACTCGTGGTTACTGATGATGTTGAGCTTGTTGTCGAAGATAACACCAGTTATCTCGTATATGAGGCCTTTCTGGTCCGGGCCATCGATGCGCAAGACGTGGTTCTCCGCGGCGCATGCATCTGCCGTTTTTTTCTTGCCAGCCATCGTGCTTTTTCACCACGCGTCCGTGTCCACGGCGCCACAAGAACCTTTGGGGCGGCTGGGATGCAGAAAGGTTCTTGTATCCCCCGAATGGAACTTGACATATGGCAAGCAAGGAGGAAAAACAGCCCCGCCGCGAGAAAAAAACGGCGCGGGCGGTCGTTTTGGGCGGCTGTGGCGTTGTCGGTACAGCGGCAACCAAGACCCTCGCGAAGTCGAAAGATTTCTCGGTGGTCGTGGTCGGCGTAATAGACCAGAAGAAAGCCGCTGCGCTGGCCAAGCAACTCGGCGACAAGGTCTCGGCAATACAAGTGAACGCGAGCGATCCGTCGAGCGTGAAGCAAGCCATCAAGGGGGCCGACATGGTCGTGAACTGCGTCGGGCCGTACTATAAGTTCTTGAAGCCCATCCTGTCCACGGTCATCGAGGCCGGAATCAATTACGTTGACGTGAACGACGACACGGGTGCCACGTATGAAGCACTCGCCATGGACGCGGCGGCCAAGAAGGCAAACGTCACGGCACTGATCGGCATGGGCTCCAGCCCCGGCGTGACCAACTTGCTTGCCGGCTACGCGGCACGGGACTTGCTCGAGGAGTGCGAGTCCATCGACATGTTCCACACGCACGGTGGCGAGCCGACCGAGGGCCCAGGCGTCATCGCGCACCGCTTCTACTGCATGAACGTCGATGTCCCCATGTTCCTCGACGGGAAAGCGATGAAGCTCACGCAAGCGGAGAGCGAGAATTATACCGAGATGGTCGACTTCATCAACCTCCCCGGCAAGCACAAGGTGTACCCGTACCCGCATCCCGAGCCCATCACGCTCCCAATGTTTATCAAGAACGGGCTAAAGCGCGTCACGAACAAGGGCAGCGTGCTGCCCGAAGAGTATTATAACCTCACGAGGGCGGTTCACCACTGCGGCTTATCGAGCAAGGAGCCGGTCATGGTTGGTGATCAAGAAGTCATCCCGCACGATTTCGCCATCGCCTATCTCATCAAGCGACGAGACGAGATCTTGAAACGAGTCAATTTCGGCGAGCAACGCGGGTGCGTCAAGATCGTCTGCAAGGGAAAGAAGAAGGGAACGCTGGAACCGCGCACGTACGTGTTTTCACTCGTGTCCGAGGGCGCGGGGAAGGGCCAAGCACTCGGCGAGGCCACGGGCATGCCATGCGCATTCGGGGCCATCATGCTGCAGCGGGGAAAGATAAAACAGAAGGGCGTGCTGCCCCCCGAGGCATGCGTGGATGCCATGCAATTCCTCGCGCTCATGCAAGAAGCCATTGGCGTGGACAACAAGGTCAAGTCCAAGCAATCCCCGCTCATCTACGAGTCCATCGATGAGAAAGGTAACATAAAAAGGATGGACTTTTAATCGATTTCCTCTAAATGAAAAAAGCCGATCGAGAAGATGATCACATGAATCCTGAAGAGAAATACATCCTCGCCATCGACCACGGCACCTCGGGGGCCAAGACGGCCATCGTGTCGATCCACGGCGACGTCGTCGACTGGGTGTTCCAGGACGTGAAGCTGTACCTGGACAAGGGTGGAAAAGCGGAACAGGACCCGGCAGAGTGGTGGGATGCCATCAAGGCCACGACGAAGAAGTTGATAGACAAGGGCATCGTGCCGGTCGACAAGATCGTCGGCGTGTGCAACACGAGCCAATGGAGTGGCACTGTCCCCGTGGACAAGGACGGCAACCACTTGATGAACGCGGTGATCTGGATGGACACGCGCGGTGCCTACATCATGGAACGGCTGCACAAGGGGCTCATCAAGGTGTCGGGATACAACTTGTTCAAGCTGTTGAAGTGGATAGACATCACGGGCGGCGGGCCGACGCGCTCCGGAAAGGACCCGATCGCCCATATCCTCTACATCAAGGAGCAGTTGCCCGACGTGTACAAGAACACGTACAAGTTCCTGGAACCTCAAGACTATGTCAACTTGAAGCTCACGGGCAAGATCGCCGCGTCCTACGCGTCGATCCACTGCCACTGGCTCACGGACATCCGGGACATGAACAATATCAAGTATTCGAAGCCGCTGATGAAGATGGTCGGCGTCGAGCAGGCCAAGTTCCCCGAGCTGATGAACTCGACCGACGTGCTCGGCCCAATAACGGACGCGGTCGCGAGCGAGCTCGGCCTGAACCGGGGCACGAAGGTCGTCCTGGGCGCGCCGGACTTGCACGCGGCGGCAGTGGGCTCGGGCGCGGTCAACAACTTCGAGGGCCACGTTTGTATCGGCACATCGGACTGGTTGTGCTGCCACGTTCCCTACAAGAAGACGGACGCCACCCACAACCTTGCCTCTGTCCCCAGCGCGTTCAAGGGGAAATACTTGCTCATCGACGAGCAAGAGCTGGCCGGCGGCTGCCTCGCGTTCTTGCGCGACAAGGTGCTCTACCACAAGGACGAGCTGCTCAAGGAGGAGCGGGTACCCGATGTCTACAAGATCTTCGATAAAATGGCCGAGCGCGTCGAGCCGGGGAGCAATAACTTGATCTTCACCCCGTGGGTCTTCGGCGAGCGCACGCCGGTCGACCAGCACGCGCTGCGGGGCGGGCTCCACAACTTGTCGCTCGAGATGAACCGCGAGCACGTCATCCGGGCGATATTCGAGGGCGTGGCCTATAACGTCAAGTGGCTCCTCATCTATGCCGAGAAGTTCATTAAACAGCAGTTTAAATGGCTAAATCTCATCGGTGGTGGCGCCAACAGCAACATCTGGTGCCAGATCTTCGCCGACGTGCTGGACCGGCCGATCCGGCAGGTCGCGCAACCCATCCAGGCGAACGCACGCGGGGCCGCGTTCATCGCGGCGGTCGGCCTGGGGCTCCTCAAGGAGGAGGAGATCGGGCAGTGCATCAAGATCTCCAATGAATACAAGCCGAACCCGGCGAATCGCGCTATATATGACAAGTTATTCAAGGAATTCCTGGAGATCTACAAGTTTTCGAAGAAGATGAGCTTGCGATTGCAGAAAGGTTGAAAAAAAAAGGAACCAAGATCATTCCTTTCGCTCGCGAATTTCTTTCAATTTTTCTTGCACTTCTTTCCATCTCTTGCCGTGCAAAGGGAAAAGTTTCAGCAGCACGAGTACCACGACGAGTCCGATGATGGAAAAAGGGACCATGAGCAGCTTCAAGCCGATCTGTAAACCCGCCGCGAGTTCCGCGGTAGGCTCTGCCAGGAAGTTCTCCCAGCCGTACCCCGTCAATGTCATTGCGATGACAACGAAGACGAGGATGGTCGAGTACCGGTTGATGAGCGCGTTCACCCCGTAGATGGATCCCTCTCGGCGCTTCCCGTGCAGCACCTCGTCCTCGTCGACGATGCTGGCGATCAAAATGTCGACGTAATAGAGCGCGCCGCTCAAACCGATACCCGAGATAGCCATGCAGATCATGGCCACGTAAGGCTGGTTATCAAGGAACAGGAAGGGAATCAAGGCGAAGATCCAGACAAGCGTCGTGATCATCATGCCATTGCGCATCCCGACCTTCAGACCAAGCTTCCGGCACAGGGGAAACAACGCCGCGGCGCTAAGAAACGCGACGAGCAACAAGAGGCTCAACAAGAACGAGCCCTCCGTAATGCCGAGCACTTGGATGCCATAGAGCGGGACGATGGTCGTCATGAGTTTAAAGACATACCATTTTGCCAAGTTCGCGAGGACGAAGATGACGAATGTCTTGTTCTTCAATGTTTGTTTTATGGATGAAAGCAATGGCGGCATTTCTTGCGGCTTGGTAAGGCGCGCGGGATCCTCTTTTATGCCCAGGCCAGCGAAGAGAAATCCGAAGGCGATCACGAGCACGCAGAGCAATATTCCCGTGTTCACGTACATGCCAGCCACCTTGCTGTACTCCTCGGGGGTATCGACCTCTGGCGTCAACGATGAGATGATGACCGTGGGAAGCACGAAGCCGATCAGCACGCCCACGATGGTCATCGTGTTCTTGATTGCGTTGGCCTTGCTCCGCTTCTGCTCGGTCTTGAACATCTCGGGGAACAGTGCCAGGTGGTTCGTCGAGAAGATCGTGTAGAACAAGTCATACACCATGATGACCACGAGCATGTAAGAAAATTTTACCATTGGATCGGCCGCGATCGGCGCCATGAAGAGCAACAGGTTAACGATGCCGAAAGGAACGATGCTCACCACGATCCAGAAGCGACGACGACCGATGCGCGTGGTCGTGCGATCGGAGATCGGGCCGAGAAGCGGATCATTGATGGAGTCCCAGATAGCGAAGACGATGAACCCCAGCGCTATCAAATTGATGTTGATCCGCACGACCGCGTAGTAAAACGTGAACACGAGGAACTGGAATGCTTGATGGCTCATCTGATCGGTCATTTCCCCGAATCCATACATGGCGGTCTCCCGTCTCGTGGGTTCGGTAGACACGCCAGTATCAAAGATCTTTGCCTTTTCACTGGCCATGTGGTTTCATCTCTTGAGGTTGTAGGAAGACGCATAGGTAATTATAAAAATTTCTCAGAATAGGTTTCATCAGCTCTTTAAAAAAAATGCAATTATCCGGGCGATATAACCATGGCGAATGATGTAGTTAACGAACCGACCAATCGCGAGACCATCATCTTTGGTTTTGGTTCCTTGACAGATCAGATGAGTCACCAAGCATTTCAGAGTTTTATTTTCATGTTCTATTATGCTGTAATCGGGATAGACGTTTCCATCCTGGCAATCGGATTCATCGTGTTCGCAATATGGGACTCGGTGAACGACCCCATCATCGGGCCGATCAGCGACCGGACCAGCACTCGATGGGGACGGCGGAAGTTCTGGATCCTCGTGAGCATTATTCCCTTCGGAATCGTGAACTTGTTGCTGTTCACGGCGCCTATAGGCAATGAGACCTTGGCTATCATCTATTTTCTCTTCATAATAATGCTATACGATCTCGTATACACCATCTTTTCGACGAACCAGTTATCCCTCTTCCCGGAAATGTTCAAGACAGAGAAGAAGCGGAGTCAAGCCAACATGATTCGAAACCTCCAACTGGTCCTCGGCGTCCTGTTAGGGGCAGTATTGCCTACGATTATCGTCAAACCGATGGTGCCAGATGTCCTAAACCCGCCTGCAACTGTTTATGCAGAATACATCATCGCAGGAGGTATCTTGGCGATTCTGGTTCTTGTCTTCGGGGTTTTGTTCTGGAAATTTGGAATGCGGGAAGACCCCACTAGCCTTACCAAACCCAAAGAAACACCAAGCATCATGACATCCTTGAAACAAACCTTGACGAACAAGGCATTTCTTATCTTCGTCATTGCAAATTTGCTCCGCTGGTTCGTCTTCAAGATGTTGACCACCATCATAATCCTCTACGGCATCAATGTCTTGAAAATCGGTAAGGAATCCTTCCTATTAACAGCCTTGCTCCTCGTCGCCTTCCTGTCCGCTGCGGCTTTCTTCCCCGTGATGCGCAAGATAGGGCAGAAAATTGGCAATCGGAACGGTTTCATCGCCACTTCGATAGAATGGATCGTGGCGCTCGTCCCGTTCTGGTTCCTCGATAACAATCCCATTGGTGGACTCGTTTGCATGGCCTTCATGGGATTCGGATTGTCGGGATCGATGTACTATGCTGACCTCATCATCGCGGATATCATCGACGATGACGAGGTGAGGAGCGGCTGTCGCCGCGAAGGGGCGATCTACGGGGTCAACGGGCTCATCAACCGGTATTCGACCATCCTCGTGTTCGTCGTAATCGCCCTTGTCTTGACCGGTTTCGGCTGGGAAGAGTTCCTCCTCGATCCAAAGGAGTTCCAGATCGAAGGCCTCGTGATCGGTCTGAAGCTGCTGATGGTCGTTTTCCCCATCATCGCCACGGTAGGGATCATCGTCCTCCTCAAGCTATTCCCGATACACGGCGAGCGCTTGAGGCAAATTCAGGAACAAGTGAAGGCTATCCGCGACCGGAAGGCGTGCGAAAAGACTTGAACGACTTGAATGACATGGACGACTTGAATGATCAGCTCGCGACGGCCATCCTGGAAGGGGACTCGGAACGGGCGGTCTCGATTGCCAAGGAGATCGTCCAGCAGAAAAAGGACTTGAACGAGGCGATCATCAACGGGTTGCACGAGGGGATGCATCGCGTTGGCGAGCGCTACGACAAGCGGCAGTACTTCCTGCCCGAGATCATCGTGGCTGCCGATGCCCTTTACGATGCTCTCGCTGTTTTCAAGCCCCACCTGCAGCAGCGCGATCAGGAACCCAAGGCGACCGTCATCATCGGCGTCGTGCGGGGAGACATCCACGACATCGGCAAGAACGTCACGAGGATTTTCCTGGAAACGGCGGGCTACAAGGTCGTTGATTGCGGGCGGAACGTCCCCGCGGAGCAGTTCATCGAAGCGGTCAAGGAGCACCAGGCGCAAGTCCTTGCCCTGTCAACCCTCATGAGTCCCACGCTGGACAGCATCACGCGGGTCGTGGAGCTGCTCGAGCAGCACGGCCTCCGGGACGGCCTCCTCGTGATCATCGGGGGCGCCGCCACGAGCGAGGAGTTCGCCCGGAAGATCGGCGTCGAGTGCATCAAGGAGGGATACGCTGCGGTGACGTTCCTGGACGAGCGGTTCGCGAATCGAAAGGGGGCGCGTCCGTGATGGGGTTGCTCGAATACATCCCCCCCGAGATCTTCAACGGCCTTATGGGGGCACCCGGGGCGCCAGTGCCCGCGTTCCCCATCATCCTGGGCTACTCCATCAACGAGTATCACTACGCCACGGGTATCCCGGCACCGGAGATCATGCGGGAAGGGGAGAAAGTGGCAGCGGCGCAGATGCACGTTGCCCGCCAGTACCGGCTGCCGTTCGTCATCTCGATGGTGGACCTCAACGTCATCGGCGAGGCATTCGGCGCCCAGCTCACGTACATGCCCGACGTGATCCCCGTGCACGAGTTCCCGGCTATCCGGACCACAGAGGACATCGACAGGCTTGAACCGAGGGACCCACGCCGGCACGGCCGAATGCCCGAGGTCATCAAGGTGGCTCGCACTTACAAAGCGCGATTCAACCAGCCCGGGGAGTTCTGTTTCGGCGGCTGCGAGGGCCCGATCACCGCCGCTGGATCGGTCTGGGGCGTGGAAAACCTCTTGCGGAACATGATCAAGGACCCGCCCCTCGTCCACAAGGTGCTTTCCGCGGTGACCGATACGATCATCGATTTCTGCAACGCACAGCTCGAAGCAGGCGTTGCTGCAATCGGGTTCGCGGATCCAACGGCCTCATCGACTTGTATCTCGCCCCAATTCTTCCACGAGTTCGCGATGCCTTACTTGAAGAAAATCACGCGGAAAGTGAACTCGCCGGGGTTTTTATTACACGTCTGCGGCGAGTCGCTCGGCATCACGCGAGACGTGTGCGACCTGGGAGCTTCGCGCGCCGCGAACCTCCTCCAAGCGAGCATCATTCGCCGGAGAGTCTTGTGGAACGAGCCCGCACGCGGCCGGCTACTCAAGTTCCTCGAACACTTGTCCATGGTGCCGAAAATCGAGATCTTCAGCGTCGACCGCGTAGATCTCGCTGCCGCGAAGCAAGTCGTGGGAAAGCGGTTCGTGATCCTCCTCGGCAACGTCTCGACATCGGTCTTGCGGTTCGGGACGGCCGATGACGTGGCGCGAGAAGCAGGCGCTTGCATCAAGGCCGCGGCCGCCGGCGGCAATTACATCCTCAGCTCGGGGTGCGACATCGCCCCTGGCACCCCGCCGGCGAACATCCATGCGCTGGTGCAAGCCGGGAGAGAAACGCGATTTCCCATCACTTGATCGTTCCTTTTTTCCTCGATCACGATAAAAATCCGCTTTTGGCGGATATCCGTGACCATTTTCTTAAAACTTCGCCCTACCACTAGTAACATTCGAGATGATCGAGGAATGCTTAAAAGGGGGCCCCTACGTTAGGCCGCGAGACGATTCCAGCTGCATCGGATACTCGAAGCCCGTCCATTCGTGCTGGTGCCCCACTATGTCGGACAATTCCATCGCGATCCCGTCTCCCCGCATCATCCACTCGGGGGAGCACCTCGGCCACGTGCATCTCATCGACCTCAACCTCTACGACTCGTCGCTGTTCGCGAACGCGTGCTTGCTGGACGCGGGCGGTGATCGCGTGCTGTTCGATGCCGGCACGTCGGCCACGACCGGCCAGATCGTGAACTACCTCCGGTACCATGGCCTCGACGACGGCAGGTATTTTATCGTCCCGTC
>Ga0172365_10002927_pt1 | contig 12709 bp, 11 predicted proteins | sample LakKivSesite48cm_FD_114535 | JGI IMG/M metagenome (GOLD analysis project Ga0172365, IMG submission 114535) | Sediment microbial communities from Lake Kivu, Rwanda - Sediment site 48cm | ecosystem: Environmental > Aquatic > Freshwater > Lake > Sediment | place: Rwanda: Western Province, Lake...
GGCCAGATGTGTGACACGGCGAAAAAGTCTTTCTCTTCACATCCTGATCCGGTGACTGTGAAGCCGGGCCCTCGCCCCGAAGCCTTTATCGGGAAGGACCACCACTGTCGTATCGGAGGAGATAGCGGTTGCAGGAAACGTGGACCATGTTTTTTGGCCTCTGCGGGATCGTGGCGCCCCTCTTGGCGCTCATCTTCATCGGCGCATCGATCATGATGCACCCGGAGTTCAACTTCCCGGGCTACGCCCTAAGCCACCTTGGCGCCCTGAAGACCCCGGACCACATCGTCTACAACGTTGGCATGGTCCTGACAGGCCTGATGGGGGTACTGTTCTCGTGCGGGGTGCCGCAACTAGTCAACGGGAAGATCGGTATCCTGGGCATAATCGTCTTCGCCTTGGGCTTCTTCACCTTGGCCCTCGTTGGCGTGTTCCCGGGAGGGACATCTCCGCACAACACCGTGTCCATGGCCTTCTTCACCCTCTCCACCTTCGGCATCCTGATACTCGCCCTGGACCAGCTCTTGAAACAGCCGACGCGTCCGTGGGGGGTTCTCCTTATCGCAGTGATTGCGCTGGGACTGGTTTCCGCCATCCTCGTCGGGAAGATCCAGCATCTGGGGGCGGCCATACCCGAGACCATCGGGGCCTTGGGCTTCTCCGAGTTCTCCATCATCTTCGGGCTCAGGCTGCTGAAGGTTCTGTGAAGCGGCTTCCCAAGTCGCGGACATGGACCGAGAAGGTAGCACGTGCGAGCTTGCGCAGGAAACTTTCGTCCTGATACCCGTTCTAGGCCCGAGTCCGGACCATAACGTTTCTGTGATTTTCGCTGGGTTTAAGTGCGGCGGGGGCAATACCATCGGTGAGGTGTGTTGGCACGAAGAGGTTGGCGATTGTGCTGGTCGTGGTGGCCCTTCTATCCCTTGGGATCGCAGCTAGAGGAAAGCCGGGCAAGGCGCCCGTGGAGTTCAGGATCTCCCCCACCATTGGTGTTGGCGCTATCGGGTGGGTGGAGGAGCTTAGCATTCTGGGCAGCGACGCAGGGTGGGCTGGGGGCTCCGGCTGGTCCATTTCGGCGCAGAGTACGCCAAGAACGAGAATCACCTTCCCGGACGGGGCCTCGGATCAGGCTTGGATCTACCAGATCAACAGGCTGCGCCTGAACCCGGATCGGGTGAAGTGGGTTATCTATTTCGCGACTGAAGAGGGTGACGAATACAGGGTGGCGGGGGAGGAGAAGAATGAACCCGAGCCGGACAAGATCCGCACATCCTATGATCGCGAGACCGATACCTGGGATATTGAGTATATCTATGGCGTCTGGTACAAGAAGGATGCCCAAGGAATGTTCAGACAACAGTACACCCCGGAGTCACTATCCTTCCACTTCAAGATCCAAAGGATGGGTTGACGCATTGGATCTGCCTGCTCCCCAGACCCGACAATTCGACTGCCTGGCCAAGCGACACGTTTCCTGAAGGAGCACTGCCAGGATGGAGGATTCCTCCGAGCTTCGTGAGGCTCGGCGCAAGTCGGTCAAGATCGCCAAGGAACTGAAAGGCCTTCAGATCAAGACCACCTTGGAGGCCCAGCTGGTCAATGAGCTCATGGAGGGGCGCAGAACCGGCCCCGAGCTTGTGAGGACCGTCTACGGCGTGGACAGGAACAACCCGGAGTTCCACAGCTACTACATGAGGATCCGGCGCGCGATAGCCTCGCTGGAGTCCAAGGGCTATGTCGTGTCCAAGCTCTTCGGCAGGGACAAGCCCTACCGGCTGACAAGGTATGCGATCCAGCAGCTCGCCTCCTTGGGGGGAGACAGGGAGCGCCTCCTGCCCGTTCACGATCTCGTTCTGTACGCTACCGCACTCGCCATGGGTCTCCTGTCATCGATGGCCGTTATGGGGCTTTTGCCTGGTCTTGGGCATGATGTTACGTATCTCTACGGCGCGTTCCTGTTCGCGCTGGGGGCCGCCGCAACGAGGATAGTCACGCTCTGCAGGAGGTTGTTGATGTGAGCTTTGAAGAGGAAGAGGTTGAGCCGGGCCGCATGCTTGTCTCGATGAGAAGGAAGCTTGCGGTCTCCGTGGCCGTCTATGCGTCGGCTGCCTTGATGCTAGGTGCTCTGGCTGGCCCAGGTTTCCTCCCAGGTTCCCCGAATCAGACCGGGGGTGATGAAGGTTCGTCGAGCGCAGGGCCTTTTGCTCAGGTAACGACCCTTGGGAGTCTGAGGTCCGTATACTATCCCGTTGCCACATACTCACCGGCGGCAGATCGTGTGGCTGCAACCGACTCCTCTGGTGTAAGGATATGGGATGCCAGGAAGGGGCGGATACTGCTCAATATCAGTACTAGCCTTGCTGCGTGGGACCACGTATGGTCCCCTACTGGAGACCACATTGCCGTTTTTGCCGCGGAATCCTCTGCGTACCTCTTGGGCCTGAAGGGGGTGATACTCATCTTCGAGACTCTGTCCGGCAGACAAGTTGTCCGAATAGAAGATGTCATCCTGCCGCAACGGCGTGGCGTGCTTTCGTGGTCGCCTGACGGGGAGAGGATCTGTGTGATCAGATCCGATGGTCCCGCCATTTACGACCTAGGCGCAGGATCGTTTTCCCTTGTTCTGGATTCAAACGCTAGCGCCAACTCCGTGAAATGGTCGCCCTCAGGCGATATGATTGCGGTCTCTTTCGACAAGGGCCTGTATCTATTTGACCCGAGAGATGGTTCCTTGAGAAACCAGTTCCTGGTTGAGGGGTTTGGAGACTACACTGACATGCTGTTCCCATATGCTTTCTCTCTCGACGGGGGTAGGGTGGCAGTTGCCGGCAATACAAAGCCGGTGATACAGATCTTTGACGTCTATACGGGCGATCTTCTGAGGAGCGTCGAGTATGCCCCCCCTGTTGGCATGGTCGCCGGCCTTTGCGAGATTGCGTGGTCATCAAGTGACAGAATAGCGGTCGTGCCGGGGTGGATCTTGCCCGAAGATACGGTAGGAATCTATGATTATGGATCTGGATTGATCACCTATGCTTCTGAGTCCTATTATGAGGGAAGGGGTCTTTACAGTACGCCCGAGGTCGAGTGGTCACGGGATGGTTCGAAGCTCGCCGTATCTGGTGATTTGTCAGGTTTCGTGAGCATCTGGTCGTCCGGCGGTGAGCTTCTCTCTAGATGGAGGGCAGCTGAGAGCTCGGTCCATGCCTCATGGGCTCCCTCAGGTGATCTGCTGTGTCTTGCAGCAGACACTATCGTTATCAGCGACATACAGGGGAGAGAGATGGTCAACTTCGTTGGGTATATGGGCCCAATACGTTCCATTTCGTGGGACATCGATGGGGACAGTATTGCCTCTGCGGGAGAAACCCTCCGCATCTGGTCGGCACAGGATGGACACCAGATCGATGCCCTGACAGACAATAACCAGACGGCGACGCTGGTCGATTGGCATCCCAGCGGGCTGGTGGCCGCATACGTGCGGCCTTCGGACTACGATGTCTCTGATGTTAGCGAGAATGTCGCGGCCCAGAAGATCACCCTTTATGATCCGTTGACGGGGGCCGTGGTGAACCGCTTGGATAGGGATGCGAAGTACGGATACGCGATGGATATCGGGTACAGCCCCGATGGGTCCCTGATCGCCAGCTGCTGGAACACCGGCGAAGTCGCGGTCAGGGACGTCGAGGAAGGGAGGAAGCTCTGGGGGACGGTCATGAGGGAAACCGCCGAGGCCACGGACCTGGCATGGCATCCGAATGGCTCGAGGTTGGCTGTGATCCGCAACAGGCGTGACAACGGGAGACCGGTTGAGGGGCTGCTTGAGATCTACGACCCCTTGAACGGAAGCCGCACGGGTACGTTGACCCTCCGCGGATGGCCCAGCGACGTTGCTTGGTCAGACGATGGGAGACTGATCGCCATCTCCATGAGGTACCTGACCGGGTCAGAGGATGTGCTAGCTATCATCGATGCCGAGGCGCTTCAACTGGTGACCAACGTAACCGGGCCCGAGGCGTACAGCGTGGTCTGGAATCCCGATGGCTCCGTGATGACGGGGCATGGTGACGGCGTAAGGATCTGGGATCCCCTGACGGGCAAAATGATCGGATTCCACGGGGGAGTGGGCGGCGCCATACTGGAGTGGTCCCCTGATCGGACGGTGCTTGCAGCCTCCGCTTCCGACACGATTGGCTTCTGGCATGCCCAGCAGATACTGCTGGATTCGGTGATCGGGATTCCGAGCAGATAGCGTGTCGCTGAGATATGGGGTGTCGCCCGTTGTACGCGACCATCGTCCTGCGTTCTTGGTGTCGTGTGTGACTGACCGATCAAAGGCGAGGAAGGCCTATCCGAACCCAAAGGCCTGTCAGCCCCCAAAGGAGCATGAATGTGAAAAGCAAGTAGAGGGCAAGGAACCCCAAGTGGGTCCGTCGTGTCAAGTGTGTAAAAAGCAGCTTCACAGGCCGCAAAGATGCCGAAGGTGCAGAGGATTATTCTGCGCGGCTCACTTGGGGCCGTCACATCATGATTGTCCGGAGTATCGTCCTCTTCGACAGAGGGCAACCGAATCTAGAATCGCGATACCCGTAATCTTCATCACGATCGTTGCCACCGCCTACCTTGCCTACTACTATGGCTTGCTTCCCTGGAACTTCGGCCCAGACGGCAATGCAAGTGCGAATGGAGCGTTGATCCTGATGGGCAGTCGTGGTGGAAACCAGAGCGTGGTCTCTTTGTACATCTGCGTCTCGGGCAGGCTATCCCAGATCTGGTCGGAAGCCGTGCCCGGCAAGATCGAATCGGTTTCGTTTGCCGACGTTTCCGGTGACTCTGCGCCCGAAATCTGCGTCCAAACCAGAGTATTCGATCAACCAGAGAATCGTTCCAGTCCACTTGGTTGCTCGTGCCTTCTTGTCTATGAGAACAGGTCGGTGACCTACGAACTGGCATATAACGCAACGTTTAGAAGCAACACATGGGACCTAGTACGGGTCCATGCGATTGACTACTACGGCAACGGTACGCGCTGCCTACTGGTCTCTTTGGACCAGACACTCCACCTTTTCCGCTGTGTTCAGGGAATCTATAGCCACGTTGCAGAGCTTCCCTACACCCTCCTGAACGACTTCGCCGTTGGTGATGTCAACAATGACGGCAGGGCGGACATCGTGACAACGCGGTGGGGCTTGAACGTGCTCGAGAACCAAGGCACCGGGTTCTTCTTGGAGAGGCCCAAGAGGGGAGACATGGGGCCCATCGATGAGGTTGAGGTTGGAGATGTCAACCGCGACGGCCAGAACGAGATAGTCATGGTCGGGATTAACTCAATCAACCGTCCCAACGCAGTCTGCCTGTCGGTCTGGAAGTATATTGATCGTGATTACAGAGAGCTGTGGACCTACAGGGGTCCATCTGAGCCTGCGACAGCGATCCAGAGTATGGACATTGGGGATGTAAACGGGGACGGGATAGACGAGATAGTGACCTCGGCCGAATTGACGTTCGGCGAATCGACCAATTCCACTAGGGGAATGTCGATATGGAAGTCGAGAGGGACTGGGCGTCCTTTCTTCCGTCTCTGGGAGGGCAAGGACACACTTTCGGTGAATTTCATGCAGGTGTTGAGAGTCTGCTCCATGGACGATAGTGGTGGGGAGAAGGTGGTCGGCCTGGATACAGATGGCAAACTGTACCTGATAGGTAGAAAGGGTGGCACCTACAGAACACGATCGATTGCCGTCAAGAAAGCAAGCTGTCTGGATGTGTGGCCCATCGTCTGAGCTGATCGGGAGAGTCCATCACTGAAGCTGAGGGCCACGATGCTGACACCGAGCCTGGGTCAGGCAACCCGGGCAAACGCGGGAATCTAGGTGACCACGGGAATCCCGGTCAACGGAAGTGACCTGCGAAGGTCATCCGGAAGGCCAGTTCTAGGGAATCTGGAGGCGGTGTGTGAAATGGCCCGCCAGTTTCAGGGAGCGTCGCGGCAAGGAAGTTGTGATGGCGCGCCAGGTGGTAGTTGCCACGTTTTCCCTCAAGCTCCGTGTCTGAGCCAATCAGGGAAAAACGTGCGGACGCGAAACGGTCACGTCCGCTTCACGGTGAATTGGAACGTCACATGTGCCACGTAGCCGTCGCTGTTCCAAAGCTCGGCGTTGTTGAACTGGAAGGTCCAGCTGTTCTCGGCCTTGTTGTAGACCATGACTAGGCCATCCGAGGCGAGCTGCAGGACCCTGTAGTGCTTGCCGTCATCCATGAGGATGTGCAGGTAGCATCTGGGATCGCCCAGCAGCTGGTCTCTGTCCAGCTGCCATATCTGTCCGTCCCCCGAAAGGCCCTTGGGATAGCTGAGGTATGCCCGCGCATCGCCCTTCTCAGGCCAGATTCGGCAAAGCTTCATGTTGGTCCACGAGCCCCCTTCGTATGTCCCCTTCATGTCAAACGCACTGGACTCGATATCACCTTGGATTCCTTCACAACTCAGAAGATCCTGCTGGGAGGGAGGTTTGCCCTTGCCCAGAACAATCGCTGCAGTAGCACCCAGCAGCAGCAAGCTGGTGGTCACGTGTATCACTCTATTCATCTCCGTGTCACCTCCTTCCTTGGTTGGTTTCCATCCGTAGGGGATATGGCGTCATCGCGGGTCTCCTTGCCGTGCCCTTTCCTTCTCCTAGCTGTCACCGCAGGTGACATGGCAAACGAGGTCATGATGACGAACACTCCGCCATGATCGCTACCTCCACGAATAGACTCTGAAGAAGACGGGTGTAAGGAGGACGGCAATCAGGTAAGGGGCGTACCTCGGGATGGGTGACCAAGGCTGGTCCCTTATCCTCATGACGTGCATGTCGCACTCGCCCGCCTTCACCGTGCCCCTGACCCCTCCGTCGAACCCAGCTAGCAGGTACTCGCCCTCGCCACATGGAATGATTGCGTGCGCCCTTCTGTCCAGCTTGCCGCCGTACGACCGCTGCCAGATGACTTTTCCTTCGTTGTCTATCTTCATGATCAGGATGTCGTCTCCCAGGCTGTGCCATTGTCCCCACTCTTGTTCGTACTCGGGGTCGACAAACTTCATCAGCCCAAACTTGCGCTTGTACCCAGCGACGATGAAGCTCCCATCGGAGGCCTCGACGGCGCACAATGCCGTCTCAAACTCTCTTGTGCCATATGTCTTCTCCCAAAGCTCCCTGCCTTGGCTATCTGTCTTGATTAGGTAGACGTCGCATCTGCCCGCTCCCCGGTATTTCGTTCCCCCCACTAGAAACAGGTCACCGTTTCCGGCCTCCACGACGGAGGATATGTCAAAGGCGCGGAATGCGTAAAGCGGAAGAAGAATCCCGACGGATCTCTCCCAAACTAGGTTCCCATCCCCATCTATCTTGAGCAGGTGTCCCCGAAATCCAGCTGTCCCGGAGGAGTTGCTTGCGCCCGCGATCACGAATCCCCCGTCATGCGTGGAGGTTGCGCAGGATCCATAGTCCTCGCCCTCGCCCCCGTAGGTTCTCTCCCACACCTTTTCACCTCTGTCGTTGATTTTCCATGCGAAGATATCGTTGCCCCCGGCATAGTATGGCGTGGTCTCCCCCACAAGCAGTAAACCGCCGTCCTTGCAGCTGAGTATGCCGTGGGCGTAGTAGTAGCGATCCTGGTACTCATAGGACCGGTTCCATAGGATTTGCCCGTCATCGTTCATTCTCGTCAATTGGGGGCAAACCTTCCTTCCCCACTCACCGACATACCAGCCCTGGTCAATGCCGGGTACGCAGTCTCCGAGCAGGACGAAGCCACCCTCTTCGCACGGTGCCATGTGGGCACCAAAGCCTACCCGATATGTCTTCTCCCAGATTACTTGGCCGTCTGCATCCGCCTTCACGAGGCACATATTGTCAAGCTCAGAGTACGCTTCCTCTGGCATTTCGCCCCCAGCGGGGCACAGGGCCGGATCGCTTTCGCCTGCGACGAAGAAGCCCCCCGCCCCGACTCCTATGATGCTCGTCGCCTCTTCCGCGGCCGCAGTTCCGTAGTCGTATCTCCACACCAGCTTTGGGGATCTCTCTCGAGACAGGATGAAGGTGCCTGAAACGACCACGGCAATAAGCAGGAGAATGCCGTATCTCAAGATTCTTGGATGAGAAGTGGGGCGACAATTGTGGTTGCTTGAAGGGAAATGCTTGGAGCACAGAACGGTGCCGCAACGCTTGCACCTGCTCGGCCTGTGCAATGGCCTCTTGCAGACCTCACAGACATGGCGTGTGGGCATCGGCGCCGTCACCCTTGCCCCGGGGGCATTTCCAGTCTCGGGTTGGGGCCCCGGTCCCCCCTGGGTGTCGGCTTGCGTTGCTCTGATCTCGGTGTGCTCCGAGAGATCCTGAGCTCGTCCACCTCGGCTCGCGGCGAGGAGGGCAAGTCCGATGGGAGGTAGGCCAAGAACCGCGATGAGAAGCAGGATGGCGTTGATTCCCAAGTGAAGGTCGGGCACCGTCGGCATTGTCCGGACCGTGCATGCCGCGAGATAGGCGCAATATGCAAAAGCAGCAAGGCCGACCTTGCCACGCATGGACAACTCAAGGAAGGGCTCCTCTTCGGCGGTAGACTCGATGTCGATCCTCGCTCCCTCGATGTGGGGCGGCATCACGAAACCCTCCTGAATAGCTGGGCCAGTCGGCAGCTTGAGGCCCCTGCTAGGTAGACGAAGACCAGGAGCCACCAGAGGGAGTCAACCAAGTCCAACGCCAGGATAGTGGCGACCACCAGGGTAGCGCCGTGAAGCAAGATATCCCACGGCGCCAGTAGCCGGAACGGCGGCAGACCGGGCTCCAGGCTTCCCAACATCTCCCTTGCATAGAGTGTCAGTCTATAGGGTTTGGGCTTTCCCAGCAGGCGCGTGGACACGTACCCCTTAGAGCCGAGGGCTCGTACCGCCCGGCGCACTTTCATGTAGCTGGCCTGGTCCGCTGAGTCTGTGCCAAAGATCTCCTCGGTGAGTTCGGCAATGGTCTTCGGGCCGTCCAGCAGGGATTCCACCACCGATATCTGCGTCTCGCTACGAGGCTCAAGATCCCCCAGAAGCCTCACAGACTTCCTGAGACGGTCTCTGAAGCTTTGTCTCAATCGCGTCGCCGAAGCGGGGGCTTTGGGTGATATAAGCATGCCGAATCTTACGCCAAGCGTAAGGACGAAATCCGATTCCCTTTCACCGTCGACCGCAAGCAGGTATGCATCACCGCCTTTCCCAGCGCCAAGAGTCCTGTCGAGCCCGCGGTACGGTGGAGGTCTTCTCTTCTCTCCCGTCGGCCTTGCCCGCTGAGCCTATCCTGCAGCCTCCTGAATCGGCATTATGACCTTGTCGGGCGCCGACAAGATCGGTGTCTTTTTGAGTGCGTAGACTCCCACCGAAGGGTGATGAGTTCTGGCGGGAAGGACGATCTCCTCGACGAGTTGGCGGCCTCCACCAGGCGGATGAGGTCGTTGGACCTTTCCCCTCTCCAAGCCGAGATCGTGAGGCAGCTGATGGACGGCAAGAGGACTTTGTCCGAGGTGGCTTTGACGATCTATGGGGTGCGGTATGGCGATGATTCCTATGAGGCGCACTACAGCAGGTTGAGGCGGGCCGTCGCGGGGTTGGAGAAGCGAGGGATCGTGGCCAGATCAGGCCTGCTGGGAAGGGGCAAGCCCTACCACCTGACCCAATTCGGAGTGGCAAGCCTGGCCAACATAGCTCCGGGCATGGACAAGCCGGGCATGGTGCACACTCTCGACATCCTGGTTCTGGGCCTGATTCCCCCTTCGGCTCTGGCATCGTACTTCCTGTCCGAATCCGGGGGATACCCCTACCTAGCCTCCATTGCGGTCTTCTTCTTTCTCTTGGGAGCTGGCGTCACAAGGTCGATCCAAATGGTGCGGAGGGTGGCATAGATCCTGGACATCGAGGAGGAGAAACCGGTCCATGTTCCGTTCTACCTCTCCATGAAGCAGAAGGAGACGGCAATCCTGCTGGCATACTTCTGCTCTACAGGGTTGATTGCCGGGATGTCCATTGTTGGATACGGTGGCACGCTTGTAACGTCCACGGCCTTGGTGGAGCCTTACGCGGTGCTCTGGAATGCTACCTTCGGCGGCCCGGGTAGCCAGAGCCCTGTTGCGGTGATACGAGCCGGGGACGGGTACTTGGTGGTCGGCGACAACCAAACCAGCACCTTGTCCGGACAGAAGGTGTGCCTGCTGAGCGTAGATCGCAATGGACAGCTGATCTGGTGCCGGAGCTACGGGCGTGATGGTGAGGATTGGTCGGCCATGGATCTGGTCGAGGCAAGTAACGGTGGATATGTGGTGGTCGGGTGCGCTGCGCCAAGGCAATACGCCGGTGGAAAGGGGGTGGCAATTCTGGTTCTCAAGGTGGACTCAGCTGGCACCCTCCTATGGAATAGGACCTATTCGGATGCGTACTGGCAACACGGAATGTCCATAGTCGACGCTGGACACGGTGAGTACCTCGTATTGGGAGTAGTCACTGAGGAAGGGGGCTTCAACTACGATGTCTACCTGATGAAGATAGATTCAGAGGGGAAAGTGCTGTGGAACAGAACATATGGCGGAGACCGCTATGACTGGGGGTACAAGATCGCAAGATGCACGACGGGCGGGTACATTATTGCCGGGGCCACCACATCGTGGCATCTTGAGGGGCAGGACCCACGCTTCACCCACACTTATGTTCTGAGAATCCGGGAAGATGGCAGGAAGATCTGGGAGACGACCTACGGGGGTGTCTGTGACTCGCGGGCACACGATCTTGTGGAGACCGAGCCAGGCGTTTACGTCCTTGCAGGAAGTCATAGCCAGGACTTGGAGTACGGCTCCAGGGACATGTATGTCCTCAAGATTCAAGAGGAAGGAAAGCTCATCTGGGAGAGGACCTACGGCGGCGACAATGAGGACGGGGCTACCGCTCTAGCCACATCCCCGAGGGGCATCATCATCACGGGGCAAAGCCACTCGTACGGGCCAGAGGTCACGACATACGTTGCCGAGCTTGACTACACCAACGGCCTCCTGCTCTGGGAGACAACCTACGGATCATCGGGGTGGGACGTCGTGGAAGCAGAGAAAAATGGAGTCCTGATAGTGGAGTGGATTGTGGACGAGTCAGGCACCTCCCATGACATACGGCTGATCCGTCTGTACCACGGCGAATCGCCCATACCCGCTATTTCTCCCCTGCTCATAGTGACGTTTCCGTTCATCATACTGGCAGGCCGATGGATCATCCATGCGAAGATCGCACGGACCTAGCTGGCTCTTGCTCGATGCGATCCGGACCTGTTGCGAGTAACCGCGTCTGCCAGCCGCGCCCGGAGACCAGAATTGCCTAATGCCAGGTGCAGGATACTAGCAGGCCCACATTCCCTCCATCAGGCAACAACCAGAATGTTTTTGTCCGGATCCGGACGAATCGGTGGGATTAAGAGCGAGCATTGTCTTTGCTTCCATAATGAGTGAGCCCTCGGACGAGGAATTCCAGACCCAGCTGTCCAGGACCGCCAGGAAGCTGGCCCATCTCAGCCTCTCCCCCGTACAGGCCGAGGTCCTGAAGGAGCTCATGAACGGCAATCGAACCATGGCCGAGCTGACCTTGGTCATCTTCAACTCCAGGTATACGGACGAGCGGTTTGAGGCCTATCACAGCAGGACCAAACGAGCGGTGAAGAGCCTGGAGAAGCAGGGGCTGGTGGCCAAAAGGCGGCTTCTGGGCCGGGACAAGCCCTATGGCCTGACCCATCACGGCATGGCCAGGATCGTCTCCATAATCCCCGACCTGAAGGAGCCGGCCGTCATCCAGAGGCTGGACCTGGTGCTCTTCCCGGCGACCTGCCTGATCGGCATCGCTGCACTGTACACGCTCGACAGGGTGACGACGAACGTCTTCTCGCTGCTGCTGGGAATCACCCTCGTGAGGGCCATCGGGATACTCAGGAGGATATCATGATGTCTGCAAAGGGGAATGACGGCGGCGTTGATGTCGAAGAGGTCAAGGCGGTGGCCGTCCCTTGGTCTGTGTCGCTCAGGCAGCTCTTCACACTCTTCATCGCCCTCTACTTCGGGTGCACAGGAAGCCTGTTCCTTCTGGTCGAAAGTGAGTTGGCGGCGCAATCGCACATGCCGGATACAAGCATTCAACCTAGCGAAAACCAGACACAGGAGGCCCCCGTTCCCGAGCAAGAGGAAATCCCCCAGCCATCGCCGGAAGACCTGGCGGCAAAGAGATCTGAACAGGTCCTCCTAGAGCCCGGAAAGGAGGTATTCGTTGCCCACGGTGACGTCCTCCAGGCTACCTGGGTCGGAGACCGGTACGCCATCCTCTTCTCCAGAGACGGCTGGTCGAATAACGGGAGCACCCTCTTCGTGACCTACTCCCGCGACTGCGTCAACTGGTCTGAGCCCCTGGAGCTAGCGAGGATGGGCCCCACCCCCATGATATCAGGAGGAATCAAAGGTTCGCTCATCCGGGCTGCCAATGGGACCTTCATTCTTGTTTTCACAGGAGGTGTACTTGGCGGCAATGGGATCCAGCTCTTCGCCATGACCTCGGAGGACGGCAAGACTTGGTCTTCCCCAGGCGGGCTCCCAACGGGGGCCATTCAGATCTTCGATGTGTACGGAATCTCATTGATGCAGGATGTCGGTGGCGCTTTCGGAATCGCCC
>Ga0172365_10002928_pt1 | contig 12709 bp, 9 predicted proteins | sample LakKivSesite48cm_FD_114535 | JGI IMG/M metagenome (GOLD analysis project Ga0172365, IMG submission 114535) | Sediment microbial communities from Lake Kivu, Rwanda - Sediment site 48cm | ecosystem: Environmental > Aquatic > Freshwater > Lake > Sediment | place: Rwanda: Western Province, Lake Kivu...
TGATGTATTGGGGTTCGAGTGGAGGAGTGATGCTAGATCCGGTGCACCCCGCCACGGTGGCAATCAAGGCCGTCATGGCCAAGAAGACGATGGCCCTCCTCAGGTTACTGTGTCGGTTGTAATTAAGTCCGTTCTCCATATTTCACCTTCAAACTTATCAGCGTTAATTGCGGACGCCAAAATTAGCTAGTTCATGCTGGCTATCGTCGGGCTTTGATAGAGCGGATGCTTGTGCTGTGGGATGGAGGAAATGGCCCTTCGCGTTTCCATCTGTGCTTGGCTGAGTATCGTAGGAGTTTCCGTAGTCCTCTGCTGTACGCACTCGATTGTCAACCTTATTTTAGTCTTATCGCCAACTATGGTACCACGATTAGGAGAATTGTCAATAGTGCTTATGGGGGACTCAGGCGTTGTATAGAGGCGCGGCCGGTGACGCGTATTTGGCCACCTATGGGCGGCCGCGCGGAGCCGAACGCGCCATACTCTCGGCGAATAGTCGTGTCCGGGTTGTGCGCATCACCGCTCATAATATATACTTTGGCGTCGGCCCCGACGAGTGGGGGCCGATGAATCTTGTTCAGGAGGTGTGCAATGAGTATTTCGCAGGATGTTTTTTCGCTGTCGGGCAAGGTGGCCCTGGTGACGGGTGGCAGCCGGGGAATTGGGAAAGCTCTTGCCATCGGCCTCGCCAAATTCGGCGCCGATGTGGCCGTGACCAGCCGGAAACTCCCCGACCTTGAAGATGTGGCCGGCGAGATAAAGAAACTGGGGCGCAGGTCAATGGCCGTGGCAACCCACGTGGGCAGAACGGAGGAAATCGGCAGCCTGGTGCCGAAGATAAGGGATGAGTTAGGGAGAATTGATATTCTGGTGAACAACGCCGGCACCAACCCGACCATGGCGCCGGCCATCGATATAGAAGAACGCGCCTGGGACTCCATTATGAATCTGAACCTTAAGGGGCTGTTCTTTCTGAGTCAGGCGGTGGCCCGTGTTATGAAGGAACAAGGCGGTGGCAAGATCGTCAATGTTGCGTCGGTGGCTGGGATTACCCCCGACATTTTGCCGGTTTACTCCATCAGCAAAGCGGGCGTAATCATGGCGACAAAGGTGATGGCCCAGCAGTGGGCGCCGTACGGCATCAGGGTGAACGCGATAGCCCCGGGACTGGTGAAGACCCGGTTCAGCGAGGCTCTGTGGAGCAACCCTGATATTGCACAAGTCGTCATGGCCAGGACTCCGCTGAAGCGTGTCGCCGAGCCTGACGAGATGGTCGGGGCGGTCATTTTCCTGGCCTCTGATGCCTCGAGCTATGTCACCGGGCACACCCTCGTCGTAGATGGTGGCGCTGTCATATAACAAGCATTCCCAGCCGGTTTCGCCGGCTGCAGATTGCCGCGACGGACAGCTGCGGATAGGAAGGGCCATTGCGGCGCCGTGCTGGCATCTCCGTGGGTGCAACCCGTCGTTCCGAGCGCAGACCAAGGCGCTAGAGTGAATTAACTGGCCGTTGATTAAGCGGTGGCCGAGGAGTTGGCCGGAGATGATGAATTGAGATTAAATCTTATCTCTGAGGCTTGGACCTAACAATATCTGGACTCTGTTTCGCCCTCTGTCCCTGGCCTTGCCGAGAGCCTCGGCGGCGCGAGAAATCAGGGAAGAGACATCATCGGCCCGTTCCCATGCAGCGACGCCCTGGCTGACGGTTATGGTGAACGCCTTGCCGGCGGAGTCTTTTAGCTCGGTCTTCTCAATTGTGCTGCGGAGTCGCTCGCAGGCGACCCACGACAAAGATAAATTGGTCTTGGGGAAGATGATGAGGAACTCGTCGCCTCCGTATCTTCCCACCACGTCCGTGTCCCGAATATTCCGGCGAATCAGTGCGGCAATTCTCGCCAGTACCTCATCTCCGACGAGGTGTCCGTACCGGTCGTCGGTTGCCTTGAAATGGTCGATGTCCAGCAAACTCAGGCTGAAATCCTCCTTATAGCGAATGCCGAGACTGATTAGGTCGCGCAGCTTGCCGAGAATTGCCCGGCGGTCATACAGCCCGGTTAGTGAGTCCGAGGTTGCCGACTTCTCCAGTTCCTCTTTGCCAGCCTCAGTCTGCGGCGCTGCGTGCTCGCTCTTCGTAGCTTGCCCTGCCGTCGCAACTGACTTAATTACCATTCTTGTTCCGCAACCTTCTCTGGGTTTAGTCAAACAAACCTAATCTGATTTCACTATACCATTCGTCCCGTAGGGTGTAAATAGTCCTTTGGTAACATTCCAAGTGATGAGAATGTACTGACAGATAGTAATGGCTGGCCGGACTGCAGAAAAACAGGATACTGAGCATAGGTAGCTGCGCGACAGTCATGCCGGTTGTCGGGCGCTATTTGACACGGGCTCGAACGCGAGCATAGAATCAAGTTTGACAGTAGGCGAAGGGTGACAGGGGAGAAGCGGTGGATTTGGAACGGGGTTTGAAGGGGTGGCATGGCAGCAGTATTTGACAGGGTCGTAGGCGTCTATCACTTCTTGGGCGACAGGGTGCCGCGGGATATCCCGAGCGTAGAGCCCAAGCCGCGAAAGAACAGTCCGTGGGTAAGGGAGGGCCAGCCAATTGTGGCGATGGTCAAGGCGGAAGGCAATGTCCGGACAGCCATCGAGCAAGCCATAGGGTTGATGGGAAGTCTATCCCAAATCATCGGCAGCGGCGACCGGGTTTTCGTGAAACCGAATTTCAACAGTGCGGACCCGTTTCCCGCCGCCACGGACCTAGCTTTTCTTCAGGCGGTGACTGAGCTTCTCCTGGAGAGCGGAGCCAGAGTGACGATTGGCGAGGCATCGGGGGCCGTCTGGCGGCCGACCTGGAGAGTTTTCGAGCAGCGCGGGGTTCCCGGATTGGCTAAGAAGTTGGGAGTCGAACTGGTTGCTTTCGAGGATAGGCCTGCCGACTGGGTGCAGATCAATGTCAACGGGAATTATCTGAAGAAGGTCGTGATGCCGCGCTCAGCCTACGAAGCTGACAAGATGGTCTACCTTCCCTGCATGAAGACTCATGTCCTCAGCGGGTTCTCCGGCGCGGTCAAACTGGCGTTCGGTTTCGTTGCCCCCGGGCAGCGGCGTGGCTTCCACGGCGGCCAGTTGCAAGCGAAGTTGGCTGACGTAGCCCTCTGCTGGCAGCCGGACATCGTCATCATGGATGGCAGGAAAGCTTTCGTAACGGGTGGACCTCACAGCGGCCGGTTGGTCGAACCCGACTTGATTCTTGCTTCGGGCGACTTTGTCGCCGTTGACGTCGAGGCGATAAAAGCTCTTTTGAGTTATCGGGCTAGAAACAAGCTCCCCGCCGACCCCTGGCAGCTGCCGCAGATCGCCAACGTGGTGAAGCACGGCCTCGGGCCGAAGGAAGGCAAGTACACGGTGGTTGGCTGAACCCGGTCCCTACAGCGCACTGGCTGCCCCTCTATCATTAGGTTGCAGTGTAACGGGCTATGGGGTCGCGGTTCTGGCTTCTTCGCAGTAATCCGAGTAGAGAGTCCCCTTGTATGCCCTCACGCGATAGCAGTAGTCGGTGCCGGAACGAAGCCAGTTATTGGTATAGCTCGTGACACCTGCCGCCACTGTAGCTATCTGAGAATAGGAACCGGAGGCCGTCTTCCTCTCTATCTTGAAGCCAGTCTCATCATTGGAATTGTCCTGCCAGGTGAGGCTAACCTGCGATGATGATACCGCATCAGCTATGAGGTCGCTTGGAGCTTCTGGAGGCGGGCCTACCGCCGTCCTGAAGTAGCGGTAGCCCGACCAGCCTGACGTGCTGCCGTAGCTGTTTGTCGCATTAACTCGCCAGTAGTAAATAGTATTCCAATTGAGCGTCCCCGCAGGAACATCGTAGAAAAGACTGGCTAAGCCGGTCTCGTTCACTAGAAGATTGCTAAAGCTGTAACTGGTCGACACCTGTACATTGTAAGAGGCAGCTCCGTTTGAGGCATTCCATTGCAGCCTCGGGGTTAAGTCCGGTACTGTGGAGCCACTTCCCGGCGAGTTTGGTGAGGGCGCTGGAGGTGGCGGCGGCAGGGTCGTGGTTGAGGCTTCGTCGCAGTAGTCGGAATTCAGCGTTGACTTGTAGGCTCTCACCCGATAGTAGTAGGTGGTGCCGGCGCTGAGCCTGGTATTGCTGTAACTAGTGATGGCGGCGGCCACCGTAGCTATTTGGGAATAAGTGCCGGAGCCTGTCTTCCTCTCTATCTTGAAGCCGGTCTCGTCGCTGGAATTGTCCTGCCAGGAGAGGTTGATTTGGGATGATGAGATGGGAGTAGCTATTAAGTGAGATGGGGAATTGGGAGGCGGTCCTATGGGCGTCCTGAAGTAGCGGTAACTCGACCAGTTTGACTTGCTGCCATAGCTATTTGAAGCGTTCACGCGCCAGTAGTAAGTGGTGTTCCAGTTGAGCATACCTTCGGGGATGTCATAGAAAAGGTCCGTTATTCCAGTTTCGTCTGCTATCAAGCTATCGAATCTGTAACTGGTCGCTACCTGTACGCCATAAGAGACGGCCCCGTTTGAAGCGTTCCATTGCAGCCTCGGCATCAAGCCGGGCACTGTGGAGGCACTTGACGGCGATCTTAATGCAGGGGCTGCCGGTGGCGGTGGCAGTGTCGTGGCTGTGGCCTCCTCGGAATAGTCCGAGTTCAGCGTCGACTTGTATGCTCTCACTCGATAGGAGTAGGTAGTGCTGGCACTAAGGCGGGTACTGCTGTAACCGGTGACACCGGCGCCGACGGTGGCTATCTGCGAATAGGACCCGGAGCCTGTCTTCCTCTCTATCTTGAATCCGGTCTCGTCGCCGGAGTTGTCTTGCCAGGTGAGGTCAATCTGATACGAAGAGATGGGAGTAGCCACCAGACTAGAGGGGGCAGCCGGCGGTGGCCCTATTGCCGTTCTAAAATAACGGGAGGCCGACCAGACTGAGGTTCCACCAAAACTGTCTCTGGTATTGACACGCCAGTAGTAAGTTGTGTTCCAGTTGAGTGTCCCTTCAGACACGTCATGATAGCGGTCGGTTATCCCGGTCTCATTGACTATCAGGTTGGTGAAGCTGGAGCTCGTCGCCACCTGTATGCCGTAGGAGACGGCTCCAGCGGAGCCATTCCATTGCAGCGTGGGCGTCAGGTTGGGTACCGTTGAACCACTTGCCGGAGAGCTCAGCGTCGGTGCCGCTGGCGGCGCTCCGATGATAGCAAAGTCCGCATCGCTGGTATCGGAGTAGGCGACATTGGTGGTGCTGGTTATCTTTACTCTATAGTCGGTTGCCGAGACCTGGGTAGCAGGTACTAGCCAGCTATAAGAGCCGCCACCTCCGGTCCCCACCGGCCTGCTGGAGCTAATCGTCCGGTTGAGGACCCCGTCCTCGAGGAGCTCTATCCTGACATAGACGCCCGGATTGTCGGTATATGCCCAACTTATTTGCTGGGTGGTTCCGGCAGTCCACGTCTCGCCTCCATCGGGGGAGGCGAGTGCGATTGTCGGTGTCGCCGGCGGACGGGGCGATGCAGTTGTGGCCGAGGCTTCGTTCGAATAATCAGAATCGCCGGCTCCGCTATACGCCCTGACTCGATAGTAGTAGGTAGTCCCGGCGCTAAGCTCGCTACTGCTGTAAGTCGTGACGTCGGTGGCTACGGTGGCTATCTGGGAATAGGAGCCGGAGCCTGTCTTCATTTCTATCCTAAAGCCGGTCTCATCAGGTGAGTTATCCTGCCAGCCCAGGTCAATCTGGGAAGAAGAAACGGGAGTGGCTGATAAGGCGCTCGGAGCGTCGGGTGCCTGTGCGCTCAGCCGGAGGACGGTCACTGCTCGCTGCTGCATACCGGCGTAGGTTCCGCCCCAGGTCATCTCATGGTCGCCGTAGTCCCAGGTATCGTGAACATAGATTGTGTTTGTGACCGTGTCGTATCCGTATCCCAGCATAGTATGACCTGTGACCTGGACGAGCACAGGCCGCCCGGCGTCTATCTCGGACTGGAAATCGGCGAAGGTGAAGCCTTTGTTAGGATCGGTTCCCTGCCCTTTTATTATCTGGGTGAAGTTTGTTAGCACCGTATAGCCGCGGGACTCGGCAAATAGCCTGATGCCGTGACAGCCGTCGCGGTAAGTCGGTTCGGAACCTGCGTAATTATAGAGAGGGTCGCCATTCGTGTACCAGAAGAACGTCGTGCCCCCATCGGTATTGCCGTATTTCGCCTGGTTAGTGCCCATATAATCGGCCACGCAATCGCCGAGACTGTGTTCCGTCCACCGGCCGTCATAGGGATCGGGGCCGGCTTGTCCGTAGTCCACCCAGTAATCGTCAACGTGTCCCTTAGTCGCCCTGCCATCAACGGTATTATGGGTGGCGCTGATCGGGCATTCTCCGCAGGTGACACTGTGCCAGGAGGTATGTCCCCAGACAGAATTGTTGAGAGGGCAGACCCCGCCGTCCGTTGGTCCAGTATACATGCCAGCGTATCCGCTGCGGTCGTAGTAGCCGAAAAGCATCGCTGCTGAAGTGGCCGAACAGCCATAGCTCCAGTCGAATGCCGGAACATCTGGAAGGGTATTGACGGCGCCGGCCACGTGCATGTCGGGCACCGTCGCTGTGGCTGCCTTGACACTGGGCGGGGCGGTCGGGAAGACGGCCATGGTAATCTGTCTTCCGTGTCCATCCGAGATAGTCTTTTCGTAGGGGCAGGCAGGCTCAGCCAGAACGGTTTGGGGGACCATGCTGAGAGCCAGGGAGAATATGAGGATGAAGGATAGCAGGAATGATATCCATTTTCCTTGAAGATGCATTTTGAACATATTCCCTACTTTCTCCAATGCCGGCTCGAAGCGCCGATGATTTCCGCACCGGGGCGGTATTTCGACAAACTAGGGCCCATGATTAGCCGGAGCGTGGTTCTAACCTTTTTCGTACATGCCGTCATTATATGAAACCATTATAGGGTTATGTGAGAAGTAGTCAATAGCTCTTTTGTACCCCGGACGAGGCATTTCCGGGACTAAAGGGTCATAAGAGTCGTTGCCGGCGAATGGCCCGGGATTCCTCGCATGTGGGACCTGCGCGGAATTTGTTCGCGCATCCAGCCTAAAGACCCCTGAGGAACTCGGGTCTGAGCAGGGAAGGGTCCTTACTGTCCAGAACTGTACCGAGCGACTCGAGCATGCGTTTCTTGTCGCGCGATAACCTGCCACGGATGGAGAGATAATTGGATGCGTGCATCGAGCTGAAGAAACAGTAGGTGAAGTTGGAGTTCTCGATGATCGCCTTGAGTTCTTCCAGGGACTGGAAGGGGGAGAGAGGATGGAACTGGTCTTGGCGCCACTGCTCATACAGCGGAGTTTGCGGGACAAGGGTCAGAGTCAGAGCGCCGACGTAATCCGGGTCAATCTCGGTAAGCACTCGGGACGTTCCAAGCACATGCTTCGGACTTCCTTCGACGCCACCCAATCCCAAGATGACCGTCACCGAGAACTCTATGCCCGCTGCCTTCACTTTCTTTCCCGCCTCGACCACCTGTTCGGGATTCACTCCTTTGCCTATCTTCTGGAGCAGCTGGTCATCTCCCGTCTCGAGCCCTGTGTAGAGAATGCCTAGCTTGAGTTCTCTCAGTTCTCTGAGTTCATCCGCTGTCCTGCGGAGGATGTCCTGCGGCGTAGCATATGTCGCAATCCTTTCGACATGAGGCAGTTTCCGGCCCAGGTATTGAAGGACTTCCTCAAGTTTAGGGAAGGGGTAGACCAGCGCATCGCCATCCTGGAGAAATATTCTCTTGCCATCCCAATGCCGGGCGACCGCGTAAACCACGTCCGGAATACTAGCGAATCGAATACCGCTCTGGGTGAATGAGGCTACGGCATCTATTTCGTTCTTGATGTCCTCGAAATCCCGAACGTGCAGCTTTGAACCATAGTAGGCGCAGAAAGCGCAGGTATTGTTAGAGCACCCGCCGGTCAAAGGTAGAAAGTAGCTTCTCCACTCACTTGGAGGTCGAATAATATCAGGTCTGGCGAAGCTCATACGTTGATTTTGTTCCACGCGGCACAGGACCGATTATGAAGTGTGTCCCGGCCTCATTCTAGCATTGCAGAAATCCGGCCTCAAACTGAGGATGACACGGCTGCGACCTCCGGCCGGCGCTCACTGACCGGCGAACCGGAGGTGCGAGAAACGCCTTTTTGTTGGGCCGGGCCTCGCAGATTGCATAATGATGTATAATATTCGTACGTAAAAGAATGAAGGCTCGGCAGCATGAGATTTGAGAGTAGCGTTGACATTGATGCGCCCGCGGGGAAAATCTGGGCGCTGATTGATAGGCTCGAAGACTGGCCCCGGTGGATGCCGTCCATCAAAAGCATTAAGAGAATCTCCCAGGGGCCCCTGACAGTAGGGTCACGGCTTTCTGTCACCGCCGATGTGAGCGGCATTCCGGTCACTTTACTGATGACGATTACCCAGTTCGTGCCGGAGCGAAACGTGGTCATGGTAGGAAAGGCGCTGGGAACGAAGCTTACGCGCTTTTACAAGCTGGAACCGGCAAACGGCAATACCAGGATCACCGTCGGCGGCGACGTGTCGGGGGCGCTGGCTCCGGTGGCGCGGCGGGGTGGCCAAAGGGTCTCCGACGAGATTATTCTGGCGGTGAAGAAGCGGGTCGAGGGGCCGGAATAGCAAAAGAGTCCTCCACAGCCTGGTGGGGGCGACCATGCAAAGCAAAGCGGAAAGGTCCACAAGTTCAGTCCCGCTCAATTGCGTTGACAAATGCTTGCTTGCTTTGCACAGCATCAATGAGCCCATGCTGTTCTACGTGGTAGTTGACCTGGAAGGCGAGATAGACCGCGACAGACTGGATAGAGCAATTGCCTCGGCGCAGCAGGCTCATCCGGTGATGAAAACGATTGTCCGCACAAGAAATTTCAGACTTTTCCGCGAAATACAAGAAAGCGGCGGGGTAACGGTGCTGAGTTTTGCAGACCAGACTCAACTTGAGAATCCGGAGAACTACCTCTCCTCGTGGATGAACCGACCTCTCAATACAAGCAAGGAGTTCCCGATGAGGGCTCTTCTCCTGAAGAGAAATGCGCTGCAGTCGTCGCTTATTTTCACCTTTCATCATTCGGCGGCGGATGGGCTCCGCGGCGTCATTTTCGCCAGGAAGGTTGCGGAGTGCTACAACGGCGGGCTTTCTGAGGATTGCAAGTCAACGGTGGACGTTCGCACGGGCGGCAAAGCTGATGAATTGCTTGAGTTCGCCCGTAGCCAGCGGCCGAAGGTCGAGCGCTATTATCGCAAGATGATTTTCAGTCTCTTCCAGCGCTTCGTTATTTCCGCACTCCCTCCGCCGACAAGAGTTTTCCACGACAAATCGGGACGGTCCAGAGGGCTCGCTTTCTGTACCAGGACTATTCTTCCTGAGGAGTTAACACAAGTCCAATCCAAAGCGAAAGCCGCCAGGGTTGGACTGAACGATATTTTTCTGGCAGCTTCCTACCTGGCTGTGCAGAAGTGGAACAGCATGCATGGCAAATCCAGTAACAGAATACGGGTAATGGTCCCGGTGAACATAAGTCCGGAAGGTTTTCGCCATATGGTCTCCAATCACGTGTCGTGGCTTTCGTTCACCAGCGCGCCCAAAGACAGACTAGATTCTGACAAGCTGGTGAGGAAGGCAAGGGCAGATATCACAAATGCGTTTGCCAGCGGAATGCCGTTCTCCTTGATTTACTTCTTCTATGTCTGCTCCCGGTTCCCCATGTTTGTGCTCCGGGAAATGGCGCGGTTCTTGATAGTCACCCGGATATACGTTGATACCATTCTCATCACCAACGTTGGCTTTGCCTGGTCAAAGCCGGGCTCCAGAGAACCGGCGGTCACCGGCATGGGAAGTGCCAGAGTACTCAATGTCAGCGGTTCGGCACCCGCGGTAACGCCGATGGGGGTAGGCATAGCCATCTGTACCTACGACAACAACCTGAATCTGTCTCTCACTTACAGGGCCGCCTTATTATCCCGAGATCAGGCCGAGATGTTCCTGGGCCTATATATTGAAGAGATCAAAAATTTTCGAGTCGGTGCGCAGCACACATGACGGTATCGCTGGTAAGATTTGACGATTCACTGGATTCGCTTCGTAAAGCCATCGAGCTGTGCGGCGGATTTGAGAAACTGAATAAGACCGACAGGGTACTGATAAAACCCAACAACTGCTTCCGCCACAGGATAATGCCTCCCTACGGGATGGTGACTACTGCGAAGGTCCTCGAGGGAATCGTGCAGCTACTGGTTGAATACGGCTGCCGGGACATTTCGATAGGGGAAGGGGCTATCATCGGCATATTTGATGAACTTGAGCCTTACACGAAGCGAGGATTCAAGGGGACAGGCATCGAACGGATAGCAAAAAGATACGGAATCAAACTGATTGATTTCAACCGAGGCGCTTTTCGTGAACTGGATCTCGGCGGTCTGAAAGTTCAGGTCTCTGAGGCTTCGCTGGACACGGACTTTCTCATCAATGTCCCGGTGCTGAAGACCCATTTTCAGTCTAAGGTGTCGCTGGGTTTCAAGAATCTGAAGGGTTGTCTCAACCAGGATTCGAAGAGGCGTTTTCATAGCAGCAAGCGGCTGGGCGCGATGATCTGCCTTTTGAACGAAGCCATCAAGAGCGACCTGGTCGTAGTTGATGGCATATACATGCTGGAGAAGGGACCGGAGACGCTCGTGGGTACGGCCCGCCGCAAAGATCTGCTCATCGCGGGCCGAGACGCGTTTGAGTGCGATGTCGTTGGCTCCACAATCCTGGGAGTTGACCCTGCAGAGGTCGACTATTTGAAGGAGTTCGCCCGGAGAGATGGCCGCTCTTTTGATATTGCCGTTATTGAAACCAGAGGCGAGGACATAGAATCCCTGAAGGAGCACCTCGAATGGCGATTTGAGCCGGACAAGGAATTACTAACGCCCGCCAAAGTAACGGGACTCTCCGCCCCTTATCCCGGCCAGACTCTCTGTTCTGCTTGCGGCGCCACACTTGCCCTGGCCCTGTCCATCTTCGCCAAAGACAATCCTGGAATGGATTTCGGCCCGGTGGAGCTGATCTACGGTTTGGAGTCGAGACTGGAGAGGGACGTTCAGAAGGCCTTTCTCTACGGCAACTGTGCGGTCGCCAGGAATAAAGACCTGAAGGATGCCGTCAGAGTGGAAGGGTGCCCGCCCACGCTGACAGGAACGCTCCTGGCCCTGACCTGGACGCTGCTGAGCAGACCGCGGGCGGCCAGAGTCCTGCTTTTGCGGGCCACAAAGCTAATCGGAATAAGGCTCGGCGTCTACCACGAAACGTTTCCGGGATGGGAACGGTACCGCTCAAAGGAGTTCGATAAGAGCCACTTCTGAAGGAAGTCCTGAACCGTATTGAAATCCAAATGGCCAAAAGAAGAAAGGGCTTTGAACTTAGGAATTGGATGATTTGAAATCGTTTAGAGTCTGGTGCTTCGAATTTCGGATTTAGAAACGATTACCCATTCGATCCGGTGACCGTCCTTGAGGACAGACACAATATGGCCATCGTGCAGCAATTGCTCCACCAGGAATGATTGTCCTTGATAATCCAGAGTGACATGGTGGTCATCTCGAACGGAGATTATGCGGCACGTCCTCAGCCCGCCTATGCCGATTCCGATGACCTTGAGGATGGCTTCCTTAGCCGTCCAGTAACGATAAAGAGTATTCCAGGACCTGTCCAGTACCTGCCATTCGTCGTCGCTCGCCACGCGGGCAAAGAGTGATTCAGCGCGGGGTTTCATCTCTTCAATATCTATGCCGATTTTGTCCCTGCTAACCACCGCCGCCACATATCTGGGCTTGTGTGAGAGAGACCAGTAGATGCCGGCGACCGGACAAGGTACGCCCTGTTCATCCTTGACTAGCTCTCCAAGCTCTGCCTGGCTTTGTTGAGCACTCAGCTTCAGCGCCTGTCGGGCTATGTGGCCCAGACGGGCTACCTTTTCTTTGCCCGACAGCGTATGTTCGGCCGGGACAACCCGCATTACGACTGGAAATAGCGTCATTGACTTGCTAGAGTCTTGTTGCCTTCTTAATGATATCTCTGTCGAAGTAGTTGGTCGATATTCCGGCATCTACAATGATGCCCTGGGCAGTAATGCCGCTGGAGCGCTCGCTGAGAAGAAATGCCACGGTATTGGCTACTTCTGCGGTAGTCAGAGCTTTCTTGCGCAGGGTCAACTGCTCTGCGAAGAGGTAGTAATCAAGATAACCCGGTATTCCCGCCGATGCTGAAGTCTTCAGCAAAGCGGCATTCACGGAATTGAATCTAACCTGCGAAAAAGAGCTGAAGGATTTGGCCAGGAAACACAACGTTGAGTCCAGGGCCGCTTTTACGGGAGCCATGAAACCATATGGTTCGGCTGCCATTTTGGTGGTGTAGATAGATATGGTAACGACAGAGGCTTTCTCATCCAGCAGCCCCTTAAATGCGTTAGCAATGGCGATCAGAGAATAGCAGGAGACGTCAACTGATTGCAGGAAGTCTTTTTTTCTTATTTCGTGAAATGGCTTGGTTCCCTGTTCATAGTTGGCAAAAGCTATCGAGTGAACGATGCCGTGAATTTTCGGATATTTCCTGGAAACGTCTGCCGCGAGTCTCTCAATCTCCTGTTCGTGTTCGACATCGCA
>Ga0172365_10002934_pt1 | contig 12686 bp, 13 predicted proteins | sample LakKivSesite48cm_FD_114535 | JGI IMG/M metagenome (GOLD analysis project Ga0172365, IMG submission 114535) | Sediment microbial communities from Lake Kivu, Rwanda - Sediment site 48cm | ecosystem: Environmental > Aquatic > Freshwater > Lake > Sediment | place: Rwanda: Western Province, Lake...
ATCAACTTCGAAGGTGAGAGTCGATTGCTGCCCGTCGTCCACGGCATCACGAATCCTTACTTGGCTCCCGTGATGGAGATCGCCATCATCCAGCTCTTTATGGTGCGGCTCGCAGCGGCTTGCAACATCGGCCCTGGCGTGTTCAAATACACTTCAAAAATCACCAAGGATGGCTAATCGCCCTCCTTTGAATGAACACTTCCAAGAGGATCCCATGATCATGAAGGCGGGCGTTTCCAGCATGTTCTTTGGAGATATTCCAGCTGTCGAGATGTTTTCCTTGCTTGGCAAATATCCGGGCATCAGGGTGATTGACCTCTGGTATGACACGCCATTCCACCTCCTCGTGGACGAGACCGACCGCCCAGGTGTCATATCCTTCACGAAACAGCAACTGAAACAATTAAGCATGGAAATCGTGACGCACGCAGCGGCATTTGACGTGAATCCGGTCGCATATTCCCCCGCAATGCAGCGGCACACGCTCGCGGAAACACAAGCATCGCTCGTGTTCGCAAGCGCAATAGGGGCGAAGCTAGCGACCCTGCACGGCGGCTTTTCCAGCTTCGGGTCCCGCGTGTCTAGGTTTGACATCATCCTTTTGGAGCGCTTCATTGCCGATCTACTCGATTTTATCGAAAAAAAAAAGCTTGATCTAACCATCTGCTTGGAAAACGATACAGCAACGGAAACCATGAGCAGGCCTCTCGAATCCCTTTATATCATCGAAAATATTCTCGAAAAGAACCCGCAAATCGGGATGACGCTTGACTTGGCCCATGTAATCAAGAGCACCACCATCGAGGGCACGTGTCGCGTGCACGAGCCCCGGCTCAGTGCAAGTACCCTCAAAGATTTCATAGAAGTAAACGGGGGAAGGATCCGCGTCATGCATCTGAGTTGCCCGAACACACACCACACTCACGGCCGGATGAATGTGGATAGAGACGAATTTCTATTCAGAGCGATCCGAGAGATCGCCCGCCAAGTGAACATGGATGCAGTTCCATGCATCTTCGAGTATGAGCTCGAGGAATTCGCCGGGCCAGGCGAGGTAATGGACGCCATTACTGCCGATGCAGATATCATCTCGAAAAGGCTGGATGGTGAGTAAGATACGACACAACGGAGCAATATAAAAAAAAAAATAGCAGAACTTGGCCAGCTGGTGCTTTCAAATCCTTGGTTCGGCGTGGGTGGGCTCGAGCGTGTGTACATCGCCGTCACGAGCGCGATTAAAAACGCATCCATCGTCGTTGCAAAAAATTTTCACGATCCCATGTCGTTTCCTTTCTTTTTTGGCGCGCACAAGCCGTTTCCAAGGGTGTTCGACATCGATCTCTTCGTCGACGGCGATTCCCCGCACGTGCACCTGGTCATGAACGCGGCGCTGGAGCGGTATTTCGCGCTTCATCCAGAGCATGTTTCGGCTCACGTGACGAACCACTGGGGCATGTTCTTTCCGCCGACAGCGACGGTCGAAAAGTCCATCGTGTATTTCCAACCGGGCGTGTGGGAAATGGAGCACGTCTCGAAGATACCCGCCTTGCTGCGGCTCTACAAGGACGTGCTGCAAGAGCGCGTCGTCCTGGCCAACTCCTGCTTCATGAAGGTGCTGTTGAAGGAGCAGTTCGGATGCGATGCCAGGGTGCTGTACCCTTGCACGGACACGCTGTTCTTCGCGGAGGCAAGGGAATCGAAGCAGAAGGTGCACGATGTTATGATATTCTCGCGGCTGAACGCGGGCAAGCAATTCTCCGCAGCCATCGAGCTGTTCAAGGAAGTGGCGCGGCAGCGTCCAGGGTGCAAGTTTCTCGTCGCGGGCGCGATACGGCGGGAAGACATGTCATTCCTCGACGAGTTGAAGGTAATCGCCCGGAAGCAAGGCCTAGAGAAGGCGATCACGTTTGTACCGAACCCTTCATTGCATGATTTGAAGGATCTCTATGCAGCGACGCGGTTACTCGTTTTTTTCCCCAAGAACGAGCCGCTCGGTCTTGTCCCCGTGGAGGCGATGGTTTCCGGGGTACCCGTCGTCGCCTTCGACTCGGGCGGGGCGAAGGAGACCGTGATCCCGGGCAAGACCGGCATACTCTGCAAGGACGATGCGGGCATGGTCGAGGCGATCGGGGGCTTGCTTGCCGACGAGAAGAAGCTGGACGAGATGCGGGGCAATGTCGGGCTCATCGCGGATAGATTCTCGGAAGATGCGTTCTTGCGTAATTTATTTGCCGAGATCAAGCGCTGATCTCGTCCAGTGGAAAGATCCATCCCCCGATCTCGCGGCCGCCGACAAGCAACTCGTGGACAGGCTTATCATGACCGTCAACCATTATTTCCTCGACTAAACCGAATGCAATAATCTTTTCATTAAAAAGAAACATGCGACTGAACTCACCGATGACTTGAACCGCTGAGATGTGCACGTGTTCCGCCATTTCTGTTTCTCTATTTGGTTCGATGCTATCGGGCATTTTTTCCAACGTGATGTCGAGTTCCGGGTGGATGCCGAGGAGTTCGACCTCCTCCACGCGAAAGTGGCCGGATGAGAGATCATCCTCCCCGCTCGAAAGCCTTGCAGTGATCATCGCGACGCCGAGCTTGGTTTTCTTGAACGTGCCGTGGGGGTGCGGGTCGGCAGTGTTGCCCATCCAAAAGCCTGCTCGCGTTCGTTCGTTAGCCGTGTCGTGCACGGATCCGATGAACCGGTTCTTGACCGGTACGACGACCTTTTCTCCCTTATGCCGCGTCTTCTCGGGGAGCAGATCGAGCACGTCGACGCTGTTGCCCAACCATCCGGGCCATTTGAGACCGGGAAACGTGATCTCTATTTCCTGGCGCTTCAACAAGCCGTTCTCCGCAACCAGCATGCCGTGGAGGATGCCCGCGGCATCGTCATAAACCACGAAGTTGATGTCGGAGAAATCTTGATAGATCTCATAGAGGTATGAACCGGTGATGCCGAGCTGGCCAGGGTCGAACACGTCGCTCATCTTCTTGAGCAGCGATGCGAATTTTTCGAGTTGCGCGGGCCTGTGCTCCTGCACCATCCGATACTTTCCTTCGGCGTCCCAATAGCGCGTGACCACGTCGCGTGGAAGCCAATACATGGGAACGCCATGGCAAGGATCATCCACGAGATGCTGGTTGAACCGGGTAACCACATCGGTCGCATAGTCGTGGAGCGGATTCTTGTCTACATAATAGACGCGCCTGGCCTTTTCCTTGGATTGCTGCCTCAAGCTCAAGTTCCAGTAGTACTCGAACCTGCTATATTTCTGCTGCGTTGTATGCGAAGACCAGGTCCCGTTTGGGTCTGGGTAATACTTCGGCGCGATGAGCAGACCGCCTGGCGGGTGCGAGTTGTAGATCAGCATCGAGATGTAGCCGCTCGCGTCGGTAACGAAGTCGAACTTCCTGAGCGAAGGTGTTGAATCCGCGGGAACCACGTTGCATCACTTGTTGTTGCGTCGCGCGCGAATATAGGCATGCCGGGTTAATGAACGGGCACGGCAAATCAAACAATAGCGATACAACATGCATGTACGATACAGCTTGGTGAAAGCATCAATATGATGGAATTACCATTCACCTTTTCGTTAGATAGAAATGCATAGAAGCACCATCGTAAATAGACGCCAATAGCAAGTCTTTGATTCCCTCCTTCCGGAGATATCGATGAAACGCGAGCTAAATGAATTGGAATTTCTTACGTGGACGATGGGTCAGCCCGCTAATGCTGCCTTGGCTTGTCGTTTTTTTGGAAATCTATCGCCGGAACGCGTGCTTGATGCCCTTGCCAAGATTCAAGAACGCCACCCCTTGTTGAGGACAACGCTCGTCGTGGATGACCGGGGCATGCCGTGGTTGACGTCGGAGGGGATAAGCTCGATCCAGCCGGAGATCCTTGAACGGAGGGGGGACGAACAAGTTCTACGAGTGATGGAACAAGAGATGGTAAAAGCATTCCAGGAACCCCCCCTCCCCCTAATGCGAGTAATATGGCTGCGTCCCAAGGACATGGTTCTCGAACCTTCCGAGATCATCATTTGTGGGCCTCATTTTCTCGGAGATGCTCTTTCTCACATCTTCTTTTTCCGGGATTTTTTTCAATTCCTAGAAAATCCAGGTCAGCACGTGACGCCGCTCGACGATGCTATACGGCACGATACCATTTTACCCCCCTCGATCCAAGAGAAGATGCCAAAAACAGCTACGAGATTCAAGTTGTGGCTATATTTATTGAGATTCTTTCATTTATTGCTCTCTGTCCGCCCCAAGAAAAAAAAAAGACTACGGGCTTTTCATTCAAGACTTCTTCGGCACAATTATCCGAGAAATCGACCAGCCTCCTTATCTCACGGTGCAAGCAAGAGGATGTTACGGTACAAGTGGCGTTATGTACCGCCTTCTCATCCGCTTTCACGACCATCTACTCTCCCGTCAACCTCCGCGATCGCCTGAAACTGCCCATCGGAGAGGCCATCGGGTTATTCGCGACAGGATTGAACATCCGGATGAAATATAATGCTAAACGGACTTTCTGGGAAAATGCAAGAAAGTACCAAGAAAAAATGAACAAAACCTTCCAGGATGGCTCCCTTTTTTTCATCTATACCTTGTTAAATCGTGTCGTGCCCTTGCCCTTGATTCGAAAATTTTGGGCAATTTTTTCCGATTTCGAGGAGACCAAAAGGCTTGCGATCACGAATTGGGGCGTTCTCGAAAAACTTGGTATGCATAGCACCATGGGAAACTTTCGTGTTGAAACGTTCTTCGGGGGAGTGTCCGCCAAGGTCAATTCCATCGTTATATTCATCCACACGCTTAACGGCATAATACACTTCCAACCCATCTACAACGAAATCACGACTCCGGTTCCAAGGATGGAAAAGATTTTGAATGATGCTATAAACTTGCTGAAGTTAGCATCAACCTAGAAGGCGATCATCATCCCGACGATCAAGGGCGCGGATAAGCTACGCGCGCATTTGCCCGACTTCCCTCGCATGCTCAAGTATTACATCATTTTAACGATTGCTTCCGTTCTTGTCGGCATCACGTTGCTGTTTTTTTTTGACAACCTTCCGCGTATATTCCCGGGCTCGACTTGCCTCAAGAACATCGCCCCTGTCACGCCCATCATCGGCATCGGCATCATCGAATTCTTGGAATTTACAATGGTGCATCGCATGTGGACAAAAAGACACAAGCTCCTTGCCACGATGAAAGACAAGGCCTACCAGCATAGCTTTCTTTACATATGCTTCGGCATGAACCTCGAATATGTCGTCATCACCCGCATGTTCCTTAACACGCCATGGGTCGAGGAAATTGGAAAATCACTCGCCACGCCTTTTCTCTCCTTCGTTCCCGCATGGATCCCCTATACATCGATCATTCGCGTCATCGCCGGCCTCTCCTTCTTGGCCATCGGACTCGCGTCGATGTATCGATCGACAATGACCTTTGGATTGGATTACTTGTTGTACATGTACTTGTATTTCCCCGGAGGTTCCGAGATCCAACGAAACGCGATATATTCCATCGTGCGGCATCCCACGTACTTGAGCTTCATTTTAATGTGTTTCGGGGGTGCCTTGTGGTGGTTTTCTGCATATTCCTTCACCTTCCTCCTCATAGTCGTGATTCGATGGGAATACCATGTTCATTTCGTTGAAGAAAAAGAGCTGATCGAGCGATTCGGAGAGTCTTATCGGCAATATCAGCAAAAAGTCCCCGCGTTCGTTTTTTCACCCAAGTTCTTGAAGCAATTCTTCCAATTCTTATTGGGAAAACTGTGAACCCGTCAATTGCTCGCTGATGTTCCATAATTTTCTCGCGATCCCTGTATCATATGAGATGGGGGCAGAACGAATTTGCTTGCAATTTTTCCAATACTTTCCCGTTATTCCCGCGACATCCGGCGACGTCGCGAGGTACATGGTCGTTCGGGCACCTTTTTCGGGCGACGTGCCGAACATGGCGGCAATGAACCCGATGAAACCGGCAGCCTTTCCTTGATCACTGCGACCGAAATTCGTTTTCACGAGACCGGGGTGAAGTGCATTGACCGTGACCCCCGTCCCCTCCAGGCGCCGTGCCAGCTCGTACGTGAAGCATATGATGGCGAGCTTGGACCCTGCATACGCGAGAAATCCCGAAAAGTGCCTCTCCCCTTGCAAGTCGTCAAGATCTAACCTTGTTCCCAACCATCCTTGCGCATTGGAGGACATGTTAATGATGCGCGCGGGGGCGCTGCGCTTCATCACATCGACCAGGAGATTGCTCAGCAAGAATTGGCTCAAATAATTCACCGCAAAAATCATTTCAAGGCCGTCCACAGTTTCGACCCGTTGAAACAAGATGATGCCCGCGTTATTGATGAGGACGTGCAATTTATCATAATTTTGCTGGAACGTGCTTGCGAGATTGCGGATATCTGCCTGGCGAGACAGGTCCGCGATCAACAAGCTAATGTTCGCGTTGCCGGTCTTCTCTTTTATGGATCGAACCACCGCTGCCCCCTTTTCTTGATTTCGGGCTACCAAAACCACGGTTCCGCCCGCCCGGGCAAGTCCAAAGGCGGTTTCCTTGCCGATGCCGGAGGTTGCCCCCGTTACCAGGCAAACCTTTCCATCCAACGTCCAGGTCGTGCTCGCCATTTTCAAGCCGAAACTCCAACTTAATATGGATCTTCTTGCTCCCGCATTCATTTCAAGTTTGGTGCTGATTTTTCTATCGAATCAAAGTAATAACCAGCTGGTTCCATCTATGATTCGATGACCGGCATGAACGAGTACGAGTCGTTGCAAGATTTCCTCGCGGGGCTGCACGGGGAGCTGTTCCCCGAGCCATTCAAGACCCTGTCGTGGTCGCTGCTCGTTGCGCACGTCGACGTGTTGACCAAGCAGGTGAACAAGGCACTGACATTCTACCACGACGGGAGCACGGAGCAAGAACAAGAGCGCATGAGCCCGACGCTGTGCTACGCGCAAGCGCTGCTCGCGATGCTGGCCCGGCTGGCACGGTTCGAAGAAAAGGACCTCACGCGGCATAACCAGATCGTCGCCGACATGGAGAAGATGCTCCTCGACCGTGCAGTGCTTATCGAGACGCGTTACCGGGAGCAAGCCGAATACCAGCGAAAGCTCACGCGCGACGAGACGCTGAAGGAAATGATGAAGAAATTCTTGAACTCGTGCAAGCTTTAAATAACAAAAAGGCGTGTATTTCTTGACATTGCGTGATCTCTTTCCGCGCATTCTACAAAGATCTTGATCGTATGTAAAAAGAATCATGAATCGTTGGAAAGGGGCAACAAGATAGGCTGCGCCAGAATCGGCTGGAGTACATTTTTTTGCAGTGCAAAAGAAATCCGGAAGGCGAGTTCACGGCGCAGCATGGCCTCCTTTAGGGCGTGCACGAGACGGGATGTGAACACCCTCTGGAGGGTTACACTACGGATGCCCTTCACCGAATATACCATCCAGATGGAGCGAATCTGGTTCTTGTAATCCTTGATCACTCGCTTGTCTTCCAAGTTCTTGCCGAGCACGACGAGCTGCCTTAGAAGATCGCGCGCACGGTTTAAATTGCCCTTTATGACGGCATCGCTAGCATCATTCCTCAGCACTTCGATATATTTGCTCAAGATTCCCTTTTTTCCGAATTGTCCCGCGATGCCTCTACCGGGGCCGTTCGAGGGATCGATCTGGGCCGCGTCGGCGCGATCCAGCAAGCTGTTGCACCTTGCGTTCTCGTCGATGTCAAAGCACGCTTGAGCGGCCATCTTGAGGCGGATAATAGCAGCCTCAGTGCGTCCTTCCTTGATCTCGTGATCTGCCATTATCACCTGGAAATCCCTGAATAAACGCAGCGGGAGCACGACATCATCTGGACGCGTGGGCTTCTGAGCAACATGCTTATCCAATCCCCCGCACGCGATTCTTGGGCCGGGAGCCGGGCTTTACTTTCGTGCCCGGTTTTCGCCTTTATGATGGAATTCGAATCTGCTTTATCTTTTAGGGTTGGCATGTAACTTTATCTCGTCTTTTTTCTCGTTTTAACCGTAAAAAAAACGCTGTATATAGATTGCCCGTTCGAAAATAAACGGGGCGGAATTTTGGGCGTATCAATTATTCGTGGCAGTGGACGGGTACTATATTGATGCACGATTGCACCAGTTAACCGCCGCATTCATGAGAAAGTATATAAAAGGAGTGGACAAATCGATCATTATCGTTTATCAAATACTAGCCACGCGTTATAAACGAGAAGTGAGCGAGATGAAGCCAATCGCAGAGCAAATTGAAGAAATCGAGAATTCTTTTCAAGTTGAAAAAGTGAGCGACCAGAGAATTAAAGTCTACATGTTCGCCTCAAACGAGCTTAATTTTGAGCTCGATATCGACATGGCTCCCATGGCTCAGGGCAAGAAACCGAAGATCGGCTTCGAGAAACAGATCAAGGACATCCTCGGGAACATCAACCACACGCTCCAAACGATGGCCAACTGGAACGACGAGAGCGAGCTCGTGAACGTCTTGTACGAGCTCGAGGACCAGCTCATGTCCGCGTCGACCGCGAAGTTCACGGTCATGGACGAAATCTATGTGTTGGTTGGTAACTATGGCCCCCGTGCGACGTTCGAGGGAAAGATCGCCAAGGTAAAGATTGTTGACCTCCGTAAAAACGAATACCTCATCACGATCGACTGTTCCGAGTACCCGAAGCTCAAGGTCACGTTCCCCGATAAATTATCAGAGAAGATCGGCGATCCAGAAGATCTTCGCTTCGTCGAAAAATGGGCTGGTCATTTATTCGAGCTCATCGCGGAACTGGAGTACCGGCTGGACTTGTACGAGCGTATAAACTTCGAATCGAACGTCATCCAAAAGTTCTCCGAATTCGTGAACAAGGAATCGTTCTCCTTCAACCCGGCGACCGGATACATCTCCGGTGACTTGGAGAATGGCAACGAGCGGATTGAAATAGATCTTGATTATATGAACGGTTACCCCGACGTGATGCCCCGTGCCATCCTCAACATCAAACCAGACAATCCGGCGAAACAATCAAAGATAAATCAGATCCTGGAAGAAACTGGCGAGAAATGGGCAGTCAATCACATCTTCGTGCAAGTACTTGACAAGATCATCCAGACCGTCTGGGGCAAGCGCCTTATCCGCGATCTCAAGCAGAACAAGCCCATCGCGGGCGAGCTATACAAGTGCCCGGAGTGCGGCGCCGAGTTCCTCAAGTCCAGCAGGGACAAGGACGGCGACAAGTTCCGCTGCGAGTATTGCTACTATGGCAACGTCAAGCGCAAGACCGAGAAGTTGATCGACGACCTCCTGGGCAAGTTCGGCGGTGGCGAGCCCGCGCCAGGCGGCGGTCCACCCGCGCCCATCAAGGGTCTCGACGACGAGGAGATCTGAGTAGTCCCTTTTAACCTTCTTTTTTTCCCTAGTTCTATCAATTATATCACGGATATGCCGATAATCGCCTTTTAAAGAGCTCGTTCTCCACGTAGACCCGCGCGTAGAGTCAGCGGGATACAACTCCCGCTGCTCTGAGGAACCGGACGTGCGCGTTTCCACGCATCCAGCTCGAGCACCTTATTCCCTGAACCCGCCTTCCGCGTCGCCGCGATGATTTACCACACACATAACGTGCAAGCAAACGAAGGATCATCAGACTCTCCACGAGGGCAACCTTGTCCGCATCCTTGATGCAGACGACCCCATCAATACCTGGCGTGAGCCGGCTACGATTGTGTTCAGTGACTCGTCTAACCGCCAGGAGCCTCGCGGGGAGAGATTTAACCAACAATTTCTGCAATTTACTTGCTCGTGAGAAATTGCCAGCACGGGTTTCTCGGAAAATGTTTTGCTGAATCTTCTCGACGTGACTCTGCACGGTGGACCAATCAACTCCTTTCCACTCGATTAACGCACGCTGTTCGGTATGCACGAGTTCATCAGAACTCGTCTCGCATCTTCCGTCCATTAGAGGCTCATCAACATAACTATCTTCCACGTAGGTGTCACGGGAGGTGGGCACCCTTTCGGGTCAGGCAATATACCCTATCCTCCGAGTTACCGGAGGCATTTGCTTCGTCCCGATCTCCGCCTCCCTATGCCGCATCGCTGCGGTACATGGAGGTCTTCCGGAGTTTCTTGTCTGGAATGATTACAAGACCTTTAGGAATCGGCTCTACCCCGGGCGTCATTTGTTCAGGTAGACGTGCGAGGATCCACCGCACGCCCCTAACGCCATTGCCTGTTTAGTCCGGCTGCGTATCAGTTCCCATTTTCGCGGCCCATCTTTCACGAGGCTTCAAACACCGGTTCACACTGTTTTCCATGGGTCTTTCTTGGCTAGCCCTAGCCCGCCCGGGAACAAGCGAGCATCGGTACGTTGCCGTGCATGCTTCAGAGCCTCCATCTTTTGGATGGAAGTCCGCACGGTTGCCACACGCCCCCTGAAAGGGCGGCCTTAGTAAAGGAATTCTAGACAAGACTTTTCTCCGTCGCATGTATCCTGAAGATGTAGTCGGCGCCCATCTTGGCGGGCTTGCGGAGAAACTAGACGAAGCCTCGGGGGGCACTTGCCCCCGGGCAAGTTTGGCGTTTCGAATCTATGGCTTCAAATTTTAAATAAAATACGGGGTATTGTTGTATTTGGACGTATACCGAGGCAGTGCTTGTGGAAGAAAAGTTCGATTACAAATTCAAGATTAGTTTAATAGGCGCAGCCAGTGTAGGTAAGACGTCCCTCATTTTACGTTACGTCAAGAATACCTTTAAAAGTGATCTCAAGAGCACGATCGGCACGAACTTCATGATAAAGCCGGTCATGATCGACGGCGTCAAGGTCCAGCTCTTGATCTTCGACATCGGAGCGCAAGACCAGTTCGTGTCGATGCGGGCCAAGTATTTTCAGGGTTCGAATGGATCCATTGCCGTGTACGACGTCACGTCCCTGGAATCGCTCCGGGCGCTGCCCGAGTGGATCATGTCGCTGCGGGACGTGTGTGGCAACATCCCCATCCTCATCGTCGGCAACAAGACAGACCTCGCCGAGCAGCGTGCTGTTTCCCGGATGGATGCGGAGGCAATTGCGAGCCGGTTCACATGCCTCCACGGCGAGGCATCGGCGAAAACCGGCGAGCAAGTAGAGGAAATGTTCGTGCGCATCGCGCGGGCTTGCCTGGAGCTTTCCTGCACGACCTGATTTCGATCCTCGCGCGAGATGACGGCGGATGTCTAAGGATTCAAAGAAGCTGAAACCGACTTATTGGAAGTACCTCCTGGAGATAGCCAAGGCCGGGGCGCTGGCCGGTCGGATCCCGCTCAGCACGACGCGGGTCGGCGAGCTCGTCGGGACCAGCCAGCAGACCGCGTCGCGGCGCCTTGCCCACATGGAGGACATGGGGTACATCAAGCGCATCGACATCAACGGGAACAAGGTGCAGGAAATTGCCCTCACGGACAAGGCCATCATCGAGCTCAAGGAACTCCACGGGGAACTCGAACGCCTCTTTTCGAAACCGGGTGAAATCATAATACGGGGAAAGGTGACGAGTGGCATCAAGGAGGGCCGGTATTACGTGAGTAAATATTCCGATTTCTTTCGGAACAACCTCGGCATGATCCCGTTCGCGGGCACCCTCAACGTAAAGCTCCTCGACGAGCGCGACGTGCTGTTCCGGAGCCAGATCGAGGTGAACGGCGGGATCCTCATGCGCGGGTTCACTGAGCAAGAGCGGTCGTTTGGCGACGTGTTCGCATTTCGCGTGACGGTCTCCCGGGATGGTGACGAGACCGGCCGGACATTGCCCGCGTACATCCTCAAGATCGAAAGGACACATTATGATAAGAGCGTGATCGAGCTCATTTCGCCGTTCGAGCTGCGGAAAGAATTAAACATCGTGGATGATGAAGTCGTTCGAATCACATACTTGCCTGGCAATCAAAAATAGCTAATCAATTGACATAATCACGTGTTTCCTGGTAATTTCTTGATTTTTCCCACGATGTCACTGGTGCTCGTAAGAGGGAAATCGTTGATTCTTTCTTGGAGTCGCATTACTTCGTTGCGCGAAAGCCCTTTCTCGGCGAGCATGGCTTGCCACTTCTCGACTGAAGGCCCTTGATCTGGGCCGAGCAAGATGATATCGGGCATGACGTCGGATATGATCCGTGTGAAATCCAACGTCTCATGGCCGAGGATGGCCTTGTCAACGCCCTGCAGCCTGCTCACCACGAACAGCCGCTGCTTCTCCGGGATCACCGGCTTGTGCCCCTTGATCTTCTCCACGACCGCATCCGTGCCCACGACGACCACCAACTTCCCGAGCTTTGTCGCCGCGTCTATCAAGTGCAAATGACCTGGATGGACCAAGTCAAATGTCCCCGCGACCAGGACGGTCTTGCGCTTCTTCTCGGTCATGTAGCGTGCCCCTGCATTCATCTATTCCCTCGTGATCCTGGCGTTCACGAACACGGGCCCGTTGATCTTGATCTTCCGTTGCTTGTCCGTGATGAACCGCACGACCGCGGGATCGATGGTAATATTCACGTCAGCGGCTTTCTTGACCATCTTGTATTGGAGGATAATCTCCTTCCCGGTAGCCTTGGCAAGCTGCTCGGCTTGGAAAGCGATGTCGCTGGCGATCGCAT
>Ga0172365_10002935_pt1 | contig 12685 bp, 10 predicted proteins | sample LakKivSesite48cm_FD_114535 | JGI IMG/M metagenome (GOLD analysis project Ga0172365, IMG submission 114535) | Sediment microbial communities from Lake Kivu, Rwanda - Sediment site 48cm | ecosystem: Environmental > Aquatic > Freshwater > Lake > Sediment | place: Rwanda: Western Province, Lake...
GTTGAAGACGCCGAGCACCTTACCGTCCTCGCGCAGGACAAAGACCGGGATGATGATAGCTCCTTTCTCATCGCGCTTGATCCGGCCGAGGAATTCCCTGAGCCGCAGCTTGCTCTCTTTCTGAATCAGGTTGAGTTCCTGGCCGCCGAGTGAGGTCCCCTTCAGGTAATTCTTAAAGACGTCGCACTTGTCGCAGTTCGGGTAAGTGAAAAGGAGATAGTCCATGGCTCAGAGAAGCTTTTCGTAAGGGGTCCGCTCCTTGAATTCCTGCTGCTTGCCGTCGTTCCAGGTTCGCACCGGCCGGAGATAGCCGACGATCCTTGAGTAGACCTCTGTCTGCGACCCGCACTTGGGGCAGGCGGGGTGTTGGCCCCTGAGGTAGCCGTGGTTATCGCAGACGGAAAAAGTCGGCGTGATGCTGAAGTACGGAATCTTGGTCTCGGCGATCTTGCGCACCAGCTTGCGACAGGTCTCGCGGTCGATCGACTCGGGCAAAAAGGTATGGAAGATCGTCCCGCCCGTGTAGAGGCTCTGGATGTCCTGCTGGTGCCGGATGGCCTCGAAGACATCGCGGGTGGCATCGACATTGAGCTGGGTTGAGTTAGTCAGGTAGGGATGCTTGTCTGTCCCAGAGGTAATGATGTTCTTATATTTTTCCCGGTCCAGGCGGGCCAGGCGGTAAGAAGTGCTCTCGGCAGGCGTGGCCTCAAGGTTGTAGAGGTTCCCGGTCTCTTCCTGGAACTGCCGGAGCATTCCTTTCATGAAGTTCAGCGTCTCGATGGCGAATTCCTTGCCCTCGGGCGTGCCGATCCCCTTACCCAGGAAATTCAGGCAGGCTTCGTGCATCCCGAGGACGCCAATGGTCGAGAAATGGTTGTCGAAGTGGCCGAGATAAACCATCGTGTAGGGGATGAGACCTTTGGCCAGCATGTTATTGATGACTTCCCGCTTTGTCTCTAAGGATTCCTTGGCCAGGACCATAAGCTCCCGCAGCTTGGAGAAAAATTCCTCCCTCGAATTTGCTTCGTAGCCGATCCGGTTGAGGTTGATGGTTACGACCCCGATCGACCCGGTCGAGTCCCCGGGGCCCCAGATGTTACCCGGCCGCCGCAGCAGCTCCCGCTGATCGAGGTTGAGGCGGCAGCACATCGCCCGGATATCTCCGGGACTTAAGTTTGTCCCGATGTAATTCTGGAAATAGGGAATCCCATACTTGGCCGTGGCCTCGAACAGCAGGTCGGCGATGGGCGAATCCCAGGCGAAATCCCTGGAGATATTGTACGTCGGAATGGGAAAGGTGAAAACGCGGCCTTTCTGGTCGCCCTCGATCATCAGCTCCAGGAAGGAGCGGTTGATCATCTCAATTTCTTCCTGATAATCACCGTAGGTTGAGTCGAGCTCGACGCCGCCGACAACGACGCGTTTATCCTTCATGTCCTCGGGCACGGTCAGGTCGAAGGTCAGGTTGGAGAACGGCGTCTGCCAGCCCCAGCGCGAGGGCACGTTGAGTCCGAAGATGAGCTTCTGGATGTCCTGCTTAACTCTGTCATAATCGAGCTTATCGGCCCGGACAAACGGCGCCAGAAGTGTGTCCACCGAGGAGAAGGCCTGGGCGCCAGCGAATTCCCCTTGCATCGTGCCGATGAAATTGACCATGTGGAGGGTTGCCGTCTCCAGATGTTTGGCCGGATAGGAGTGGACCTGATTGGGGACATGGCCGAACCCTTTGCGGAGGAGTTTATCCAGCGACCAGCCGGCGCAGTAGCCGACAATCGGGTAGGATAGGTCGTGGAGGTGGAATTCGCCCTCGAGATGCGCTCTCTTGATTCTCTCCGAATAGAGCTGGTTGAGGGCGAAATTGGATAGGACCTCGCCCGAGACACGGGCGTTGAGCCCTGAAAAGCTCATCACGCCTTCATTGCTGTTCTCCCGGATTTTCCAGTCGATGTCGTTGATGTAATCCTTGATCAGCCGCTCCAGGTTGATGCCCGTCTTTTTGGCCTCACGGATGGATTTGTGCCTCTCGCGGTAGAGGATGTACGACTTGGCCACCTCGTGGTAGCCCTGCTTCATCAGCACCATTTCCACGATATCCTGGATCTGCTCGACCGAAGGGATGGTGTAGCCGCCGAACTTGTCTTCGAGCATGAACGTGGCGATATCCGAGACGGTCTTAGCGGCTGCGCGGTCGGTTATGCCGTTTGCTTCCATAGCCTTATAAACGGCAGTGGTGATCTTGTCCTGGACAAAATCGGCGACAGTCCCGTCTCTTTTTTTGATCCTGGAAATACCCCGGGTCATCAAGCGCCTCCTTTCCTCTCTCTAAATAGCGGAAACTGGTCGGAAAACCATCAAAACAAATCCCATATCTTGTATAACTTGATGGTTTTCTCTACAAAATATTGTATTATGCATCGAAAAATTTACTCCCAATTTTTGAGCTTATCAAGGGGTTGGGGGAACTTTTTTTGCTTTTTTTTGAAAAAATTTTTGTCTATGCTATCAATGGATGAAAAAAGCCTAAAAAGAGGTCCCGAATGAAAAAGTTCGACATCTCAACTTCATCGAAGGAAGCCTTTATCGACATTACCTCCAAAGTAGAAGAGGAAGTCCGAAAGGCGAGGATTGAGGCAGGAATCTGCCTTGTCTATGTCCCTCACACCACGGCAGCGGTGACGATTAACGAGAACGCCGATCCGACGGTGAGGCAGGACTTGATGATGGTGCTCGGAAAAGCGGTTCCCGATTCCCTCCCCTACGCTCACGCCGAGGGAAATTCTTCCGCTCACGTCAAGGCCAGCCTGGTCGGCTCCTCAGTCACCGTCATCATCGAGGCCGGCCGGCTGGCTCTCGGCACTTGGCAGGGCATTTTTTTCTGCGAATTCGACGGCCCGCGCCGGCGCCAGGTCTATCTCAAAATCATCCCTGACGATTAAAAGCGGGGACACGATCCCGATTTCAGAAAATCGGGTCGTGTCCCCGATATGATCGTGTCCCCTGATTTTAAAAGCTAAGGCTGAAAGCCCGGAGCTCTTTCTCCAGGTCTGTTCCAGGCTTATAGAGGATGGTTTTAATGCCGAGGACGGCAGCACCTCGGATATTTTCTTCCATGTCGTCGATGAAGACACAGGCCGGCACCTCGGCTTCGGCTCTTTTAAGCGCTTCCTGGTAGATTCTCGGATGGGGTTTCATCACCCCCGCCTCGAAGGACAGGACGCAAGCATCAAAGATGAGGATCTCGGGGAATTTTTCTCTGATGAAGCTGAACCTGACGACATCCGTATTCGAGAGAAGGATGAGCCTGTATTTTCCCTTGAGCTTTTTATAGAGCTCAATGACCGGAGGGTTGAGCCAGAAGACATCGCAGTAGGCGGCGAAGAAATCCTCGTAGCTCACCGAGGCATCGAGCTCGCTGGTGGCCCGGGCGTAGAACTGCTGGGGCGTTATTCTTCCCGTATCGAAGAGCTCGACGATCTCGGCCTGACGATGGACGACATCCTTAATTTTTTCTTCGGGGCAAGAACAATAGGCCGCTATTTTCCGGAAGAAAATCTTGTTGTCAAACCAGAGGATGACCTTGCCGAGGTCGGAGATGATTGTCCGAATCATGGGAGGCACCTTCGCTCATGGTGTTTGAGCCAGCTTCGTCGGAAGTTCGATTCCCGAGCCTTCTTTCGTGACTGCACGCTTGAGGAGCAGCGAGAAGATGAGACCGACGAACCCGAGCGAAGCGAACATCAGGATGGTGTTCGTGTAATCTCCGCCGGCAAGGTCAGTGAGCCGGCCGGCCAGCCAGTTAAACAGGGTCAGCCCGACGTTCTGGATCAGCGTCATCAGCCCGAAGGCCGTCCCCAAGCGCTTCTCCTCGACCATGATCGGGACAGCCGGCCACATGGCTGCCGGGACAAGAGAGAAGGAAATCCCGAGCACAACCATGGCCGCAGCGGGCGCTAAATGGGTCAATCCCAGGGTCAAGTGGACAGGCACAAGGATCAGCGAGCCGAGGATCATCATCGTCGCCCGCCGGCCGATTTTATCGGCCACAAACCCGAACACGGGAGTAAAAATCATCGAACCGGAGATGACGAGCGAGGTGTAAAACCCGCCCTTGACTGCGCTGAACCCGAACTTCGTCTGGAGGAATACGGTCGAGAAAGCCGTAAACGGGAAGATGGCCGAATAGAAGGTCATGCACAGCAGGGAGACAAGCCAGAAGGAGGGTTTGAACCTGAAGATATCCCGGAAGACGAATTTTTCCTCCTCCCCCTCGGCTCTTTCGCTGATGAAATATTTTTCCTTAGCCCTGTCGAGGCCGGAGTAGACAAAAAAGAGGGCGAACGAGACGAACATGATGACCGAAGAGACCCAGATGGCCAGCCTCCAGGAGCCGCTCCACTCCTGGATCCGGGCGGCCGTATTGAGAGCGGCGAACGTGCCCAAACGGGCCACGGTCAAGTTGAGTCCGAAAGCCAGAGCCAGCTCTTTTCCCCTGAACCACTTGGAAAGAACCTTGTTCTGGGTGATGATCAGAGACTCGGAACCCAGCCCATAGATAAGCCTGCCGACGAGCATCAGCGAAAAAGCTCGGCTGGCGGCGGTCAGCAGAACGCCGGCCGCGCAGAGCGCCGCGAACAGCGTCCCCGCCTTGCGGATGCCGATTTTGTCTAATAGGATGCCGCCGACGAGGACCATGATGAAGTTGGGCAGGTAATAGAAGCTGAAGAGAAGTCCATACTGGGCCCGCGTGATGTTCATCCCCTTCATGATGAAATCAGCAATCGGGCTGACAGCGTCGTAGGCGTAGTAAGCGCCGAAAATGACCAGCCCCATGACGAGAAGGACAAACCAGCGAAGCCTGAAAACTGTCTCCTTTGTCTCTTCGGTCATGCTCATATCATCCAGCCATTTTGTTCTCGCAATGCTCTTGAAAATTATGATAATACTATCGCGATGTCAAGGATTTTCACGACATGAAAGCCTCTCAAATTCTGTGATGGATAAAGAGTTTGAAAGAACGGGTCCCGTCACGGCGCGTCCCCGTCCGTCCTCGCTCCACCCATCCCCCGTGGGGAACCCCTTACGCTGCGGGCGTTGCGGGGACTGACGCCGTGCCACCCCTTCTTTCATAACCCATTCAATTATCATAGAATTTGAGATGCATCCTCATAATATTTTTTAGAGATTTGCAGTTTGGCCACGAAAGGAGAGATCTCATGATTGTCAGCTCGAGAAAAAAAGGTTTTTCATCCGTTGGATTTATCCTGGCACTCGCCGGTGTTGTCGTCCTGATAGCCGGAGGAGCGTTGGCGCTTTACTTTATCAAGGGAAGGGCGATCGCGACCCAGGATATCGCTTCCACAGAGAAAATCATCAACCTCCGCTTCACCCAGAAAGAGAGAAAAATGATGCGGGAGAACCTCAAAGACAACGCGTCAGATTATGCCAAGCTGCGTGATGTCAATCTCGCCAACAGCATACCGCCGGCTCTTCAGTTCAACCCTGCAGTACCTGGATTGATTTTTGAAAAAGGCGTAAAAGAGGAAACGTCTTTCACGCTTTCTGAAAACCTGACTGTCGAGCGGCCGGGCAACCTCGAGGATCTGGCTTTTTATCCGGTCACAGCCTTGGCCCAGCTCATCCGGTCGCGCCAGGTAACATCTACCGAGCTGACCCAGATGTATCTCAGTCGGCTGAAAAGATACGGGCCTGGGCTTGAATGCGTCGTCACACTGACGGAAGAGCTGGCGCTCGAGCAGGCTAAGAGGGCAGATGAAGAGATCGCCGCCGGCCGTTACCGCGGCCCCCTCCCCGGCATCCCCTGGGGGGCCAAGGACCTTCTGGCCACCAAGGGAATCAGGACGACCTGGGGAGCCAGACCTTACAAGGATCAGGTCATCGATGAGAATGCCACTGTCGTCAATCGCTTGGAGGAAGCGGGCGCAGTGCTGGTGGCCAAGCTGAGCATGGGCGCTCTCGCTTGGGGAGATGTCTGGTTCGGGGGAAAGACAAAAAATCCCTGGAACTACGAGGAAGGGTCGAGCGGCTCGTCGGCCGGCCCCGCCGCAGCCACGGCGGCCGGGCTAGTCGGGTTTGCCATCGGCACAGAAACGTGGGGGTCGATCGTCTCGCCCTCAACGCGCTGTGGTGTGACCGGGCTACGGCCAACTTACGGCCGGGTCAGCCGGGCCGGCGCTATGGCTTTGAGCTGGAGTATGGATAAGATCGGTCCGATCTGCCGCTCGGTCGAGGACTGTGCCCTGGTCTTTGAGGCCATCTGCGGGCCAGACGGAATTGACCTCACTGTCGTCGACCATCCATTTCACTGGGACCCTTCGCTCGACCTGAAATCCATCCGCGTCGGCTACCTGAAGAAGGCTTTTGAAAGAGACTACCCGACAAGGAAAAATGACGAAGCATCCCTCGACGTTCTTCGCGGACTCGGCGTTGGGCTCATCCCCTTCGAGCTTCCCGAAAACCTGCCTGTCGATTCTCTGGCCTTCATCCTGAACGTTGAGGCAGCAGCAGCTTTTGATGAGCTGACAAGATCCAACCGCGACGACCTCCTCGTTCGTCAGGTCCGGAACGCCTGGCCGAACATCTTCCGCCAGGCCAGGTTAATCCCCGCGGTCGAGTACATCCAGGCCAACAGAATCCGGACCCAGCTCATGCAGGAAATGGCCAAAAAGATGACCGGCATCGACCTCTACGTCGCTCCCTCGTTCGGTGGCAATAACCTTCTCCTGACCAACTTGACTGGCCATCCGGCTGCGGTCGTGCCCAACGGATTCAATGACAAGGGCCCACCGACGAGCCTTTCTTTCATCGGCAACCTCTTCGAGGAAGCCAAAGCTCTTCGTCTTGCCCTGGCCTTCCAGCAAGCCACAGATTTCCACCTGAAGCATCCAAAGCTTAAGGAGTAGGCAGATTGCTCTCTTTTTACAGGGGTAAGATTAAATTTTTTTCTATTAAAAGAAATTCGGCTAAACTCGCTTTTTAAGATCCCGCTCTAAGCGTGAAAATTCTTCTTTGAAATTCTTGCCCAAAGACCTGTCAAATTCAGCCAGCCACTTTTTAATGTAACGGGTATCATAATCAGGATTTTTGAGAAGGACAGTTTTGACATCCTCAATATCTCTTGCCCTTCCGGCAATCACCTTATGAATAACAACGTCTTCCAGGGCGGCAAACTTGACTTCCGTTTGACCGAAATATATTCCCCTCGCTCGTTCAATAGCCTGGCGCTCGTAAGGCGAGTAAGAGAATATAAAATCGATCCGAATCCCACTTTGATCATCGATGGCCGGAAAGACCAGGGTGTCCTTGACAAATTCTTTAATCTTTGTAACCAAAGGCCTTAATTGAATGGATTTGGCAATTTTCTCGATTGTCTTCCATTGGTCAATCCCTATTCCCAAGGTGATATCGATGTCCTTTGTCAGTCTTGGTTCCCCGTAAAGAAGAACGGCTTGCCCGCCGATGATCATGTAGGGAATATGTTGCTTCCGCAAAGCCCGGGCGGCCTTTTTAAGAAGTATCTGAAACACTGTTGATGATCCTGGCGATTCTCAAATCGACTTCTATACCGTTAAGAGGGTCCTTTAGCGGGAAAACCTTTAAAAAGAAGGCTTCCTTATACATTGCCTCGACGATCTCCAGATTTTTGAAGAGTCTCGGTTTTTCTTTACGAACGATGGCCGTTTCTAGTTCGCTGAGTTTTTCTGCGTTCTTAACCATCTTTAATTTTATATACGTCAGGAATTCTTTTTTTATTATATCATATCGGCTGGTGCTTTCTTTAAAGTTTTTCCCTCGTGGCGGTGGCGGTAGCCGAAACTCCCAAGTCGGGGACATTAACAACACCGTCCATCGTGTCGACCCCGACTTTAAATTCCGCTGTGACGAGCCTCGCCACGCCATCCGGCGGCGTCGGCGAGTTGAAGTCGAAGCTCAGGTTTTCACCCTCGAAGACGATTTCGGATACAGGAACATCGGTGAAGTAGCCCTGGGATTCGCTGACCGTCCCCTCCAGAGTTCCGTCAACACTCTTCAGGTCCAGGGTAAGATAATAGTATTCCCCATCGGCGTCGACTTCAATCTTCCAAACCCCCAGGATTTTCCCGTAATCAGGATTCTGCTGACCGGTCTGAGAGAAGGAGAAGCAACCGAGGACGAAAAAGGTGAGGATGATTAGAAAAGGGTTAATTTGCCTGTTCATTAGAACCTCCTATTTAATGGCTGTATCTCAAACCGACTCGATTTAAAAAAGGAGATATTATCCCAGATAGCAGGGCTCAAAGACAAGCAAAATATTAGGGACCTGTTTAATGCCTTGACAAGGCAAGGAGAGATTTTAGATGATTCGAGGTGATGAGAGTGGCAAACTCGGGCATAGATAAAGAAGGCATCGCCGCAACCCTCGCAGCTCTCTCTAAAAAAAGGATTATCGAGCGCATCTGGAAGAAAGACTGGACGGTCTGGAAAAATGAGCCGAAAGAGGTAGCCAACCGCCTGGGCTGGCTTATTTCTCCTCAGAGAGCCTGGAAAGCCCTTCCCAGGATCGATCGTTTTGTCCGAGAAGTCAGGCAAAATCATTACACCCATGCTCTGCTCTTGGGGATGGGCGGCTCCAGCCTGGCGCCGCTCGTCCTGAGTTCGACCTTTAAAACAAAGCCGGGCTGCCTCGATCTCATCATCCTTGATTCGACGGTGCCGACCGCCGTCCTGGAGGTCAGCCGAAGGCTTGACCCGGCCAAGACGCTGTTTATCATCTCCTCAAAATCAGGGACAACGACTGAGACGCAGTCCTTCCTGAATTTCTTCTGGAACAGGACAGCTGAATGCCTTGGAGAAGACAGGCCGGGCGAGCATTCCATCGCCATCACTGATGAAGGCACAGCGCTGGCCGAGGAAGCTCGCCGGCTGCGCTTCCGGTCTCTTTTTCTCGGCGATCCGGACATCGGAGGTCGTTTCTCAGCTCTTTCTTCGTTCGGGCTTGTCCCCGGCTCTCTTAAAGGAATTAACCTTCCCCAGCTTCTGAAGTCGGCCGAGGGGATGGCTCAACAGTGCCGGGAAACAGCGGACCTATGCGCCAACCCGGGCGCCTGCCTAGGTGCAATCTTGGGAGTCATGACCCAGAAGGGGCGTGATAAGGTTACTTTCCTTCTTTCACCGCGACTTAGAGCGTTCGGCCTCTGGCTCGAACAGCTCATTGCCGAGAGTACAGGGAAAGAAGGGAAAGGAATTATTCCGGTCGAGGGAGAACCTCCCGGTCCGCCCGGAGTTTACGGGCCTGACCGCTTCTTCATCGACATCAGGCTGAGGGGGGATATCTCGAACGAAGACGCTCTTCGGCGGCTGAAGAGAGCAGGGTTCCCTGTGCTTTCTCTTCATGTCCCGTCGGCCGGCCATCTCGGCGGACAGTTTTTCCTCTGGGAGTTTGCCGCAGCCGTAGCCGGGCACATTCTGGGCGTCAACCCGTTCGACCAGCCCAACGTGGATTTGACCAAGATGAAAACCCAGGACTTCCTTGAAGCCTATCGGAAATCGGGAATTCTCCCTGAAGAAAAACCCAGGGTTGTGGAAGACGGCATCCGCCTGTTTTCCGATGTCAAGGTTTCAACTCTGGCTGAAGGGTTGAAAAAATTCTTTGACCAGGCCCGACCGGGCGACTATATCGCCATCCAGGCTTTTCTTTCTCCTGAAGCTCCGGCAACGCAGGCTCTTCAAAAACTGAGGACTCTTTTACGGGATAAGACGGGGCTGGCCGTGACCATAGGCTTCGGCCCCCGCTTTCTGCACTCCACCGGACAGCTCCACAAGGGTGACGGCGGAGGAGGCCTTTTTATCCAGATCATAGCCGAGACTCCTGAAGATATCGCTGTTCCGGATACTCCAGGTTCTCCCCGTGCTTTGTTAACGTTCGGAGTGCTCAGCGCTGCTCAGGCCAGAGGAGACTGTGAAGCCCTTAAGTCTGCCGGCCGCCGCCTAATTCGCTTTCACCTCAGTGCAGAGGTAAAAAAAGGCCTTAACAAGATTATTTCAGCCGTAAAAGAAATGTGACGCCCTGACTTCAGTAAAGCCCGGCAAACAGAAGATCAGCGTGGAAGAGTTCGCGTGTTTGGCGGCGCGTTTTCAAATCCACTGTCTCTTTGACATTGATGTAAAACCAGAATTTATCAAAAAGCCTCAGTTTCTTAATATAATAGCTCGCAAAATCTGTCGCCGAATCGATAAGAATCTTTCCGACTTCTTTTTGCTTATCATCGAAAACAACGACAGCATACTTTTCAGCGCCCAGCGGCGTGGTTGTTTTTTCCAGTTTTCCGAAAACCTTGACTTTTCCCTTGCCCTCCCATTCTTCGCTCTTGTTAAAAGAGGTAACGGCCAGTGCCCGGAATTCTGCTCTTTCTTTGAGGTCGAGATGGTCTTCTAACGTGGCCTCTTCTCCCCGGGCAAAGACAGTGCTGTACTGTCCGCCCTCTTTTATCTCGATGCGGTCGGCCACAAGCACAGATGGTTCACCTTTGAGGAGTGATCCCTTGACTCTGACCTCCTTCCCCGCTAGATAGCCGGCATCCTGGCCCTGGATCTTTCCCTGGACGACGATGTCAAACCCTTTGGCCGAAGGAAGATAGAAGTATTTTCCCAGCCCAACTTTGACCGTTCCTTCGAACTCCATCATTCCCTCTGCGGCAACCTGGGGCGCTTTTTGAGCAGCGGATTCTTGAGCTTCTCGGGCGAGAGCCAAGCCAGCCATAGCCACCAACAAGGTGAGCGCATGGACAGCGAACCTCGAAAACTTATCTTTAAAAATCATCGCTCCTACCTCCAAACTTGAATCAAACAACAGAGCCCATAAAAAGAGGATATTTTATACCACCGTGAAAGGCAAAAGTAAAGTAGAAAATTGTCGCCACAAGTCGGGCTTAGTTATTTTTCTTGGCCACCCTGCCTGAGGACGAATGAGAAGAGGAAGACCTGGCGGGGGCGGACCTGGCAGGCGCCGAAGATCTCGATGGAGATCGGGAAAAAGACGGTAAGGACTTTCCGGCGCTCCGGGGAGCGGAAAAAGATGAGGGGGCAGAATGGGACCGTGGGATAGAAAAACTGGGCCCTGAGGATGAAGAGGGGGATCTTCGCAGAGAAGAGCCTTCTCGCCTCCAGGTGGATGAAAATGAAGGTGGCGTTGACACGCTCCGAGAAAAGTTCTTGGATGGGCTAAGTCCTGAGATGATCGGGCTCGGAGAGTAGGTTTTCGGCGCCTTCCGGCTGAAGGAAGAAATTCTATTCTCCTGAGAAGAAGTCCTCGGCGAAGCTGATGGATATCCAGTCACCCTCCGGTTCTCTGAAAGACCCCTCGGAACCCTTTTCGTCATCGGCTGGACCCGGCCTGTCCCGGAGGTCGGGCGATCCTTATCTCTCGCCGGGCTCTTGAGGACCCGCACATCTGAATCGCGGCTTGTGACGCCTGAAGTTTTGCCCGCCAGCCTGACTTGGCGAGAAGAAGGGCTTTTCCCTACAGATGACCCGGCCAGAGAAGAGCGGCTGATGGTCGGCTTGACATCAGGCTGCCGCGCCTGAAGCGTTATCTGGCCGAGACGTGAAGCTTCCACCCGACTCAGGGCGACATGGGATACATTCGGAGACTGCAACTGGGTCTTCCGAACGACTGTCAGCGCCCGGGAATGGGCCGGATAATATGAATGCTGATAGCGATCATAGAAATAATTGTTGACGATGACGACCGGCCGATTGTACCAGCTCAGCGGACACCAGCCGATATAATCATGCCCCCAATACCAGTGGACCCAGGCGGGACCCCAATGGCGGGTGGGAATCCAGTACCAGCCCAGGCCGAGTCTCCAGTGCCACCTTCCATAATGATAAACACACCAGCCCCAGGGCTCATAAGAGACCCAGGTCCAGCCGCAGATTGGATACCAGGCCCATCTGCCATAATAATAGGGTCTCCAGTCTGAATAATCGACATACGGCACCCAGACGTATCCGTAGGGCCTTTCATAGGCCCAACGGCCATGGGTGTCAAGCTCATATTCGTATTCATCAAGCTCAGAGGGCAGATAACGCCGGGAGGCATACTGCCTGAGCAAAGAATCACGCTCTTCATTCCAGTAGTAAAAACTATCACTCAACGAAGACAGGACTGTCTGCGCGCCCAGTTGCCCAGAGGAAGCGACAAGGCTTCCCCGGCTTCCCACCAGCTGGGATCCGCTCTCGCCAGCGGCTTCGGCCGACCCCTCCACGACCGCGATTTCTGTCTCGCCGCCTGGCCGCACATCAAACCGATAGAGCCCCTCTTCAATAATGTAAAATGAAGCATCCGGCGAGTGAACTTCGAACGTCTTTTCTTCTTCGAGGAAGCTGATCCGGAGATAGATATTGCCGGCCAGAAGATGCAGCCGCACGCGGCTGTCCCCTTCTCTCGGCAGGACAGCAAATTCAACTTGGGTGCTGTCATCAAGGCGGAGATAGTTCTTGTTGAAAAACTGGACCTCTGCCCGGCCGGATTGAGTAACCAGCTTGTCCCCTTCGACGATAACCAGGTTGATGATGCCCTCTTCCGTTCCCATCTCATTCGCTCTCTCGACAACAACATCACCTTTGACGAAGGAAAGACGGGCAAAATTGTACCTGTCGTATCCTTCCTCATCATTACTCTGGCCAA
>Ga0172365_10002936_pt1 | contig 12684 bp, 9 predicted proteins | sample LakKivSesite48cm_FD_114535 | JGI IMG/M metagenome (GOLD analysis project Ga0172365, IMG submission 114535) | Sediment microbial communities from Lake Kivu, Rwanda - Sediment site 48cm | ecosystem: Environmental > Aquatic > Freshwater > Lake > Sediment | place: Rwanda: Western Province, Lake Kivu...
ACTGTCTGACCAAGGATGCATACCTTTGCCATACTTCTGACTTCTGTTTCGTTGAAGATCCTCCCGCTCCCTATCTCAAGCTTCCTTATTTCGAGATACTCTTCGCTTACTCCATAAATCGTAGTCTGGGTATTCTGGTTTCCATAAATCACCTGTCCGTTTGCATTTACAGAAGGTGAAACAGAAGAAATTGATGCAGCTTCATTCCTTATTGCGGTTACATCGCTGTATTTCAGTGCCATTGAGCCCGATGCACCCAGACTCACACCGCCCCGCCTCTGGAAATTGGGCATTATCATCACAAGGTTTGTTCCCATTGATGACATCTCCTCGGTTATGCTTCTCTTGGAACCTTCTCCTATTGCTAGCATGGCTATAACAGAGGCTACTCCAATTATTATTCCGAGCATTGTCAGAAATGCTCTCATTTTATTTCTGAACAAGGCTCTTATTGCTATTTTGAACAGATTTGTCAGGTTCATAATCTTAAATATTTATCAAGCATCAAACTCTTCAATATTTTCAACAGGCATGGTTGCCAGTATATCTCTTGCATAAAGCCTGTCGTTGACGATACTTTCGCGCTGTATTTTACCATCCCTGAAAATGACGTTGCGTGTTGCAAACCTTGCAATATCGGGTTCATGCGTAACATAGACAATCGTCCTTCCCTTTGAATTGAGATCCTGGAACAGATCCATGATCTCAAATGAGGTGCGTGTATCAAGGTTACCTGTAGGTTCATCAGCAAGGATCAGTACAGGGTCGTTTACCAGCGAACGGGCTATGGCAACCCTCTGCTGCTGTCCACCGGATAGCTGGTTCGGCATGTGATGCATACGGTCGGCCAGCCCTACGGCATCAAGCGCGTTGACCGCCTTTTCCTTACGCTCACGCGATCCCACCTTGCTGTTGTAAAACAGGGGTAGCTCAACATTCTCAAGAGTAGTGGTCCTCGGCAGCAGGTTATATGCCTGGAATACAAAACCCAGCTTTTTATTGCGGAGCCTGGCAGTTGCATCCTTATTGAGTGTATGAACATCAACACCATCAAGAAGGTATTCTCCGTGTGTCGGTTTGTCAAGGCAACCCAGGATATTAAGCATGGTCGATTTGCCTGACCCGCTTACTCCCATGATCGCCACGAATTCGCCTTCTTCTATTTTGAGATCGACACCGCGAAGTGCATGTACAGTCACTTCACCAACATGGTAGTCCTTGCGGACTCCTTTTATCTCTATTATTATATTATTCATGGTTCATATTATTAAACGCTGATTATCTGTCGTTTAGAATGGCATCGGACCTCCCGGACCCATGTTTCTGGATGTGCTCTCTTTCTTCTTTCCTCCCGACATTGAAATAACAACTTCATCGCCTTCATTCAGCCCGGAAACGATCTCAACTTTTGATCCGTTCTCAATTCCCAGTGTAACTATTACAGGGCGGAGACCTCCTTTATCATCCTTCATCCAGACAGTTTTTGCTTTAGGATCAGCATCACCTGACCCAGGGAACATTGTGGCCTGTGGAATTCCCTGAGGCATTGAGCTCATATCAGGCATCTGACCGGACTGTAGATCAGCCGGCCTATCCCCCTGCTCCGGTTTGGGAAAGTCAGAGTTCTTCATGAAATCTGCCATCATTTTATTCAGGAATTCCTGATCGGGAGTAAACCTGATTGCCTTACCTGAGAGAGTAAGAGCATTCTCTTTCTTATCAATATAGATAGTTGCACTGGCTGTCATTCCGGGCATAAGTTTCTTCTCAGGATTCGGCGCGTTAAGTATCACCACATAGGTAACCACGTTATTGGTTGTGACCGGCTGCAAGCGCACTTGTGAAACTGATCCCTCAAACTTCAGATCGGGATAAGCGTCTACAGTAAACTCCACCTTCTGACCTTCTTTTACTTTCCCGATATCAGCTTCATCGACGCTTGTCTGAACTTCCATCTGAGTCAGGTCATTTACAATAGTGAAGAGCGTAGGTGTGTTGAAGCTCGCGGCAACAGTCTGTCCTGCCTCGACAGCCCTGTTCAGTACGACACCGTCGATCGGCGATGTTATTGTGGCATAATCAAGGTTCACCTGTGCCCTTGAGACAGCTGACCTGGAATTGACAACAGAAGCTTTTGCATTCTCATAATTGAACAGGGCCTGATCATAATCAGATTCCGCCACAAGCTGTTTCTCATAAAGAGCCTTCAACCTTTTATATGTTGCCTCCTGGTAATTCATCTGGGCAAGAGCCTGATCAAGATTAGCCTGGCTTTGTTTATACTGTTCAAGAAGGTTGGTCTCATCGATCTTTGCCAGGACCTGGCCTTCCTTGACATTATCGTTAAAATCAACATATACCTTCTTTATGATGCCGGAAACCTGGGTTCCAACCTCGACTGTAGTTATTGCTTCAATGGTTCCGGTTGCAGTTACGGTATTTGAGATCATCCCTCTTTCAACCTTTACTGTGTCGAAAGTGTATGCATCTTCCTTTTTTGAAAAGGGCCTCAGTGCCAGCAGAACAACTGCGGCAGTTAAAACTATCGCGCTGATTATTATTACTTTCTTTTTCATATTTACTAATTATTGCGTGTTTCTTATTAATTCTTGTTTTATGGTGATGACCCCTATCTTACTTTCCCCCAGGGGGGAAGGAAATCATAGGGTTAAAGGAATCCCGGAGTAAAAATCAAGGACCTTGTAGCTGAATATCAAATTATACTTGGACTGAAGAAGTTTGCTTTCGGCGACTATCAGGTTCGTTTTTGAAACCAGGTAGTCTATTGAGTTGATCATCCCCTGGCTGAACTTCTCATCAGACAGGCGCGAAGATTCAAGCGTGGCGTTATATGATTCCAGGCTTGCTTCATATTCAATCTGTGCTGAAGTAACATCCTGGCAGGCCTGTTCGATGTTTTTCCTTAATTCATTCTTTGTATTTATCTCCGTAAGCTCGGCATCCTGATATCCAATCTTTGCAGCAGCCACACTTGTTTTGACCTGTTTTTTCTGGTATATCGGGATTGATAATGAGAGCCCTGCAGAAGGACTGATACCCTCATTCAGCTGGTCGAAATAGGGATCGGTTCCCCTGCTGCTGTAACCGGAACCTATCCCGGCGCTTGCTGATAATGACGGATAATATCCTGCCTTTGCTATTTTCTCATCAAGAGCTGCGATTTCCTTGTTCACCTCAGCATTTTTAACCTGGGGTTTTATAGCCAGGGCAGCTTCATATACTGCTTTTACGTCAGGGGTGCGTTTCTGATTAAGAGACCCGGACAGATTGGGATGAGATATTTCAAAATCACTTGTAACAGGAAGTTCCATCAGCTGCATAAGATTGACCCTGGCTATGGAGAGCTGGCTCTGAGAGTTGGCAAGCGTGAGTTTCTCATTTGCCAGCTGTGATTTTACCTGTGCATAATCGGCCTGGGAAATTCCCTTGAGGAGGAGTCTTTCTCCTGCAAGCCTCAACTGTTCTGTTGTTGCTTCAATCTGCTTCTCGCTGTTCCTGACCTGCTCCTCAGCATAAAGTATCTGAAGATATGCATTCAGGATGCTCAGGCTTATTGATTCTTTAGTAGTTTCAAGAGAATATTTACCGCTTTCAATATCGAGTTCAGCCTGTTTTATCTGGTTCGTCAGTCGTGATCCGCTGAAGATGGTCACTCCCGAACTGACCGAATAATTGGAGCCATTGCTCCCTGGCAGACCCGATTCACCGCTTGCAGTGCTTTTTGTCCAGTTGAAATTCTGGCTGGCTGAGGCATTTACCGAAGGAAACCTCTGTGCTTTTGCCTGGTCTGCATAGAGGTCATATCTCTGGTTTGTGAGCTCGCTCTTACGGACGGTTATATTTTGGGAATAAGAGTATTCTATACACTTTCCCAGTGTCCAGGAATTTGAATCCTGGGCAAAAATCCTCCCGACTGCCGCTGCCAGGATTATGGTTAGTATCAAACCTGTTCTTCTCATAATATCTCTATCAATTTTTGATAAAAATATTACGGGATGCAGGGGTAAAGCAAATAAAATAGAAGTACTGGCTGGTTTTACCGACAAAATGGGAGAATTACCCGCCTGCCCAATAGTGCATGTACCCATCCCCCAACCCTTTAGCGATCGGGACCCTTCCCTGGTAAACCACTACCCTTTATTCACATCACTATCATGGAGCAGGTAATGTTCTGGTGTACGACGTCGGAGACGTCAAAGTCCAATGTCCATGGTCACATCCATGGTCGAGGCTCCACTTCACCCTTGCAACGCCGGAGGCGTTGAATAACTGTTTGTTATGAACAATAATTCAACCTCCTCCGGGGTTGAAACCATTTTATCCATTCAACCTCGGATGTAACCGAGGATATTGGATTTTAAAGCCTCCGGCTTTAATACCCTGTGATACAAGCTCTTTATACTACTTTCATAATCAGTATTTTAATGAGATGTGTATTAAGGGTAGTTACGTAACAGGGAGGGGGACAAAGGGGGATGGGTAAATGTGACAAACAATACAAAAAAAGAGGATATCTTTTCAGATACCCTCCCCGTAATAAGTTGCGAATAAGCTACAGAGTTGCTTTTATCAGTTTCAGGTTTGTTTCAACACCGTCGAGGTAAATGAGTACCCAGGTAAGCTGGGTTGCTGATACACGCCTGATTGTCCAGTCGGGTTCCATGCCAATTCCTTCTGTCTGTCCTAGTATTGCAGGCAGCGCTTTGGCGGTCGCTTCATAGCTTTTGTTTTGTTCCATATAAGCAAGAAGCTCTTTAAAGGCATTCTGAAGCCTGTCCCCCGGTTCCGACTCTCCGCTTTTCCATAGAGCAGCCATCGAGGTATTCGGATTATCCGGATGAAATAGATTATCAGGTTCAGTTTCCCATAACTGTTTAGAGCTGCCGTCTTCTTTCAGAATCAGATTCTGATATTCATCAACTATCTTCAGAACTTTATCTATCTGCAGAGAGACCTGCGATTTTGAGTCTCCGGCTGGAAGCTGGTCCAGAAACATTTCTGCTTTATTGAAAGTGCGTGACAGATTATAGCTATCATGAATTCTTTCCCTTGATACATTTAAAGCAAGCAGGCCACTGAAAACTGAGTTTACAGCAAGTAGCAGGAGTACAAAAACAGTATTATAAATGTTGAAATTCTTATCCCTCGCGGTGACAATAATAAAAACAGGAAGGAACACAATATACGGAAATATAAGTGCGATAGCCAGCATAGTGCCGGCATAAGGCCAGTGCATAATCTTGAACAGCATGCCGGTAAATATAACAAAGCCTGTCACGCCTGTAACTATGTATAAAGGCTTGTTCAGCTTGTTTTCATCTCCTCTGTAGCTGTCAATTATAGCCAGTGGAAGAAAAATCAGAACAAAGGTTAAAAGTCCTGCAGTCAGCATAATACCAGCAGCGGGCCAATGATTGATCTTGAATATTGTTCCCAAAAGAATTACCATAACGGTAATCAATCCTAATATATAGATCTTTTGTTTCATCTTCTTGATTTTAAAATAGTTATCAGCGATTTGCAATTGACCTGAGCACATCTGTTTCAACAGTAAGAACGCAAGTCTTCAGAAATTCAAGAGAGTGCAGTCCGGTCATCATTGATGTTGGTCTGTCCGGTAATCCTGATGGCAAATAGTTTGCAGTCGCAAGAATACCGGCAAACTTTTTAAGATCCTCGCCGTTAGAAAGACTTGTCACATAATCTATATAGTCATTTACAATAGCATCGATGTTTTTACGTATCGTGCATTCAGGCATCAGGAAGTCATTAACAGGAGCCGGATGGAAAGGTTTTGAAAGAAGTCCGTACTGAATTTCCACCCCAGTATCAGTTTGTTTTATCTTATCAGCGCTGACAGCTGGTTCCCCGGGCTTTCCCTCTGATTCCTGAATCATCTTTATCTGAACATCACTGATATAGTTAAGCAACTCCATTGTTCTTAAATGAAGCTGTTCCATCTCAGGATAGCTCAACGAATCATGATTCCGGGTTACCAGGGAAGTGTTATTCCGGTACAAATAATTATACATCGCCTGTTCTTGCGCCTGGTTTAGATAAAAGCCGTTTTCGTATGAACGTTGAAGATTAAGACTGACCAGGGCTCCGGGCACCATTATTAATAATATACCTATTATTAAATAAAGAAATTTGACACTTATATGGTTTTCTTCCTTCCAGGTAAACCATGTATACCAGGGAAAAGCAAGAAAACATAAAAGGATTACACCGAGAACCAGAAAAGTTCCTGCAAGCGGCCAATGCTGGATTTTAAAAAACAATCCCGCCACATAAAAGATTACCCCGACTGCACCAAGAACATAGATCGGCCTTTTGGCTTTGTTTTCCTGATCCCGGACCCTGCTGATAAGTAGTGCCGGGATAAAGAATAAACCTCCTGAAATTGCTGCCAGGGTTAGAATTATACCTGCCCCGGGCCAGTGTTGTATTTTGAATAAAGTCCCAAGGATAAAAAAGCCTCCTCCAAAGAATGCCGAGATGAACAGAAGGAGTCTTTTTCTGTTGTGAGTCTCTTTCCAAAGTACTCCGAGGGCTGAAGGCAGAAAAACAAGAGCAAGTATCACGCCTCCAAGGGTCGTCATAGTACCAGCAAGGGGCCAATGCTGGATCTTGAATAATGCGCCAAAGCCAAGCAACACTGTGCCGGCGATGCCTGAGATTTTCATAGTGTTTTTCATGTGTCTGTATTTTGTGTCAACTGCATAAAGTGTCTCTTCCTGGATCTCCTTTAACCTGCGTGCTCCCATCTTCTGCTTCACCTTCCGGTATGCTGAGGTGAAATCGAGACCTGATTGCATCTCATATTCCACATCGCAGCATATATGATCGATCAGGTCGTCAAGCAGGTGTGAAAATGTAATCTCCTGCCGGCCTATGTCGCGGCTTATCTGGTCGATATTCTGCAGGCTAAGTTCTGGCATAACTTAATCCCATTTCAGGTTTAATGATCCGCTGAAGCGATTCTATAAACTCAGTAAGCTCTTTTATCTTTTCAGCAACAACGGTATCTCCTTTCGGAGTCAGAGAATAATAAATGCGGATCCGGTTATTGAAATTTTCAGATTCGGTGATGAGCACTCCCTCGCTTTCGAGCTTATGAAGAACAGGGTAAAGCGCTCCGTAAGTCAGGCTTATCTTTCCTTCAGTCAGTTCTTCAACCTTTCTTGTTATTTCATAACCGTACATGCGGCCGTTTTCCTTCAATAGCTTAAGCACTATTGTTTTTAATGATCCTTTGAGAAGTTCACTTGATATCATACTTTTTATATATTAATGTCTCTTATATATTGCAAATATAGAATATTATTTTTTAATAATACAAGGATTTTTCGATATTTTTTTTGTTTTTCAGCATTTTTCTTTCATGTTCCGGGCTAAAGCCCTGACAGTATGTGGTTTGTCGGATTCCCAAGGCTTGTGCCTTCGCTTCCGCTACGGCACACAAAGGAAGCCTGGGATTAGTACGTCCTAATTCCAGACTAATGTCCTGATAATGTGTGTATTGTATGATACTAACCCCGGTCTTCAGGCCGGGGTGGAAAAAGTATATTCACTATCGGGCTTTAGCCCGGAACTGTTTAAATTTGATATTAAAAATGCCAACCGAAATAATTATCCACAATTCAATCAGCCTCGACGGTTCTCTTACCGGTTTTATGCCCGATATGGGCCTTCATTATAAAATCGCCGGAGAATACAAACCCGATGCTCATCTTATCGGTTCCGAGACGATTATTAAAGGGAATGAAATGTTCGGAGAAGGAATTCCCGATGAAGCTCCATCCGATTTTGAAAAACCTGATCGTGATAAATCGCTCCCCTTGTGGGTAATCGTGGATTCCGGAGGAAAACTGAAAGGGATGCTTCACACCTGCCGCAGATTTGAGTATTGTAGGGATGTGATTATCCTTGTATCGGAAACAACGCCATCTGATTATCTGGAGCACCTGAAGGAAAGATGTTACACCTATATTATTACAGGTAAAGAAAAAGTCGATCTTAAACTGGCGATTGACAGGCTGGGTAAGAATTTTGAAATCCGCAGAATTCTGACTGATACAGGCAGAGTGCTTGGAAATCTTCTTCCGAATCTCGGATTAGTGAATGAAATAAGCCTTCTGATTCACCCCCTGATCGTTGGTGAAAGCTGTTATCCGATGTTTTCTGAAATCAAAGGCAATATATCACTCAAGCTTAAGAAATCGGAACAGTTCGAAAACGGATGCATCTGGGCGGTATATAATATTTAACCATGGAGTTACACAGATAAAAACAGTGCAACTCCGTGTAAAAACTCCGTGATCTCCGTGGTAAAAAATGTTTTTAAATATTTGTATTAAAGGTATCACCCTGATCAAAATCGCCGCTGACATAACCCTTCCTGAACCATTCCTTTCTCTGAGCTGCAGTGCCGTGAGTAAATGCATCCGGGACAACACGTCCCTGGTATTTCATCTGAAGCACATCATCTCCCACTGCTGCAGCTGCATTCATGGCTTCTTCAATATCCCCCGTTTCCACAGGCTGATCAGGTAATTGCTGCTCATAATGCGACCACATGCCTGCAAGAAAATCTGCCTGAAGCTCAAGTCTTACTGTAAGTTCGTTAGCCCTTATTTCACTCAGCCTTGATCTCTGCGAATTGACCTGATCAAGGATCCCCAGCAGATTCTGGACATGATGCCCTATTTCATGTGAGATCACATAAGCTATTGCAAAATCGCCATAGGCTCCGAATTTTGTCCTGAGCTGATCACAGAAACTGAGATCAATATAGACTCTTTCATCACCGGGACAATAAAAAGGGCCTCTGGCTGCCGATGCAAAACCGCATGCCGACTGTACCTGGTCCCTGAAAAGAACAAGGGAGGGCTGCCTGTATGTCGAGCCGGATTGCTCAACCAACCTGCCCCAGACCGTTTCCGTGTCTTTCAATACAACACTGACGAATTGCGCCATCTCATCTTCCTCGGCCGATGCGCTTACCTGCTCTGTTGAGGTTCCCTCCGGCAATGTGTTAAGGAGCTGGGACGGATCGCCTCCCATAAGAAGGATTATTATCACAATGATTATCGTTCCGATCCCCCCGCCAACGGCCATCTTGCCCGTGGACATGCCTCTGCGGTCTTCCACGTTATCGCTTCCCTGTCTGCCTCGCCATTTCATTTGATTATGATTTAGTTAATAACCAGGTTTGTTAATGCAAATCTACTTTTTTTTGATGTAAAGTCAACTATTTCGGTATTCGTCTGTTACTTCAATATGACACTGCTTATAATAACTTTATTAATCTACCTTTGCACCAGAATTTGCAATCGTAAATTGATTAAAATCAAATGTCCCCAGAAATCCTGATATCAAAAACATATCCGGTAACGGGAATGCACTGTGCATCATGTGCTGTGAGGACTGAGGAACATGTTAAAAAACTGCAAGGCATAAAAAGCGCTTCAGTCAACTTTGCCGATACTTCCATAAAGGTTGTATTCTCTCCGGAAGAAATAACCCCGGAAGAAATGAAGAAGGCTGTTCAGTCCATCGGATATGATATAATTACTGACGAGGCGAACAGCCAGGAACTTAAAGATGAAGCTCAGCAGAACCAGTATAAAAAAGCCAGGATCAACACTATAGGAGCATCATTATTCAGCTTGCCGCTTGTCGTCATTTCAATGTTCTTCATGAATATCCCGTATGCTCCATATATAATGATGGGGCTTGCTTCTCCCGTGGTGTTCTGGTTCGGAAGGCAGTTCCCCGTCAATGCATTAAAACTTTTGAAACACCGGACTGCCGGGATGGATACGCTGGTCACATTGAGTACAGGAATAGCATATTTTTACAGCGCTTTTGTGACTTTCTTCCCTTATCTGTTTCACAGGTACGGGATTGACAGTCATGTATATTTTGAAGCATCTGCAGTTATCATAACATTCATACTGCTTGGCAGGATGCTCGAGGAAAAGGCCAAATCGAATACATCCTCAGCCCTGAAAGGCCTTATCGGTCTGCAGCCTAAAACAGTAACTGCCATAATGCCCGACGGAACGCATAAAGAAATACCTGTCAGCAATGTTATGCGCGGAGATATCCTCCTGGTAAAGCCCGGCAACAGGATTCCCGTCGACGGCACAGTAATTTCAGGAAGCTCGTTTGTCGACGAAAGCACGATAACCGGAGAACCTGTCCCGGCTGAAAAGAATGTTAATTCCAAAGTGTTTTCAGGAACAATAAACCAAAAGGGCAGTTTTCAGTTCCGCGCGGATAAAGTTGGAGGAGATACTGTTCTTTCACAAATCATCAGCATGGTCCGTGAAGCCCAGGGCAGCAAAGCTCCGGTCCAGCATCTTGTCGATAAGATTGCAGGCATTTTTGTGCCAGTGGTAATGACTGTTGCACTGATCAGCGGGGCAGTATGGTTCATCTCCGGAACTGACAATTCCCTGACACGCGGTCTTCTTGCAATTGTCACAGTTCTTATAATAGCCTGCCCGTGCGCACTTGGCCTTGCCACACCGACAGCTATCATGGTGGGCATAGGAAAAGGAGCCGAAAACGGAATTCTTATCCGCGACGCCGGGAGCCTTGAAACAGCTCATAAAGTCAGCGCCGTTGTTCTCGACAAGACAGGAACTGTTACAATGGGAGAACCGGAAGTGAAGGATTTTATATGGAATAATAATTCTGATAACGAGCAGTTTGCAGGCATTCTTTTGCTGATAGAGAAAACCAGTGAACATCCTGTTGCCACGCCTGTTGTGAAATATCTTGAGAGTTCAGGGATTAGGACAACAGACTCTTCTGTCAATATTGAGAACATCCCGGGTAAAGGTGTGAAGGCTGTAACGGGCAGCATGACTTTTTATGTTGGTAACCGCAACCTGATTGAGGAGAATAATATAAATGCATCTCCTGAGATAACGGATGCTGCTGACATGTTGAAGGGAAGCGCAAGCACAATATCGTATTTCTCTGATGATAAGAGAGTTCTGGCCGTATTCGCAATATCCGACAAAATAAAAAATTCATCCATTGATGCCGTAAGACAGCTTCACGAGGCAGGTATTGGGGTTCATATGGTTACCGGCGATAATGAACAGAGCGCCAGGATTATAGCAGCTGAGTCGGGGATCGACAGCTATATTGCAGAAGCCCTGCCTCAAACTAAATATGAATTTGTCAGGAAACTTCAGCAGGAAGGGAAAATCGTGGCCATGGCCGGTGACGGAATAAATGATTCCCAGGCCCTGGCACAGGCAGATGTCAGCATCGCTATGGGGAAAGGCTCAGATATTGCCATGGATGTGGCCAGGATGACGATCATCTCATCTGATCTGACACGTATCCCGCAGGCACTCAAGCTGTCAAAGCTGACTGTCAGGACCATCAGGCAGAACCTGTTCTGGGCATTTATCTATAATATAATAGGTATACCTGTGGCTGCCGGGGTGCTTTATCCTTTTACAGGTTTCCTTCTGAATCCAATGATTGCAGGGGCTGCTATGGCACTCAGCTCGGTAAGCGTTGTTACTAATAGTCTGAGGCTGAAAATGAAATCCTTTTAGATCTTATTTCTTCTTTTTTATTACCTGGGAAATCTTTCCTGTTTTTTTATTCTTAAGTATCAATTTCACAGTTCCGTCGGGTATCCTCTCCTCCTTGATGAAAATGTGATCCTTATCGTACTCCCTGATTTCAGCAATAGGTTCTGCTTTGGTTTTGCCTCTCCAGACCCTGAGTTTTATCGGCTCCCATTTTTTTGATTTCGCGGAACGGTAACAGGCGTCCATTATTTCGTTCACAATATAGCCGTCGTAAAACGTCTCTACCGGCGTTTTTTTCTTTTCCAGTGCCCTGAACATATCGGTGAACATGTTATAGTAACCCAGCTCATGGACCTCATCTCCGACCGGGAACAACCATCCCTGTTCCGTTTCGGCTTTTTCTGCCACGTAACCTTTTTTCCCTCCTGCTGTGAATATTTCGAAACCTGTTCTGAGAAAATTATTTACCCAGGCAGTACCTTCGGTTCCCATGACTTCATCGCGAAGGTCCATTCCTCCCCGGAAGCTCCAGCTGACTTCAAACTGGCCTATAGCTCCATTCTCATACCTTACCCAGCCCAGTGAATTATCCTCGGCCTCAATAGGTTTTACAAGTGTATCTGCTACACTTATTACCTCCACCGGGCGGATATCCTTACCTATATAACTCCTTGAGATCTCAATGCAGTGACAGCCCATATCGAGCAGTACACCTCCTCCCGATATATTCTTCGTCCAGAACCAGTCGCTGTGAGGGCCCGGGTGTGTCTCCCTGGATCGTGCCCATGTCACTTTTCCCAGGGCGCCGGCTTTGACCGACTCGATTGTTTTCATGGTTTTCGGAGTATAGACAAGGTCTTCGAGATAGCCGTTCATCACTCCGGCTTTTTCAACTGCCTCAAGCATTTTGTACGCCTCAACGGCATTCCTGCCAAGAGGTTTTGTGCAGAGGACAGCTTTACCGGCTGCTGCTGCAAGCTTTGCAGCCTCAAGATGCATATTGTTCGGCAGTCCGATCACAACAACGTCCACGGCAGGATCATTTACCGCTGCTTTCATTGATGTGGTCCACTTCGGGATACCATGTTTTTTTGCGAAG
>Ga0172365_10002938_pt1 | contig 12682 bp, 12 predicted proteins | sample LakKivSesite48cm_FD_114535 | JGI IMG/M metagenome (GOLD analysis project Ga0172365, IMG submission 114535) | Sediment microbial communities from Lake Kivu, Rwanda - Sediment site 48cm | ecosystem: Environmental > Aquatic > Freshwater > Lake > Sediment | place: Rwanda: Western Province, Lake...
CGCATCGCAGGCAGGTCAGCCGCCGCTTCTTCAGGTTGCCGCTTCGAACACTCATGATGAACCTCCTCGATGATGGACCCGGCCTCCCGGCCCGACAGGTATCCAGAGCAAATGGTGTGCCAGAAAAGAGATAACGGGAAAAGCCGTAGTCGATTTGACGGCAGAAGCAACATGTGGTATAATCATCTTGAGCTCCGCATCGTTTCGGGGTCGTGGGTATTCATCCGCGCCGGCAGGCGCACCGTCCCTCACGCAACCACTTGGCGGGATCAGCAAAGTGACCATCGCAGCCTGTTACGTGTCCCGAGAAGGGGTAGTTCTCGGAAGCGACAGCACCTCCACGTTCGAACTCGAGGAAAAGGCGTCGCGCCACTTTGACTTTGCCCAGAAGCTATTTGAGTTTGGCGAGTCACCTTCCACCATGGGCGCTGTCACCTGGGGCCTTGGCAGACCCGGTGAGAAAAGCTGGAGGACTCTGATTGCGGAGACAGCTGACTACTGGACCCTGACGAAACCCTCGTCTTTCGACGAGGCTGCCTCGATCGCAGCCAGCATGTTCTGGGCCGACTATCAACACTGCTATGCAGAGAAGCTCCGACAGGCACGCGAGTTGGCCGCGAAAGGCGAGAACGTCAGCTCAGAAGACCGAACGGTTCTGCAGGACCTGAATGCCAGCTTCGCCGGGGGCTTCTGCATAGGTGGCAGATGGAAGCCCGAGAGAGAACCGTGTGCATACGCCATCGAGTTCGAGCCTGCACTCATCTCTGTACCGCAGCCGCAGCGTCTGAGGATAGCTAAGGGTTACTTCTGGGGTTGCCCGAATCTGATACAGAGAATCCTGTATGGGATAGACCTGGGGCTGCTCAACGAGATCTGCAGCAGCGGCAAGTGGGCCGGGATCGACGAGGAACTCATTCGCCTCATCTCGGAGAAATACATGAATTCGCCTCCGTTCGAGCTTCCCCTGCGAGAGGCGATTGACTGGGTCTTCTCCAGCATTTACACGACCATCAAAGGCATGAAATTCTCAGGGCACCAAACCTTCTGCGGCGGGCCTATCGAGCTCGCCGTCATCTCCTCAGACAGACCGTTCAGGTGGGTGTGCCACAAAACAATGGGGGCGGCAGTCTTTGCTCTCAGTTCCGAGCAGAAAGGATCCCGCGAATGAACGAGAAGAAGAGTCCTCTCGATCTGCTTCTGGAAGCGCCCCAACCACAATGGGTGACGGAGATGCGTGAGCATTACCGGAAGCACGGCTGGTACAGGGCTGCCGATATCATTCGCCTTCTGGGCGATCCCAGGAAGCGTGTGGAAGTGGGCACTCGGGAAGCTCTGCTGGAGTCGCTGAAGTTGCGGAAGTAGACGACGTGCTCCCACTTGCGGCAATCCGAGCGTCGGCACAGGCTGTCGGTGCTCCATTTTTTTCGTCCGCAGCTCAACTCTCGATGATATACCGGTCGTCCACCCCCTTGATGGCGATGGGCGCCTCGCCCGGGAACTCGACGCGGTAGCGGCTGACGGAGCCGTCGAAGCCGGCGGCCGCCGCCGCGGGGGCCTCGCCCGGGATCAGGAAATAGCCGAATCGGGCGGGAAGGTCGGCGAGCAGCACCAGCGCGATGTCTACGTTCACGTCCCGCTCTCCGAAACGCGGGCAGTGCCAGCCGTAGCCGACCTGCGGCACGGGCCCCCCGAAAGGCACGATCTGGAGGATCGCTGCCTCGCCATCGACGACCAGCAGCCGGTCGCCGCGCAGCACCGCCTGCAGCCCCGGCGCCAGGTGGATGTGGCTCTCGAGCCGGTGCGTGCCCGACCCGTAGAGGAGGTCGCTGACCACGTGGAACCGCTCGGGCACATGCAGGAGGATCCGGTGGTGGCTGACGCCGCCGCGCAGCCGGCGGTAGCCGTCGTGCCCGCCCACGAAGCCCGCCAGACCGCGGGAGCCCGCCAGGCCGCGGTGGTCGAACACCCCCGGCACGTAAGGCCTGGCCTGGCGGCCCACACGGAAGGCACGCCACACCTCCGACTGGTCGCAGCCGTCCACCACGACCGTGTTGTGCGCTTCGGTGCCCCGGCAATAGCCGCGCATGTCGCCCGGCTGGTAGCTGAAGACGCCGGCGTCGACGACGACGCGCCTTCGGCCGACCGACAGCTCGTAGGAGAGGTTGTCGGCGTGGCCGTGGCAGGGGTTGTTCTCGGGACCGATCGGGCCGCCGTCGATGATGAGGAAACTGCGGGCGTCGCGGAAAACCACGTAGCCGTCGTCCTCGGTGATGCGCGAAGGCGGCGCCAGGGCGAAATCGATCGCGGCGCGGGCGTAGTCGAGCAGCTCCGCCGGCCGCGAAGCGTGCCCGAGGGCCGTGTCGTTGAACAGCGGCACGTCGCCGTCGGGGTGGAGGAGGTCGGCCAGCCGCTGCGTCATCGCGCGCAGCCGCTCGACCAACCACAGCGGCGGCATCTCGCGGAGGAGCAGCATCGTGTAGACGTCGAGCAGGCCCTCGAGGAGGAGGCAGTGGTACATCGGCGAGCGCTCGGCGTGGCCGCCGCCGGCCAACACGTGCGCGGCCAGCTCCTGCCGCACGATCAGCATCCCCCTGTGCAGCCAGCGGCGGGGCGCGTTGCCGTCGGCGAAGAACAGCCCTGCGGCGGCGAGGGCCAGGCCGTTCTGCATCAACTGCGAGCCGGGCAGGAACGACTCGATGTTGTGCTCGAGGGCCGCCGCCTGCTGCGAGAGGCTCTCGTGGAGGTCGCCGTCGGTGCCGTGCGGGTAGCACGCGAGGAACTTCACCCAGTTGAGGATCCGCCGCGAGGCGACCTCCGGGTGCCAGCCCGGGATGTGCGGGTAGGGGCAGCGGGCCACCCAGTCGTGCATTAGGATCCTGGCGCACGCCGCGGCCTCGTCGGGGGCGATGCCGTCTTCGATGAGGCAGCGCAGGGGCTCGAGGATGACGAACGCGTGGAGCTGGTGGTCCCAGAGGTAGTCTTCGACGGGGTTGCGCCACTCGACGCTGGCGGCGAAGGAGCGCCGCACGCCGTTGAAGCAGATCCTGCCTTCGATGACGTCGCGCCCGGCTGCGTGCTGGGCCGCGCGGTCGCTCTTGCGAAGCCATTGCGGCTGCGGCGGGAACGGCAGCGGCACCAGGCCCGACGGGTAGGGCAGCAACTTGCGGGCCGGCATCGGGAAGGCCCGGCGGAGGTAGTCCTTGCCGGCGGCCCGCACGCGCCCGTAATACTGGCGCGCGCTCCATGGGCGCACCGTGGCGTAGAGCCTCTCCGCGTTGGAGAGCTTCTCTTCGCACACCGTCTTGACCTGCGAGAGCAACTGGTTCATCGTCGTGGCGGGAGGCGGCCCCCGGCCTTCGGCGGCGCGAGACAGGGGCGGGGGAATGTCGCCGGCCGCCCGAGGCGGGCCCAGAGCGACGGACGAATATCGACGAGCACCCGCGGGCGGGTGATGCGTGCGATCAGGCCCGGGTGGCAACGAGGGCCACCCGGGCTGTCCAGGAAGTGAGACGGAGAAGGGTGCAGCGCAGGATGTTGGGGCGGGACATGACGGACGGGAGAGATTGAGCGGGCCGCCTGCCAGGGGGTGCCGGCGGACCGTGGAGCCACGCCAATGCAGAAGCGAGAGCTGCTGCGAGCCGGTAGGTACACGCTTTCGCCTGTATAAATGGCAACGCTACCGAGCTACAGAGGATGAGAGCGCCGAGGTGAGTGGTATTGCTTGACTGGAATCTGAGCCCCTTTTCTAAAGAGGCGCTTTCCGACAGTGCAAATGCCGTGCCAGTCTGAAATAAAGCGCTACTGCACCTCGATAAGAAAGCCTAACATGTTGTTCTACAAGATGATCCGCATCTCTGAGACATCCTTCGGCCGCCCGCCGGAATGATCGCGACTATGGATGACAATCCATAATTTGGGTGTGATGCTCCATAGAGCCTCTCCCTTCAAGAGGGAAAGCAAAACTGGATCAACCTGTAGTCGGCAAAATTGGGACAGTCGGGAAAACCCGGAATTTCGGGCGTTTTTCCATTGTTGTTCGTCACCTTCATGGTATAATGCAAGGGAACGTGAGGCCTTTCACGCTTCATCTCTCGCCGTCGCTGCTCATCGCGGCGGCGCTCCCGCATACCGAAAGGGCCGGATGAAAGGCGAGCTTCTCACAACCGGCGACGTCGCCCGCGTCTGCAGCGTCACGACCGAAACCGTCGTGAGCTGGATCAAGTCCGGCAAGCTCCAGGCCTGCTGCACGCCTGGTGGCCGCTACCGCATCTCGCTCAAAGACTGCGTTTCGTTCCTCAGCGAATACGGGCTGCCCGTACCCGACGAATGGCGTGTCCCCGACAACATCGCCTATCCTCAATCCGTCGACCAGGAGAACAGCGATATGGATCAACTGGTTCTGCCCAAAGCTTGTCTGCCCGAGCTCGTAGCGAATCTCGGGAAGAGCTACACGGTCTATGCCCCCGCGCCGCGCGGCAAGACCAGCGCCTTCGAGGAAGTATCCGACGGGGCCGCCCTGCAGCTCGACTACGTCACCACCATCCTCCCGGTCAAGAAGCTCCTCCTGCCGCCCCGGGAGAAGCTGCTCGACTTCGACATCGCCAGCGGGACCGCCCGCGAGCCCGAGCCGCCCCGGAAGCCCGTGGCCGTCGTCGGCATCCACCCCTGCGACATGCAGGGCGTGCTGCGCCTCGACTACGCCTTCCGCAAAGGCCACCCCGAATCAAACTACTTCGGTCGCAGAAACAAGATGCTCTTCATCGGCACGAGCTGCAACCCCGACGAATTCTGCTTCTGCGACGCCGTCGGCACCAACAACTTCGTCGAAGGATTCGACGTCTTCCTCACCGACATCGGCCAGAGCTACCTGGTGGACGTGCTGACCAGCCGCGGCCGCGACGCCGTCAAGGGCCTCAAGACGCAGCCGGTGACCGACATCGACCTCCGCGAAGCCCGCAAGACCCAGGCCCGCTGCACAAACCACCCCGGCCGCAAGATGGCTCCCAAGGCCTCCACCCTCCCGCTGCTCGCCAAGGACGGCCAAGACCTCGAGCTCTGGGAACAGGTCGGCAAGCGCTGCCTCTCCTGCGGCACCTGCAACCTCGTCTGCCCCACGTGCTACTGCTTCGACGTCCGCGACGAAGTAAGCCTCAACCTCACCAAGGGCGAGCGGGCGCGGTTCTGGGACAGTTGCCAGTTCGACGAATTCGCCGAGGTCGCCGGCGGCGAATCCTTCCGCAAAGACCGCAAGAACCGCCAGAAGCACCGCTTCAACCGCAAGTTCCGCTACCTGATGGCCGAATACGGCGCCCCCTTCTGCGTGGGCTGCGGCCGGTGCGGCCGGCAGTGCGTGGCGAAAATCGACATCGCCGAAATCGCCAACGACCTCGAGAAGGCTGTGGCAAAGCTGTGATCTCTCAACTCTCTCTCCAGGAGTGCAATGAATATGCCCGCTGAAAAACACGCCTGCACCTGCACCGAGAAGCTCTACGTGCCGCGGCCCGCGAAAATCGTCCGGGCCGAGCAGCTCACCGCCAAGGAGAAGTTCTTCGAGCTGCAGCTCGCCGACGGCTCCGACCTCGGCCACCAACCAGGGCAATTCGTCGAGGTCTCGATCTTCGGCTGCGGCGAGGCCCCGATCTCCGTCTCATCCTCGCCCACCAGGAAGGGGAGCTTCGACCTATGCGTCCGCTCCGTGGGAAGCCTCACCAGCGCCATGCACAAGCTCCCGCAGGGCGCCACCGTCGGCATCCGCGGCCCCTTCGGCAAGGGCTTCGACACCGCCTTCCTCAAGGGCAAAGACATCCTCTTCATCGGCGGCGGCATCGGCATCGTGCCCCTGCGCTCCCTGATCAACTACGTCATCGACCGCCGCTCCGACTACGGCAAGGTCACCATCCTCTACGGCGCCAGGAACCCCTCCGAGCTGCTCTTCCGCGACGAGATCAAGGCGTGGCAGGCGGCCCCCGGCGTCGACTTCCGCGTCACCGTCGACCGCGGCGACGAATCATGGAAAGGCAACACCGGCGTCATCACCACCCTCATCACGGGCCTGAGCCCCGACCCCAACTCCACCTACGCCGTGGTCGTTGGCCCGCCCATCATGTACAAGTTCGTGCTCCTCTCCCTCAAGTCCAAGCAGTTCCGCGACGACCACGTCATCGTCTCGCTGGAGCGGCGCATGAAGTGCGGCGTGGGGAAGTGCGGTCACTGCCAGATCAACTCCCTCTACGTCTGCCAGGATGGCCCGGTCTTCACCTACGCCCAGATCAAGGATTTCCCGGAGGCCTTCTAAATGAAACCAAAGGTCGCTTTCTTCGATTTCACGAGCTGCGAGGGCTGCCAGCTCCAGAAGCTGAACTGCGAGGACGAGCTGGTCGACATCCTGGGCGCCGTCGAAGTCGTCAACTTCCGCGAAGCCACCAGCGTGCGCCGCGACGACTACGACATCGCCTTCGTCGAAGGCTCCATCTCCACGCCCTCCTGCGTCGAACGCATAAAGAAGATCCGCGAGAACGCCAAGGTGCTGGTTGCCCTCGGCGCCTGCGCCTGCACCGGCGGCCTCAACATGCTCAAGAACTTCCAGCCGCTCGACAAGGTGCGCGAATACGTCTACGGCGACAAGGCGGGCTACTTCGACACCCTCCCCGTCCGGCCCGTCGACCAGGTCGTCAAGGTCGACTACAAGGTCCACGGCTGCCCGATGGACAAGGACGACTATCTCAACACCGTCAAGGCCCTCCTCTCCGGCCGCGAGCCCAAGCTCCAGCGCTATCCCGTGTGTGTCGAATGCAAGATGCGCGAAAACCCCTGCCGCTACGACTTCGGCGAAGTCTGCCTCGGACCCGTCACCCGCGCCGGCTGCGGGGCACGATGCCCATCCAACAACTTCATCTGCTTCGGCTGCCGCGGCCTGGTCGACAACCCCAAGACCGACGCCGCCGGCGACGTCCTCAAAGAGCGCGGCCTCACCGCCCAGGACGTCCTCAAAAAATACAGGCTCTTCTACGGATACTCGGAGGTCGCTGAATGAGCACTGAACCCAGGAATCTCAACATCAACGTGCACCACGTCACGCGCGTGGAAGGGCACGGCAACATCGTGGTCAACGTGAAGAGCGGCAAGCTCGAGAAGTGCGAGCTCAACATCGTCGAGGCACCGCGCTTCTTCGAAGCCTTCCTCCGCGGCCGGAGCTGGAAGGAAGCCGCCCTCATCACCAGCCGCATCTGCGGCATCTGCTCGCCCGGCCACCAGCTCACCAGCCTCAAGGCCACCGAAGACGCCTTCGGCGTGCGCATCTCCGAGCAGACCGAGCTCCTCCGCAAGGTCCTCGTGGGCGGCTCGATCCTCCAGAGCCACATCCTCCACGTCTACTTCCTCGTCTCGCCCGACCTCATGGGCGTGCCGTCGGTGATCCCGCTCGTCGCCACGCACCCCGCCGTCGTGAAGCGGGCCCTCAAGCTCAAGAAGCTCGCCAACGACATCTGCGACGTCGTCGGCGGGCGGGCCGTCCACCCGATCACGATGATCCCCGGCGGCGTCACCAAGGTGCCGTCCGCGGCCGCCCTGACCGAGCTGCGCAAGCGCCTCGTCGAGGCCGTGCCCGACATCGAGGCGACGGTCGAGCTCGTGGCGTCCCTAGCCGGCAAGCTCCCCAGTTTCACCCGCGATACCGAGTACATCTCGCTGGGCGGCGGCAACGGCGAATTCCCCCTCTACGACGGCCAGATCTGCTCGTCCGACACGGGCCTCACGCCCGACAAGAACTACCGCAAGATGACCAACGAGCGCGTCGTGCCGCACTCGACCGCCAAGCACGCCGCGGCCAACCGCGAGTCCTACATGGTCGGCGCCCTCGCCCGGTGCAACAACAACCAGAAGAAGTTCAACGCCACCGCGAAGAAAGCCGCCAAGGCCCTCGGCTACGCCGCGCCGTGCACCAACCCCTACTTCAACAACGTCTGCCAGGTGATCGAGTGCGGCCAAGTGGTCGAAGATACCATCGGCTGGATCGACAAGCTCCTCGTTATGGGTCCGAAGGACGAGAAGGTCGACGTGAAGCCCCGGGCCGGCACCGGCGTCGGCTGCACCGAGGTGCCGCGCGGCATCCTCTACCACGAGTACACCTACGACGACAGCGGCACGGTGATCGACGCCAACTGCGTCATCCCGACCGGGCAGAACCTCGCGAACATCGACTGCGACATGCGCAAGCTCGTGCCCGAGATGCTCGACGCCGGCAAAGCCGAAGACGAGATCACCTTCGCACTCGAGATGCTGGTGCGGGCCTACGATCCCTGCATCAGTTGCTCGGCGCACCTGCTAGACGTGAAGTTCGTGAAGTGAGGAAGACGATGGCGACACGCGTGCTGGGAGTTGGCAACGACCTCGCGGCCGACGACGGCGTGGGCCCGGCCGTGCTCGAGGCCCTGGGCCGGAGCGCGCTGCCGCCAGGCGTCGAGACCGCGACCGTCGGGGCCGACGCCCTCGGCGTGCTGGCCTATCTCGAGGAACCCGGCGGCGTGATCATCGTCGACGCCGTCCGGATGGGCGCGGCCCCGGGCACGGTGGCGGCCTTCAGCGCGAAGAGCGCGAAGACGAGGATCGCCGCCAACGCCTGGTCGCTGCACGGCGTCGGGCTGTCGCACGCCCTCGAGCTCGCGGCCAGGCTCGAGCTGCCGGCCGACGTGACCATCGTCGGCATCGAGCCCGAAAGCGTCGAGCCCGGCCGGCCGATGTCCCCGTGCGTCACGCGGGCCGTCCCGGCCGCCGTCGAGACTGTCCTGAACCTGCTGCAACCACCAAACCGCGCCGGCCTCGCGGGCCGGTCGTGCACCTGCGACTAAGGAGAAGCCTATGGCGAAGAGAGTGCTGATCATTGACGACGACCCGGACATCGTGGAGGCCGAGCGCATGATCCTCGAGAGCCGGGGCTACGAGGTCGACTCCGCCGCCGACGGCGAGAGCGGCCTCGCCAAGGCGGAGAAGATACGCCCCGACCTCATCATCCTCGACGTGATGATGGCCACGATGGACCAAGGCTTCCAGGTGGCCTACAAGCTGAAGGGATCGCCCGAGCTGAAGAAGATCCCCGTCCTCATGGCCACCTCCATCGGCCAGGTCACGAAGTTCAAGTTCGACCCGAAGAAGGACAGCGATTTCCTCCCGGTCGAGGCGTTCATTGAAAAACCCGTCAAACCCGCGGACCTGATCGCCAACGTGGAAAAGCTCCTCGGCACGTGACGAGCGGGGCGGAACCCTTGTCGCGAGGTGCATGCTCGTGCCGGACACTGAGCGCGGCATAACGGAACACCTGCTCCCTCGCAGCGCCGAGTTGACCGAGCGCGTGGCGTGGTTCATCCGGCTGCGCTGGGTTGCGGTGGCCGGCATCCTGCTCGCGGTTCCCGCCGGCACCCGCCTGCTGGGCTTCGCCGAAATGGCCGCAGGCAGGATCCTGGCGCTGGCCGCGTGCCTCTTCGCGCTCAACTGCGCCTATGTGCTGGCCGCACGCTTGCTGCACAACCGCGTGCGGTCCGACGGCACGCCCGACCTCCGGACGGTCGACCTGTTCGCCAAGACGCAGATCGTGCTCGACCTGCTGATCCTGACGGCCATCCTGCATTACTCGGGCGGCGTGCAGAACCCGTTCAGCTTCTTCTACATCTTCCACGTCGTGATCGCGTCGATCCTCCTGTCGCGGCGCAGCGCCTATGCCGTGGCCGCGCTGTGCGTGGCGCTCTTCGGCTCGATGGTCCTCCTCGAGGAGCTCGGCAGCCTCCCGCGCTACCCCATCGCGCCGCAGACGGCCGACTACTCGCCCGGCTACGTCGCAACCGTCGTGGCGGCCACCGCATCCACGCTCTTCATCGCCGTGTTCATGGCCACGTCGATCATGGCCCGCCTGCGGCAGAAGGAGGACGAGCTGGAGCACGCCTGGCGCGCCGTCAAGCAGCTCGAGGCCACCAAGTCGCGCTTCCTGCGGCTCGTGTCGCACGAGATGCGCTCGCCCATCGTCGCGATCCAGTCGATCCTCGACGCCGTCCGCGTCACCGGCGGGCAGTGCCTGGGCGAGAAGAACTCGGAGATGCTCACGCGGGCCGGCGAGCGCGCCGAGAGCCTGCTGCACCTCACGAAGGACCTCCTCACGCTCTCGCGCCAGCAGTCGCTGGACCCCGGGCACGAGCAGCTCGGCACCGTCGAGATGCTCGAGGTGACGCGCAACTGCGTGGGGCTCTTCAGGGCCCAGGCCGACGAGCGGGGCGTCGTGGTCAACGAGGAATACCCCGCCGCCGCCTTCAGCGTGCGCGGCGACGCCGAGTCGCTCGGGCTGGTCGTGTCGAACCTGCTTTCGAATGCGATCCGTTACACCCCGGCCGGCGGCACGGTGAGCATCTCGTGGCGGCTCGACAAGCCCTTCGCGGTGCTCACGGTCGCCGACACCGGCATCGGGATCCCCGAGGCCGACATGAAGCACATGTTCAAGGAGTTCTTCCGTGCGGAAAACGCGCGACGCTTCACCGGCTCGGGGACCGGCCTCGGACTCGCCATCACGCGCAACATCGTCGAGCGCGCCGGCGGCACCATCGCCGTCGAGAGCCGCGAGAACGCCGGCACCACCTTCACGGTGACGCTCCCCGTGGCCGCCTGACGCAAGGGGGGAGGACGGTGCACGAGATGTCGATCGCACTCAGCGTCATCGAGACGCTCCGTGAGGAGCTGGCCAGGCACCCCGGCCGGCGGCTCACGAAGGTGAAGCTCGGCATCGGCGAGTTCTCGGGCGTCGAGGAACAGTCGCTGCGGTTCTGCCTCGACGTGGCCTTCGCCGAGGAGGGCTGGGCCGGCGTGGAGGTGCAGATGGACCGCGAGCTGCTGCAGGCTGTCTGCGGCGAATGCGGTTTCGTGTTTCACCCCGAAGAGAGCGATTTCCTATGCCCGAGGTGCGAATCGGGCGAGATCGAGGTAAGGACGGGCCAGTCGGTAACGATTGACTCGATGGTGCTGGAATGACTGAAATCAAGCTGGTGAAAAACGTCCTGTCGAAGAACGACGAGCTTGCCGCCGCACTCCGCAGGCAGTTCGCCCAGCGGCGCCTACTCGTCCTCAACCTCCTCAGCTCGCCCGGCTCGGGCAAGACCACGCTGCTGGAGCAGACCGCCCGCACGCTCGCCAAGAGCGTCCGCATGGCCGTCATCGAGGGCGACCTCCAGACCGAGCGCGATGCCGACCGAATACGGGCACTCGGCGTGAAGGCCGTGCAGATCAACACCGGCCGCGGCTGCCACCTCGACGCCGCGATGGTGGGCAACGCCCTCGCGCGGCTCGACATCGACGGCCTCGACGTGCTCTTCATCGAAAACGTCGGCAACCTCGTCTGCCCCGCCGGCTTCGACCTCGGCGAGGACTTCGCCGTGCTGCTCATCAGCGTGCCCGAGGGCGACGACAAGGCCGCGAAGTACCCCATCGCGTTCCTCAAGGCCGACTTCCTGCTGCTGAACAAGATCGACCTCGCGCCGTTCACCAACTTCAGCACCGAACGGTTCAAAATGGATGTGTCGAGGATCAAGCCGACACTCCAGATGATCGAGTTGTCGTGCACGCAGGGCAAGGGGCTTGAAGATTGGTACGAATGGCTGCAGACCAGGATAAGCAACAAGCGCAACGCAACGAGCTGACCGTCGCCCGCGACGTCCTCGTCTCGGGGATCGTGCAGGGCGTGGGCTTCCGGCCGTTCGTCTACCGCATCGCGCAGCGCCACGGCATCGCCGGCACCGTCTGCAACACCTCCGAGGGCGTCCGCATCGTCGCCGAGGGCGCCCCCGCGCAGGTCGAGGCCTTCCTCGATTCCTTCCGCCGCGAGCTGCCCCCGCTGGCGCGCGTCACGTCACTGGCCGTGACCGAGCGCCCGCCACGCGGCCTCCGCGGCTTCCGCATCCTCCCCAGCACCGACGAAACCGCCCACGCCGCCCTCGTGCCGCCCGACGTCGCCGTCTGCCCGAGCTGCCTGCGCGAGCTCGACGACCCCGCCGACCGCCGCCGCCGCTACGCCTTCATCAACTGCACCGACTGCGGCCCGCGCTACACCATCATCCGCAACGTGCCCTACGACCGCGAGCAGACGTCGATGGCCGTGTTCCCCATGTGCCCCGGCTGCCGCCGCGAGTACGCCGAGCCCGCCGACCGCCGCTTCCACGCCGAGGCCACCTGCTGCCCCGCCTGCGGCCCTCGCCTGGGCCTCTTCGACAGCGCGAGGCGCCCCATCGACGCCGGCGACCCGATCGCCTTCGTCCGCGAGCGCCTCCTCGAAGGCCGGATCGCCGCAATCAAGGGCATCGGCGGCTTCCACCTCGCCGTCGACGCCGCCAACGCCGAGGCCGTCGAGACGCTCCGCCGCCGCAAGGGCCGCGGGCTGAAGCCCTTCGCCCTCATGGCCGACAGCGTCGCGAAGATCGCGTCGTTCTGCCGCGTCGCCGAGGCCGAGCGCCGGCTCCTCGAATCGCCCGAGCGGCCCATCGTGATCCTCCGCAGGCTCGAGGGCTGTCCCATCGCACAAGGCGTTGCCCCCGGCCTCAACCACCTCGGCGTGATGCTGCCCTACACGCCCCTGCACCACATGCTCCTCGGCAGCAGCTTCGCCGCCCTCATCATGACCAGCGCCAACATGGCCGACGAGCCGATCGTCATC
>Ga0172365_10002939_pt1 | contig 12682 bp, 12 predicted proteins | sample LakKivSesite48cm_FD_114535 | JGI IMG/M metagenome (GOLD analysis project Ga0172365, IMG submission 114535) | Sediment microbial communities from Lake Kivu, Rwanda - Sediment site 48cm | ecosystem: Environmental > Aquatic > Freshwater > Lake > Sediment | place: Rwanda: Western Province, Lake...
AGCTCAATCATCATCTTCCATCTCGGTAAACAACAGGATTTTATTATCGACCACCCGGACCAGACCACTTCTCACCTTAACCCTTTCCTCCCGGCCCAGAACTGTCCGGTAAATCAATTCACCCTGGCCCAGGCAGGCGTTGAGGGGCCGGTGACCGGGCCAGATGCCCAGGTAACCGTCGAGACCCGGAAGCTGCACCTCCAGGACCTCGGCTTCCACCAGTAAACGGGAAGGCGAGATTACCCTGAGATGCATTCTTGTCTCTTTTTCCGGGTTCATAGTTTTTTGAGCTCCTCAGCCTTCTGAACCATCTCGTCTATGGTCCCGACCATGTAGAAAGCCTGCTCCGGCTTATCGTCATGCCGGCCCTCGCAGATTTCACTGAAGCCGCGGACTGTTTCTTCCACCGGCACATACTTGCCCGGCCGTCCGGTAAACTGTTCGGCCACGTGGAATGGCTGCGACAGGAACCTCTGGATCTTTCTGGCCCGGGCTACAATTAATTTATCCTCATCCGATAATTCTTCAATGCCCAGGATGGCAATTATATCCTGCAGCTCTTTGTAACGCTGCAGAATTTCCTTAACTCTTTTCGCCACCCGATAATGCTCCTCACCCACAATTCTGGGGTCCAGGATCCGGGAATATGAAGACAGAGGGTCGACCGCCGGATAGATGCCCATCTCGGTCAGCGCCCGGCTGAGGTTGGTGGTGGCGTCCAGGTGGGAGAAGGTGGTGGCTGGAGCCGGGTCGGTGAAATCATCGGCCGGCACGTAAATGGCCTGGACCGAGGTGATCGACCCCTTCTTGGTTGAAGTAATCCGCTCTTCCAGCTCCCCCAGCTCGGTGGCCAGGTTCGGCTGATAGCCGACGGCCGAGGGCATCCGGCCCAGCAGAGCTGAAACTTCAGAGCCGGCCTGGACAAAGCGGAAGATATTGTCTATGAACAGCAGGATATCCTGACCCATTTCGTCGCGGAAATACTCGGCCACCGACAGGGCGGTCAGCCCGACCCGCAGGCGGGCTCCCGGCGGTTCGGTCATCTGGCCGTAAATCAGAGCCGTCTTGTTGAGAACGCCCGATTCTTTCATCTCCAGCCACAGGTCGTTACCCTCCCTGGTCCGCTCGCCAACACCGGCAAAGACCGAGTAACCACCGTGCTTTTTGGCCACGTTGTGAATCAGTTCCATGATGATAACTGTCTTGCCAACCCCGGCCCCGCCAAACAGGCCAATTTTCCCGCCCTTGAGGAAGGGCTGGATGAGGTCGATAACTTTGATTCCGGTCTCGAACATTTCCATCGTGGTGCTCTGCTGGTCGAGTGGCGGCGGCTGACGATGAATGGGATATTTCCTGGTGGCTTTGATCGGTCCCAGGTGGTCGACCGGCTGGCCGATAACATTCATCAGCCTGCCCAGAGTACCCTCGCCTACGGGAACTTCGATTGGCTTGCCCAGGCTTATAGCCTTCATCCCGCGGGCCAGACCGTCGGTCGGATGCATGGAAACGCAGCGCACCTTGAAATCTCCGATGTGCTGTTCGACTTCCAGCATGATATCAACCGGGACCGGAACGTCAAATCCCTCGCTGGTAACCCGGATGGCCGTATAGATGGGCGGCAGGTCTTTCTCCGGAAAGACCACGTCCACCACCGGGCCTATTACCTGGACCACCCGGCCCACTCTCTCCCGGACAGTGACTTCTTTTTCCCTTTCTGCTTGCGCCATAAATTTAGACTCCTTGCTATTTTAAGGCTTCCACCGCGGTCTGGATTTCGAGCAGTTCCCTGGTAATCGAAGCCTGACGGATCTTGTTGAGCAGCAGCACCAGGTCGGAAATTAACTCCTCGGCGTTCTTGACGGCGTTTTCCATGGCCATCATCCTCGAGGCCTGCTCGGCGGCCTGCGATTCCAGTAGATAATGCTCGAGCTGATACCGGAGATAAAACCTGAGAAGATAATCTATTATCCGGCCGGCTTCCGGTTCCCAGTCGGGCCGGAGATGTCCGGCAGAATCGCTGTCCGTTTCGCCGGCCAGTGGAAGCAGCCTGGTAATGGTAATCCGGGGGGCGATGATCGAGCGGAATTCATTGTAAATCACGTAGACGGCATCCACCTGTTTCAGAAGGAACCGGTATTCAAGGTGCCGGCTCAGTTCACGGCTTATTTCGGCCACTCTTTTATCCACGCCCTCGGCGTAAGTCCTTGCGATCGGGTACTTAAGGCGCCTGAAATGAGCGCTTGCCTTTCGGCCAACGCTCACCACTTCCAGGGTCGCTCTTTCTTTTTTCTGCTCCAGAAAGGTCATGGCCGCCGCCAGCAGGTTAGAATTAAAAGCGCCGCACAGTCCCTTGTCAGAGGTGATGACAATGACTTCTAACCTCTTTTCCGGTCGCACATCCAGGAAAGGATGAGGGGCGCGGCCCAATTCCCGGCTCAGGTAAAGGGCCAGATCCGGAAAAGAATGCCAGAACGGCCGCCGCTCAACCACCTGCCGGTGGGCCTTCTTAAACCTGGCCGTGGCCACGGTTTTCATGGCCTGAGTGACCTGCTGGCTGTTGCGGACACTCTGTATACGGCGCCTTAAATCAATCAGCGTGGGCAACCTGCATTTCCTCCTTGAAAATCTGGTTGAACTCTTTAAGGGCCTGGCTGATGCTCCCGTCCAGCTCCATATCTATCTGTTTTCTGGTGGCAATTGCCTGAAGCAAAGAAGGATATTTATTTTCAAAAAATTTATAGAGTTCTTTTTCATATCTCCTGATGACTTCCACCGGGAACTCATCCAGGAAACCGCGGTTTCCGGCGTAGATTACCAGAACCTGTTTCTCTACCGGAAGCGGATTGAAAGGCTCCTGCTTCAGGACTTCAGTCAGCCTCAACCCCCGTTCCAGCTGGGCCTGACTGGCTTTGTCCAGCTCGGTTCCGAACTGGGCAAAGGTCAGCAGTTCCCGGTACTGAGCCAGGTCCAGCCTGAGTTTTCCAGCCACCTGTTTCATGGCCTTGATCTGGGCGCTTCCGCCGACTCTGGAGACCGAGATGCCGACGTTGATGGCTGGCCGGATGCCGGCGTTGAACAGGGAAGGTTCCAGGTAAATCTGTCCATCAGTGATGGAAATGACGTTGGTGGGAATGTAGCCGGAAACATCTCCGGCCTGAGTCTCAATGATCGGCAGGGCGGTCAGAGAACCTCCGCCCAGTTCATCGTTGAGCCTGGCCGCCCGCTCCAGAAGCCGGGAATGAAGGTAAAAAACATCCCCCGGATAAGCTTCTCTTCCCGGCGGTCTTCTGAGGAGCAGCGAAATCTCTCTGTAAGCGGCCGCGTGTTTGGACAGATCATCATAAATAACAAGAGCATGCTGGCCACTATCCCGGAAATACTCGCCCATGGCGCAACCGCTGTAAGGAGCCAGATACTGAAGAGCGGAGGGGTCTGAAGCTGAGGCCACGACCGCTATGGTGTATTCCATCGCTCCGTAATCCTCAAGGTTCTTGATAATCTGAGCTACAGTTGACTTCTTCTGTCCGATGGCCACATAGACGCAAATTACTCCCGTATTTTTCTGGTTGAGAATGGTGTCGATCACTATAGTGGTTTTCCCCGTCTGGCGGTCTCCAATGATCAATTCTCTCTGGCCACGGCCTATGGGGATCATGGCGTCGATGGCTTTGATGCCCGTCTGCAGCGGCTCGCGCACCGGCAACCTGTCTACCACCCCGGGAGCCAGTCTTTCCACAAACATGAATTGATCAGTCTTAACGGGCCCCTTGTCGTCAAGCGGCTGTCCCAGGGGGTCCACCACCCGGCCGATCAGAGCCCGGCCGGCGGGAACTCTCAGAATCTCTCTGGTTCTCTTAACAACGTCTCCTTCTTTTACCCGGTCGGTCTCTCCCAGCAACATCACTCCGACCGAGTCCTCCTCAAGGTTAAGGGCAACGCCGTAGATCCCCCGGGGGAAGACGAGCAGTTCGTTGTACATGACATTTTCCAGGCCATAAACCCGGGCGATTCCGTCTCCGACCGAGATGACCGTGCCTGTTTCCCGCACGTCGACCTGGCCACCAAAATCTCTGATCTGCTGCTCGATTATTCTGGTAATTTCGTCGGCTTTGATCTGCATCTTTTTACCTCTGGCTGACTATTTCCTTCAACTTCAGCAGGCCGCCCCTTACCGAGACGTCATAATAAACATTGCCCTTCCTCAAGACCAGCCCACCGATGATGTCTGGATTAAGGCGGAAATTAAGCTGGACCGGTCTCTTAAACTTTTCTTCGAGCGTCCTCTGAAGCTCAGTTTTTTCTTCTTCGGTCAGGTCCACCGCCGAATCTATTTCAAAAACCTCTATTCCCTTTTCCTCGGCCCAGACGCCTGGCAGTTCGTCCAGGATTTCCGGGAGAAGGGTCGCTTTACCTCTTTCAGTCAGCAGCCTGACCAGGCGGGCTACCCGGGGGTCAAAATCCTGCCGCTTAAGAATTTCCTCAACCATCTGCTTTTTCTGTCGGGCCGGGATGAAAGCCGAGGTCAGGGCATAGGTCAGGGCCGGAGAAGTCTTTATCAATTCAGCCAGAGCCCGGAGCTGTTCCAGGCAGGCCTGGAACTCAGGTTCCCGGTCTATAGCCCGGGCCAGCCCCCTGGCGTATCTTCTAACTATTAACCGATGGTTCATTGGTTGACCTTAAACTGTCGATAGCCCTGTGGATCAGCCTCCGGTGAAGTTCAGGAGTCAGTTTCTCCTTAATCCTCTTTTCAGCCATAGAAACGCTGAGGTCTATGGCATAGGCTTTAAGCTCCCTGATGCTCAGCCTCACCAGGGCCTCGATTTCTTCCCGGGCGAGTTTTCTCAACCTTTCGGCTTCGCTTTCAGCTTCCTTCCGTATGGCTTCTTTTTCCCGTTCAGCTTCTTTTTCGGCCTGCTCTATCAGGGCCCGGATTTCCCCGGCCAGGTTGTTCAATCTGCGCCTGGCTTCCTCCAGTTTCTGACTGGCTTCCTGCTTCATATTCTCGGCCTGGTGCAATCGGGCAGCCACCTGCTCCACCCTGCTTTTCAGATATTCATTGAGCGGCTTGCGCAGGAGGTAGGCCAGTCCGCCGAATAGAACCACAAAGTTCAGGACCTGTCCGATAAAAGCACTCAGGTTAAAATGGCCATGGGCTTCTTCGGCCAGCCCCGGGACGCTCAGCGCCAGGACCAGCAAGACCAGGGTAAACTCTTTGGATTTTGGCCGGAGCACTATCAATGGAGTATCTTCTCCTCGAGCTGCCTGGCCAGGCCTTCAACTTCCCGGCCGAGCTCGTCCTTGAGTTTCTCCGTCTGCCGGCTGAGTTCATCTCGAGCCGTGGCTACCTGCTGCTTGACTTCAGCCTGAATTTCCGCTACCAGGCGGGCCTTTTCGTTCAGGGCCTCAGAAATGATTTTCTCTCTGAGGAGATGAGACTCCTGCCGGGCTTCTTTCAGGCTGGACTCAATCTCCTGAAGATGGCTTTCGTATTCTCTCATAGCCTGACGATGTATTTTTTCGCTTTCTTCCAGTAGTCTCCTGCGTTTCTCTCTAAGGCTGAGATATGGCTTGAAAAATACCCGGCTCAAGACGATGACCAGAATCCAGACCAGGACAAAAACGGCTATGAATGTCAGGTCGACCTGCAGCACAGCACTATCCTCTCAGGCTATAAGAATAAAAAAATAACATTAAAGGTCCCAAAAAGCAACCTGACAGGGTTGCTCTGTTAACCCCTTCCGGCTGGCGCCAGGAGGAACTGTTTGGCTTCCCCCACGAGAAAAAGGGAGCCGGCTACCAGGACCGGAATCTGACCGCCCGAAAGAGACAGAGCCAGCCTGAGGGCCGAGGGGACATCTTCCTCCAGAAAATACCGGTCCCTGTATTCGGGCAGGCGGGCAGCTATTTCGGCCGGCAGGGCAGCTCTTTCGAGAGCAGGCCGGGTCAGAATGATTCGGGCCGCCAGCGGAAACAGCCAGCGGGCCACTTTTTCTATTTCCTTGTCTTTCATAACTCCAAAAACCAGGATGGCCGGCCGGGCAAATGCTTTTTCCCAGAACCTGCTTACGACCATCGCCCCGGCCTCATTGTGACAGCCATCCAGAATCACCGGGGGACAGGAACTGAACACCTCCAGCCGCCCGGGCCAGGAGGTGCTTTCCACCCCCTTGATAATTTTTTCTTTGCTGAGTTTCCAGCCATTTTCCCGCATTAACTCAGAAACGGCGATGGACAGGGCTGCGTTTTCGCCCTGGTGCCGGCCACGGAGAGATGGCGTGAATCTATATTCACCGGAGCCGGTCCGGTAAATAAAAACTTCTTTGCCCCCCTCCTCTTCCACAATGAACTCTCGTCCTCTGCCGAAAGCCAGGACCAGCGGGGCTTTTTCTTCCCGGCATCTTTTCCTTATAACCTGAAGGGCTTTCCGGCTCCCGACCCCGCAGACACAGGGCACATTTTTCTTTATTATTCCGGCTTTTTCGAAAGCTATCCTGCCCAGAGTTGAACCCAGGTATTGCTGGTGGTCGTAGGAAACTGTGGTTATGACCGAAACTTCCGGCCTGACCACGTTGGTGGCGTCAAATCGGCCGCCCATCCCGACTTCAAGAACGGCCAGGTCTACCTTCCTCCGGTTGAAATAAAGGAAAGCGGCGATGGTCAGAATTTCAAAATAGGTCAGGGCCCCGGCCAGCCGGCCTGCGGCCTTCAGTTTCTTTTCTTCCCTTTCTATCTCTCGGAGCAATTCTTTCAGCTCTTTTTCTTTAATCAGAGAACCGCTGACCTGGATTCTTTCCCGGACATCCACCAGATGGGGAGAGGTGTAAAGACCGGTCCGGAAGCCATGCAGCCGGAAAATTCTCTCCAGCATAGCACAGACCGAACCCTTGCCGTTGGTGCCGGCCACGTGGATGATTGGATAGTTCAGGTGGGGATTATTAAAATCAGCCAGCATTCCCAGGATGTTCTCCAGACCCAGCCTGATGCCAAAAAACCGGGCCTGTTCAAGATAGGGATAGGAAGCAAGGGAAGTCATAGAATCTTATGATTGCGGTTTGTTAAGGAAAAGGCGTAAGGCTTTAATTAGGTAATTGCGAAGATATTTTCTTTCCACCACGTCATCCAGCATGCCGTGAGCCAGAAGGAATTCTGCCCTCTGGAACCCTTTGGGAAGCTTTTCTTTTATGGTCTGTTCGATGACTCTGGGTCCGGCAAATCCAATCAGGGCATTGGGCTCAGCGATGTTGATATCACCCAGCATGGCGAAGCTGGCGGTGGTGCCGCCGGTGGTCGGGTCGGCCAGGACCGATATGTAAGGCAGCCTGGCTTCGGACAGCCGGGCCAGCGCGGCGGCCGTTTTGATCATTTGCATCAGCGACATCATCCCTTCCTGCATCCTGGCTCCGCCCGAGCAGGACACTATGATCAGCGGCACTTTTTCCTCGACAGCCCTCTCGGCTGCCCGGGCCACTTTTTCGCCCACTACCGAGCCCATGCTGCCACCCATAAATCCGAACTCCATGGCCTGGATTATGACCGGCAGCCCGCCCAGCGTCCCCCGGGCGGTGACGATGGCTTCAGGGAGGCCGGTCTTCTTCTGACTTTCTTTCAACCTGACCTCATATCTCTGCTGGTCCTGAAAGCCGAGAAAATCGAGCGGGTAGATATCCTGGTCAAGAAGCTCAAACTGACCGTCGTCAAAAATCTGCTTCAATCTCTCCAGTGCCCCCAGCCGGAAATGGTAATTGCACTGGGGACAAACATTCAGATTATCTATTATGTCCTGCTTGTACAGGATCTTCTGGCAATTGTTGCATCTGGTCCACAAACCTTCATTCATTACCTGGCCTCCTCGATTCTCGGAATAGTGTTAACTCCAGCCTTCTTCTGGCTACCCTACTTACCTTTCGGCTCAATCAGCGATAACACCGAATCGGGGTCCGGCAGAACATCTTCGATTTCCTCCTCGGCGCTCAGCAACCGGCTTACTATTTCCAGCAGAACATCCGGGTTGATGGGCTTTTCCAGATACTCAGCCGCCCCCAGATTGGCCACCGCCTCGTGTTTGTACTGGGGACCTTTATACAGGCCGGTCAGAATAATGACAGGAACCGTCCCCTGAGATTCCTGGACAATCTTTCTGGTCAGGTCAAAGCCGTGAAGTTTGGGCAGAATGGCTTCCAGAATGACCAGGTCCGGTTTTTCCTCCTTGAACAGGTCATAAGCCTGGGCTCCATCGGTAGCCTGAATAACCTGAACCTTGATGTTCTTGAGTATCCGGGACAGGGTTTCCAGGGAAGAGGGTTCGTAGTCGACGATCAGGATCTTTTTTTCGGTCATTTCAACGAAGCCAATTTTAGTTTAAGGCCGAAGGCCTTGTCAACCTGGCCGTCCTTTCAGGAGAAACAGGCCATCCGGTTTATCGAGCGTATCATGGTTCCCGGAAAGGTCGGGTCATGGGCATCTTCAGGCCCGGACTTTACAGACAGACAGGTTTTGGCATATAAACACTCCTGTGTTCTTTTTGACCATCAAGGAGAAGAGGCCGACATGAAGAAGGTTCCCCTGCATACCAAAATCTTCATCGGGCTTTTCCTCGGGGTGATAATCGGACTGATTTTCGGCCCGAAGGCCAGGTCGATTGAATTTGTGGGCACCATTTTTATACGGCTGATCACCATGGTGGTTGTCCCGCTGGTCTTCTTCTCGTTGACTCTGGGAACAGCCAGCCTGGGAGACATCAAGAAGCTGGGGCGGGTGGGCCTGAAGACTTTTCTTTATTTTACTCTGACCACAGCTATAGCCATCGTCATCGGCCTCCTGGCCGCCAATCTGCTTCAGCCCGGAGCCGGGCTGAATGCCCGGGTAAAAGAAGAACTTTTAAAAAATTACCAGCAGGCGGCCAGCGCCAGAATTTCTGCCGTTCAGGAAAAGCCCTCTCTTGTCTCCGTTCTGGTTAACATCGTTCCCACCAACCCGGTCAAGGCTATGGCCGAAGGAGAAATGCTGCAGGTAATTTTCCTGGCCCTTATTTTTGGCCTCTGCCTCAGCCTGATAACACCTGAAAGGTCAAGGCCCATCCTGCAATTTTTCGAAGGGGTCAATGAGGCGGTGCTGCAGGTGGTTAATCTGGTGATGAAGTTTGCTCCCTATGGAGTACTGGCGCTTCTGGCTTCGATCATCGGACAGTTTGGTCTGGGAATCCTGGCGACGCTCATAAAATATGCCCTGGTGACCATAACCGGTCTGGCCTTCCACGCCCTGGTTGTGGATGGCCTGCTGGTAAGATTTCTGGGCGGGATGAAACCGGGCAGGTTTTTCAGAGGGACGTCAGACGCCATGCTGATTGCCTTTTCCACTTCAAGTTCCAACGCCACCATTCCGGTGGCCCTGGAATGCCTGGATGAATTGAAAGTCAAAAAAGAATATTCCAGCTTCGTGGTTCCCCTGGGAGCAACGATAAACATGGACGGCACCGCCCTCTATCAGGGTGTGGCCGCCGTCTTCATCGCTCAGATTTACGGGATCCCGCTGAGCCTCACGGCTCAGGTTACCATAGTATTGATGGCCATACTGGCTTCGGTCGGGACGGCTGGAGTGCCCGGGGCTGGAATGATCATGCTGGCCATGGTTCTGAAGCAGATCGGCGTTCCCCTGGAAGGAGTAGCTCTGATTCTTGGAGTGGACAGACTGCTTGATATGTGCCGGACTACGGTCAACATGATCGGCAACATGGCCGCTTCGGTTGTCATTCATCGTTCGGAAGAAAAGGCTCCGGCCGGTAACCACTAAAGGCAAGTGGCAGTAGTGACCAGAGCCATGGCCAATTATCACTGAAGGAAATCCGGGAGTGGGCAGGAAAACCAGACGACAGCTTCTCGGACAACATTTTCTCCACGAAAGAAGAATCCTGCAAAAAATTGTCGACGCTGTCGGACCAGGGCCCGGGGACCTCGTTGTGGAAATCGGGCCCGGTCAGGGGGCTCTGACCCTTCCCCTGGCTGCCCGGGCCGGACGGATTCTGGCCGTTGAAAAGGATTATTCTCTGGTTGAAGCTCTGGAGAAGACCAGACCGGACAACGTTGAAATCATGGCCGGAGATATCCTTAAAGTTGACCTGGCCGGAGTGCTCAAGAAATATCGCCGCCCTGAAGAAACGGTCAAGCTGGCCGGCAATCTTCCCTACCACATTTCCAGCCAGATTCTGTTCGTTCTGCTTGAAGTCAAGGACTTTATTGAAAGGGCCGTTTTTCTGTTCCAGAAAGAAGTGGCCCAGAGAATCACCGCCACTCCGGGGAATAAGAAATATTCGCCGCTTTCCATTCTGCTTCAAAATTATTTTGACTGCCGGTTACTTTTTATGGTCGGCCCCGGAGCTTTCAGCCCCCCGCCCCTGGTTGACTCGGCCTGCGTTCTGTTTAAGAAGAGAAACCAGCCGCTTTACTTCCCGGCTGGGCTTGAGGCCAGGTTTTTCCCCTTCCTCAAGGAAGCTTTCAGCCAGCGCAGAAAGACCCTCAGCCGCAACCTGGAGAGTGCCGGATACAGAAGAGAAGAAATACAAACTGCCCTCCGCCGCCTGGAGCTTGAGGAGAAAATAAGAGCCGAAGACCTGAAACCGGAAACGCTGTTCGCGGTGTTCAGAATTCTCAGTCAAGCCGGACTGAAAAATTCAACCGGGCGATGAAAACTGCCCGTTCGCTGTGCTATAATCAGAAAAAATGGCCAGAGCAAAGAAGGAAAAGAAGACCGAGAAAAAAGAAGGCCAGAAAAACAAAATCCTGGCCGAAGTTGTTTCCGTAATTCTTATCTTTCTGGCCATCTTTTCCCTTATCAGCATTTTTACCTATGATCCGGCTGACCCGACCTGGGCCAGCACCTCTCCCCCGGGACACCGGGTCCAGAATTTTGGTGGCAGATTCGGCGCCGGCTTCGCCGAAAGCCTGCTCCAGGTCTTCGGCCTGCTGGCTCTGCTTCTTCCTCTGGCTCTGGGTTACCTGGGAATCAGGAGCCTGTTTCCCGGGCAATCCGGCCGGCTCTTGAGACGCAGTCTGAGTGGTCTGCTTTATCTTCTGGTGCTTGCTCCCCTCCTGAATCTCGCCCTGGAGAGGGCTCCCTGGCAGGGGAAAGATTTTCCGGCCGGCGGCCTGCTGGGTGAATTAATCAGCAATTTTTTTGTCCGCTATCTAAATCACACCGGCTCTTTTATTTTTCTCCTTTGTCTTCTGGCACTGCTTTTGATTTTCACCACTCAATGGAGCCTGGCCAGAACTGTGGGTTTTTTCACCAGACTTTTCCGCAACACCACCGACCGGGTCAATATCCGGATCACCCAATACCGACAGGAACGGAAACAGGAAAAGCTTAAAAAGAAGACTGAAGAAAAACAGGTCGGGCAACAATTAGCAGCTTCTCGTTCGGCAGCCGGAGAAAAAGAAATCAGACCGGAAGTACCGGCCCGGGAGCTCCGTCCGGTTGAAGAAGCCAGACCCCAGAAGCCAGCAGAAAAGCCCACCGTCGCCAGGAAGAGAGAAGAGCCGGGCGGGGAAAAGATGCTCCTGCCCGACCTGAGGAAATCCGGCGATTACCGGTTCCCTCCCTTCAGTCTCCTCGACCCGGGCAAACCCACCGAAAAAATTGACCGCGACGAACTGTTCGAAAAGAAACGGAGGATAGAGGAGAAGCTGCTGGAATTCAAGGTTTCGGGTGAGGTCCGCGAATATCATCCGGGACCGGTCATCACCACCTATGAATACTTTCCGGACGCCGGAATCAAGGTCAGTCAGGTGGCCAGTCTGAGCGAAGAACTGTCGCTGGCACTGGAAGCAGAAGCTGTCCGTATCCAGCGCATCCCCGGAAAATCATCCCTGGGAATTGAAATTCCAAACAACAAACGAGAAATAATAAAACTGCGGGACATAATCCAGTCGGAAAAATTTCAGAATTCAGCTTCCAAGCTGACCTTCGCCCTGGGCAAGACTGTCCACGGCGACGTTTACATCACCGACCTGGCCATCATGCCCCATCTGCTGATCGCCGGAGCCACCGGCACCGGGAAGAGCGTGGCCCTCAACGCCCTGATCGCCAGCATCCTTTACAAAGCAACCCCGGATGAAGTCAAGCTGATCCTGATCGACCCCAAGCGCCTGGAATTCACCCTGTATGACGGCATCCCCCATCTTCTGGCTCCGGTGGTCAACGATTCCAAGAAGGCCGGCATCATCCTGATGGACGCCGTGAAGAAAATGGAAGAGAGGTTGCGGCAGCTCGGTCAGATGAAGGTCCGGAACATTGAACAGTACAACCAGCAGGTCAGGTCTCTGCTCGACCAGAAAAAGGGCAAGCTGAGCGAGGAAGAAAAGGCCAGGTTAAAACCACTTCCCTATATCGTCATCATCATCGACGAGCTGGCCGAACTGATGATGACCAGCCCTCAGGATGTCGAATACTGCATCGGGCGCCTGGCCCAGCTGGCCCGGGCCGTAGGCATTCATCTGGTGATGGCCACCCAGCGGCCTTCAATTGACGTCATCACCGGCACCATTAAGAACAATTTCAACAGCCGGATCGCCTTCAAGGTGCCGTCCAAGATAGACTCGCGGGTTATCATCGATACCGTTGGCGCGGAAAAACTCCTTGGCCTGGGAGATATGCTGTTCATGCCGCCCAATTATCCGCGCATCATCCG
>Ga0172365_10002940_pt1 | contig 12681 bp, 12 predicted proteins | sample LakKivSesite48cm_FD_114535 | JGI IMG/M metagenome (GOLD analysis project Ga0172365, IMG submission 114535) | Sediment microbial communities from Lake Kivu, Rwanda - Sediment site 48cm | ecosystem: Environmental > Aquatic > Freshwater > Lake > Sediment | place: Rwanda: Western Province, Lake...
CATTACAGGGTAAGTGCTGATCACATAGAAGAGATCCAAGCTCTTTTCTCCCCTGCAAAAAAAGTGCAATATTTTATGAAAGCTGTCGCCAAACGATTAACTATTTCCTCTTAAATCATCTCTTTGCTACATATGCGATTTTGTAGTGAGGCAGTATGTTGAGAAAAAAAAACAAACGTTTAAAAGAAAGCAGGTCTACTAGTAAGCCCTATAGACCTCTTTCTCAAGAGGCCAAAGAGGCTCTTGAGGAAATGAATCTCTTTGACGATCATGGGCCTGTTGTACTCGGAAATAGAAAAGACAAACCTAAATTTTGAATCTCAAGGAGAGTGTTATGAAATTTAAGCATTTTGCCGTTATTGTATCATCCGAAGGTATGGATCCAAAAATCCATCGTCACACTATTAAAACAGATAAAGTGACTTATACCACGGTAGCCGTTAATGCTAAGCACAAAGAGCAAGTGATTGAAGTAGCCAAAGAGCTCATCAAAGAAGGAGCGCAAATTATAGAGCTCTGTGGAGGATTTGGACCTTTATGGATCGCAAAAGTGATAGAATCTACAAAAAATCAGGTTCCCATCGGCGGAGTGTTCTATGGACCTGAAGCAAGACAAGGTCTAGTTGATCTAGGTCTTGCGCAGAAGCTTGAATTTTAAACAAGCTGCGATAGCAAGGTTTTAGCGGGAACGATAACAGGTTCTTTAATGCTAAAACAGTCCCGATCTACAAAGGGAAGAGCAAAACTGACCTGAAAAGCATGAGGGACTTTCAATTGCTCTTGGTAGTAGTATAAAGATTTAGAGATGGTTTGATCTCCTGAAGTTTTCACTTCGACGAGCATCCAAGGTTTCCTTTGCTTTGTTACTAAAAAATCCACCTCTCTTTTATCTTTATCTCTTAAGTAGTAAAGCGAATATTCACCAAGACCACAATCTGTCCAAAATTGTACAGCTTTATAGAGATGTGATGCGACAAAGTTTTCGTATCTAGCACCCATATCTTCAGCCAAAGCCCAGTTCCACAGATAAATCTTTGGCTCTTTAATTAAAGAGCGTGTGACGTTTTTAGACCAAGGTTGGATTGTAAAACAAAAATAGAGATTTTTCAGAAGTTCAATCCACCTTGTCAAGGTGGGAACAGAGACTTTTATTTTTGCGGCAAGCGCAGAATGATTTAGAGAATGGGAAGCTTCTTCTTGCAAGATTTCTGCTAAAAGTTGCAATTGACCTATCTCTTGCACCCGACTTAAATCACGAACATCTTCACGAAACAATTGCTCTAATCTCAGGCGTTTCCATTGATTATAAAAAGATTTGCTTCGTTTAATATAAGGTTCAGGAAATCCCCCATAATGAACAAGAGCTTCAAAATCTTCTTGGTTACTATCTACAGGGGATTGAATTTCTTGCGATGATACACTTGGGTCTATAATTTCTCGGATTGAAAGAGGATGTAACCTATACAAAAGATAGCGTCCCATGAGGCTATCACCTCCTCGCTTATAAACATCCAAGCGAGCGCTCCCTGTAACTACAATACGACATCTCTTTTCATAAGTATCAAAAAAACCTTTTAACAGTCTTTTCCAGTGGCGATACTTATGAATTTCATCAAAAACAAGAATAGGAAGCGTGTCTTGTAGGATCTCTAAACGGGCAGCCTGTGCAATCGCCTGAGGCCCTTCGATCAAAAGAGCCCTATGATCTTCATTATCCCAATTAAAGTAATAGTGCAAAGAGCCTTTAGACGCAGCTTCTAGACTTATTGTTGTTTTACCAACTTGTCTTGGGCCTGAAAGAAAGATCATCTGTCGATGCTCCTTCAAGTGCCTCTCTAGTAGAATTTCATAGGTTCTCTTCATACGACCAAATTAACACATATGTTAAAAAAGTCACAACCTTTTTAACATGCATGTTAAAATCGTCGACAATAACTCACTTATAATGAATAGATAAAGTAACCTTTGTAGGTTTTTAGTAAAGTTATAATTTGAAGAAATTCTCTGTTTATATTTTGGAAGAAGTGTGTTTATTTCTTTTTGGGATTTTTTCGGCATCCCAATCAAACTTGTTAATGTTCCCATGAAAAAAGCCGCTGGAGAATGGTGTATTGATATTAACATGAATAAATTGATGCTTGTTGTTTTACAAGAGATCATCCGCAAGCAAACCGCCTTGATAGGTGACGAGTTAAGGTATATTCGAACCTATCTAGAGATGACCACTACAGAATTTGGAAAAATATTTGGAGTTAGTCATGTTGCGGTTTTAAAATGGGAAGGTGAGCAAAATAGAATCTTCCCCTCTCTCGAATTATGTATCCGTTTATATGTTCTCAATCATCTAGATGCAAAGGATAAGGAATTCAGAGCACTGTATAACGATATCGATCTACAGCAATTATCAAAAGGGCCAAAAGGTAAACTGCACTATATCGCTGTCGACGCCTCCACAGAAGAACTCAAAACAGCTTGATTGTTAATTACACAACGACGACCAAAAGAGCTGGTTTTTTCTAAAAAAGTTTCAGGTGTAATAGGAAAGCTTGCATGATCAATTCCTAGCTCTCCTGTTAACCCTTGCAAATAGTTCTCAAGAGATGATCTCTCCATAGAAAGAATCGGTTGGATGGCCTGGGAGTAATCCCTAGAAGCCTTCGCCTTTAGGCGAGGGAGCAGTCACAATGAGGATCTTACCGTGAGATAAGAGAGGTTACGCAAGATGTCTAATATTATGAAGTTGTAATAGCGGCAGTCGGACTCGAACCAACGACCTGCGGATTATGATTCCGTTGCTCTACCGACTGAGCTATGCCGCCGTAAGAAATTAGCGGGGAGAGGATTCGAACCTCTGGCCTTTGGGTTATGAGCCCAACGAGCTAACCACTGCTCCACCCCGCGATAATTGTTCTACTGCAATTGCGAAATTATGAGGTGAGCTTACCATAAGCTTTCTTTAACAACAACGAGGAACTCCTTTTTTTATAAATTTTTCTCCTGCAAGGCAAGTAGCTGCTTTGCCTGAGACCAGCTTTTAAGGCTGGCTCCTCTAGAAGAAGAGAGAAAAGTCAAAGCTCTTTGTGCAATGATTTTTTGAAGATCTGGATTATATAAGATCTCTTTTATCTTGGGATAGAGATGGTGTATATCTACCTGAAACCCTATCCCCTCTTCTACAGCCATCTGAGCAAATTCTTTTTGTTTATGGATATAAGGACCAAATAGAGAAGCTACACCATATTCTGAAGGCTCTAAAAGATTGTGCCCTCCTATATCTACAAAACTACCACCTACTATAGCTACATGAGCTATCTGGTAGCAATGCCTAAGCTCTCCCAAAGTGTCTATAAGGATGATCTGTTCAGAGCCTTGTAATAAGTGACGTTGAGACCAGCTGCCATACTTGCAGAATGTTTGTAAAAGCTCTTCTACTTTGTTAAATCGCTCTGGGTGTCTTGGAGCTAGGATCATTTTACAAGAAGGATTGCTGAGAAGTGGTAATAAAGCCTGTAGGAGCATCTGCTCTTCTTTAGGGTGTGTAGAGCCGATAGTAATAATGGTCTCTTCAGGGGAAATGGCAAGGGTTTGCCTATAGCGCTTGAGCTCTGCTTCTGTTAAGGAGTTTCTTGGGATATCTAGTTTCATATTGCCTGTAATAGAGATTTTACTCTCAGTAACTCCTAGCTGAGAAAATCTTTGCTTATATAGATCGTTTTGTACACAGAGATGGTCAAGACAAGAAAACATCTGCTGTGTATATCCTTTAAATCTAAGATGTCTTTGCAAGGATTTTCGAGAGATTTTTCCGTTGATTACGAGTGTTTTTGCACCAATGGCATGAGCAGACTCTAGGAGATTCAGCCACAAATCCCCTTCGGAAAAAACAAGGAGCGAAGGGTTGAGTTTTTTCATAAGAGGTCGAATGAGCCAAGGGAAGTCCATGGGAAGAAAAAATTGTCCATCGATACAAGGGATGGTTTTTGTGACTTCATCAAATCCCGTTTCTGTTGTAGAGGAAACAACAATAGAGCACCCTGGCGCATACTCTTTTGCAGCTTTAGCAAAAGCAAGAGCTACTTTAGCCTCTCCCAAAGAGACTGCATGAATCCACAGTAAAGGGGCTTTAAGCGTAAGATTTGGCAGCTTTTTTATTCCTAAGCGATACAAAAAGCTTCGCTTGTACTTTTTGAGAACAAGACGCCCCCACACATACTTTGGTAAGTAGAGTAAAAGCGCAATCACTAGACAAAAGTTATAGAGAGATCTTCTGCATGCACACTTAAACATCAACAACGATATTTAACAGTTTTTTAGGAACGAAGATTTCTTTAAGAACTTTCTTGCCCTCAATGTGTTTTTGCACATTCTCTAATGTTTTAGCTTGAGAGATCACATGATCTTTAGCGATGTCTTTTTCCAGCTCAATTTTCCCTCTTACCTTCCCGTTGACCTGAATCACATAAGTCACCGCTTCATCGATCAGGTAGATAGGATTCGCTACTGGAAAAGGTTGATAGGTAAGATTTGGATTTCCCCCAAGAAGAAGATTACACTCTTCAGCAAAATGAGGCGCAAAAGGGTAAAGAGCTTGAATAACCATGAGAAGAATACTTCTTGGATAGGCATTTAAAGGGGAAAAATCGTTTAAAAACTCCATCATTTTGGCAATGGCTGTATTGAAAGACATTGCTTCAAGATCTTTCTGCACCTGATCAACAAGCTTATGGCCTAATTGCAAAGCTTTTTCAGACTCTTCTTCTACAACGTTTTCTGAGGTAACAAGATCGTACAAACGGTTTAAAAACCGTCTGCAACCAGAGATAGCTTCTTGATTCCACAGCTTTTCCTTATCAAAAGGGGACATGAACAGCTCATACAATCGAAGAGTATCTGCGCCATACTCTTCGATGATCTCATCAGGAGAGACTCCATTCAATTTAGATTTCGACATTTTTTCTACAAGACAAAGTAAAGGCTTTCCTTCCTTGTCGAAAAGCTTTCCTTCTTTTTCCACAACATCATGAGGTGCAACATAGCCGCCCCCTTCGACTTTATAAGCTTTAGCTGTCACAAGACCTTGATTTCTGAGAGTCTGAAAAGGTTCTTTTGTAGAAACAAGGCCGCAGTCGTAAAGCACCTTGTGCCAAAAACGGGAATACAGCAAATGCAAAACCGCATGTTCAACACCACCTACATATAAATCTACAGGCATCCAGTATTTTTCAGCTTCTTTGCTCCAGGCAGCTGTTTGATTCTTGGGATCGCAAAAACGGAGATAGTACCAGCACGATCCAGCCCACTGTGGCATGGTATTTGTTTCCCTAGTCGCTTTCTTTCCTGTCTTCTTGTCTTTGATCTCCACCCACTCTTTAACTCTTGCAAGAGGGCTCTGTCCATCGCTTGAAGGTTTAAAATCTGTAAGTTCTGGAGGACATAAAGGAAGCTCATCGGCAGTAAGAGTTCTCTTTGTTCCATCTTCAAAATGCAAGATAGGAAAAGGCTCTGCCCAATAACGCTGTCTGGAAAACAGCCAATCCCTCAGTTTATAGGTGGTTGTTTTGTACCCTAGCTTCTTTTTTTCCAGCCATTGCGTCGCTTTTTCTTTCGCTTTTTCCATAGAAAGTCCGTTGAGATCTAGCGCCTCAGATTCCGAGTTGATAACCACCCCCTCCCCCATCCATGGAAGTTCTCCAGAAATCATCTTCTCTCTTGCCTCTTTGAGACTCATGCCTGAGGGGATCTCTTCGGAGTTTTCTGAAAGGTGCGGTTCATAAACAACAAACTTGGGTAGGTGGTATTTTTTAGCAAACGCAAAGTCTCTTACATCATGGGCAGGAACTCCCATGACAACACCAGTTCCATAACCGAGCAAAACATAGTCTGCAATCCAAATAGGTAATTCACGCCCTGTAACAGGGTGTTTTACGTAGGCCCCTGTCCACACACCCGTCTTCTCTTTATTCAATTCAGTTCTTTCTAAATCGGCTTTGGAAGCGGTAACCTTTTGATACTCTTCAACAGCTTGTTTTTGCTCAGGAGTTGTAATTGTTGCTACGTAGGGGTTTTCAGGAGCTAAAACTACATAAGAGATCCCAAAAAGGGTATCAATACGCGTTGTAAAAGCTTCTACATGTATAGGATGACCCACAACTGCAAACTGTATAGTGACTCCTTCGCTCTTGCCAATCCAGTTTTTTTGCAATCGCTTCAGATACTCAGGCCAGTCTAAATCATCTAAGTCTTCCAATAATCTCTCAGCATATTCTGTAATTTTCAATACCCACTGCCTAAAAGCTTTTTTGACAACGGGATAACCACCTTCTTTAGAAACTCCGTTTTCCACTTCTTCGTTGGCAAGAACAGTTCCTAAAGTGGGACAAAAATTAACAGGAGCATCCGCTTCATAAGCCAAACCCTTTTCATAGAGCTTTGTAAAGATCCATTGTGTCCACTTGTAATAAGAGGGATCACTCGTTGTGATTTCTCTCGACCAATCATAGCTAAAACCAAGCGCTTTGAGTTGTTTTCTATAGGTCTCGATACTTTTTTCTGTAGTCGTCTTAGGATGGGTACCAGTCCTAATCGCATACTGCTCTGCAGGAAGTCCAAAACTATCCCATCCCATAGGATGTAGTACGTTAAACCCTTTTTGTCTTTTGTACCTAGCGATGACATCGGTTGCTGTGTAGCCCGTAACATGGCCGACATGAAGACCTGCCCCCGAAGGATAGGGAAACATATCTAAAATATAATATTTTGGCTTTGCTGTATTAAGGGTCGCTTTGAATGTTTGCTCCTTATCCCAGTATTGCTGCCACTTTTTTTCAACGATCTGATGGTGATATTTCTTGTGTCCCATATGTAGTAAGTACCCTAAAGCATTTCTTGCTAGCGAAGTATAGCATCTGAAAAATATTAGAAAAACTTTTTAATGAGGTCAGTCATGGGGATCTTCTGTAGCAACCCTTCTTTTGTGAGTTTTGTCTTATGTTTTAATGTAAAGTTTTGATAAAGTACCCTCCCAATCGGATGGGAAGGGGTTATGTGAAAACGTGTTATAAAACGTTGTGAGCATGGTTTTTAGTTTTTGTTATAAGAATTGGATTTCTTTTGTTTATAACAAAAGAAAAATTTTATTTTATAAGGTTGATGAAAAGGTAAAAATAAGATAAATTGATTGTTTGGTGGTGATTTACTCATCATAAAATTGAAGTAAAAATATTTTGAAAGGCGTGTCTTAATGTTAGAGTTGAATCCATTTAGAAAAAACAAAGTGAACCTTGAAGATTACGACTATCAGAGGGATATCCAAAATCGTCTCATGATGGCTAAGTTCACAGAGCAAGATCTTATAGTGCTAGAAGAAATCTTGTATGGTCACCCTAAGACCTCTATTACGCAACTGGCTCAAGATCTAGTGATTGAAGAGACTGCTTTACTAGAGATTCTCAAAAAACTTGCTGAAACAGGGCTTTTTTCTATTAAAGATCATACAATCACCCTGAATAAGGAGATGAGAAAATATTTTGAAGCGCAGCTTTTGAAGTTCGAAGAGGGTTTTGTTCCTGGTATGGAGTATCTGCAAACTCTTCTTAGAAAAGTACCTTTTCATACGCTTTTAAGCTGGTATCCGATTCCAAGAACTTCTAATAACATCTTTGATTCTCTGGTGGAAAAGTATCTGCTAACGCCACAGATTTTTCAGCGTTACCTTATGGAGCTGAATTTTGGTAATCCTGTTATTTCTTCCATTGTAGCTGATGTATACAATTCTCAAGATTTTAGTGTGCTAGGATCTGAGCTCAAAAAGAAATACAATCTTTCCCATGAAGAGTTTGAAGAAATCCTTCTTCATCTAGAATTTAATTTTGTTTGTTGTCTTACTTATAGAAAAATCAAAGGACGTTGGGAACAGATTGTTTCTCCTTTCTACGAGTGGCGAGAGTATTTAAAGTTTATAAGAGATAACAAACCTTTTCCCGTGGAAGATGCTCATCTTGTAAAAAAATACAGAGACTCTGATTTTGCCTTTATAGAAGATATGACAACGATCTTAACTCTTACAAAAGCTTCCCCTCTTCACCTTGTTCTTGATGAACAAGAGAGATGGATTCCTGATAAAGTCTCTATGAAGCTCCTTTCTAAGCACCTTCCAAAATTCACTACTGATCTCCCTCCTTCTTTATTTACGCATTACTTAGCAACGATTATACGTAAGCTTTTATTCCTTAAACTCTGTAAAGTCGATGGAAGCTCTCTTAAAGCAATGGATGGCTGTGAAGAGTGGCTAGCACTCTCTGTTGAAAATCGAGCTTTAGCTGTTTACAAACATACCCTATTAAAAATAGAGCAAGAAGACTTTTCTCCTGAAATTGCTACAGAGAGAACTGTACGAGAGATTGAAAAAACCATGACGCCTGTTGTTCATTTGGACTGGATCTGTTTTGAAGATTTTATAAAATCTATTGCAGCTCCTCTTTCTAAAGACAACAAAATCGTCCTAAAGAAAATGGGTAAAGGTTGGAAATACGCACTTCCCAGCTATACCGAAGAAGAAGAACGTCTTATCAAAAAAACTCTTCTTGAGTGGTTGTTTGAAGCAGGTCTTATCTCTATCGGTTACTTACAAGACAAGCCTTGTTTCCGTGTTACTCCTTTTGGACAAACAATTTTCTCTTGAAACAGATCAAAACAAAGCCTCACTATAAGATATATATAGGAGGCTTGTATGCTGCACCAGACTTTCTCCTGGTTGGATGTCCCAAGAGTTTTTGTTCTGATCATTCTAGAATGTGCGCTATCTGCTGATAACGCGCTGATTCTAGCAGCTATCATTCACCCTTTAAGCCCTAAAAAAAGAACGAAAGCTCTTTGGATAGGATTTTCTTCAGCTATCTTCCTTCGCCTAGCAGCTATCGTGAGCTTAGCTTATTTCATCCAGTTCTTTTGGATACAGCTACTTGGAGCAGTCTATCTACTTTATCTTGCTATCGCTTATCGCTATAAGAAACGCTCTTCTAAAGGAGCATTTGTAGAAAAGCCTCTTTGGCAAGTAGTCATGCATATTGAGTGTATTGATCTGATTTTTGCGATAGATTCTATGATTGCGGCCCTAGCGCTTGTAGGAGCTGGCTACTCTTCTCAAACAGGGATATCTGATAAATTATGGATAGTCTATTTGGGTGGTATTATAGGCCTTAGCCTTATGAGGGTGGCTGCAAAAATTCTTTCTTCCCTCATGGATACTTTTGCAAACCTTGAAAAAGCTGCTCACTACCTAATTGGGTGGATAGCCGTTAAACTTGGTTTTCAAACTCTCTACCACCACTTAGCAAAAGAGCCGCACGAAGCGGCTCTTTACACAGAGATCACCTTTTGGGTAGTAGCCTTAGCTATTCTGCTCTACGCTCTTTTTCCCAAAAGAAAACCTTAGTACTATTTTCCTGATAAAGCTCTATTGATGAGCTTATCAAGAACAGCTCTAGCAACCGATGCTATAACTTCAGTAATGACAGCAAACGCTACAGTCTTGAGAGCAGGGCCAATATTTTCATTAAACTGCCTACTATCTCTTGAATAGATCGCTGTTACAGCTGTCGCAAAAAAGCCATAAGCTCCAATAAGAGCAACAACCACGCCTGCAATAGGTAGAGCATAACCACCTGTTGCAAGTTGCGTAACCGCTACCCACGTACCGCCTCCTGCTAAAGCAAGAGATCCCACTCCATAAGGGAAGGCTGCGCTAAACACTGACTGCTGATTATTTACCTGAGTATCTACAGGCGTCTGAGCATTGTTTACATCTATTGATACATCCATATAAATCTCCTTAAAACTATGAAAATTCAACAGGTATTTTATCTTTCCGGTAGGATTTTGAGCAATCAATTCCTCCTGAAAATAGTAAAAGCAAAATTGAATTACTCATTAAAATATTTTTACAAAAAATCTTTTATTTGTGGGAAACAAAAGGATTGTTTTAGACTGGTCGCTAACTCCTAACACACACGTGAGTTGCAGTACGTAATGGCCCGCTCTGAAGATCTAGCTACAAATAAAAGAGCTTTTCACGACTACGAAATCCTTGAGACCCATGAGGCGGGAATAGCTCTTACAGGGACCGAAATTAAGTCCCTTAGAGAAAATGGAGCCTCTTTGCAGGAAGCTTATATTAAAATTTTTAATCATGAAGCTTATCTCATAGGAGCTCATATAGCTCCTTACCATTTTGGTAATATCTATAACCATCAAGAAAAAAGAGATCGAAAACTCCTTTTACATAGCTATGAAATCCGTAAGCTCAAAAAACAAACTCAAGAGAAGGGTCTTACACTGATACCGTTAAGCATGTATTTGAATAGCAAAGGGATTTGCAAGATAAAAATCGGCGTGGCTAAGGGCAAGAAATTGCACGATAAAAGATCGACTATTCAAGCAAAAGAAGAAAAGCGCGATTTACAGCGCGCAATGAAGTCTCAATAGTTGCAGTAACTTTCTGTCAAAAAAATCGCTCTGTTTCTATAATCGGGATTTCGTGTCGCATTACAACTTTACGAGGTTCTCTATGACAATTCTCAATCCTGTATTAGACAATCTATCCCATGTAGAAAGACAAGGAATGAAGGTTGTTATAGTTAGATCTGAGCTTGTAGCTCTTATTGGTAAATTACAAAGCACGATTCCTTCCAAACCTGTAGCCCCTATTTTATCCAATTTACTTATCGAAGCTAAGCAAGATCAACTTGAGTTAAGTGCTACGGATCTTGTTGTGAGTGTGAAAGCCTTTTGCTCTGCAAGAGTACTTAGACAGGGAAAAATCGCCCTATCTGCTCGGCGATTTTTTCAGCTAGTTAGAGAGCTCACTACCTCAGAGATTGAACTAGAGGTGGAATCCTCTCATGGAGTGCATATTAGAGCCGGTGAATCTTCTTTTAAACTTCATGGTGTTGACCCAGAGGAGTTCCCTTCTCTTCCCGATCTTTCAGAGGCAGAGAGTATTCCTTTAAATGCTGCTATATTGAAAGAGCTCTTGGTGCGTACAGCCTTTGCTGTTGGCAAAGATGACAGTCGTCATGCTCTTAATGGGATGCTTTTTCAATGTACACAAAACAGACTCATTCTTGTAGGTACAGATGGTAAACGTCTTGCTAAAATGAATGCCGACTTGGATACGCAAGGAAACAAGGGGCAATACATTGTCCCTCTTAAAGCTGTTGAGGAGATGATTCGCTCTCTTGATGACGATGCTAAGACTCACCTTCATCTTATGAGTGATAAACTTGCTCTGAGCACTCCCTCTATGACTATTATTACTAAACTTCTATCTGGAGAGTATCCAGATGTTAACCGTGTTATTCCCCATAAAGCTCGTGTCATCGTCCATCTTCATAGAGAAGAGCTGATCACCTTGCTACGGCAAATCTCTCTTTTCACCTCTGAGACAAGCCATGCAGCTAAATTTGTCTTTCTGCCAGGCCAATTAGACATTTCGGCGATGAGTAGTGAATTTGGTGAAGGTAAGGTCTCGATGCCTGTCGACTACTCTGGAGAGCGTTTAGAAGTGGCTTTTAACCCTCAATTTTTTATTGACGCTTTAAAACATTGTAGAGATGAAACAGTATCCTTCGGGTTAATCGACGCCTTTAACCCTGGCATGATTACAGACCAAACAACAGCTCTTTTTGTCATTATGCCTATGCGTCTTCCCCAAAGCTAATGTTGTTACAATCGCTGCTGTTAAAAAATTTTAGAAATCATGACCACCTGGAGGTGGCATTTGACGCTCACCTTACATGTATTGTCGGAGAGAATGGAAGTGGAAAAACAAGTATTTTGGAGGCTTTACACTTTTTAAGCACAGGTAAATCTTTTAGAACCAATCAACTTACCGAACTTATTTTTCATGGAGCCACCAGCTTTTATATAGAAGCTGCTTTCGTGAAAGAAGATGTTTCACAGACAATAAAAGTTGGCTATGATGGAACAAAAAAAATCATAGCCTTAAATGCATCCTATTTACCTGCCTTTTCTCACTTGTTAGGAATCCTTCCTTCGGTGATGTATGCTCCAAAAGATATTGGTCTCATTATGGGATCTCCTATTGAAAGGAGACGTTTTCTCAATATCTTTTTGGGTCAAAGCGATCCCCTCTATAGCAGACACTTACTACGCTACACAAAAGCGCTAGAGCATCGTAATGCACTGCTCAAAGCAAAAAAGATTTATCCTTCCGAAGAGATTTCTTGTTTTGAAAAAGAGTTAGCTGTTTCTGCCTGCTATCTAATGCAAGAAAGGTCTAAAGCGCTACTGCTACTGAGAAACCAGCTTGCAACTCTTACAGAAGAGATAGCGAAAATCAGAAAACAATTTGAAATAGACTATCTTCCTTCGTTAAAAATGTCTCCTGATAGCAATCAGATTGCAGAACAATATAAAAAACAGCGCCCAAAAGAAATTCTTGTAGGGACGACGCTACTTGGACCTCATAGAGACGATTTTACCCTCAGCATGGATGGTAGACCTGCCAAAGCTTTTTGCAGTGAAGGGCAAAAACGGGTGCTACTCAGCGCTCTAAAAATTGCAGAGTGGGAGCTATTAAAAACGCAATGTGGCACTACTCCCCTTTTATGCGTAGATGATATAGGTATTCATTTAGATCAAAAACGAGAACTTCTTCTAGAA
>Ga0172365_10002943_pt1 | contig 12673 bp, 9 predicted proteins | sample LakKivSesite48cm_FD_114535 | JGI IMG/M metagenome (GOLD analysis project Ga0172365, IMG submission 114535) | Sediment microbial communities from Lake Kivu, Rwanda - Sediment site 48cm | ecosystem: Environmental > Aquatic > Freshwater > Lake > Sediment | place: Rwanda: Western Province, Lake Kivu...
CTGACGAACAAGTTCCCTGCGCCTTTCCGATACAGCCGGTATGGTTCCGTTCCCTGGCAAAGCCAATCCGAGTACTTCCAGAAGACAGTTCATCGAGTTGGCTGTAAAGAGACCCGCACAGGAGCCGCAGGTCGGACACGCGTGGTCTTCCAACATCTTCAACGCCTCCTTGTCTATCTTGCCGGATTTGTACTCTCCGACTCCTTCAAATACAGAGATCAAATCCACGGTGCGGCCGGCTGGAATTTTACCAGCCAGCATAGGTCCTCCGCTTACAAAAATTGTGGGTACATTGACCCGAAGCGCTCCCATGATCATGCCCGGGACAATTTTATCGCAATTGGGCACACAGATCAGCGCATCAAATGAATGAGCGGATACCATTGTCTCCAACGAATCGGCGATAAGTTCTCGACTGGGCAAAGAGTATTTCATTCCCGAATGTCCCATGGCAATACCGTCGCAAATACCGATGGTGTTGAATTCAAACGGTACGCCTCCTGCATTTCGGACTTCTTCTTTTAAAATGCGTCCAAAATCCTGGAGATGCACATGACCAGGTATGATGTCTACGAATGAATTGCAGATGCCAATAAATGGTTTATCAAAATCGTCTTGATGCAATCCGCAGGCTTTTAAAAGACTCCGATGGGGTGTGCGTTCGTAACCTTTTTTCACAGCATCGCTTCGCATAAAAATTTCTCCTTCTGAACTAAAAACATCTTGTTCAGAGATCTTTCCTACTCGAAGCGTGTTGTGAAAATGTTACATTGGATTTTTATGTGGTTTGAATCGCAGGAACGATCTCTGAACTTGGCTGTTACTGTACAATTACAATTAGGCCAGAGATAATTCCTACGATTAGTAGGAGGATAATAATTTGTATAATGGTGATGCAGAAGATACCGATGGGCAGACTGCCACGACATTCATCACTCATCAGATTGATGATTCTCGCGGATGTTGGGAAAGATGTCGTTGATGTACTGTTCATCGGTCTTATAAACTTTTCTCACTTAATATTGGAGTACAATCTAATAATTTTTTCTTCGGATGTCAAGAATTTTTTTAGCTTTTTAAAAATTAGTAAACTTCCATTACTCGTTTCCTAGAGTATCTCGAATTGCGCGTACTGAACTAAAAATTTCTTTTGACCCCCGCTGTCAAAGCGAACAACTACTTTTTTCTTCTTGCCTTTGCCTTCGACACTCACGATTTTTCCTTTTCCGAAAGTCTGATGGTGCACCCGAGTCCCGCAACGGTATGGATCAACTTCTTGGGAGTACGATTCATAATCTGGGTGCGTATCGCATGTATACGTAACTTCCTGTTTGAAATCATTGCTTGTAAATTTAACATGTTTCCTCGGATGGGGTTTCATTTTATGCACACAAGAAGAATCGAGTTCATCCAAAAATCGTGATGGAAGTCGGAAATACGATTCATTAAACAAACGACGTTTCTCGGCCCAAGAGAGATAGATCTTCTCTTTCGCCCGTGTCAATCCCACATAGAAAAGTCGGCGTTCTTCTTCCAAGGCTTCCGGCTCATCCTCCGATCGGGAAATAGGAAACAAGCCCTCTTCCATTCCTGTGATGAAAATGACCGGGAATTCCAATCCCTTCGCGCAGTGCAGAGTCATTAGAGTAATCGCATTGGATTTATCGTCCCAAGCATCCACATCGGTGATGAGAGAAACTTGTTCTAAAAATTCGGATAGACTTGGACTTTCAGAAGAATCCACGTACTCGCTCACCGCTGCAAGAAATTCTCGTATATTTTCCGCTCGTGACTGATTTTCAATGCTGGGATCCTGTTTGTACATGGTCATGAGACCGATCTCATCTACCAGGGTGCGTACCAATTCGTTCGGAGAAATTTTGCTTTTCAAGGATATATATTTCTGTATGAGGTCATAAAAGTTTGATATATTTTTCTGAATTCGTAGAGGGATGTCTGTGATCTCCTTGATACGTCGTATGGATTCAAAGAGATGCAAGCCCCTTTCAAGTGCCCATTGCTCCATTTTTTGAGTCGTGCTATCCCCTATTCCCCGGAGAGGGAAATTGATAATTCTCTTTAAACTGACACTGTCTTTTGTATTCACGATAATTTTAAGATAGGCAAGAATGTCCTTGATTTCTTTACGTTCATAAAAACGAACACCCCCTACAATGATATAAGACATTCCACTCCGTCGCAAATCGTCCTCAAGCGCACGTGACTGGGCATTGGTTCTGTACAGAATGGCGAAATCACGGAAGGTTCGTTTTTTTCGGAACACCTCTTCTTTTATTTTTTCGACAACCTTCTGTGCCTCTTCCCTTTCATCTGCGGTTTCTATGACATCCACCTTTTCCCCCATCTCCTTCGCAGACCACAATTTTTTCGCTTTCCGTGCCGCATTCTTCTCGACAACAGAATTTGCAACGATCAGTATGGTCTGCGTCGAACGGTAGTTCTGTTCAAGCTTAAAAACTTTTGAATCCGGAAAGTCTTTTTCAAACTCTAAAATATTTCGAACATCCGCACCTCGCCAGCGATAAATGGACTGATCATCATCACCAACGACACAGAGATTTCGGTGTTTTTTTGCCAATTGGTAAACCAGCCGATATTGCGCTTTGTTTGTGTCCTGGTATTCATCAACAAGAATGTATTTAAAACGTCTCTGATATTTTTCCAAAACCTCTGGATTCTCAGAAAACAACCGAAGCGGCACAGTGATCAAATCCTCAAAATCGAATGCATTGTTAATCCGAAGGCGATTCTGATATTCAGGATATATTCGAGAAACGACTTCTTGGAACGGAGTGTTAATTGATGCAATAAAACTTTCCGGAGAAACCAAACCGTTCTTGGCGCGACCGATGGATTCTGAAATGGATCTGGGATTGTAATTCTGTAAGGGAATACCTGTGTCTTCCATGATCGTTTTAATCAATCGTTCTTTGTCGTCCGCATCATAAATAACGAAATCCGGACTGTATCCCAGCAGACCCGCCTCCCATCGAAGAATTTTTGCAAAAATAGAATGAAAAGTTCCTATCCACAAATTCTTATTTTTATCTCCAAAGTGCTGAATCCGATTTTTCATTTCACCAGCAGCTTTATTTGTAAAGGTCATGGCAAGTATTTCCCACGGAGAAGCTTTTTGCTCTTTAAGAATGAAAGCGATTCGATAGGTAAGAACACGCGTCTTTCCACTTCCAGCTCCTGCGAAAACAAGAACAGGTCCTTCCGTCTCTTCAACGGCCTTCTGTTGTTCAGGATTCAATTCTCTAAAGAGTGTATTTAAACTGTCTTTCAATTTTCACCTTAAAAAATGTTGGGATTATTTATGATTGACTTGATGTCGAATTTTATCGAAGCGTTCCTTTGCTTTTAAATGCTCAGACATGGTGCGTGAAAATGTATGGGAGCCGTCCCCATTGGCGACCATATAAAAATACTCCACCGATGCAGGATAAAGCGTTGCGAGAATGGATGCAATGCCAGGATTGTTCACAGGTCCAGGTGGAAGTCCGGAATGGATGTATGTGTTGTAGGGGGACTCTAAAGTCAGATCTTTTGTCAGGAGTCGGCGTGGGCCGTCCTGAATAATGTACTGAATCGTTGGATCGGCTTGAAGAAGCATATTTCGCCTTAAACGATTCAGATAGAGGGCAGCAATAATGCTGCGCTCCGTATCCATGACGGCTTCACCCTCTACAATGGATGCGAGAGTAACGACCTGGTGAACAGACATGCCCAATTGTTGCGATCGTTCCTTTAATGAATCAACAAAAATTTCTTGAAATCGGGAAACCATGCGTTTCACAATTTCTTCCGGTTTTTCGTCCACTTGAAAATAATAGGTATCCGGATAAAGATACCCTTCCAATGTTGGAGCATCAATTCCCAAGGAACGACAAAACGCTTTGCTGTTTACCAGTTCAATAAAAACCTTGGAATTTATGCCGAATCGCTTTTCCAAGATTTCAGCAATCTTTGTTGCCCTGCTTCCCTCTGGAATGGTTACCTGTTCAGTAATCACATATCCTTTATACAGCTTACGCAAAACCGAGTAGTTGGTGATCCAACCCGTAAAGAAGTACCTTCCGGCTTGAAGTTTTCGGGTTACACCTAAAAGTTTGGCACCCCAAAGAAAACTTTGCACTTTGCCAATTATCTTTTTTTCTTTCAGAAGAACGGCAATTTCCTGAGGTGTCATTCCTCTCTCGATAGAAATTTCGATACTATTTTCTTTTTCAATGTGAGCGATGGGTAAAAAAAGTAGAAATAGGTATGTCAGAAAAATCATTGTTGCTGTTGCAATACAAATTGCATAGATGTATTTTTTATATTTTAAAAAATGGACTATGTTTCGAATCGCGATCTGCATCTACTTGTCTGTCAATTAAAACGAATAGCCGTAAATTGTCTACTGAACTTTGGCAATTTTCCAGATTCTGTCCATCGGAGGGTGTCATACCCGAAACTTGTCCTCGACTTGATCGAGGATCTCATCGGGCATCCAGTGTGGAGGTGATGGATTATAGAACCTCCACCCCGCCTGGATTCCCGCCTGCGGGCGGACAGGCCCGCTAAAAGAAGGCGGGAATGACATATCCGGAGTCGTTTATATGTCGTTATTGAATGCTTGCCGTTTTATGTTATTTCTGATAAAAAGACCAAAGTATAGTTGTCTATTTAAGTTCATGATACATGTGAATTGCCGCACTGGCCAAAACTTCCGTCGCATTCACAACGGGAATATCTACCCTTTCAGCGTTAAATGCGAGAGGGATTTCTGTACATCCAAGAACAATCAATTCTGCGCCTTCTTTAATGATATGCCTTGCTGCGTCTGTAAGAAGTCGTGCGTTGTCTTTCATATTCGTTCCTGCTTTAATTCGATGCACTGCCTTCATCACTTTTTCTATTTCAAGTTTTTCATCAGGAATAACAATTTTAAAACCGTTTCTTGTCAATTCATCTTCATACACTTTCGATTGTATCGTGCCGGATGTAGCAAGCAATCCAATATTTTTCGCTTTTGGATAATTCGTTCTTACTTCTTTTACTGTTTCACGTATGATGTGCAAAATAGGAATTGAGACCGCTTCTTGCATTCGGTTAAAAAAATAATGCACTGTATTGCAGGGTATGGCAATAAACGAAGCTCCAGCTCTCTCCAACCGTGTGACTCCTTCAATAAGGTAGGGGACGATAGAATCATCATTATTTTCTATGCAATAGGAACGATCCGGTACTTGCGGCAGGCTGTATATAAGCGTTGGAATATGATCTTGATCCTTATCAACATGCGTCTGTTTGATAATTCGACGGTAAAAATCCACCGTGGCTTCCGGTCCCATGCCACCAAAAATACCTAAAATTTTAAACAGTTTTCGCATATGCTCCGATTTCTGATGCAATCCAAAAGATATTGACTTTTTTAAATTATATCTATGTATTGAACTATAAAAATTGAGGAATCGAAAAAATAGTAGTGAGATAACGACTGCTGCCCACGATATTGTCCGATCCTCTCCCCAAAGGACTTTGTCTTATCTTCTACTTTATCTTTTCGAAACAGCGATTCGAAAGATGAAGCATCCAAAATACCGCGATGTATTAAGGGATAATGAATAACGTGATATCGAAATTGACCGAACCTGAACTTGGAACGACAGCATTTGGTTTATCAGGAGGGTTAATGCCTGTATTGTAATATCCAAAATAATCGCCACTCAGAGGAGCCTTGTCAACTTCCCCAATCACCCAAACAACAGCGTAAAGATAATATGTTCCTTTTGGAACCCCATGAATGGTATACGCAACGGTGGCTTCCGAACCGCACACATCCGTTGTATTGATCACACAACCATTTGCACCATCATTATCATAATCAATCATAACTCTGTACGTCTTGCCTTCCGCAGCAAATGGTAGCAGCAAATTGCCCTGCACAATAGCATTGCTGCTATCCTCCGACGGGAATTTATGACAAGATGTAAGACCCGTAATTAAAAACACTATTATACAAACGAGAATAGAATTTCTTGGCGTCATTTTTTTACCTCAATAGGTTTGTTTGAGTTTGAAACCAATGAACGAATCAGAGGATTCTATCGTATGGATACAAATCGGATTTTAGTATGCGTGTTCTATACTATTGAAATCTCTTTGTAATGATACAAAAATCTTGAAATAAAAATAGAGCACACTTCGCTTATCGTCCTAAAATTGACCTGACTAAATTAAACTTTCGCTTGTAATTTGTCAAGGAGTTTTTTTTGCGATAGGATGCGTTCCATTCGGCGCGTACCATTCAGGAAAAGGGAATTTGGTTTTTGGATGTCTGCCGTAGAGTAGATCGTCACCATACAATGCCATACGGCGCGCTGCACCATTGCGTTTTATCGTCCATCGAATCATGTTGTGCATTGGTGTTCCTGGATGCGAGTATGGACACACATGAATACAGATGGAACAGTCTGTGCCTGCGTTCTCCAGAAGCTGTAACAGGATTCCTGGTTACTTTGCCATTTTTCAATCCCGTTATAAATGCCTTTTTCCCCCATCGCAACGGCTCCCGATGGACAGTTGACAGCACACTTTTTACAGAAAGCACAAAAATCCTGCACGCCCAATACGATGGGGTTATCATACACAAGAGGCAGATTCGTACTCACAATGGAAAGCCGAATACGCGGTCCAAATTGCGGCGTAATGAGCAGCCCAAGCCTTCCCAATTCACCGAGTCCGGCATCATACGCCACCGGATCGCACATCACGCGATAATTTCCATCCACATGCGCACGGGCCTCATAGCCAAACGATTGATATAGCGCGCAACAATCATAGCAATCTTTGTGGCCTCAAGATACCGAAAAGAACTTTCTGTGGTGACCGTGTTTTTCGGTGCCAACCGGATCATGGTATAATCCATCGCAACGGCAATGGCTATGGCATTGGGATGATTTAGCGTAATGGGACTTCCCCACTTTCCGGGTGAACGACCGATATGGCTGTAGATATAAGCCGGATTGAGCTTTGTTGTTCCGACCAAATCCGCTCCGAGATACGTTGCAAATCCTTTGATTCGTCGGGTGAAGTCTTCCGGAGAAGCCTGAACTGAACCTGCTTCAACAGGGTGCGGTTCCCATTCGAGATCGCGCGTCGTGCGTTCAATGACATCAAATGTCGCCATTTGAAATGGAGAGGTCATGGGATCATACGTCTTTGATCCCGGATAGCCAAGCTCAGGCATTGACCGAATTTTTTCATCCAATACAAACTTTTCTGGATGCGCTTTGTAGTACGCCTCGAATTCGGGTGTTCCTTCTTTCATGCAATAAAATCGGTGAAACAACGCATCCCGCTCATCCACTCGTTTCTGAACGCCAAGAATTCGCATTCTTGGATTTGGACCAAAAGGCACGACACTTAAAAGAACACCAATCATGCCCGATAGAATGAATAGGAAAAGCACTCCCCGACAATAGACAGAATCGCATAGCAGACACAAGGCCAATAATCCACAAAAACGATAAAGGCAACCATGCTAAGTTCTGCTGCACGCCACTTTCTTTCGCATAGGGAGGTGACGATGAATCCAACGATCAATAAGAAAGCAGCTGTAAATTTTATCCATCCGAGAATCCGTATCCAAGGCATTCTAAATTCCCCCAACCATTTAATTGTGTACATGAGGAATCATTGATTCTAAAGATAAAAAAGCAAAGGAGAAAATGCAATGTTTCTTTGATAGGATAGCGCTGCCTATGAAAGAATTCTGAACATTTTTGTTTTCGATTTTAAAAGGAGTTTACTACAAGAAAACATAGAGGCATGTACGATGTCACATCAGACAATGATATCTTCGAAAAAGCGAACGATAAATGAATTTTCTTTTTATTGGATGAACCGGTTACGATTTATCATTTGGAAGATACATTGAAATTGCCAGCTTCTTTTCTTGGTCAATTTGGATATCCAATACTCCTTTGTGCTCTTTGACAATGCGATAGGTTGCTTGAAGTCCCAGATCGAACTTTCCATTTTGAAATTTTTCCGATTGCGTTACATCCAATTCCTCTTCCAAGATATTCTCTTTATTTCGTGACCCATCATTGACTAAACGGATTTGTACAAACGTTTCGGATGATTTGCTGTCCCGATTTTTAAGGAGGTGTTTAGGTAAATTCCCTAACTCAACCGTAATTTCGATTGTACCATCTTTTTTTGTATATTTGACCATATACTCGTAAAGATTTATCAAAGCGTGTTGTAAGAGATTTTCATTTCCCAAAATAGACGGCGAGTTTTCCGATTTGACAAATTTGATATTCATGGCATATCCGTCAAAAATTTCAACTATCGTAAGGGATGATTCAATAATATCGTACACCCGGAGAGTTGCTTTTTCTTTTGGAATGGTAAGTGCTAAATCCATCCATCTTTCAATCACTGAATCAATTCGTCCTGTGATGTCTAACATCCCATCCACTGTTTTCTGTGCAGGATGATTTTCATTCCTCTGTAATGTTTGAAGATGTTCCTGTAGTTCACGAATGAGATCCTTCACTTTCTCACTGAAAGAATTTCCGAACATTCCCAAATTGGCCAAATATTGGGATTGAATAAGAAATTTTTGATATTGTGCACTCTGTTCCTGAAGATACTTTAATCGTAATTGGGTTTGAACTCTTGTGGCAATTTCAGTTAAATTGAACGGTTTCGTGATATAATCCACTGCTCCAAGTTCAAAACCTCGAATTCGATCTTCCACATCGGTTTTTGCTGTCAAAAAAACGATAGGTATATCCTTGGTCTCTTCTTCAGTTTTTAAAAGTTCACAGACTTCATAACCGTCGGTTCCGGGCATCATGATATCCAGTAAAACAAGATCGGGATGGTACTGAATGGCGGCTTTGAATCCCTCGAACCCATCTTCTGCTGTAATTACCCTGTATCCCTTTTTCTTGAGATAGTGCGTGAGAAGTCGAATATTGGCCGGCGTATCATCCACGGTCAATATGGTCATATTTTCAGGTTTCATGGTATTTTTCTCCAAGAAGTTCATATTCCTTGGTGATACTTTTCTGAAGTTCTTCCACTTTTTCCCATTCCCCGGCTTTGGCTGCTTTTTCGATTTCGCAGCCTAAGGCCGAAAATTTTGGGAATCCATAAGATCCCGCTGTTCCCTTCAGAGAATGGCCAAATCGTGTCACTTCGTCCTGATCATGCTTCATGAGGTCGTCATTGAATTTTTTTATTCTTTTTTCTAAATCCTTAACAAAATATTCTGTCAACTCCGCCATCAAAGGATCTTCTTCTGTCTTCTTTGGGATCTTTTCTTTCGTCTTCGTTTCCGTGTAACGATCTAACAGGCATTGCAACTTTTCTCTATTGACAGGCTTTGATATATAATCTGTACAGCCCGATTCGATGGTCTTGTTTCTATGCTCTTTCATCGCATGTGCTGTTAAAGCGATAACCGGCAAGTCCTTATATTTTTCGTTTTTTCGGATTTCACGGGTTGCCGTGAAACCATCCATGATGGGCATCTCCATGTCCATAAGCACGATGTCAAAAGAAGACCCACTATTCAATTTGTCCAAAACCTCTTTTCCGGTCTCTGCCATTTGAACCTGATACCCCAATTGGTTCAACAGATGTTTCATTAATTTCTGACCGGAGGGATCGTCCTCCGCCAGAAGGATATTCCCTTTCGTCGCAGGTCTTTCCTCTCTTTTTACAATGCGTTTGGGGATAAGATTGTTCAGCTGGCTTAACAAAGTTTCGGGGGTCTCTTTCGTTTTCTGCAAGAGCAACTCATAACTATGACTCAACCGTGATCGGTCTTTTGCAGTTAACTTTTTCCCAGTATAGATGACAACAGGGATATTTTTCGTTTTTTCCGAACTTTTCATCTTTTGCAAAACATCGAATCCATCTACTCCAGGCATTAAAAGATCCAAAATCATAAGAGATATATTTTGATTTTTTTCAAAAGAAGTGATGGCATCTTTACCGTTATCAAAAGTCCGAACGGATACACCCTGCCGCGTGAAAAGTTTCTCAAAAAGTATAAGAACACTCTTATCATCATCCACAACCCATACTTCTTTTTTCATATCCGCTGGAATACCGATGGATCGGTGCAAGGTTTCAATGAGTGCGCGCTCATGGGCCGGTTTTTCAATATATTCTACGGCACCCAAACTGAATGCTTTTTTCTGATTGGAAAGAACAGAACAAACAATCACCGGTATATCTCTTGTCAGTTTGCTTGATTTCAATGCCCTTAAAACTTCCCATCCATCCATTTTTCCGGGAAGAAGGATTTCTAAAATGATGGCATCCGGACGATAAAACTTGGCTTTCAGTACACCGTCTTCTCCCGAAGTGCTGCACTGGACCGCATAGCCTTCCTTTTTCAGATACCGTTGGAGTAGTTCCAATGCGCTGCCATTGTCTTCGACAATTAAAACTGTTGGGGATCTTTCTACAAAATCTTTCGCTGCCTTATTGGAAATTTGGCTTTTTGGTTTTTTCTCTTCCTGCTTGTGCAACACTTTCTCTAATTGCCTTTCTTCCAAAATTGCATTATCGTCTTCTTCAACAATTTTTGCTTTTTGCGACAATACTTTCACAGGAATGGAAAAGGAAAAAGTACTGCCTTTACCAACTTCAGATTCAAGCCAAATTTTTCCTTTCAACAATTCCAGCATCTGTTTGCTCAAGGTGAGTCCCAATCCAGTGCCTCCAAAACGCCTTGTCATAGAGGCGTCGGCCTGTGTGAAGGATTCAAAAATCGAATTCTGTTTTTCCTTTGGAATACCAATTCCTGTATCGGATACCCGAACAATAAGAACTCCCCACTTCCCTTTTTTCTTTTCGACCTGCACATCCAACTTGATCTTTCCCTCTTCTGTAAATTTCACAGCATTCCCCAAAAGGTTGACCATAATTTGCCGAATCTTCAGGCTGTCTCCTTCGATCTGGGGAAGTACCTTGGGATTGGTAAAAACTTCAAAAGTTAATCCTTTGTCCAAAACACGCGGCCGGAGCAGTTGGCAAATATTTTCAACCAACTCCTGAAGATCAAATTCAATATTGTCCACTTCCATTCGGCCTGCTTCCACCTTGGCCAAATCGAGAATCTCATTGATAATCTCAAGGAGACCTTCTCCGTTCAATTTGATAGTCCGAGCAAAATCGGAAAGCTCGCTCGGAAGGTTTTCCTGAAGAAGCAGATCCGAGAAACCAATAATGCTGTTCATGGGTGTGCGGATTTCGTGACTCATGTTCGCAAGAAATTCACTCTTGGCGCGGTTGGCGCGCTCCGCCACTTCTTTGCTTTTCTTTTCGCTTTCATAGAGTCGTGCATTTTCCAATGCCACAGTAGCTTGTCCAGCAAGAATGGTCAGGGTTCGCATATGGGCTCCGGTGAATTGATGAAGGCCAGACTTCATCAGAAGGATAACACCCAAGGTCTTGTTCTCGTACTGCATGGGTACAGCCAGCATGGAAGCATCGGTGGGTTTAACATCGGAAGGACAGGTCATTTTCGGATGCTTGGAGACATCGCCGACTATCTCTGCTTTTCCTTTCTCGTAAACCAATCCAATGATTCCCTCACCTACTCTCAGTTTTAAATCTTCTGTGGTCTCATTCTTATCATTTTCGCTGATATTTTTTCCAACAAATACTGGAATAAGAAACCGCTCTTCATCATCAATTCTGTAGACACGGCATTCGTCATAGTCTATGAGTTTTTTCACGCCAACGGCAATGGCCTCCGCCACATCCTCCGGTGTGAGCAAGCGATTCAGTTTTTGTGTCACTTCATTGATCGTCTCAATGGTTTCAAGAGCCCTTCTCAGTTCTTTGTTTGCCTCTTCCAGTTCTTGATTTCTCTGCACGGCATTTTCAAATGTAGAAAAAAGAAGATCAAGAATCTGCATGCGGTCCGATGTGATGAAATGTTTCTGGCCTGCAAAGATAATCTCAATGCCCATCTCCGTGATAGAGTTTCTTCGAAGTTCCTGGTTTGCAAGAATGTATTGAATGCGAGAAATAAGGAACTGCTCACTATACGGTTTTGTAACAAAATTGTCGGCTCCGCTTAAAAGACCTCGAATCACATCACGGGGATCAAAAAGCTGAGTCAGGAGAATGACGGGGACATACATGAGTTTTTCATCGGCCCGAATCTGGCGACACAATTCGTATCCGTCCATTTCGGGCATAAGAATGTCACTGATCACAATGGTCGGCTTGTGCTTTCTCATCAATTCGAGGGCATTCTTGCCGTTGCGAGCAAGGATCACCTGATAGTTCTGCTGTTGCAGAATGTGTTTCAGATGCATAGCCTGTGTGGGGCTGTCCTCAACAATGAGTATTTCAACACTCGTGTTTATCGATTTTTTCTGAATGGACATGGTGTTCTTTCCCTCACCTTTTTCTATTAAAATTTAACTGCTTTTTCTTTTACCATGCGTTTCTGTTCTACCAAACTCTTCAATTTTTCTGCAATTTGTTCAGGCGAAAGAATGTATGTCGCCGCATCTAACCTGACTGCCTCCCCAGGCATACCGTAAACAATTGCACTTTCCTTGTCCTGAACAATAGTGATACCCCCCTGATCTCGAATGAACTTCAATTCTTGGGCACCGTC
>Ga0172365_10002946_pt1 | contig 12670 bp, 8 predicted proteins | sample LakKivSesite48cm_FD_114535 | JGI IMG/M metagenome (GOLD analysis project Ga0172365, IMG submission 114535) | Sediment microbial communities from Lake Kivu, Rwanda - Sediment site 48cm | ecosystem: Environmental > Aquatic > Freshwater > Lake > Sediment | place: Rwanda: Western Province, Lake Kivu...
GGACCAGCAGGTCGTTGCATTCAAGGACCTTGCCGTCGGAAATCCTTGCCCGGAGAAGGCCGACCTGCGCATTGTTGTAAAGGCTCTGATACTGCTCCGTGCTCTCCCGCAGCGCTTCTTCCGCCTGTGCGCGTTCGGCGGTGCGCTCTTCCAGGGAGAGGCGAGCCGCGAATTCACGCCCTTGCCAGCGACGCTGGAAATACAGCCCAGCCAGCGCAAGAGTCGTGCTGCCGACCATGAAGAAGACGTTGGTGATGAACGGGACGAGAAAGTTCGGATTCCACATCGCAAGGGTCGGCACGAGGGAAATCAGCCAGATGAGGCCGCAGATGAGCAACCCCTCACGAAGTCGGAGAGGAAGGACGAGTCCCATAGCGATCACGACGAGGTTGATCCCCGCGTGATGAGGGTCGGAAGGACCCTCGCCGAGGTAGCAGATGAGCGAGACTCCTGCGGCTGCGGCGGCAAACCCTGCGGCAGCAATCGCAACAGGCCGCGTCCGTCCGATGTCGGTACGGAGGAACGCTGCCCCGATTGCCAGAATCGCGGCGACAGCAAGGCGTACGGCGATGAGAACCGCGAGGTTCGGGCGTTCGACCACGTAGTCCAGGATGCCGAACGCCGGGAAGAACGTGACCCCGATCAGCGCCAATATGCGCCCTCTGGAACGGACCTGCTCCAGACGTTCCGCCTCATAGCGATCCTGCATGGCACACCTCGTGGATGAGGTCACAAAGCGCCGGAACTGTCCTTTGTCCGCGCGTCAATGCAGAAAAACTCATGCCACAGCGGAGTGTGTGGTGGTTCTGGTGGTCTGCTCGTAAGTTCGACCACAGTCACATGGAACTAGAGGACCTTCGAAAAGAAAGGCCGCGCCAAGAGCGTATCGTGTCCTCGTTGTACACAACAGGCACACTGATGGCATCGAGAGAGGGCCTCCGATGCGCTCTGAATCCCAGAGACGCCGATCAGAGGTCTCTCGTGCCAATGCCGTGCGCCGCCCGCAGCAGGGGCATGGGGGGGAATGCCTCATTCTGCGGAAAGGTCGCAGCACGGATGGTAGCAGTAATATACGTCAAAGCGAATGCGCGGCAAACCGGGCCATGTACCGACCCCAGTAGCGAACTGCCGTGTAGTAATCCGCTTCGCGTATGTTCTCATTCGGGCTGTGAATGCGGTCGCCCGGCCAGGAAACCCCTCCCGTCATCACGGTGGGCACTCCCAACTGGTTGATCACGATGCAGGCCGGGCCTGTCGCGGGCATGGTCGGATACCGCGCCGGTTGAGCGGCGCCGAGGTCCTCCCAGGCGTGCGCGGCCATCGCGACGACGGGGTGGTCAACGGGCGTTCGCGCTGGATCAAGCCCTGAAAGCCGCACCACCTCAACGTCGTCGAACCCGTGCCGCCGCAGGTGCTCCGCAATCAGGCGAAACGCCTCGTCGGCGGTGAGGTCCGGCACGAGGCGGAAGTCCATCTTCGCGTGAGCCGTCGCCGGGATGACCGTCTTCGCGCCGGGGCCTGAATACCCGCCCCAGAGACCGGCGATGTTCGCCGTCGGCTGGTTGAGCAGTTCTTCGAGTGCCTCTTGCCCGTCGAGGCCGCGCACAAGACGCGGTGCGCCCCAGCTTGCCGCCCGTTTCTCGGCGTCGAAAGGGAGCCGTGAGAGCGCTTCCCGTTCCGCCTCATTGAAGGGCCGCACCCGCTCGCGCATCCCCTCCACCGCCACCCGTCCCTCCGGGCCGCGCAGGCATGAGAGCGCGCCGATAAGCCGCCAAAGCGCATTCGGGACGACGCCGCCGAGCATCGAGTGCAGGTCGCGTTCGAGCGTCCTAACGTGCAACTCGATATAGAGCATACCCCGTACCCCGCAGTAGATGAGCGGCCGCTCCTCTTCGTCGCGTCCAGAGCCTTCCCAGACGCAGCCGTCCGCCTTCCAGAGCTGGCCATGGCGGGCGACGATCTCCGCAAGGTGCACGCTCCCCACCTCTTCCTCGCCCTCGATGAGCCATCGCACGCGCAGAGGCAGCTTGCCTTGCGTGGCACGCCATGCTTCGACGGCATGGAGCCGGGAGAGCAGATCGGCTTTGTCATCGGCCACGCCGCGAGCGTAGAGGCAGCCCTCCCGTTCGGTGAGGACGAACGGGTCGCTCTCCCAGAGATCGAGCGGCTCTGCGGGCTGAACGTCGTAGTGGTTGTAGAACAGAAGCGTGCGCGGGCCTTCGCCCATTTCGGCCCAGATCGCGGAGGGGCTGTCTCCGACGGCGAACTTCTGCGTCCGGAAACCGGCTTTCTCGAGCCTCTGACACGTCCAGTCCGCCGTTTCCGGCAGATGCCGACGCTCCGCGGCGACGGAGGGGAGCGCACAGAACTCGGCAACGTCGGCGATGAACGGAGCGGCGTGTCGCTCGACGTAGGCGTCGAACTCGCGTAGGTTCATTGGAGGTCTCCCTTGTGTTGGTCCGGTGCTCCTGTTTCCCGACATTTTCAGGAGGAACGAAACTGTTTCTAGGCCCAGGGCACACCCGAAGGCAAAGCGTCTTTTGAAAGATCGCGGCTTTGTTGACAATCTCTATGATGAACCCCTTCACTTCTGTTGCACCCTCTCTTGGGCAGGCAGGAATGCCTGCCCCACCGATACTTCTGCAATTTCAACACGGGTGGGGGCAGACATTCTTGTCTGCCCGAATGCAGGGTATCAACAGAGCCAAAGATAGTCAATTATGGATGTCCTGAAAAACATCGGGAGAGGCCACCCCATGAGCATCACCTCCGAAGAACACGCGCTGCTCGACGCGATTGAGCGGCGTCAGCACGCGCTCGTCGAGGCAGTGCAGGAACTCGTGCGGATCAATACGGTGAACCCCTACAGCGGCGAGGATGCGGGCGGCAGCGAAGCCGCCGGTCAGGACGCGGTTGAGGCCCATCTGCGGACGCTCGGAGCAGAGACGCGCCGATTCGATCCGCCTGCCGATACGTACACGCGTGCCGGGGTGATCGGTCCGCGCAACCGCTCGTGGGAGGATCGCCCGAACCTCGTCGGCGAGTGGTCCTTCGGCGATTCATCCCCTGAGTCGCCGGGGCCATCGCTGATCGTGGTGGGCCACATTGACACCGTCGGCGTGCAGGGGATGGACGACCCGTTCGGCGCGCGCCTCCGCGACGGGCGCATCTGGGGCCGGGGGACATCCGACTGCAAAGGCGGCCTCGGCGTCGGTCTGGCGGCAATCGAGGCGGTCCTCCCACGAGGGCGGGAACTCCGCGGTCGCGTGACGTTCCTGAGCGTCGTTGACGAGGAATGCAACGGCTCTGGAGCGGGGATCATTGCCTGCGCGCTCGCCGGAATCAGGGCCGACGCGGCGGTCTCGGTTGACGGCGAGGGGCTGGAGATCATCCATGGCTGCAACGGCGTCGTCACCGCCGACCTGCTCGTGCACGGCAAGCCCGGACATGCCGCGCTCGGCAACGGCGTGAACGCCATCGAGAAGGGCATCCGCGTGGCCGAGGCGATCCGGCGATTCGGCAATGCCCGGCGCAGGCGTCGCCCGGAGTGCCTCCTCAACCTCGGCGTCTTTCACGGCGGAACCCTTCCGGCGGTGATCCCCGGCCAGGCGCGCTTGAGCCTCAACGTCGTCTACGAGATCGCCGAAGCGAGAGAGGCGAAAGGGCGCACGGGCGTCTGGGGCGGTCGGCTCGTGTGGGATGCCTTCGCCGAGGCCGTTCGCGCCGCCGAAGCCGGGGACGAGTGGCTCAGGGAACACCCTTCAGAGCTTGTCTGGGTGAAGGACCTTGTCCCCTACGAAGTGCCGACCGACGCGCCCGTGGTGCGCGAGATGAGCGCGGCGGCAAGGGACGTGCTCGGAAGGGAGCCGGAGGTGCGCAAGATGCGTGCGTGGACGGATTCCTGCTGGTTGCAAGTGCTCGCGGATACGCCGATCGTCGTGTTCGGACCTGCCAAGGAGGACGTGGTTCACGGGCCGGAAGAGCACGTCGAGGTGCGTGACCTCGTCCTTGCAGCCAAGTCGCTCGCGCTTTATCTCTACCGCACGCTGCGGATAACCTTGTAACAACACCGGGGAGTGTGCCATGACCAACGAAATTGTCCTGCAACTCGATCCCATGCCGACCAACCCGCGCAATTCGGAAGGCAGCTTCGTCACGCTCAACGACGGGCGCGTCCTCTTCGCGTACAGCCGCTTCACGGGCGGAGGCGGCGACAACGATACCGCCGACATCGCCGCGATAGTCTCCGAAGACGCGGGAAGGACGTGGAACGCCAAACCGATGATCCTCGTGCCCAACCCCGGCGCGATGAACGCGATGAGCGTATCGTTTCTGCGCTTGCAGGATGGGAAGATCGCGCTCTTTTACCTCGTCAAGAACGGCCTGCACGATTGCCGTCCGAGGATGAGCACCTCGGAAGACGAAGGCCGGTCCTGGAGCGAACCGCGCCCGACGATCCCCGCGCCGGGGTACTTCGTCGTGAACAACGACCGCGTGATTCAGCTGAAGTCGGGCAGGCTGCTCATTCCCGCGAGTTTCCACCGAACACGCGGCGAAGACCCGCGCTCATGGAAATCGTTCGATAGCCGGGGCATCGCCATCTACTTCCTCTCCGACGATGGCGGCGCGACGTGGCGCGAGTCGCGTTCGTGGTGGGCGATCCCGGTGGTGAGCAATTCGGGCTTGCAGGAACCGGGGGTCGTCGAACTGAGGAACGGCGCGCTGTTCTCCTACTGCCGGACGGACGCGGGGTATCAGTACGGCCTGACCTCCCGCGACGGCGGCGAAACCTGGTCCCCTCCGGAACCGACGCGCTTCATATCGCCCTGTTCGCCGCTCTCAATCAAGCGGATTTCTGCCTCCGCCGGGGTTGGAGCCGGTGATCTGCTCGCGGTGTGGAACGACACCTCTGGGCGGTTCAAGCTGCCGCCGCCCGCGAAGGAATCAGGGGGGCGCACGCCGCTCGTGAGCGCGGTAAGCCGCGACGACGGAGCGACATGGACGCACCACAGGCTCCTCGAAGACGACCCGGAGCGCGGCTTCTGCTACACGGCGATCCACTTCGTCGGGGACGCGGCCCTGCTCGCGTACTGCGCCGGAGGCAAGGCGACGGGAGGTGTGCTCAATACGCTCCGCATACGCCGCCTGGGCCTGGAGTGGTTCTACGAAGAATCGTAGCGGCCTTCGGTTGCCGGGCTTCAAAACCTGTCGTCGGCTCGGTGACGCTTCTCGTCGTGGTCCGCCGCGTCGAGCCACCCCTGGCGGGCGACATCTCTGTGATCGAAGCGCCCCACATACGGCTTTATGTCCAAGAGCGGAGTGCCGTCGAGGATATCCACCTCGGCAATGTGAAGGACCGGGCCTTCCACCCGCACGAGCCTCACCAGTGAAAGGCCGATGGGATTGGGTCTGCGCGGTGCGCGTGTGGCGAACACGCCGCGCGGAGTATCATCCATATAGGGAATGACGACGAGTTTTCCTGGGCCAGCCTGGTGAAACACATAGAGCAGCCAGAGGTGGCTGAACCCCTCTACGTCGCGCAGACCTTCCGCGTACTCCGGAAACACCTCCACAACGCCGGTGGACTCCGGCGCGAACGCGCCCTGGATCGGCGTACCCGCAGCCTGCTTCCATTCGGACCGAATGACGCCAATCGGGCGAAATGTCCAACGCGTGCCCATAAGAATCCTTATGGTAGAATGACGACCGTCGCTATTTGGATAGGCTCTGATGCGCTTTCGTCTTAATTTTTGCACAGTAGGGGCGCAATTCATTGCGCCCAATAACCATATGCAAACATAATATGTTAACAGGGCGTGATAAATCACGCCCCTACGTGTCATTGTGTAGTGTTATTATCCGGAACTCGTATCAGCCCATCATGGTGTGCTTCCGGATCCACTGAGTGATCGTGCGCAGGTTATAGTACGACGCCATGGTGTAGAAGCACGTTGAGGAGCACATGGGGCGGCACTTCTCCTTGACGGCTTTCAGCGCTTCCTCGTCGAACCGAGGCTCCCAGATGCGGCCCCAATCGTGGTCGTAGGTGATCAGGTCGAAGCAGGGCGAGAGCGTGCCGTCGGGCCGGATGAGCGCGCCGTTGTGCCCGGCACGGCAATCCCAGTCCCAGATCGCCCCCCGCGTCCGGTGTTTGAAGGCCTCCAAGTGCGCGATGGAATTGACCATGGTCCATCCCTGGCGTTGCTTCTCGATGAGCCAGTCAAGCAGCTCGTCCACTTCCTCGTACTCCTCCGAGGTGAGGTACAGGGCGTTCCCTTTGTGCTTGTAGTGATCTATGTTCACAAACTCCTGCGGGGCTTCGTTGAGGTGATAGTCGGTGCCGATGTCATTCTGGTGGGCGATTTCGGTGAGCATCTTGACATCTTTGATATTGGTCCGGCAGATGTTGATGTTGAAGAAGATGATGAAGCCGTATTTCTTCTGCTGTTTCACCAAGTATCGGAATTGAGGCTCGATGGGCAGCAGGGCTTTCGGCAGCCCTTTTCGGGGCGCGATGCAATCCACCGCCAGATTGATCGCGGCCACCCCGGCGCGGCCCACCTCGTCAATGAATTGCTCGTCCATGAGGTATCCGTTGGTGGGCAGGTACATGAAGAAGCCCTTTTCGCTGCCGTAGCGGACCACTTCCAGGATGAAATCCTTACGCACCAACGGCTCGCCGCCCATGATGGCGATGACGCGGCAGCCGACCGATTTCAGCCAGTCAATGGAAGACTTCGCCGTCTCCAGGCTCATGCCTGGCTCGTTGTTGTTGAACTGGAAACAGTAGTGGCAGTCAATGTTGCATTTCCAGTCGGTGAAGAGATAACACAGGACGGGCCGGAACTCATCATGGTGAACACGCGAGTTGACGAAAGGAATGAACCAGCACCGCAACGCCCGAATACCGTTAGCACTTCGGTAGTGCACCGTTTCAAACATCGTCCCCTCCTCGCCGTAAACTCTTTGATGGAAGGCTCCTCGCATCTGTGGATTGAACGCTGTCGGGAGAGAAAAGTTCTTGCGGCAGACAAGGCAGCACGGATATGCAACGCTCCCGCGCACCTATTAAATGTGCGGAACGCAGCCTCAAGGTGCAACGGTGTGGCGCGGTGGGACGGGGCCGGATGCTCGAACCCCCGCGCCTCCTTTACGTTCGCTTATCTGGAACCCGACGTTACCGCACGCACACCATCCTTCGCACGAGCGTCCCCTGGCTGCTCGTGAGGCGATAGAGATAGACGCCGCTCGATACCTCACGACCCAGCGCGTCGCGCCCGTCCCAGAGGACGTGATGCGCACCGGCTTCGACTGTGCCGTCAACAAGTGTTCGGACGATCTGCCCCGTCAGAGTGCAGATCGTCATATTCACCGGCCCGCTCTGCGGGACGGTGAACCGGATCGTCGTCGTCGGGTTGAACGGGTTCGGGGCGTTCTGCTCCAGCGCAAACTCCACGGGATGGGCCAGACCGGCAAGCGGAATCTCCCCTTCGTCGAATTGGGCTTCCACGATGCGCGGCGCACCGGCAAGCGGCGTCGCGCTTTCCAGCCTGAAGAGCCTCGGACCATCGCTGCCCGCACGCACGAACGCCACACGCAGCACGGAGCCTGCCTGTTTGCAGGCGATAAGGTCGCCACCGCGCACCGTCACCGGCGAGCTTCCGGGCAGGACAAGCGTCATCTCTCCCGCCGCGATGCCGGTCGGGTCGTCCACCGCAAGCGCCAAACCTGAAGCGTCCGACACCCACGTCAGGGTGCGCGGCGTGCGCGTGGCGGGCTTCGGCAACCGGCCGCCTTCAACGGGGAACAGGTAGTCGGGAAAGACGATCTTCCGCAGCACGAGCGCGGCGTCAAAGCTCGATACCCTCCCGTTGCCCGTCACGTCGCCGACCTGCATGTTGATCACCGGCAGAAGACGCACCACGTACCTCAGGATGAGCGTCACGTCGTACGCGGTAAGCGTCCCACTGCCGCTCACGTCGCCGTATACGATCCGTCGGACCGTCACCGAGCCGTTCGTAAGGTCCGCCGCCTGCCCGTTGAGCTTCGTATCGTGAAACGGCAGCCAGATAAGCGGCGCGACCCTGCCCCGCTCGGCATCAGGGTTAACCACGAATGCCAGCTCGACGAACGTCTCCCCGGTGAGCGTGATCCGGTCCACGCCGTTCGACGAGAGGGAAATGCGAACCGTGTCGTGCATCACGCTCCACCCAAGTTCTGCGCCGGGATAGCCCTCGAATGCGTGATACCGGACGAAGCCAGAGTCCGGGGCGAGCACGGTGGTGTCAATGAGGAAGGCCAGGTTTGCGGAGTAGATGCTATGGAATGTGGCGACGACAGGGATAATCAGGTGATCGCCGGGGTCCGCTTCGAGATCGGGCAGGGCGAGCGTCGGCGGCAGGTCGAAGTAGAACGCGCCCATCTCTGCCCGCGTGCTGTCGGGGTCGAGCGGGCTTGCCGGATCACCCGCGTCAATGCACGGCGAACCGCCGCACAGGCGGAAGTCGCCCTCGGTCGCGTTCACGAAGAGCGGGTCGCCATTGATGTTGCCTTCACCCATCCAGAGGGTGTCTCCTTGGATGTCGGAGTACGTTGCGGTGATGGAGCCGGGAGAAGCCGGGTAGTTGAATACCTCATCCGGGCTGTTCCCCCACAGTATGCTGTTCGTGATCACCGCATCGGAACCGCTGACCCACAGCGCGCCGCCATTGCCAGCACTGGAAGTGTTGCCGCTCACGGTGCAATTCCTCATTCCCAGCGAAGCAGGCGCGCCGTCGGCGACAAGGGCAATTCCCCCGCCGCCATAGGCACTCCTGTTGCCGCGTATGACCGAACGCACCAACGTCACCGTCGCGCCATCCCGGAGAGCGATTCCGCCGCCGGTGTCGTCAGCCGTATTGCCGCGTACGACCACGTGCTCAAGGCCCAGCTTTGTGCCCGACCCTGCAACGTGGACGCCCCCGCCGCGATTGTTCGGCTCGGATGCACCGTCCGCGTGCCCGTCGCTGATCCGCGCGTACTGGATCGCGCTCGAATCGCCGTCAGAGATGCGCAGGCCACCCCATTCTGCGGCGTCGCCCGCCGCAAAGCGGATGCTATCCTGCGGCGTCCCTACTGCATGGAGGACACCGTTGACGATGAACTGCACGTCAGCGTCGAAGAGCACCTCCGCGCCCGGCTCAATGGTGAGCGTATCGCCCGAAGGCACGGTGATCGTCCCCGTGACGCGGTAGGGGCTGTTCTGTTTCGTCCACGTCCTAGTGGTGATCGTGCCGCTTGCGCGGGTCGAACCGCCCTCGTTCAGGCCGTCTTGCGCCTGCGCAAGCCCATAGCCGTAGACCTTATCCCAGCCCTGAGCGCCCAGGTCAATCGCCGTGTTCTTGAGCGCGGTATAGACTTCCTCCGCGTCCCAACGGGGGTGTGCGTCGCGCAAGAGCGCGGCGACGGCGGCGATGTGCGGGGCTGAGGCGGACGTGCCGTAGAAGGTGGATGGGAAGCCTCCCGCGCCGGTGACCGATACGCCGTCTATGCCGGTGATGTCAGGCTTCTGCCGCGTCTCACGTTGGGGGAAATAGATTTCCGCCGGTCCCCACGAGCTATAGGGGGCGATCATGTCGTGGCCCGGCTCGTTCGCATTGATCGCCCCGACCCCCATCGCGCCTTGGGCACAGGGATGCCCCCACGTGCTCCCTTCGGAGACGACGTATTCCCGCTCCTGCACCGCACCGAACACGTACACACTGAGAAACCGGGGCAAGCCCTCGTAGAGGTCTATGGCGAGGTATACCGTATCCGGCACGGAGAACGGATTGTAGTAGGAGAGGGCTTCGTACGGGTCGCCGGTCCCATCCTGAGGATCGCCGCCCACCTCAAGTAGGTTGCTCTGGATGAGCACCGGGCTGCGGTAGAGGAACAGGTCGTAATCGTTGCCCGACGCGCCGAAGGGATCGTTCCACTGCACGAACGCCGTGAGATCGCCGTGCGCCGACACGATGATCCTCATGGACGAATCGGCTATGCCATTCCAGGCGTGCCACGAGCGTGCGCCGCCTGTGCGGGCGAACTCGGCCTGGTAGTGCCGTTGCGCGGCGTTTCCTGCGGAGGAGAAGTACGCCACGCCCCGGCGATGCACCTCGTCCACCGCCTGTGCGATGGGGCCGTCTTCGAACATCGGCTCGGCGAAGTAGCCGACATCGTCCACGATGACCTTGCACCCGGCATCGGCGAGCGCGAGGATCGCGTCGGCGAAGGCAAGCTCGGTGATGAACGCGGTGGCGAAGTAGAGTTGCGCGCCCGGCGCGATGTCGTGGACGATCTCCAGCATCGCCGTGCCTTCGTCGCCTTCGCCTTCGTACCCCGGAAGCACGACGACGTTCGGCGGAAGGTCGCCGCTCGCCTGTGCGCTGGCCATGTGATCCACGCCGTCGGAGAGGACGCCGACCTTGACGCCTGTGCCGTCGTAGCCGAGCGCGCGCACCAGATTCCCGCCGAGAACCGCGTCGCCCTCGGTCATCCTGCTGCCCGCTCGCGTGATCGGGCGTTCGACCGCCCGGACCCAGCGCACGAAGGGAAGCGCCGCCACCGCCCGGACCTGATCGGGCATCACCCAGCATTCGACGGTGCTCCACCGTGCGGAGGCCCGCACGATCTGAGCGCCCGCCGCGCTCAGTTCCGCCTGCACCTCAGCGCCGTACTCGGCCACGCGCACCGAGAGGAGGAGCGCACCTGCCTCGTTCGTGCGGATGAGAGGGTGATTCCTCGTTTGCCGCGCCATCTGCGTGCGCGCACGGGTCACGCCCTGCGTCTGAGCGACGGCCTCGAACCGGTCGAGGTGCTCGCGGAGCGCGCTGGAAAGCTTGCGCTCTGCGCTGTCTGGCGCGGAGTGCCGTGCGGAGCGCGGGGCTGCCGTCGCGCACGTGGCAAGCAGCACGGCGAGCGCGAGGCCTCGCAGAGGGTGCATGGAGTTCCTTCGACACGTATAAGTGTTTGCAAAAACTTAGATAAGATGGACGCCAAGGTACCTGCGATGGGGTTCGGCGTCAAGATTGCTCTGGTGAAACGCCCCGTTTGGGCAGACAAGAATGTCCGCCCTACCCGGATCAGCACCGCAGGAGTGCCGATGGGGCAGGCATTTTCCGTCTTTCCGGCGGAGAGGTCCAATGGCCCCTGACTCCTGTGTGACCCATAGGTAGCGCCGACCGTGCCCGGGTTGGTCTGCCGGGCGATTGAGTGCGAACTTTGAGATGATTTGCGGCACGGGGCTTCGACGATCTTCTCATAGGCTTCCGGCCTGGAAGCCGTAGTGCTCTGATGAAATGCTCCGTCTTGGACAGACAAGAACGTCCGGTCCACCCGGATCAGAGCCGCAAGAATGCCGGTGGAGAGGCATTCTTGCCTGCCCGGACGACCGTGCGGGCACTCCACACACAACCGTAGCAAGAGGATGAATAGTCATGGAACTGCGGCAGTTGGGCACGAGCGACCTGAGGATTCCGCCGGTCATCTTCGGCGCGTGGGCCATCGGCGGTCTCTACTGGGGCGGCAGCGACGACAAACAGGCCATCAGAGCCATTCAGGCAGGCATTGACGCGGGAATAACCGCCATTGACACCGCGCCGATCTACGGGTTTGGGCGTAGCGAGCGCGTGGTCGGGGAAGCGATCAAAGGGCGGCGCAATGGGGTCATCATTGCCACAAAGTGCGGCCAGCCGTGGGACAAAGGCGAGGGCCGTTTCGCCTACCGGATGAAGGATGAATCCGGCAGGGAATACGCGGTCTACCACACGCTCAAGCCGGAGTCGGTGATCGCGGAATGCGAGGAGAGCCTTGTCCGACTGGGCGTGGACGTGATTGACCTCTACCAATGCCATACCTGGGACTATGCGACCCCTCCGGACGTTATTATGGAAGGGATGGTGCGCCTCAAAGAGCAGGGGAAGATTCGCGCTATTGGGGTGAGCAACTTCTCGAAGGACCTGCTCGCGGGATGCCTTGCCGCCGGGCCGCTCACCAGCGATCAGCCGCGCTACAACCCCATAGACCGCAGGATCGAGGCGGACATCCTGCCCTTTTGCCGGGAGCATCGCATTGGAGTCATCACCTACAGCCCGCTTGAACGTGGCCTGCTCACCGGCAAGGTGACGATGGACCGGGAATTCCCTAAGGGCGACATGCGCAGGAATTCATCGCTGTTCAGCAAGAAGACCCGCAGGCTCGTCCTTGAGGCGTTGGAGACGCTTCGCCCCATCGCCGAGGCACACGGGGCGACGTACGGCCAGCTCGTCATCAACTGGGTCGCTTGTGTGCCGGGGATTACTGCCGCAATCGTCGGGGCACGCACCCCGGAGCAGGCCCGCGAGAACGCCGGGGCGTTCGACTTCGTGCTGAGCGACGAGGAGCGGGCGCTCATCATGACGACGTTCGAGAAGCTCTCGGCGAGATTTCCGAAAGCTCGCTTCAGACGGTTCCTATGGAAGCTTCGCCGCAGGATCAGGAGACTCAGAACCCGGCGATAGGTCGCGCACTCTCTGCGCTATTGGAGTATCAAGACAGAAATGACACGGCTCTGGTGGGGCAGACAGGAATGTCTTGGGCAGACAGGAATGTCTTGGGCAGACAGGAATGTCTTGGGCAGACAGGAATGTCTTGGGCAGACAGGAATGTCTGCCCC
>Ga0172365_10002949_pt1 | contig 12664 bp, 10 predicted proteins | sample LakKivSesite48cm_FD_114535 | JGI IMG/M metagenome (GOLD analysis project Ga0172365, IMG submission 114535) | Sediment microbial communities from Lake Kivu, Rwanda - Sediment site 48cm | ecosystem: Environmental > Aquatic > Freshwater > Lake > Sediment | place: Rwanda: Western Province, Lake...
CCCACATCGGCTTTTTGGAGGGAGAAAGCTTCGCTTCCCCCCTTCCAACGGTCGCTCCGCTCCCTGCCTCCCCTTCTCGGACTTCGTCCTGCGACCAAGAGGGCCTTCCCCCTTGGAACCCCCCTGCTTTGCTTGCGCAAATCACCAAACTCGCTCCGACCGACCTTTCCAGAGACACCAACCGTTTTCCCCCTTGATTGCTCAAGGGGGCCGGGGGGGATTAATAGCTATTAGGGCAAATGCTTGGGTGTCTCTGGCAGGGTTGTGCCCGCTCAGTCTTCGACGGGCTTCCTCGCCCAACACCCTCGCCTCTTCCCCCAAGGGGGGCCCCCGAACCGCGCCACCCATCGGGTTCTTGCTGTTTGTTAAGATCTTGCTGAATAGAACTTAGGCGAGTATAACTCCTATAGAGGAGAAGGCTTTTAAAGGTAATTTTCCCGCCAGATCTCGAACACCAGGAGTGCCCAGAGCTGGTGACTCCAGTTTTTGCGGCCGCTGAGGTGGCTGTCGATCATGTTTTTAATGAGGCCGTAGTTGAACAGCCCGACCTCCTTAGTTCTCTTCTCGCTCAAGTAATCTAACATCATCTTCCTGAGCTCCTGTCGCAGCCAGTGCTTGATCGGGATGCTGAACCCTTCCTTGGGCCGGTAGATATTCTCCCGCGGCAGAAGCCTCTCCATCGTCTTTTTGAAGATCCATTTCGTCTTGAGCCCGTTGAGCTTGAGCCGGCCAGGCAGGCTGAAGGCGAACTCGACCAGCTTGTGGTCGAGGAGAGGTTCTCTGGCCTCGAGTGAAGCGGCCATGCTCATCCGGTCCACTTTGACCATGATGTCGTCAGCCAGGTAGGTCTTGAGGTCGAGATAGAGCTCCCCGTTTATCGGGTCGAAGGAGGGGAGGGCGGCGAAAATTTCGCGGAAGGGGGAAAGCCTGCTAATCTCTTCCACCCCGCCCAACTGAGTTTTCAGGTCATTCGTGTAGAGCCTTCCCTTGTCCATGGAAGAAAGGAACGTCATCCATCGCAAGTGCCTGAGCTCGGGGGCCTGTTCCAGCCCTAAGAGGTACCTCTGGAGCTTATTCCAGAGGCCTTTTTTCTTCTTGGAAGGCGGGAGACGGTTGATTAGCTGCGAGAGGGAGGGCCCCAGGGTTTCGACGGCTCCAGAGCCAGCGATCTTCTGCGCCTGGTAGTGCTCGTAGCCGCCGAAGATTTCGTCCCCGCCGTCTCCAGAGAGAATGACCTTGACCCGGGAGCGGGCCATCTGGCTGACTAAGTAGGTGGGAAAGATGGAGAAATCGCCGAACGGCTCGTCGAGATGGCGGATGAGCTTCTCGGTGAGTTCGAGCGCTTGAGGCTCGAGGATGAATTCCTCATGGTCGGTGGCGAATTTTTCGGCGACCCGGCGGGCATATTTAAGCTCATTGTAAGAGACTTCTTCAAACCCGATGGAGAATGTCTTGAGCGGCGAGGCGCCTAACTCTCTCATCAAACCGACGATGGTCGTGGAGTCAATCCCGCCGCTCAGGAAGGCACCCAGCGGCACGTCGCTGATGAGCCTCAGTTTGACTGATTCTTTGAGAAGGGCGTAGAGCTCATCCATGACGGCCGGCAGCTCTTTCTCCGTGATCTTCCGTCTTTCAGCCAGCCCGGCCGCAATATCCCAGTAGTTCTTGATTTCGACCTGGCCTTTTTTGTAAACGAGTGTACTTCCGGCCGGGAGCTTGTGGATGTCTTTGAACATGCTGAAAGGCGCCGGGACATATTCGAGAGTCAGGTACAAATCCAGCGCTTTCGGCTCAAGGGCCCGTCGGACCTGAGGATGGACGATGATGGCCTTGAGTTCGGAGCCGAAAACAAGAGTCCTGTCGCTGAGCAGCGTGTAGTAGAGAGGTTTGACCCCAAGCCTGTCCCGCGCCAGAAGAAGCTTTCGTTCGCGGCCGTCCCAGATGGCAAAAGCAAACATGCCCCTGAGCTTTTGGACAAAATCTTCACCCCATTCTTCGTAGCTGTGGACGATCGTCTCTGTGTCGGTGCGGGTCCGGAAGACATGGCCGCGGCCGGCCAGCTCCTCCCGCAACTCCGGGAAATTGTAGACCTCGCCGTTATGGGCGATCCAAACGGTCCCGTCTTCGTTGGCCAGGGGTTGGTGGCCGCCGGCGAGGTCGATGATGCTCAGCCGCCGGGCGGCCAGGCCGACGGTTTCTCCGCTGTAGATTCCCTCATCGTCAGGACCCCGGTGGACGATAGTCCGGCACATCGATGTCAAAAGAGAGGGGGATACCGGCCCGGCCGGTGAGGTTGTGGCGATGCCGCAGATGCCGCACATTATTCTCTGGGGATGAGGTTGAGCTCGAAGAAAACGCCCAAATACCGCCTTTCCAGGCTGGCCTGATCTTCATAATAAGGGATGGAACCCTTGGCTGCCTTGATCTTCATCCGGTAGTGATAGCGGCCTTCTACCTTAAAGCCGTTCCCGACGGGAAAGCCGAGCGTTGCCCGCTGCATGGATTGAAGGATGACCTTCTTCGCTTTCCCCTCCACCTTGACCGTTATCTCGTTATTGGCTCGCGGGTTGTTGAGCAGACGGACGCCTATCTCCCGGAGCGGATAATAGGTTTTAAGGATCAGCTCGCAGGTTTTTGAACCACGCGTCCAGATGCCGGTGGGTTCGAGCCTGGGGTAAAAGTTGTCGTCCAGGAAATGGAGGAACTCCCTGGCCGGCTGAGGCTTGTCCGGCCAGATGTGGACGCGAAAGGCATCCGGGTTCGTGTTGGTAGGGAGGTTATTGACCAACGTCATTTCCACAGGCAGGGCTTTGAACGGAAACCTCTTGGCGTGGGTGGCCGGCTGAGCCGAGGAGCGGAAAGGGCTGATCAGAATAGGCGAGATGAAAACAGCAGCCATGGCCCAGATGAGGAGGATGTCCCGGCGTTTCTTTCCCCCGGGCGGCAGGAACAGGAACAGCGGGTAGATGTTGAGGAAATAGCGGTTGGCCAGCGAGCCGCCGCCTCCGCTATAGTTGTCGGGCATGAGGATGATGTAGATCAGAATTCCTCCTGCCGCCGTAGCCAGGACAAGCCAGTCCGAGAGGCGGCGCCTGGAGGAGGAGAAGAAGAGGGCGAGGGCCAGGACAGCCGGGAAAAAATACCAGGTCAGGCCGGTGTACCGGCCGAAAAAATAGTAGAAGATGTTGAAAAAGACGAACTGAGGCGGCAGGAGAAACTCTTGGAAATAGCCCTCGGAGGTCATGGTATGGCCCAGGTTATCAAAAGTGAGATGAACCTTTTCCAGGGGAAAGGTGTAGAAAAACGTCTTTCGTTCGCCGCCCTGGTAGTTCCATTCGGAGGTCAGGAGATAATTCATCCCGAAAAAGAGGCTGAGAGTCAGGACAAAAACCAGGCCCAGGACGAGCGCCTTGACAATTTTTTTCCTGGCCAGGGCGAAAAGCATGAGCGGGGCCACGAGGACGATGTTCGGCGGTTTGGAGAAGGTGGCGATGCCGACAAGAATCGCCGCCGCATAATCGGTCCAGGAGCGTAAAAAGAAGTTTCTCGAGCGGCCGGGACCCCTTTCCTCGGGCGGCGACTCGCTGTGCTTAATTTTATACAGCCAGAGGAAAATAATGGCGAAGACCAGGCCCAGGTTAAAAAAATCAGGCGTGATCCAGAGAAAATAGACGCCGGTCACAGAGGCGAAAAGGAAAGACAGAAGGTAGACAATTGAGGAGATCGGCGGGTTGGAAAGCGACAGGTAGGCGTGCCCCATGAGCAGGATGACGAGAAGAAGGAGGGAATGGAAAACCAGGAAGCCGTTATATCCGAAAACCCTGACAAAGGGAGCGGCAAACAGTGAGTAAGCCCAGGATTTGGCGTAGAAGAGCTTGCCGTTTGAGGCTTTCTTCAGGAAGATACCCTGAGGTCCGGCCATAAAATCTTCATAATAGCGGATGAGGTCTTTTTTGGTGTACTCCAGGTCGCCATCGTGGGCGATACTCTGAGTCATGGCGTAATAGACCGCCTGGTCGGAAAACAGGAAGTGCTGATGGATGACGGGAAGGTTGATAAAGAGGGAAGAGCCGAGAGAAAGGAGAAAGACGACCAGGATGATCTGCCTGGCGGTCCTTGGTTGAGACATCCGTCGTCCTTGTCCTATGTCAAATATCATAGTCAGGGGGAAAATTCAATTCAGGGCACATTCAGGGGACGGTCCTCTATTGAGGACCGTCCCCATCGCTGGTGGCTATTGTTTGTAAATGCCGAGGTAAGCCGTGATGACCCTTTCGCCCCAGAGAAGAGAGAAAAAGGCCGCCGGCGCCAGGAAGGTCCCGAAAGGCAGGGCAAAATGGAGGTCTTTTTTGCGGAAATAGATGAGGAACAGCCCGACGGCTGCTCCGGCCAGAGAGGCCAGGACGAGGGTCAGGAAGGCCTTTAGCCAGCCGACATAAGCGCCGACAAAGAGCATCATGGTCACGTCGCCCATACCCAGGCCTTCTTTTCGCCGCAGAAAATAGTAGGCTGTGTAGATGATTAGCAGGAAAGATGCCCCGGCAACCGCGCCGATGAGCGCCTGTCTCAAACTCAGGTCAGGCCGTAAGAAAGCGTAGAGGAGAGCCAGAAGAAGGCCCGGGAGAGTGATCTCATCGGGAAGGATCTGGTGGAAGTAATCGATAAAACCGAGGGCGATAAGAGCACTGGCGAAGAGGCAAGAGGCAAAAAAATGGAGGCTCAAGGAATACTGATTATAGAGAAGGAGGAAACAAAGCGCGGTCAGGATTTCCACCACAGGGTAAACAACGGAGATCCGTGTCCCGCAGGACCGGCACCTGCCTCCAAGAAGCAGGAACGAAAGGACGGGGATGTTGTCGTAAGCCCTGATCCTCTTTCCGCACCGGGGGCAGGAGGAAGGAGGCCGGACCAGGCTCTGTCCGCGGGGAAGACGGTAGATGACGACGTTGAGGAAGCTTCCCCAGACCAAACCGAATAGGATAATGATTACTTTTTCCACCAGATTGTCGGAGCGCTCGCTTCTCCTTTCTCCCTGTCGTAGACGTAATCCTTGCCGTCCAAATCCCTAGGCAGGGACGGCAACAGGCGAGCCTGGACGAGCTCTTCCAGGTCCTCCGGATAGCGTCGATAGTGGTCTTTGAACTTGGTGATCGCCTCCCTCAAAATGGTCAGGTCCAGGGCCGATTTGACCCGGTAAAGATGTTTCGCGGCGATCTTCTTCGTGTGCTCGTCGGGCGAGGTCTCATAGATCTCCCGCCATGTCTTCCAGGACGTTTCGAGATCCATGGTCATGAAGCCGGAGGCGGCGTAGAGCCTTTTGACGATATCGGGCGCTCCCGGGATTCTCATCGTTTTCTGGTAGTATTTGCGGGCCCTCTCGTAGTCTTTGGCCATCTGGGCGTAGTGCCCGGCCTGGAAAGGGAATATCCACTGGCCGGGGTTTTTGGCCAGACCCAGGTCGAGGATTTTGTAAGCCAGTTGCAGGTCTCTGGCTTCGTAGACAGCGATGAGGGCGCCGACTTCATAGGGGTCCTGATAGCGCGGGTCGAGCTCGGCGATGACGGAGAAGATATGCTCGAGGTTCTCGTACCGGTCGACGATAGTCAAGGTGCTGTAATATTGGATGGCCCAGAGATAGACGAGGTCGGCCACGAGCGAGGAATAGCCGAAAGTCGCGTATTTCAGGTATTTGCCGGAGGGAATGTAGATGATGGCAGCGCCGGGGATTTTCTGCCGGGGAACCCTGTCCACTCCAAATTTCAGCGCGATGATGCCGCCCAACAGGAGGACAAGGAGGAAAAGGGTGGAGATAGCGGCGATCCCCTTCCGGCGGCTCGATCCTACTCTCATGGGCATCAGACGAAATCCCTTCGCTTAAAAATGAGGATGGCCAGCGTCAGGATGAAGGCCGTATAGGCCAGGCCGTAAAGGGCCGAAAAGAGGTAATACTTCGGCAGGACGGTCAGCCCGTAAACGACTTCTGTCTTGAAATTGAAATTCTCCAGGTCGGGAAGGAGAATGTAGAGCCCCTGGACAAAGAGCTTCAGCGGTGCCGACTTAGTCCTCTGGATGAGGGTCTCGAAGCCCCAGGAGAAATGGCCGATGAGGAAGAAGGACAGGGAAAAGAGAGAGCTCAGGATCGGGGTTGAGAAACAGGAGAAAAGAATGGCCACCGCCGTGATGAGGATGAGCTCGATAAAAATAAACAGGATGGCTAAGAGAAGCCCGGCTTCAATCTTGAAGGTGTGAAAAAAGACCGTGAGGAGGAATATCAGACTCATCAGGGCCGTCATGACGAAAAGCGTCAGGACGAGGCCGAAGAATTTTCCCAAGAGGAATTGCCAGCGGTGGATGGGCTTCGAGATAAGGGTGAAGATCGTCTTCTTGTCGATTTCCTTATAGACCAGGCCCGTGCCGATCAGGACAGCCATCAAGACGCCGAACAGAGAGATGGCGGTCAGGCCGACATCCTTGACGATCTTAACCCGGTCGCCGACAGTCAGGACGGCCAGCAGCCGAGAAAAGATGACCGAAACGGCAGCAAAGAAAAAAAGGAGATAGAGAATGCGGTCCCGGATCGCCTCCTTAAACGTGTTGAGCGCGATCGCTTTGATTTTCATCCCTGCCTGACCATCTTGACAAAAATATCTTCAAGAGTTTCCGTCCGGGGGACAAGAGAATGGATTCTTGCCTTCTTGTCGTGGACAAGAGCCACCAGGCGCTCGATGTTGTCCTCCTGGAAAACTTTGAGCATCACTCTGTCGCCATGAGAGGAGACCGGCTCGCCCAAGCCTTCGAGGTCGGATGCGGAGAGGCCGGACAGAGTAACCTCGGTGTAGAGGATTTTTTCCGAGACGAGATCCTGGAGTGCTCCCTGGCTGATGACCCGGCCGCCGACGAGGATGGCCACCCGGTCGCAGATCATCTCGATATCCTGGAGGATATGGGAGCAGAGGAAGACCGTCTTCCCCTCCTCCTTCAACCGGACGATGACGTCCCGGAGCTCTTTCCGGCCGAGCGGGTCGAGGCCGCCCAGCGGCTCATCGAGAAAAACGAGCTCAGGGTCGTTGATGAGAGCCTGGGCCAGGCCGATTCTCTGGAGCATGCCGCGGGAGAATTTGCGAAGCGGGAGATGGGCCTCCCGCTCCAGACCGACCAGCCGGAGGAGGCCGGCGATCCTTTCTTCTTTTTCCTTTTTTTCGAGGAGAAAAAGACGGGCGTAGAAATCGAGAAATTCCGCCCCCGTGAGGTACTCATAAAAATAAGGATTTTCCGGCAGGTAGCCGAGGCGCTCTTTGGCCTGAAGAGAAAGATGGGGATGACCGAAGATTTCGATCTGGCCCTGATCTGGGAAAATCAGCCCGAGCGCGCATTTCAGCGTGGTGGTTTTGCCGGCTCCGTTTGGGCCGAGATAGCCGAAAATTTCCCCCGCCTCGACCGAAAAGGAAATGCCCTTCAGGATTTCCCGTTTTTTCGGGACAAACCCCAGCTTGAAGGATTTACGCAGGTTTTCGACCTTGAGGACGGCAGCCATCAGAATTTCTTTGCTATTATAGCCAAACGAAGGCTTAAAAAAAAGCCTTGGGCTATTTTAATCGGGCACGACATGCTTGAGTGTATCCGGGTCGATAGTCAGGTAAAAATCGCTTCCCAGGTAGAGAAGCGGCCGGGTCTTTGCGGGGTTGAGGATGCCCTCGCCGTTGAAGCAATCGGGCTCCTCGTGCACGGCCAGGACCTCGCCGACGAAAAGGTCATGGTCGCCGTAGGCCCGGACTTCAGCCAGCCGGCATTCAAAAGCCACATAGGCCTCCTCCACGACCGGAGATTTAATAATTTTTGAGGGCGAGAGCCGAAGGTTAAAGTCCCTGATTTTGTCAAGGTCGCGGCCGGATCGGCGGCCCATTTGGGCCGACAGCTTGACCCTCTCGAAGCTGATGAAATTGACCGTGAATTCCCGGGCTTCAGAGATGATCCCGTGAGTGAAGCGTTTCCTGGAGACCAAAACGCCAAAAAGAGGCGGGTCGAAAGAGAGGGCCGTGTGCCAGGCGCAGCTCATGAAGTTGACCCGGTTATTGACCCTTGCACCCACCAGAGCGACCGTGTAAGGATAAAAATACTGGAATTTTTGGACCTGAGTCCTGACGGATTTCATGAGTCCTCCTCAGGCTGCCTGTTGATTTTTCTCCTCTCAGCGGAGTCCTTTAATCTTTCGGGCATTCTTGAGCAGCCATTCCTGGGTGAAAAGATGCTCTCTCTTGAGTCCGAGCTGAAGGCTGACCTGATCCTTGATTTCGCCCGGCGGCAGGCGACCGAGAAGCCTTTCGTAGGCGGCGATAAGCTTCTCCTCGGCCGGGATGAGCGTTTCTAGAGCGGACAGCCGGTCCTCTCCCGGGTAGAACGAGGGCATCGGACTCACGCTCTTTTCCACGCCGGCGGCATCCCGGACCGCATTCTCGATCCGGATGACGCTGCCCAGCTTGACCAGGATGCCGGAGTTTTTGTCCCAGTGCCTCATATGGTTGATGGAGTTCTTGAACAGCCGCTGGCTGAGGTCCTGGTGCTCGCTGAAGAGCATGACGTATTTGAGGTAGCGGTGCATGAGCTCGTTTTCCAGGCGGGTGATTTCGTGGAGCAGCCGGACGTCCTCTCTGGCGGCGGTATCCGGACTTTCCTTGAAACAGAGGGCTTCAGCCAACCCTTCCTCTTCCATCGTTCTGATCATGGTTTCAAACTGCCGCGAGTGCCGCACCTCGTCGTAAGAGATATTGAGGATCATGTTCCGAATTTTGGGAAAGGCGCCTTCTTCCCATTCGGCGGACTGGTAGAGGTCTGTGACGAGGTCTTCCGTCATCTTGTCCCGGCGGAGGTTGTGGATGATCCTCGGATAGCGGATGACCTCATCCGTCTTGAACGAGGGAGTGCCCCCCAGTTGAGTGATGATGATGCCGAGCTGGAGGGCATGGTACATTTCGTCGATGCCGATCTGGATAGTCTGGGCCCGTGCGTCAGTCCTGAGTTTCATGACCGGGTCATCGTAAAAAAATTTCGCCTTGGGCATGGAATAGGCGTGGATGGTGTACTCAAAACTCACCGCCCATTCATGCTCCAGAGCAATGTTGAGCAGCCTCAGAGCGTCCGGCTGCGTCTTTATTGTCTTAAGTTTTTCCACCGGTCCTCCTTTTTGTGCTTGTCCATTAAATTATAATCATTTCTCAGAAAAAGAAAAGCCGGGGAGGTGCGAAAACCTGAGCCAAAAGGGGAGGAGATGAGGGAGGAAATATCACCCCCTAAACCATCCTCAAAGGTGATTGCCCTGCCGCCGGGCCTGTGTCAGCATGAGCCCGTCGCAGCCTCAATGGCTCGAGTTTTTCTCATCCAAGGCATAGCCGAGGTTGTGAAAAAGGAGAGGGGGCTAGGATCCCTCTCTCCCCCCACCCCCACCCTCCTTTCGATGGCCTTCTTGAATCAGGACAATGAATCAAGGAGGCCATTTTTTTAAGAACTCCCTGATATTGCATTTTAAGCCAAAAAATTGTACTTAATGAAGATCATTAAAGCCCATGAGCAAAATGAGAGAAGAAAGCCCTGTGCCGCGGCTAAGGACGGACCTGGAAGTCATTCCCACGTCCTACCGGGGAGAAAAAGCTCTGTTGGTGAGAGATCACTTGGGCTTGATCCGTGACCCCGTCATCCTCCAGGGCGATACCCTGAGTTTGCTGGGGCTCATCGACGGCCAGAGGACAGTGCGCGATATCCAAGTTGAGTTCGTCCGTCTGAGGCGGGGAATGCTTGTCGACCGCGGGCTCATCGAAAAGACCGTCGCTGAGCTGGAGGCCTCCTTTCTTCTGCAGAGCCGGCAGTACCAGAAGGAAAAGGAGCGCCTTCTTGAGGAATATGCCCGGCTCGAAGTCAGGGAAGCATCTCATGCGGGCCGTTCTTACCCGGCCAACCCGCGAGACTTAACCCATTATCTTGAGTCTTTCTTCCTTCCGGGGGGAGATGATCGAGCCCTTGAGACTCCCGCTCGTGTCTGTGCTCTGATCGCTCCGCACATCGACCTTGAGGTCGGAAAAAGAGTCTACGCCAAAGCCTACCGGGCTATCAGGAATATTGCTCCCCGCCGGGTTTTCCTTCTCGGCACCGGCCACAGCCTGGATGAAGGGTATTTCTGCCTGACCGAGAAAGATTACGAGACTCCTCTCGGCCGAACGAAAACAGACCGCGAGGTCGTCGAGAGACTTAAAAAAGCGGGCAGCCGCGCTGTGGCCGCCTACGACATTTCCCACCGTCAGGAGCACTCTCTCGAGTTCCAGCTCCTTTTTCTCCAGCATCTTTACCATTCATCCTTCTCTCTCATCCCCATCCTCTGCGGCTCTTTCACGGCTGATGTCGAGCGGCTTTCCCGTCCTTCCCAAATTAAAGAAGTGGCCAGGTTTTTAAGGGAACTGAGGGCCTGCTGGGATGAAGACAAAACGAACTCTCTCTTTGTCGCCGGAGTCGATTTTTCCCACATCGGCCCAAAGTTCGGACACCGGGAACGAGCGACTTCCCTGCTCCTTGAGGCTAAACAGCACGACCAGGCCCTCCTCGAGGCTTTAGGCCGCGGGGATGTTGAGGCCTTATGGGCAGAATCGCGGAGGGTCAGGGACAGGTACAATGTCTGCGGGCTTGCAGCCCTGGCCTCACTTCTGGAAATTTTCCCGGAGTCCCGGGGCCGGGTTCTTGATTATGAATTCTGGCGAGAAGAGGCGACTAAGTCAGCCGTCAGCTTTGCCGCTGCGGTCTTGACAGTTCCTGAGTGAGGAGGCTCGACATGACCGATTTCGGGGGAGCCATCAAAAAGAGCCAGGACTATGACCTCGCCATCATCGGGATTCCTTTTGATGAAAAATCTTGTTTCCTCAAGGGAGCAGCTCTGGGGCCGGCAGCCATCCGGGCGGCCTCGACAGGGAAAGCCCTTAATCCGTTCACCGAACTGGGCCTCAACCTTGAGCAGGAGACGGTGCTCGTCGACTGGGGTGATGTGGATGCTTCGGGTGATGTGGACAAGACCTTCAGCCGGGTTGAAGCCGCGGTCCTGGAGGTTGTCGGGAAAAAGGCTAGGCCGATCATCCTGGGCGGCGACCATTCCATAACATACCCTGTAGTGAGAGCTCTTGCCAAAAACTTTTCCTCCCTATCCATCCTCCATTTTGACGCTCATCCGGACCTGTATGAGGAACTTTACGGCGACCGGTACTCCCACGCTTGTCCCTTTGCCCGGATTATGGAGGAGGGGCTGGCCAAAGAGCTCGTCCAGGTTGGAATCCGGGCCGCCACTTCAGACCAGCGGGCCATGGCCCGCCGTCACGGCGTCCGAATGATCGAGATGAAAGACCTTGAAGGCGGGCTGGCCCTGAGCTTTCGGCATCCCCTCTATATCTCCTTTGATTTGGACGCCCTCGACCCGGCCTTTGCGCCCGGCGTCTCCCATCACGAGCCGGGGGGCCTGACGACGCGTCAGGCCATTGACATCATCCATTCTTTGAAGGCTGATCTTATCGGGATGGATGTAGTCGAGCTCAATCCGACGCGCGATCCCTCGGGGATCACTGCGGCCGCAGCCATTAAGATCATCAAGGAAACGGCCGGAAAAATGATCGAGAGAGGCCGGGTGCCTCGAAAAAATTGATTCGAAACAAAAGAGGAGGCTTAGGCATGGCCAGGCGTTTTTCTTTATTTATTCTGATATTGAGTTTTTGCGGCATCCTCGCCGCCGCCTCTCCCGTCGACTTTGACACATATTTTGTCGACAGGACGATGCGCATCGACTACTTTCACGGCGGAGACGCCAAAGAAGAATTCATCACCCTCGACCGGGTTTACGATCAGGGCATCTGGGCGGGCAGTCAGAAGAATCTTCTTGATCCCTTTAAGCTCGGCCGCTATTGCCTCAAGGTTTACGATGCCGCTTCGGGCGAGCTCATTTTTTCCCGTGGCTTTGACAGCTATTTCGGAGAATACAAGACAACGGACTGGGCGCTGCGCGGGATCAAAAGGACATACCATGAGTCCGCCCTCATTCCTTATCCTAAGAGCAAGATCATCTTTACGGTCGAATTGAGAAACAGGCTGAATATTCTCCAGCCCATCTTTCGCGCCGAGATAGACCCGGCTGACATCTTCATCAGCCGCGAATCACTGGTCGGCGGCGTGAAAGTCTTCCAGGTTCTTAAGAGCGGCGACCCCCATGAGAAAGTTGACATCGCTTTTATCGCCGAGGGCTACACGGCCGCCGAGGAGAAAAAGTTCCTAGCCGACTTAAAGCGTTTTACCGAGGTCTTCTTCAGCCTGGAGCCTTACAAGGGCCGGCCCGATCTTTTCAACCTCTCCGGTGTTTTCAGACCCTCGGCCGAGAGCGGCTGCGATGAGCCGAGCCACGGGAGCTATAAGAACACGGCCGTCGGCGCCTCCTTCGATTCCCTCGGCTCTGAGCGCTATGTCCTGACGGAAGATAATAAGAGCCTATGCAACATCGCCGCCCACGTTCCTTATGATGCGCTTGTCGTCATGGTCAATCACGGGCGCTACGGCGGCGGCGGGATTTATAACCTCTTCTGCACCTTCACCACGGATAATCAGTGGTATGAGTATCTCTTCCTCCACGAATTCGGCCATTCTTTCG
>Ga0172365_10002951_pt1 | contig 12663 bp, 17 predicted proteins | sample LakKivSesite48cm_FD_114535 | JGI IMG/M metagenome (GOLD analysis project Ga0172365, IMG submission 114535) | Sediment microbial communities from Lake Kivu, Rwanda - Sediment site 48cm | ecosystem: Environmental > Aquatic > Freshwater > Lake > Sediment | place: Rwanda: Western Province, Lake...
CGGTCGCCTCGATTCCATCGAGGCTCCCTGCCTCCCCTTCTCGGGCTTGCGCCCTGCGACCGAGGGGACACACCCCCTCGGCTCCCCCAACCGATTTGTGGCAAGCCACAAATCAGCAAAGCCCGCTCGGTTTCAGGCTTCGCTCTCCTCTCCCTTCGGTCAAGGAACCATGCCCGCTCAACCTTCAAACGGTTTTCTCAACACCCAGCCTGAGCCATAACGAAGTCCTTTATTTTTTTCCCGTTCCATCATAAGAAGAAGAGGAAAAATCAAAAAAAGGAAATGTCCCATTTTCTGAGTATGGCGAATTACGAAATAATTGCGGACAAGGAATCGGGGCGAGGGGACTCGAACCCCTGACCCCAGCGTCCCGAACGCTGTGCGCTAACCAAACTGCGCTACGCCCCGGTGATATGAATCAATTATAGCCATAAAGAGAGAAATAAAAAAGTCAAAATATGCTCAAGGCGGTCTTCTTAGCATCCAGCCTGACCTTTTCATGCGGCTGATTTGCGAATGCTTTTTGTGTTTAAAGTGTATGAAGCAGAGGGCCAGGGAAGCGTCAAAAAGCGACATAATACGACATAATGCGACAAATTTCTCAAAAATATTGACTTAATACACCAAAAAATTAAATTTAAATATGTCCCCAGATATGAAAAAGGTGTGGCCATGTTGGTAGGGAGGGGGGATAAACCCACGCTAAAGCAAAAATACCTTTCAGTTTCAAAACCTCTTATTGTAAATTTTTTCATTGCTGTTACTTTATTAGTTCTGATATCGCTCTTACCTTCCACTATAGGACCGCCCAGGATATCCTCCCTCTTTAAGAATAAGGAAATATTTTCTCATCTGGATGAAGCTAAGAAAATATCTTATATAATCAAATCAAGAGAAAACCTGGATAGGGAGAATATTCACCGCATATACTTTCAGGTTGAAGTCCTGAGGGAAGTCGATGATAAGAGCCTTATGGCAGTTGCCCAGAGAATCGTTAAAGAAATAATATCTCAGGAATACTGCCACGCAATAAGAATTGATTTCGGAAGGTACGGTTATGTGGATTTTGCCCCTTATGGAGAGTGGGAGAGAGCTGGCGAAACAGAACCTTGTTTATATGAAAAATACAGATTCAAGTACGTCCTGAATCTCCTTCTTTCTTAAATAAAAATTATCCCTTTTTTTTGAAATTTACCCGGAATTAATGTGCTTTATTCGTTTAGTATTTTAATACCAATGATCTTGATCTTTTCCTCTGTCATTTAGCTCAAAATCGAAGTTTTTGAAAAAAAGACTTGACAATTATTTTCTATCAGTTTATTCTGAAATATCAGAAAATAATAAAAAAACTGAAATTTTTGATACAAGGAAATGAAAATGGTCAATAAAGGCGAAAAAGAAATTTGCTTAGGTCCAAAGGATAAAGAAATCGGCTGCTGCAGGGTTGAATCAGTAATAAGCATAGATGACAGGGGCCAGATGGTGCTTCCTAAAGAAATAAGGGAAAAGGCGGGAATTGGAGCTGGAGATAAATTGGCAGTGGTCATTATGGAAAAAGACCAGGGGATCTGTTGTATTTCCTTGATTAAAGCTAAGGAGCTTGAGCAGATGGTGAAGGGTCTGCTCGGTCCTGTAATGAAAGAGATAATCGCAAGGTGATATCGTTAAATAGATTTGGAGGGAGATTCAGATGAAAGACGAAAAAATAACTAAGTCTGTAAGAGAACGTTATGCCAGAATTGCCAAAAGGAAAGGCTCCTGTTGCGGAGGCAAAGGCTCGGCAAAGCATATCAGCAAGAATATTGGGTATACAGAAGATGACCTTAAGGCGGTTCCAGAAGGAGCAAATTTGGGTTTGGGGTGCGGCAACCCTGTCGCTCTCGCTTCCTTAAAAGAAGGGGAAACCGTGCTTGACCTCGGTTCAGGCGCTGGGTTTGACTGCTTCCTTGCTGGTCAAAGAGTTGGCAAGAAAGGAAGAGTTATCGGAGTGGATATGACGCCCGAGATGGTTGAAAAGGCAAGGCAGAACGCCGCGAAGGCGGATTACAAAAATGTGGAGTTCAGGCTCGGAGAGATCGGAAATCTGCCGGTTGCTGATAATTCTGTTGATGCCATCATATCAAATTGCGTTATCAATCTTTCGCAGGATAAAAAAAGAGTTTTCAAGGAAGCGTTTAGGGTGTTGAAACCAGGCGGCAGGCTGATGGTATCGGATATAGTCTTATTGAAGAAACTTCCAGATTTTTTAAAAAATTCTATTGAAGCCTATGTGGGCTGCCTTGCTGGAGCAATGATGCAGGACGACTATTTGGAAACAATAGAATCATCGGGCTTTGAAGATGTCAGGATCGTTGATAAGACATATTTTCCTGTCGAATACATGGTTAACGATCCAACCGCAAAGGCCATCGCTGAGAGCTTTAAAATATCACCCAAAAAAGCAAAAGAGGCGGTAAAAGAGCTTTCAACTTCGGTCCTGAGCGTAAAAATTCACGGAGTCAAGCCAAACGAGAAAATTTAAGATATCCCTATTTTTGCTGCATTTCGCCATCTTTTTATCACGAACTTGGGGATAAAAGAGTAAGTTTTTGGCAGTTTATTCTAACGAAAGATAAATTTCTTTTCTGTGGCCAATTCTTATGATGATGATAAGAAGGTTTATCTCTTGAAACTTCCTCATCTAAAGTGACGTTATGTCTCACTTGCATTAGTCAATCCTCCTAAAAATATACACAAATTACACACATAAAATCTGCTTTGTCAAGGCGAATAGGGCCGGATGAATGGGTCGAAAGCCCGGAGGTGACATAAAGAGGTCAAAATCCACCAAGACTTCTCTCTCGGGCAAGAAAGAATCATGAAAAATATTCTGCTCAGGCCTCAGCCGCGATCAAAAGTTCGCGAGAAGCCATCCACGCCGGGCGCGCTTTCGCTGCCGTAAAGGTCAATTTGAGGTGGTTGATGATGCGATCGACCGCCTGGTAGTCGGTGATGAAAGCGATGAGCTTCATCGTGCCGCCGCATTGAGGGCATCGGAGCGGGGCGACTAAGGCTCAAATACGATTTTGATGAATCTCGAGCCGAAAAACTTGTCGGTGTCCTTGGTAAACACTTCAAAGCCGTCGATCAAACCATCCCTATCCCGTTTGAACCGTATGAATCCATGATCGAATCCAAAAACATCCTTCTCGAGCGGCACCAGCGTGACGCTCGGTTCCCCCAGAAAGTTGTCGAGCCTGAGATCATTCTGACTGATGTCAAGGTGAAAGGTCTCTTGTAGTTCCAGCACGGTGTAATATCCGCTGAACTCGGAGAGATCGACACGGCCGCGATCGTATCTTTCCGCCTCGTTGAACACGCGACCGTTCCGCGACGCCGAAAGCCGGCTGACCGCACCTTTCTCATTACGTGCAAACGTGCATCTGAAGGAAGTGTTGTGGCTCAGGTAGAACAAATCAGCACTGATCGGTATTAATTCCATCACCCATTGGAGTCCGGCGGGTTTGGCAAAATCTAGATAAAAAAGGCTCGCCCCGTCCTTAATCACTCCCACGTAATTTCCACTCTTGTTCCGATAGAAACCGAGGATCCTCTTGATATCCGGCGCCGATATGTTCGCCGCTGGCGGGGGCGTCCGAGTCAAGGGCGCCTCAGGCCCGACGGCGATTCCCAGGTATCGACGCGTGAAGATATCGCCGATATCGTCCGCGATTCTGGCGACATCGTCGAGGTTGACATTGCTGAGGACGATCACGCAATTGTCGTTTTCGGTTTGCCGTTCGAGGCAGGATACATAGCCGCTGGAACTGCCGTTGAGCATGCTTACGGCCAGCGTTTTCTTGCCGTCCTCATAAGGTATCCTGTAGTGCGGACCCGCCATGGTCATAGGGCTGTCGGCCAGGACCGGCTGGAACAGGATTTTCTTGGAAGCGGCTGTGAGGATTTTGTCGCCCTTCAGGCTTAATATTCTTTGCCAGAGATAGAGGTCATAAGCTGTGCTGACGATGTCGCCCGCGGCCAAGGCCGTCGATTTGTCTTCGCTGTAAGCTTTGACCAAGCCGGAAAGCCCTCGGATATAGCCCGTTGCCAGGTTTGTGTCGGTCGTCCGGTTGTTTTCAACAAAGGTGTCTTTCATCCCCAGAGGCTCGAGGATGTCCTCCCGGAGAAGCTCGGCATATGTTTTCTTCGCGACCTGCTCCAAGATGACGCCGACGATGTAATAGCCCGGGCTGCTGTAGGTGAAGCGTGTCCCCGGCTGGTTCTGGAGCGAGGCGTCCCAAAAGAGGCGAATGAGTTCCCTCGGCGTATGAAAGTAGTGATCGTCCTTGGCAAAATAATCCGGAATAACATCATGGTGATGGGGAATTCCGGACGTGTTGGAGAGCAATTGCCTGATTGTGATCTTTCGGCCGGTTTTCTCCGGATAGTAAGGCAGATAGTCGCTGATGGTTTTGTTAAGGTCGAGCTTCCCCTTTTCGACCAGCTTGAGGGCGAGCATCGAAGTAAAGGCCTTGGTGATCGAACCTATTTGGAAGCGTGTCTCCGGCCCGTTGGGGATGCCGAATTCGCGATTGGCCAGACCGCAGCCTTTGTGGAACAGGATGCGATCGCCGTCGGCCACCAGAATGACCCCGCTGAATTCTTCGCACCGCGGGAAGCTATTTATGTAGTTATCGATCAGAACCCCGAGGGACGGTTGGGGCTTGTCATCTCCCTGGGTGGTTCCGGCCGTGCCCTTGTCATGCACGGGAAATAAGATGAGGCTTAGGGCGAGAAATACAGTCATCGGTACAACCTTCATATTTGACCTCCACAAGTATTCCAGAGATAGCCTTCAGTGTTACTAAAATGATCTTTCAGGAAATTGTTGCATAGAAGGAGTTTGGTTTTCAAGGATGGCGGTACGGTGAGACATTTTGCCGTCATTTTCTCTTCATCCCATCATGAAAGATAATAGGTTGGTCGATCACAATGACAATGTAACAAGATTTATCGCGCTGACATTAAATATGAAGCTCGATGATGTCTTCGTCTTCGAGGATGTGGTTGCGGTTGACCATTTGGCCCTGGTATTTGGTTTTGCTCCAGATGCGGGCATACTTCAGCTTCCGGGCAAAATCCATATGAACGGCCTTGGCCATATCCAAGATCATTGACCCCCGCTTCAGAGTGAATAGTCCCTTTCAGGGCAAAAGCTGGAGCAAGCGGTCATATCCTGCCACAAAAATTCCAGCTCCTTCTTGCTTGAGATAACCGGGGATGCCGATGACCTGAACGGCAGCTGTGACGCCCAACCGTTCTTTGAGATACATAATAGCTGGCGAGAGGGTTTGATCTTTCCATTTGCATTCTATGGCCAGGCATGGTCTGTTTCTTTCGATGATGACAAAATCCATTTCCCGGCCGTCTCTGGTCCGGACATACATCAATTTGTATTCGCCCTTTCCCCACTCATTCCAGGCAGAAACAGCGCGCTGGAGTTGAACGGCAATGAAATTTTCAAACCTCTTTCCCGGGTCCTCATGGATTCCCCAGTCCCAGAAATAAAATTTCTTCTCCTTCAAGACTGACCGTTTTAGCTTCCCTGCGAAAGGCATTACTGAGAAGACCATGTAAACCTTTTCCAGCGCTTCAAGCCAGTTCTTGACCGTGACAGGCGAACACTGGAGAATGTCCTTCATGCTGTTCAGGCTCAGCGGTGCTCCCACTCGCTCTGGCAGAAGAAGAACAAGAGTCTGTTGTTTCTGGATGCTCATGCTGCGGGTGAGATCTCTCAGTTCTTCTCCAGTGACCAGAGAGATGTGATTGTCTTTCCATCTAAGATAAAATTCTCGGGTGCCTACAGAGACAGGCTCGGGAAAGCCACTAATTTCATAAAGGAGGGTGGCAGCCTGGGTGAATGACTTGTCAGGCTCTTCAAAGAAAAGAGTGCCGAGCTTGGGATGCCAGGCCGATGCGAAATCTAACACTTTCCCAGTCAGGTCATTGGGATGGAGAGGATTCATGCGGAAGAGGAAATAGCGTCCGACGAGGCTGTCTCCTGAGCGGCGGAAAAAATCCAGCCGGGCGCTTCCCATGACAAGAAAGCGCAGGCTGTTCTTCCATTCGTCATAATAACCCTTGAGGATGTTCTTCCACTTTGGGTATTTGTGGATCTCATCGAGCACGATCCAAGGACGCTCCTCCAGGTGAAGCTTCTGTGAGGGGCTTATAGAAAAAGCAAGGTCTTCAATGAAAAAATGAGGATTTGCGGCGAACCTTCGTCTTAGAGCAAGGCTGTCCCAATTGTAGTAGTTTCTCGCCTGATTAAGCTGTTCGAGATGCTTTTGGCCCAGAGTAGTCTTGCCGACCTGTCTGGGTCCACAGATGAATGACATCCGGCCATGGAGGAAGTCCTGGTTCAGAGCCCACTGTCGGACAAGATGATCAATCACAACATGACTATTTTACATAATATTAAAAATCTGTCAAGACTAATTTTTAGTATCATATAAATCAGCCAGGTTATAATGGCGAGAATTTCTATTTAGACGAAGTTCTTTAAATTTTGTGGTGGCATCACTTTTCAGCACTTTTGGCTCTGGTTGAGTCTGCTGATGTCATAAAAGAGTGTGTGGCCAGATAATGTTTAAATGTGGAGCTCGATGATATCTTCGTCCTCGAGGATGTGGTCGCGGTTGACCATTTGGCCCTGGTATTTGGTTTTGCTCCAGATGCGGGCATACTTCAGCTTCCGGGCAAAATCCATATGAACAGCTTTGGCCATATCCAGGACCGATGACCCTCGCTTCAGGGTGAATGGAGCCTCGAATTCCGCTTTTTTCCCTGGGGCTTTGCTGTAAACTCGGATGATATGGAGGATGGAGAAGATGCGCTTTTTTAATTGCTCGAGATTGTCACCACGCTTGGCTGAGATGGCGAGAGGAGAAAACTTCGGCTCGAGAGCTTTTTTTAATAGCAAGAAATTTTCCTCTGCACTGCGAAGGTCTGACTTGTTAGCCACGATTAATACTCTTCTTAAAAAGAATGGGCTGTCAGCAAGGATGGATTGTTCCTCGGGAATGAGCTCGATTTTTTTCTCTCTGAGTCTGGCTAAAATGGCCTCCAAGATCCCGGCTGAATCCTGGCTGGCTAAATCCTCGGCGCAAATTTATTTCCGAAAGCATTAAGCAGTTTGCGATTGTACTCCTTTTCCTTCACCTCATCATGAAAAAGGCTATGATATTTTTCAGCAGCCAGGTTGCAAACCTTTCTTGTCTTTTTGTTTATATTGAACCAAGCGTGTCCATGGACCTGCTCTTTTTCGGACCCAACAACGGCCCAGTCCATAGCCTCTACAGCAAGCTGGCCAGCGCGGCGATGATGAAAGCGAGGATGATTATGGGAATCGCCGCTTTGGCGTGACCTTTATAGTGATGGGAGAAGTCCTTGTAGTCTTCCTTGACCGACCCGGGGATGATTACGAACTTCGGCGTGATCTTGCTGACAATGATCCAATCCAGAAGCACAAGGTCCCCCAAAGTGGCAAAGAAGAACATGACAAGCACGTTGAGCAAAGCCGCCAAGAACGGTATCTCCCCTCCGAGCTTGGACTTGAGGGCGAAGGTCGAGAAGGCAGGAAATCCCACAACGAAAACAAACCAAGGGAGGCCGACGATCGCCCCCAGCTTTTTCTCCTTCCTGGTCTGGGCCGGGACTTTTCTCTTCACGATGTCTGGATAGTCCATATAGCCCCAAACGCGAGGGCTGAAGCTAATCATGATAAGGAAAAGATATCCGGTCACGACAAGGCCGTAAAAGAGGCCATGGGTAATAATGTGGGCTGCGATCTTCAAACTCATCTTTTTACCATATCCCGGGCACCAGGCGGCGGCGCACAATTTTGGCGTAATCCCGGTAGCCGGACAGGTCCGCCCGCAGCGTCCGGTCCTCCAGGGCGGTGCGCGCGACGGTCACGATGATGGCCAGGATGGCGGGAATGGCTGCCCAGATTGAACTGAAGAAAACCGGCGAGGCAATCCAGCTCAAGACGTTGCCGGCGTAGCCCGGATGGCGCACGAAGCGGTAAGGCCCGCCGCTGACTACCGTGTGGCCGCGCTCGGACTGGATGCGCATCATGGAGGAAAAGAAGCGGTTGACAATCATCGCCCAGGTGCCGAGCATACTGCCCGCGAACATCAACAACAGGGCGATGAGCTGGATGCCGTCCGGCAGGTCGGGCGACCAACCGAAGCGCTCGTCCAGCCCGCAGACGATCCAGGCCATCACTGGGAGACAGATGGACATAAGCGGCATCAGGATGCGGTCCCACGGCTTGACGTTCTCTTTGCTTCCGGCTTCTGCCCGCTCCTGCGCCAGGTCCGGATTTTTGCGGATAAGAATCGCACGGCTGAAAACGAGGACAATAAAGGCCTGGATAACATACGCCCAGCCTTCCCACCAGTCCAGCTTCCCGGCGGCCAGGAAGAGTACGGCCACTAGAACGAGGCTCATGGCTAAAAAGCGCAGAATGACGATCAAGGTGATCCGTGGCGTTTTATTTAGGGCAAAGGAATTTCGTTTTTGGGCTATTCCAGCACAGTTCGCATTTTTGCTCGAATTTTCTCTTCCGGCCATCGCTGAAGAATGTAAATCATGAGAAGCGTAGGTGTCAAGCTGACCTGGCCTTTCCCATATTCTTTCGGTATTAAGACGAACTAAATATCGAGTCTCACATCCTTAATGAGAACTGTGACCAGATTGTGACCATCCCCGGTATACTTCCGTATACTTTCCCGTACTTTCCTATACCTAGAGATAGTTTGTAAATTGCTGGAAAAATTGACTATTGCTTTGTTTTCAGAAGGCTAGAAGAATAGGCCTCATTGGATCCGGAGACCGTCGCTCTATGCACTGAGCTACAGGGGCGCTATGGCGATAATATTACCCTATCGGGGAACGGGCGTAAATTGACTGAGCATCTGGAGGCTTGACCTTCTCGTCAGCCGATTTTTCGTTTTTTCTTCGCTGTCCTCAGATATGCCAAATCCTCAAGGTCCTTGGGGCGCCGGATGGCTTCTTTGTTTTTTATGAGCTGATCGAGGCCTATAAAATAAACTGAGCAGACTCGCTTTTTGATCTTGACCTCCACGCGAGATCTAGATGACCAAGCATCCCTAAATGGAACTCCAGTGATTAAACTCACAAGATCTATCCTATTTGGGGGAACACCAAATTGAATAATAACACCCGGGGACAGGAGTTCTTGCGCTGATTGCAGACCCGGGATGGAACCTCGCCAAAAGGTTTTGAGGGCTCGATAGAGATTCTGGACGTTTTTGGCAGTGGGCTCGAAAAAGATATCGATGTCTCCGGTCAAGCGGGCAAAACCGTGGTAGATCACGGCCTCGCCCCCAACGATGACGTACCTCACGTGGTTCGCGGACAGCAAACGGAGAAAATCCTGAATGTCCGATGAAAAATGGGAAGCCTTCATCTTCCTTTCAGGCAAAGTCGCACATCTTTCGCGTTCTTGCCAAAGACTCTGCGCCTAAGTTCCTTCGCGGCTTTTTGTCGCTGCTCGTGGCTCATACTGACCTGTTGCCTGATATCCCATCTTTGTGCTTCCTTGAAGCTATAAGACTTATGGACAATCCTTTTCATAAAAATCTCCTCGAGCACAGTCTGATAATAGCGATATTTTTTTATATTCTATCAGAATAAAGACCTGAGGGCAACTCACACAAACGGCCTTCGGCCACAATATAGTCATAAACCGAACAAATGCATTTTGTCATCATTATCCTTTATATATCTCTTATCATTCCCTTTTCCTGAATAAGGTTTGGAATTTAGGAAATATAGCTCCCACTCTCCTTTTGTATTTAGGATATTCCCCACCGAACATGTCTCCCAAATATCTTTCTTCCTCCACGATCAGGACTCTATAGCTGAGATACATAAAGAGGGGGATGGTCAATCCCAGCAAAGAATTTATGATCAAAACTATTCCGGGAACAATAAATACAATCCAGGAGTCGTAAATAGGATGCCTGAGATAAAAATATAAGAATCTCCTTTTTGGCTGTGCCGATGGATCGAGGCTCCTTATGACAATTTGCCCCTCCGGCCATCCTCAGAGAGTGTAAATTATGGCTGCTGGGGTGTCAAATTCAGTTGGGGAATGCTCATGGGATATAAGAGTTTCCTTTTCGGCTGTGAAGGCCAAGTGAGCCTTTTTGTGTCGATTTACCCCTCTAACCATCGTGGGCAAATATAAATCCGAAAGAAAAAATGTCAATGGCACGCCCTGGATTTGATCGAAAACCAGGTGCTCTGCCTTTTCGCCTCTCGTCCGCTTCATCTGCTTGTCTAACCTTGATATCCAATGTCAGCAGCGAATACAATTTTTTCGTGCACGGGAGCAGAGTTTTGCGGCTCAGGGGAAAATATGGCGAATGTGCAAAAAAGGCAGGTTCCTATCTACGATTACATCATTATTTTATCTATCCTTAAGGAGGCAATATGCGGATTATCCATCGCCTCAAAGCGTCTCAATAATCATTTCCTGTAATTACTACTTTATTATAAATCCTGCAGGAACTTGAAATTTTTCAGGGGGAACCTGTGCGTTCTCTTCGACCTTGATAGCTCGTTGGATATTTTGGACACCTCCCGTCTGCAAATCCATGTACAATAAAATCTTATTCCAACCCCCGTAGCGGGTGATATTTCCTTTTCCGTCATTGGCCTCAAACATTTCGCAATTTTTACCGGCTACAGTCATGGGGGGTAGTTTTTTATACTTGCCGGCCTGGCGCTCCTCCTCCGTTCCAAACTCCGTCCACTCCACTCGCAGCTCGGTTCCACGGTAAGCCGAACCCTGCTTGTATGCCGTTTTTTCGTCGTGTCTGACGCGATATAGGTCTTTTCCATTGCTGAAATAACTTTCTTCTAATCGATCCCCGGAATAGGTCTCTTTGCACTCCTTCATTCCGTAATCATCGAAATAAACTATGGTTTTTTCCTTTATCTCCATATCTCCCATCTTCATGATTGACTCGTAGGTTACGATACCGGATTTTATGTCGTATTTTTTAGTGGGTGTCTGGGCTGTGGCATAGACCATAAATACAATCGCTGCCGACAATAACAAAAATAAATTTCTTTTCATTTTTTCCTCCTTTGCAGGGTATATTCGCCCAATTAAGAAATTAAATCTATAATTCCTCTGCTTCGTAAATATAACCCATAACATTTACGAAGCCAGATTTCATAAGAAATACCTTTTTTGCTGCGCTGGATGGATAGGCGTTCATATGCAGAACTTACCTCACTCCATTGTTAAGGATGATAAAGGAGAATGTGCTGGGATGGCAAGAAGGATAAGAGTTTGCTTTTTGGTTGAAGAGGCCGGGCGAGCCTCTTTGTGGCGATTTGCAGCTCTAGCCATCGAAACGAAGCATAGACCAAAAGGGAAATCACTGTCAATGCCGGCTTGGGAGGTCAGGGATATGCGCTCGAGGCCGTCCTGAAGCCCTAAAGCCCCTGAAATCAGACAGACCTCTCCTTTCGTGAAAGGAGAGAATCACGAAGAATATTCAGTGGAGGCCTCAGCAGCCATCAGAACTTCTTGGTAGGCGATATGCGGTGGGGGCGGTCTCTCTGCGACAAAGGTCAGCTTGAGGTGGTCGATGATTTTATCCACAACCTTATGGTCGGTGAGAAAGGCGATCACCTTCATTGTTCCAGCGCATCGAGGACAGACCATGGGATCGACCTCATAGACCTTACGCATCATCTCGGCCCAGCCCTTGGCGGGGATTGGGCGGAGTTCCTCCTCCATCATCCGGAGAGGGAAGGCCTCCAGGCTTGCCTTGCGGAGTTTGCCTCGATGAGCGTTAGCGTAGAGGCCGGAGTAACGAATTGTGACCTGGCCCCTGTCAGGAATAAGCATCCTGGGGATGGTGAAGACGACCTGGCGGTGAGGGACGTCGAGGAGAAGCTCTTCCCCCATCCATTCACCCCATTCCTCCAGCCTCCTGGCATGGCAAGAGGGACAGAAACCGCGGGTGCGGCAGGAAAACATCAGGAGTCGTTCCTCGCCACAGTCTGGACAGCGGATGCGGGCAAACCCGCAGCGGGGGTTGCCGCAATCGAGGTAGCGCTCGACCACCTCCTTGACGATCGGGCGGAAGAAACCATACTCCTTCTCGAACCGGCTCTCGTATTCCGCCAGGAAGCGGTCGAAGTAATGGAACAACACCCGATAGAGGACAGTCCGCTCGGGATGTCGAGGACGGTAAACTCCTGCCACAGCAGGAGCTTTTCATCAAGAAACGGGCCAGCGCGCTCAACGCCAGGTCTTTGCCCTCCTGCGCCTGGAAGATGCTGCAGGAGACCAAGCCTTTTTGCTCCGGAGAGTAAACAGGAGATGACCAACGTAAGGAGGAGAAGACAACAAGCGTTGTCTCGGAACAGGACGACTCTGATAGTAGGAGATATCATCAAATCGCCATCCAAAGGATTATGCAATATCTCCATATTCCCAATTTTAAGGTTGGATTGAATCAGAAAAGCAGGAGCCAGGAAAAAATCATTTTTAAGATCATCGACTAAAGAACGCGGTAAGGCAGCTATCTCAGTTAAGCGCTGACATTAAATGTGGAGCTCGATGATGTCTTC
>Ga0172365_10002954_pt1 | contig 12655 bp, 5 predicted proteins | sample LakKivSesite48cm_FD_114535 | JGI IMG/M metagenome (GOLD analysis project Ga0172365, IMG submission 114535) | Sediment microbial communities from Lake Kivu, Rwanda - Sediment site 48cm | ecosystem: Environmental > Aquatic > Freshwater > Lake > Sediment | place: Rwanda: Western Province, Lake Kivu...
AATTTTACTTTTTCAGTATCTACTACTTCGTTAATAGATATACCCATTATTTTAGATAATATAGATATATCTGACGATCCAAAATGATTAATAGATTGTTTTTCTAATATATTTTTATAAACACTATTTAAATTTTGTGTATTTATTATTACTCTTTCAAATTGATTTTCCGTTAAATTATTTAAAAACTCTTCTAAAACTTTACTTATATCCTTTTCTTGTGAAATAACATCATACATATATCTATTCAAAATATCTTCATAATTAAAATTTTCATTATGTATTTGTAAAACATTTTGAATTAAATCATAAAAGTCAATATATAAAATATTTTTATATGCTTCTTTATGCAATTTACTATCTAATAAATATTCAAATCTAGTTCCTCTTACATTTTCATTAACCAATTGTAAATAAATTTTTTTATCAAACAATATATCTAAACATTTTAAATAATGTTTATTCTTATCAACAAATTCTAAATATTTATAATAATTTAAATAATTCGCTTGTAATCCTAATATTCCATTCATTTCTAAATATGAAAGTCCAAAGTTTAATAATTGTTTTTTATAATTAATAGTGATCTCCCCTGTGGTATAACTTGCTATTTCTGTCGCTTGTTTTTGTGTTTCAATATTTTCTATAAAATATGTCAAAATATAGACCGCATCATCTACATATGGTTTTGATTTATAAATTACATTATATTCATCTATTTTTTCTGTAAAGAACTTTTGAATTACAAATTTCAAATATTTATGTAATAAATTATTAGATGTTAATGTTTGTCTTCTTCTATTAAATAAATTTGATAAATAATGGAAATATTGAAATTGGAATACTTTATTTAATTCAATTATCTTATTATAAAAATATTTATAATTTAATACATTATTTAAAGAATTATATTCTTCAGTTGTTTTCATTCCCATTAATTCCTGAATTTGTGTTCTAAATAATTTATCACATTCTGTTATCACTTTTGATTTACCTTTACTTAAAGATGACATTGTCGTAGCACTTGAAAATGATACACTTTGAGAAGGTAATGAATTTGTTTCTGATTTTGATGAATTTTCTTGTTCCTCATTTTTAATTGTATTTGATTTACTCATTTCAATTAAATTTTGTTTTGTAATACCAATTCCACTTTGTAAATATAATAAATTCAAATATTGTATAAATTCTATGATGGTTGGTAATTCTTTATTAAATTGTCCCTGTGTAATTTCAACATATTTTTCACCACTTTTTAATACCATATTGTATTTATATAAATTAGGATTTACACAAGATATTTCAGTTAAGGGACTAACATTTACATTAATTGATATATCTTGTTCTTCTCTAATTTCTTTTTCTTTTTGATTTAATTGTTTTAATTTTAATTCACGAATATGTGTATTAATTTCAAATAAATATAAGTCAACTGATAATTCTTTGATATATGATAACATAATTTTTATATAAGAATGAATGGAAACATTATATTTTTGTGTTTCTCTAAATATATTACTAATATCAACTATTGAATTTAATTTTGATTCAATCTTCATTGTGCTAACACTTGTGTTTTTTCTTTCATATTTAAATAAATCTCTAATAAATTGTATTAAATATTTTTTTCTATAATCTCTTCTGCGAATATCGATATCTATTATATTTGTTTTTTCATAAAATATAATTCTATAATGTGCCAAATATTCATCAAATTTATTTGTATCATATTCACTTATTCCTTTGTATGTTTCGATTGAGATATCTTTACTACTTTCAAAACTACTTTTTTCTGATTTTAAACTACTACCTTTTGACATATTAGGCATATATCTTTTCTTAAAATAATCAACTAATTCATTAACATCAAATTTCATATCTTTTTCATATTCATTTAATAAATTTTCAATATTTGATAAACTTTTATTATCCGCAAAGTTTGTAAATATATTTTTTAATATTTCAATATAACTTTCTAATGTAATATCTTCTGTTTTATTAATTACAATTAATTGTTTATATAAATCATTCAATTGAGTTGTATTGACATATTTATTAAATATATTGATAATATAATGAAATTGTAAATAAAAGAAACAACAACTAAATATAATATTTGTATTATAATATTTATCCAAAATTTTACTAACAATATTTTTAAACACACTATCAATTATTAAACTTAATAAATTATATTGTTCATTTTTGCCATAAAGTGATGATTTTAATATTATTTCAATTTGGTCTTTATAAGGAACTAATTCTAATTTTTCATAATCTTTTGTTTCAATTAATTCTCTCATATCATTTTCATCAAGATTGACAAATGTGGATAAACTAAATATTGGATGAAAAATAGATACAATAGATAAATATTTAATTGTAGATTCAATTAATGTTTTCTCAGTTAATTTTTTAGGTAATTCACCAAACATCATTTCAATAATTTTTCTCAAAGTAATTAAATCATTTTTGTCTAGTAATTCAGATATACTTTTATTTGCTTGACAAGATAATATAAATTCTTTTGGTGTTTCACTATCTTTTCCTATTTCTAAATAATCTTTACTAATATATTTATCAACATATTCACCAAATTGTTTATTTTGATATTTAGCATAAACACTTAAATCATCATAAGGATTATAAATACTAAAATGTGTGATTGTATTAGCATCATTACTTGTTATTGTTTCTTGTTTAATTGTTTTGACAATATTTTTACCTTTCTTTGATAATATAAAATTAACAAATTTATTAAAAAATGTATTTTTAAGATATCTTTCATTATTTTTAGTGTTTTGATAAAATTTAATTAATCCATTATTAATATTACCTAATACATCTAACCAAATATTATATTGTGCTGGATTTTTTGTATAAAAATAAGTAATCAATATAAATAATATATTACGATTATCAATACAATAATTATATAAATAATTTGGTGTAGTGCTAAATTTATTTAATGTGTTTAAACAAAATTCATTTAATTTGTCAAGAATATTTATAATACCTTTTTTAATCGATTTAATTGATTTAATAAAATCTTCAAATTTAGATTTATATTTTATATCAAAAGTTTTTTCTTTTCTATATTTATCATATAATTTGTCTAATTTACTTTCTAAATTTCTTTCATAATTTACACTTAAATCATTTAAAGATAATAAAGATACATTAGGATTTAATGGGTCATCAATATTTAATAAAAATTTATCAACGATTAAGTTTGTAATATTCATTACAATATTTTTATCTAAATTATTAATCGAACCTTTAAATATATCCATATAATGTCCTGTTAATTTACGTATTTCTTCATTAATGTAATTAAATATTAATAATTTACACTCAGTATTAAAATTACGATAGATTTCATATTGTTTTAATTCAGCATTTGGTTTACAAATAAAATTAAATAAATTTGTAATATCTTTTTTAGTATCTTTATATGTTAATATTTTAATAAAATCGCCACCAATTGTTTCTAAATTTTGTTCATTACTATTTAAATGTTCTGATAAAAGTAATAAGTCACTAAATAATTGACTAAATGAACTATGAATATCTTCTAAATGTTCTTTAAACAAAGGTAGCATAAATTCATTACGAATTGTTATATAATCAAATTTCATTACATTTAATTCAAATTCACTTTGATAATTTTCAAAAATAATTAAATGGTCTTTGACATTATCAACAACAAATTCTCTTAAAAAAATGTCTCTATTTAATCTTTGATAATTTTTATTTGGTAATAGTGGAATAAAACTTTTACTACTTGAATCAGGTTCAATAATTGTTTTCAAATAATGTATGTAAATTTCTTCTTTCAAAAAATTAGATAATAAATTTGGATTTTGTTTTTGTATTAATTTACTATCAATAATTGTATTCAAACCTACTGCTTCTTTTCCTTTACCTATTAAGGTTGAAGTTTCTCTAGTGCTTTCAGTAACACCTTCGTCATCATCAGCAAAACCTTCTTGTGTATCGAATTCTATTTCACTAATTTGTTGTCCACAATTAGCACAAGTTCCATTATCTAAAATTAATTCTTTGAATTTTGTTTCATCACCATTTGCGATGTATTTATCGTGAATACAAATTTCTAATTCATTTCCATCAATTGATAAAAAATTTATGTCTAATTTTTTTTTACCAAATTCATCCACAATTTTATTACGATAAGGAACTTTATAAACAATTGTATTAATATCTTTTTTAATTAATATAGCATAATTATCAATAAATTTATTTAATAAATCATTTCTAGTTGTTTTATTTTGAACTTGTAAAATAGATTGATAGAATAATCTTAACTTTTCTTTATCATATTTTATTTCATTACAATCGAATTCCAATAATTTGTTATAAGAAAATGGTATATAAGTTTTCTTTAAAAATTGTAAATAACGATTTTTATTATATTGAAATAAACTTTGTAATAATTGATATGTATATACTTTTGGACTATGATAACCAAATTTACTAATTAATATTTCCAATTGTGGATCATTCAAAGTTTTTAATGACAATAGATTTTTTTCAGTTTTTGTTCCATCTATTTGATATAATAAATCTAATAAACTTGGTAAATTTTTATATATTTGATTAATTTGTTTATTATCATTGGTTGCTAATAAACATTTATTTAATTGGTTTATATCAATATCTTCATATACTTCAATTATATCTTCCAAAGTTGTTGAAATAATAGTTTGAAAATTACCACCTTTTTTTGTTCTTTTATTTTTTCCTTTCATATTTTTCAATGTTTCAAATCGTATGTAATAATATAATTCATTGATACTTTGTATAATATATTCAGTCATATAAATATGTTTTTTTAATTTGATTTTTTCATCTTCTATAACAATTGTTTTATATATTCTATAAATCTCTTGTATAATTTCATCATATCTAGTTTGATATTCATCAAAGTCATTTTTGTCTTTTTCACTAAAATCATAAATAAATTCATTTGAGATAAAAGTTGTATAAACTGGTAAAAATAATTCAAAATAAGTTTGAATATCATCTAACATACCACTAAACATTTGATAATAATCTTCTTGATTAGATTTACTTCTTTGTTCCGAATTGTATTCTACACTCTTTTTACATTTTTCTAATAAATTTCTTATTTTCATTATTGAGTAAGATTCAATAGGAAAAATAATGTCATCTAATTTTTTAATTAAATTGCCACCTTGAATTATATTTTGAACATTTGGATTAGTTTGTCGTCCTAATACATATAATTGTGTATCAACTTGTATAATTGGATTTTTATCAACATTATTTAATAATATTTCTAATTGTTTACATTTTTTAGATTGGTTACAAACAAAAATTTTAAAAATATTATAACTAATGTAATAAGTTCGACCTTCAATATTTGAATATAATTCTAATAAAGGATTTTGTTTAGAAATTGGAATTGATTTGGCAATATCTCCTTTGAATAATTCTATATCTTGTAATTCTTCATATTGTAATGTGTATTCATCAACAAAAACAGCGTCAAATTTACTTGTAACAGGTCTTGTTTCATAAACTCCATTTAATATCGTTGTTTTAATAAATGATTTTGAAAAGGTAGCATTTGGATCAGGATAAATAAATGAATAACTTTCATTATCTAGTAAAATAGGACTATTTATTTGATTTGGTATATTAGGTTTTTTCCAAATTTTATTAATTTGATTAACATTTATATTTTCATAAATTTGTATTTTAATCATATCATTTTCAATATCGCGACTAAATGTTTTAATATTAAAAACAAAAGATGAAATCATTTCTTCAATTACACCAATAAAAATAGTTTGTTTTATTTGATTTTCAACATTTGTTTCAATAAAAAATTCACAAAGACAATTTACAAAAATGTTATTATCAGGTTTGATTACTTTATCTTTGAATGAATATGTGAAAGGTAATATATCTAAATCTGCTAACTTTACATTTTCAGAACCTATCCAAGGTAATTCAGCAGTTTCTAATAACCTACGATTGATTGGGTAAAGAGTTCTTCTTTCAGTTTTTAAATCATAACTTCCAAATAAATGTCTTAATTCATAATCAATTGTTAATTGATATTGAGTATAATCATCTACTTGGAATTCAAAACGACTAATACTACCTAAAACACGACTATTATCATTTAAATCTTCAGTTTTAGTATTAATTCGATTAAATTTAATTTCATATGTTTTGACTGGTTCAATTCCATTATCATATGAATAATCAAATATACCTGAAGCATCATTATAAATATTTCTTGTAAAAAATTCATTTTTTAAGGATTGATAAAATTCAGTAGAATAAGTTTTCTTTACATCTTTTTGAACAATACTTGAATCAAGGTCTTCAGTAAAAGTAGATTGAGTTGATTTACTAGCAATAGTTTTATCAGTAATAACAATTTCAAAAGTATAAAATGTTTTATTTTGTTTCATACGAGTTTCAATTGAACTATTTTGATCTAAAAAGTAATTGGCACCATTAGGATTAGTAATTCTTTGAACGAAATCAATATGTATATTATCATCGGTAGCAATTCTTGGGACTAAAGAACTATCATAATATGCTTTTTTAAAAGTTTGATAATATAATTCTTGTTCAGGTTTTATTTGAATATTATTTTCTAATACATTAGAAATATATTCCCAAGCATTATTTCTTTTTTGATAGATAACATTATCAATTTCAACTCTTTCATATTCTTCTTTTGATAGTTCTTTTTTAATTTCTTTCTTTGATTTTTTTTCAACAAATTCACCTTGTTCAATTAATTTTTCTTTTCTTTTTTGTGCTTCTTTTGCTTTTTCGTCTTGTTCTTTGGATTGTTCTTCAGTAATAAAATGTTTTTTTTTAAAAGTGTCATATTCTTTATCAAAAATAATTTCAACATTATTTTTATCAGAGATATTAGTGACAACAGGTTTAACATAATCTATTTGTTCTTTACGAATTTTAATCGTGATGTCTCTAATATCTTCATTTGTTGTATAAGTATATTCTTTTTTTAAACGAAGTTTTATTTCACCTTTTTTTTCATCAAAGATATCATAATATTTTTCAAAATAACTATAAAGAAAATTTATATCATTTTCTGCTTGTGCTAAAGCGTAAAAATCAACATTATAAGTAGCAATTTTTTCATTAATTGCTTTTAATTTATAATAACGAATTAGATAGTCACGAATTTCTCTTAAAGAAATATCTTTTTGTAATTCAGAAACGATTTTTTGAAATAAAACTTTGTATCTAATCTTTTCGTGTTGTGATAAACCAATTTCTAACAATTTTTTGTATTCAATATTTAAATCTTCTAATTTTTTATTTAATTCAATTGTATTATTTGAATTAGTAATAGATTGATTTTCTTCAATTTCTTCTACTTCATCAATTGGTTCTTGTTGTTGTTCTATTTGAATAGGTTCTTCTTGTTGTTGTTCCAATTGAATAGGTTCTTGTTCTTGTAATTGAATTGGTTGACTATCATCAGTTAGTTGTGATGATTGTCCTTGTTCTAAGGGTATAGTAGATTGACTTCTTTCTGCTCTTTTTTTAGCAAATAATTTTTGACCTAATTTATTTTCTATTTGTTTTTTTTGTTCAGGTGTAGTTTCAGGTTTAAAATAATCATCCATTAATGTTTTAATATTAGATTGTAATTGTAAAGAAGGAGGTGATGACATTTCAAAATGCTCTTTATTTTAATGTATATATTATTTTTTTAAAATTGCTGATAAAATTAATAACATTTAATTAAGGTTTATTAAATTAAATAAAAAATGAGTTTAAAGAAACATTATAATTAATATATACATTACATCACATAGCGAATATATTATAAATGGCACTTCAAATTGATACAAAACTAGTAACTTTAGAAAATCTGAATAAAGATACAGATTTTTTAATTCAAGGTAATATTTTAAATGAGAATAAAGAACTAGTAGTGAAAGGAATTCCAGTATGTAAGGAATTAGAATGTTTAGAAGAATTAAAGGAGATTTATAGTAAAAATAGTGAGAATTATCGTTTAAGAAAATTTATTGATGGAACAATGATTCGAGTTTTTTACAATGAATTAGAGAGTAAATGGTATGTATCAACAAATCGTTGTTTAGATGCGAAAATGTCTAAATGGAGTAATACAAAATCATTTGGTGAATATTTTTTTGAATTACTGACAAATCTTTATCATAAAGATGAGAAGTTTGAGAGTGAAGAAGAATTATTAAATAAATGGTTTAATAAGTATTTTAGTTATTATTTTTTAATTGGTTCAAAGGATATGAATGTTGTAGAAAATATTGAGAATGATTATATTTATTTACTAAATGTGTTAGATAAAGAATTTAAAGAAGTAAATGATTATGATTTTATTTATCGATTTGTTCCTGAAATTAAATTTAGTGAATTAGAGAATGAAGAATTTGTAAAGAATGAAAATAGAGGTTTTATGATTGAGAATGTAGATATGAGATATGTTTATTTTGTAAAAAATTATCAAGATAAGAGAAAGAGTTTTGGTAATGAGAAATATTTAGGACTTAGGTTAATTGATTTAATGTGGGGAACTGATAAACAATTACTTGATGATTATTTGGACCAATATCCAGAACATAAGAGATATATTAATGATATTAATAAAACGAAAAATCTTTTTTGTAAAGAGGCACATATTTTATATAAAAGAAGGTATATTCAAAGACAATTTGTGAAAACAAGTCCTGAATTACATTATTTTGTTAAAAAGATGTTTGAGAAATATCAACAAGATCATAAACCAACATTATTAAAAGATATTGAAGATAAATTTGATGAGTATTCAAAGTATTCTAAATTTATTTTTCTAAGAAATCGTCTAGCATTAATTAATCCAAAATTAGTTGGAAATTATAGGAGAAATAAAGTAGAAAAAGTTGTTGTGAGCCCAGCCAATCAAGTTGTTAAAAAAGTTGTCAATAAATCAAATAAACAACTAAATACGCTTGAATATGAATCAGAGTTTCCACCACTTCATTAATCAAAATAACGATACATTTTATTGATACGATAAAGGATAGTGATATCATTATACTTTGTATTTTCAACACATTTATCTTCAAATATTTTGTATATATTTTGTAAAAAGTTTTTATAAATTAATAAATTAGGAGTATAATTAAAATATCCAATTACACATTCATAAATTTGTTTATTAAAAAAATTGTTTTTATTTGAAAACAATTTTTTAAAATCAAAAGGTTCGTTATTATTACAATTATCAATTGTTTCATTTAATGGAATTATTTGAAAACATTCTTGATTAATAATATATATATCATTACAACTAAAACCAAGTATCCATTGTATAATATATATAAATATAAATTGTTTACTAAAATGATTTTTATATTCATTATTTTTTAATATTTTTTTAAAATTATCTTTCATTATCTCACTATAATTAATATAATAAATATCATCTTCACCATTTATTTCAATTATTAATTCTTTAATATAATTTGGTGTATTACTAATCGATTTTAATTGATATTCAATTAATATACAATTATCATTTATTTGAAAGATATGATTTGTATGTTGTATTGGCAAATTTTGTAATTGAAATATGTATTCTAATAAAAAGTCATATATTTTATATTTAAAAATTAATAAATCAATATTAATTGATATATTATAATATGCGGATATAATTGTTTGTGAATTTTCAATATCTTCATTTGTTAAATAAGGACAAAATACATTATCAACTTTGTAATTTAAAAATTTTTTAAATTGTGGACATTGTTGAGTATGTAAATGTGCAATTAATTTTTTAACAAATCTTTTATTAGGTTTTTTTAAAAATAATATTTGTGAAATATAGTCACTCATTAGACAAAAATTTATTAAAATTGATTAATCTCTTTTTAATTTTTTTAATAAATTTGAATTCAATTTTATTAAAAAAGAATGGATTACATTTATGAACAACAACTTGATAGTGAAGATGATTTGTTAGAAAAAGAATTATTTATGGAAAAAATTTTAATGAGTGAAAAAGATAAAAAGAGATATAATCAAAGTTGTTCTGATAAAATTCTTAGTAGTGAAGAGATATTAAAATTGTATCCAAGTATCTTTAATTTAAATATAGATGATATAGACACAGATGAAGAAGAAACATTAGAAACTAATAAAAGTGAAAATAGTAGTCCAATAACGCCCAAAGAAAAGAAAACAAAAATAACAAAGTATCCTTCAAATAAAGATCCAAATGATAAATTTGATTTATATATTTGTGTTCAAAGTAAAGGTATAGAAAAAATGACAAGTGAATTAGAATTAACAAATCAAACTACATTTTCAACAGAAAATTCGGAAGAAAATAAGAAAAAAAGAGGAAGACCAAAAGGTTCTAAGGGAACGAAAACTAAAATTATTGAAAATCAATTAGAACAACAGATTGTATTAAATGAGAATTTAGAACAATACAAGTTAAAAGAATTAATTGATATTGCGAAATATCATAATATTAAAGGAGTGACAGGAAAAAAGAAAAATGAAGTAATTCAAATATTAAAAAGTTTTATTCGTTAATATTTTGATTTTCGTTAATTGGATGAATAATTTTATTAAAAAAGGGTATATAATTGTCACTATTAGAATGAATATATTTGTAACCGATTTTGATTAGATTTATTTTATCTTCTTTGGTGATCCAAAAATCAACAGATGAAAAGTTTTTTTCAAATTCAAATAATAATTGATTTTGTTTGCTATTTTCTTTTTTAAACTCTTTGTTTAAATAAGAACATTCGATTAATCTTAATGTATAATTGATAAAATTTATTTTATGATTTGAATTGATATCTTGATATAAATCTTTATATGAAATAGGAGAAACAGATTTTTTTTGGAAAAAACAAATGACATCAGAGTTTTGATAATTAGGAGTATTATTCATTAACGCCGAATCAACATAGAAATTTTTTGAATAAATGATGGGTGGAAAAATAAATGGGATACAAGCACTAATACAAAGAGCTTTATACAATTCAATAGAATTTTGGTGAAAACAATCGTGATTATTTTCAATAATATTGGAACCATAAATATAAATATTAGGAACATCTTCTAAACAAATTTGTTTATTACATTTTTTATAAATAATATTTTTTATAATATTCTCAAATTTATTTGAATTGTCTAATCCACCAAATTCAATTAAATCAATTAAACTACATTCAGGTTCAAATTCATTTTGAATAAAAATATTCATTAATTCTTTGGCAGTATAACCAATTAACCAAAATGAAGCAATAATGCTACCAATAGATGATGTATAAAAAGTAAATTGTTCTGGTTTAAATCCATTTAATTCAAAAGAATAAAACATACCAATATATTGATAACCATTTAATCCACCGCCACTTAGTGTAACTTTAATTTTAGACATTTAATTTAAAATAATAAATTGAATAAATTTAATTAAAATCTTATTCTTAAAAGTATTTAATAAATTAATTAAATAAAATGGCGAAAATTCATCCTCAAGTAATTAATCTATTAAATCGTCCTCAAATGGTTCAAAGAACAGAGGAATGGTTTTTAGCAAGAAAAACAAGAATAACAGCAAGTGAAATTGGTAGTATTTTAGGTGTTAATCCATATAAATCAAAAAATAAATATTGGATTGAGAAAAAATGTCAATTAATGAATGTTCCAATTGAGAGAAAAGGAACATTTACAACAGAACACGGAGTAAAATATGAACCAGTAATTCAACAAATGATTAGAGAACAACATAAAGATATATTTGTGGATGAAGAAGGAAAACCAAAAGACCCATTATTTGAATTTGGATTAATTCCACATCCAACGATAGCATTTTTAGGAGCAAGTCCTGATGGTATATTATATAATGGAAGAATGGTAGAAATTAAGTGTGTAGTTTCTCGTGAGATTACAAAGAATGAAGTAGTTCCATATTATTATGCACAAGTTCAGACACAATTAGAATGTTGTGGTTTAGATGAATGTGAATTTACTGAATGTAAATTATTAGAATATAAAAGTTATAATGATTTTTGTTTAGATATTGACAATGAAACAAATAATATTTGGTATAATGTTTTTAATAAAAAAAAAGGAATTGTTTTACAAAAAACGAATAATGAATATGTATATATTGACCCAATGACAATTGATATAAATATTTTACCGACAAATAAAGAAGAATTAAATGATTTTTTAGTAAATGTATATGATATTTATAATAAAAATGTGATTAAAAATATTAATTATTGGTATTGTGAAAATTTTTCAATGAAATTAATTCGTAGAAATCAAAGTTATATTGATAAAATGGTTGATACTTGTGGAAAATTTTGGGATACATTAAAAAAAGATATTAATGAAGTCATAAAATGTGAAGATGATTTAAAAAAATATGTTCCATATATATTTTCAAAACCATATTTTTTTGAAAATTTTACAATTGATAATTTAGTAGTAAAGAATACAAAAAAGAGAACTTTAGATACAACAAATGAAGAACCACAGGATAATGGAAAAAAATTTATTTTTAATTTAACAAAACATCATTAATTACGCCGTAGGCGTAATTAATGTTTTTCGTTGAGTG
>Ga0172365_10002955_pt1 | contig 12654 bp, 9 predicted proteins | sample LakKivSesite48cm_FD_114535 | JGI IMG/M metagenome (GOLD analysis project Ga0172365, IMG submission 114535) | Sediment microbial communities from Lake Kivu, Rwanda - Sediment site 48cm | ecosystem: Environmental > Aquatic > Freshwater > Lake > Sediment | place: Rwanda: Western Province, Lake Kivu...
GGACAGCTATGGCAACTCCAACCAGACCGCGATCCGCACCATTCGCTCCATAGACATCAACGCGCCCGATATCTACGAAGTGATCCAAGAGCCGCTCCAACCGACCGACAAGGAGACGGTCAAGATCACAATCGGCCTCATCGATCGTGAAGATGAGGTTCAGAACGTCACGCTCATGTGGTACCAGTACGAGTGGAAGCAGAAGACCCAAGAGGGAGGCAAGGGCTTTCTTTCCCGTGTCTTCACAATCAACGCATCGGAGTTGGAGCCGGGCATCGACGTCCGCTACAAGGTGGAGGCCTACGACCGATCCGGCAACAAGGCAGTGTACCCCAAGATCCAGCAGCCCGAATCCGTGGCCCAAGCCCTTGCCCAGTTGGCACACTTCTACGGATCGGAGCCGTCGGCCGGAAGGGTGTTAGGGGCCCTCGCCCAGCGGGGAATGGAGCCCTACCTGACGTTCAGGGTGATCGATCGCACGCCCCCAAGCCTCTACATGGAGGCCTCCCCCTCTGATCCCAACGAGCTCCAGACCGTGACCTTCTCGATCCGAGCGCTCGACAACCACCTGCTCAAGAACCTGACCCTGGTTCTCATCGTCGACGAGGAGGACCGAGGGTACCACTGGGTGATGGGCCGTCCCAGCTTTGAGGAAGAGGTCTCCTCGGGGCACCTCAAGCCAGGGGGATCAGTGGTCTCCTACCTTGAGGCATATGATCAATCGGGCAACTACGCTCGTTACCCAAGCTCCACCAACCTGACCATCTCCGTGAAGATCCTGGAATGGGGGGGCCTGATCGCCGTGATAGACCCAACCGTCAACCTCGAGGTGTCCGGGCCGGCCGGCTTCTCGGAGGACATGGCAAGGCAGGGCGCAGGGAAGATACTCGCAAGCATAAACGGCATCCTCTTCATGACCTTCCTCGCAACAATCGCGGGGATCGGCAACATAATCTACAGCTCAATCTACAAGTCCAAGCGCGAGATCGGCATCGTCCGGACCCTGGGCGGCAGCAAGAAGTTCATAACCCTCCTCGTTGCATCCCTGACCATCCTCGTCGGATTCCTCGCGGGCCTCATGGGCTGCGGAATCGCCTACCTTCTCATGGTCGTTCTGTCAAGGCTCGGTGCCAGCCTTGCTTGGGTAACGCTCAGGCCCACCTTCGACCTGCTTGTCCTGGGAGCGACGGTGGCAGCGTCCGTGACCATAAGCGTCTTCGGCGGACTGGTGGCACTGGGGAGGCTCTTCTCCTACACGCCGATCGAGTCCATCAAGACGCTTCTGCCGCCCGCCCCAAAGGAGACCGAGCCAACCTACATCGAGAGGACGAAGGCCTTCTCCGGCAAGACCATCGCCGTCCTTCTCCTCCTTATCGTGTCCGCGGCCGCCATGATGAGGCTCTACCCGACCTGGATATCCGCGGAGCCCTTCGACCCGGACTCCTGGCTGCACCTTCAGGCCGCCAAGGACATGGGCGCTTCGCACCGCCTCCGGCTGGACTACGACTCCCGGGAGATGCAGGCCGTCAGCGCCCTTCCGGGACTGAACATCCTGCTCCTGTTTGCCCAGGAGCTCACCGGCACCGAACTCCTCCCGGCAAGGATCCTGACCCCCCTAGCGTCGTCCCTGGGCCTGCTGTTCGTCTTCGTTCTGGCGCGCAGGATCTCGCGAAGCGCACTGGTGGGCGGGATCGCGTGCCTCGTGCTTGCCTTCGCGGGTTTCTATACCAACCGGACGGCTGCCCTGACCAAGGAGGCCTTGGGGCTCCAGCTTCTGCTCTTCTGCCTACTGCTGCTGTTTATCGCACGACAGCTTCAGAGCACCAAGTACAAGGTCCTGACCTTCCTCGCCTTCGTTGTACTGATATTCACCCACCACCTGACGGCGATCTACTTCGTGCTGGTCTTCTCTGGCTACCTCGCCCTCGTCAACCTGCAGAGATACTCGAAGGGCACCCTGGACCGCAGGGAGGCCACGCGCGACGGGCTCTTGCTGGCGGCAGTCTTCGCCACCTTCATGACGGTCACGCTAACCCTGGGGAGGTACGAGACTAGGATACCCCTGCAGGACGCCCTCCTCATACTGTCCCTGTTCTTCATCGTGATCGGCTTCGGCAGGCTCCTCCTTGCATCCTCCTTCATGAACCGGCACCGCCGGCTGATCGCACTCATCTGCGCAGTGGCGATGGTCGCCTCTCCCATCCTTGCCCACCGCGCCGGGCTCTTCGCCTACGGGCCCTGGGAGCAGGTCATGCCCATGATGGCCCCCCACCTGGTTCTCCTGGCACTCGCGGTTCTCGCCGTCTTTCCCCTATCCATCCTCTCCGAGGAGCAGAAGGCATTCCTCCTGGCCTGGATCTCAGCGGTGCTGCCCTTCATCCTGTTCGGGGTTGTCAAGAGGGATCTCTTCGGCTACATCCTCCTCTTCCGGAACATTGCCTACGGCTACCAACTCTCGGCCATCATGCTGGCCATAGCCGTTGTCTATGCCTACAAGCGATTCGAATCCGCCCGACCGACGGGCCTGAGGCGCCTAGCCGTCGCCGTGTTCATGATGCTGCTGGTGTGTAACATAGGGCTGGCCTCCTACACGGGATTCCTCTCCAAGGACTACGAGACCAAGGACCTGTACCATCCCGAGGAGATGAGCGCCGCCCTGAAGGTGAACGCCTCGACCCTGCGGGGGCAGCTGGTCGGTGCAGACGAAAGGGGCCGAAGGCTGCTCCTCTACGTCACCGGCGAGGACGGGGACCAGGTGACCACCTACGTGTACCTCGTTCGAATGGAGAAATATGTCATTAACCAGTATTACCGGACGCAGTTCGAGATGACGGACAGGCCCCTCACCCACATCTTCCTGTACTCGGAGATGTACAGGGTGGGATTCATCGACTCAGTCGTGTTCAGGGAGATACCGAGGCTGCGCCTCAACAGGTTCGAGGATGTGGTCTTCGACAACGGCGATGATGAGCTGATCTATGTCGCCAGAAAGGACTGGCCGTAGGGGGGCGCAAGTTGGACAAGAGGTTCGCCCTCAGAGTCGACATCGACACGGTGCGGGGCCTCGTGGACGGAGTCCCCCCGCTCCTGGCTATCTGCGAGGAACTGGGAACCAGGGCAACGTTCTTTGCCACAGTGGGGACGGACACGGCGGCGAGGGCCTTCGTCCTTGCCCCGCGACTCCGCAGGCACATGGCGATCAGCCCACTGGCGAAGTACGGCCTTCGGGAGATACTGGGCTCCATAGCCGGGCGGCGATTCCTGCCCCATGCGGAGAAGATCAGGAACATCGAGAAGCGCGGGCACGAGCTGCAGCTCCACTGCTACAACCACCTCGATTGGGTCAGGAACATCGAGCGTGCGGACCCACCGAGGGCGCTTTCGATGATCGAACGGGGCGCGGAGGCTTTCGAGAAGATGCTGGGCAGGCGGCCGGAGGGCTTCGCCTCTCCCTCATTCAAGGTGACCGACGCCGTCCTGGACGCAGAGGAGAGGCTCGGCTTCAGATACGCAAGCGACTACAGGCTGGAGGGTGACCGCGGACCCTTCAAGGAAGGCAAACGATCCGTGCTCCAGATCCCCGTGAACGCGCCCCTGATCGAGGACCTGGTCGCCGAGGGCCTGCCCGACGATCACATTATCTCAAGGATCGTCGATGTCGTTGGAAGTAGCGCACTTACCGTAATGTATATCCACGCCTGCTACGAACCCCTGGCAAAGCCGCAACTCCTGCGGTCAACGCTCCAGAAGGCTCTGGAACTGGCCCAGTGTGTGACGTTCACGGAGATCTGGCAGGCTTGGAATCGATCAGAATAGCCTTGATATACGAGCTCGGGCCGGCGGATGACGGATCCTTCCTCGGCGGCATAGAGTCCCACATCCTCGGCCTCGCCAGGCAGCTTGCCAGCGAGCACGAGGTGACCCTGCTGACCGGGATGATCCCGGGGGCGAGGCGCAGGGCGGAGATGGACGGTTTCACCCTCGTGCGGTCCGATGCCCTCGGGCTGCTCTCGCGATCCTGGAACCCAACGAATCTGACCAACGCCAGACAGCTATTCTCGATCCCAGCGTTCGCGGCGGAAGGGCTTGGGGTGGAGGCGGACATATACCACGGCCATGTCTACGCATCCGGAATCGTTGCCCTGGGCTTGGCAAAGCTTCGTCGCAAACACTCGGTCAACACGATCCATGGGTCGTACTACGACCACTGGCGTGAGATCACGGGGTCACGGTGGAAGTCCAGAGCCTACCAAGCTGCGGAAAGGGCTCTTTCGACGCTCCTTGCCAGAAGATGCGACAGGCAGATCCACACCGCAACCGACTTTGCAGAGAGGGTCAAGGCTTGGAGCGGCTCGAAGGAGAAGATCAGGGTCATCCTGAATGGGGTCGACACGGAGAGGTTCTCGCCCGATGTTCGACCATCTAGTCCCTCGGGCCGGCCCGTGGTGATGACGGTTCGCAGGCTGGTTCCCAAGAATGGCGTGCGATACTTCGTCGAAGCGCGCCGGCATGTCTCCGTGGATGCCCAGTTCGTTGTCGTGGGCGACGGCCCCGAGAGGCTGGCTCTGGAGAAGCAGGCACGGAACCTCGGGGTCTCCAACGGGGTCAGGTTCGCAGGGCCGGTGCCGAATGACACACTGCCCAGCGTCCTGGCCACCGCAGACATCGTGGTCGTCCCGAGCATCGTGGAGGCATCAAGCATCTCGCTGCTGGAGGCAATGGCCATGGGGAAGCCCTGCGTGGTGACCAACATCCCGGGGATCGACGAGGTTGCCAGCCCCGACAGGAGCCTGATGGTGCCCGCGGCCGATCCGCGGGCCATAGCCCAGGCCGTCGACCTGCTGCTATCCGACCCCTCGATGCGGGCAACGCTGGGCCGCAAGGGAAGACAGTACGTCGTCTCGGAGCGCTCCCAGAAGATCGTTGCAGCACAGACGCTGGAGGTCTACAAGGAGGCGCTCCAGCGCTAGGCACGGGACAGCAGAAGCACGGCGACGATTCCGAACGCTATGCCTGCGGCGACCTGGAAGTTGAGCCTCTCGCCCAGTAGCACAACGCACAGCGCCGCGAACACGACGTTTCCCAGCACTATCACAAGGTTGAGCCCCACTATCGCCGGTACCTCATTGGAGAGAAGGGCCAGGTCCAATGCTAGGACGACCAACCCCATGACCAGAACAACGTAGACGTACGGGTTCCTCGCCAGCGAACCTAGGTATGACGTGCTCAAGACATCCCCCAGCCCTGTCCTTTCCAGGCGAGAGGCTGCGACCTTGTGAAGGAAGAGGTTGGCCCCGCTGAGGAGCCCAGCCACAACCGCGAAGACCACTAGCTTTGTGTCCAAGGGGCTACCCCGCAGCAGGCGTTGGACGGGCGACCTCGTCCACCCGGACTTTGCGGTATACAAGGAACCAGAATATGAAGATCCAGCCTATGAAGAAGACGAAACCGAAATAGTCGTGGAAGGTCCTCATCGCGTCGAACCCGACGTATGTGGTTATCAGGCACAGCACCACGATGCGGACTATGTTGGCGGAGTAGGTACCTATTGCGCCTATCGCGAAGTAGATGGCCCCCGTTCGCCTGCTCAGCCTGGCGCGCAGATCCACAAGCATCATCGCGAAGAAGGCCAAGAATAGGAATGATGAGTGTATGCCCGAGCACGCCTCGGTCACCTGGAGCGTGACGGGCCTCGCGTAGTCCGGGGCGGAGAGCACTATGTCGTTGCCCGTGCCCGAGAAGGTCAGCCCTATCAGCCTTAGGACCGATCTGGAGAGATACATCACGTTGCCCAGCCACACCTTGCCGAAGGGGGTCTCAAGGATGTACTTGTCGAATCCGATCGTAATGAGGAAGTAGAAGACCAGGACCGGGGTGACGAAGAAGTAAAGGAGCTCCTTGTACCTCAGCAGGGTCTCATATTCCACAGAGAGGTACCGATAGGCCAGGAAGAGCGAGGCGATCCCAGTGAAGACCAGCCCCGTTGCGATCAGAAGGCTGACGTCCCGCAACCTCTGAAAGAGCAGGTAGGCTACGAGCGCAAGCCCTACGTACACATACCCAAGGATTGCCCTGGGCGTGAACGAGAGACTTGACTTAAGCCCGGACGGATACTTCATGCAACTCTGCAAAGGGGGTCGAAAGGCTGATAAATGGCTCGCGATCCCGCGCTATTGCTCACGAGGCAACACCGGGTACACAAGGGCGGCACAGAAGGTCAGGGCGATCGCGGGGAAGCCTATGGATGCTATCAGGGGAATGCCGGTCCTCGGAAGCGTGCCCGCGGAGATGATCCTGGAAATTTCCTGCGGGGAAGCCAGGCCGGGGGTCTGCCTCAGGACCGAGAGCATGGAGACCATCGAGTCGTACTCGAGGGGATAGGGCAGGTAGCCAGGGCCCCCCTGCAGGAAGAGCCTCACGGCCTCCGGAGGGGATCCCACCCAAGCCACTGAATCAACGGCATCGCTTGCGTCCCTGATGCTGATTGCCTCATCCCGGATCCTTCCCACGACTGGCCTCCCCTGCCGCGAGAACACCGTATCCTGTACCACGATGTAGGGCTCTGAATGGATGTGAACATAGGCCTTCGGCATGTAGACGTAGCTCGATCCCGACACGACGGATCTGATCGCTATGAGGCAGACCATGACCACGATGAAATAGGCCATGTCCCGCCATAGAACGTTCCATCCGGAAGAGGCGCCGGAACGAAGATAGACGACGAAGATGATGGTCACTCCGAGCGCGAGGGAGAGAACCGTCACCGGCGGATCCAACAGCCCGTTCCCTAAACGAAACCTTTGGCTCGCAAGGTTGAGGGCGTCATGAAAGAGGAAGAGATTCAACACCGGTCCCGTGTCGAGCTTGCGATCGCCGAAGAATCTGGAGGCCTGCGGCAGGGCCGCGAGGGCTCCCATCACGAGCATGAGCAGGGCGATCTCCAGGGCGGCCAACCCCGACCTGGGCAACCGCTGCCTGCGACGCGGCAACTCGATTCCGAAGGCGACCACGCAGCCTCCGAGCAGAGCACCGAAGAGGAAGTGCGCCGCAGGATGCATCGCGAAGAGGGCCCCCCGAGCAACTCTTTAATTTTTCACCGAACGAACCGGACCTCTATCTCCGGCGACGCGTCTGCGGTGGAGCCGGGTGAGCCCGCCTTCTTGCCTGTCTGACCCCTCGCCGGCCGAGGTGGCCTGATAGCGGTAGTTGAAGCGCCCGTTGGGCGCGCTGTCCCCGTTCACGGCGAATTCCTCGATACTGTCTTCGTTCTGGAAGTTGTCGGCCCATTTGAACTCGAACTCCACGGGCGCGTCGCCCTCAGGCAATCCGAGTGATCGGCGCGGAATGGCCAGCATCAGATGATTGCCTCCCACCCGCAAGTCAACCTCCGAGGCAATCTGCCAGTTCCAGCCGCTCTTCGTGTGCTCTAGGAAGCTCGTGATCGAATCCTTGACCCGCCGGTTCACCGCGAAGTCGTAGCCATGCCAGCCGGTCCCGGAAACGCAGTCGATGTCAAGAAAGAGCACCATCCAGTTGGGGTCGCTATGGGGGGTGATGGGCTCCTTCGTTCGCGCGTAGAAGTAGATGAAGCGAGCGTCCCGGGCCACCTTGAGCACTACGAAATCGTTGCGCCCAGTCCTATTCACGTACCGGGTGACGGTGTTGTAGCCGGGGTGGTCCCGGTGGAAGGTGTCGCCGATGTCATCGCGGTACTCCGGACCAACATCATCCCACTGCGAGAAGTCTCCGTCGAGGTTGATCGTCTTGGGCGGAGTTGCCACGGGCGTCGGGCGGACGCCCTTGAAACGGCGGATGCAGCTGACCATCTGGTAGTAGTAGTTGTCGCCGTGGCCGCCCTTCATCGGCTCGATATCCCGGCCGTTCTCCTGGTTGAAGGTGTCCACGAACATCACGGGCATTTTCACCCCCAGGAACTCGTTGAACCTTCCGGCAAACCACTCGTTCCATCCCGTGACGAAGACGAACTTCGGGTCCTCCTTCAGTACACGTTCCCACTGCTCGGCGAAGTTGTAGCCGTACAGCACCGCGTCTGGCTCAGTCGAATGCTGACCGCGGTGGAAGCTGCGACCCAGGGCGCCGGGCTCACTGAAGGTGCCGAGCCTCAACCCCTTCGCATCCTTCACCGCGTTCTGCGCGACGCCGACCGTCATCTCCTCCCTCTCCCCTCTCTGGTTGCAGAACACATGCTGGGGATGAACCTCCAGCCACCCCCACATGTTAGGCTCAGTGGGCCCGGCAAAATAGTCGGGCTGCGGACGGCGGAAGGTGAAGAACTCCCTAAGCTCGGGGTTGACCTGGGCCGGATTGGCCAAGATCAGCGGCTTCCCCTCCCAGCGGAACCATAGATCCTCGTAGAGACCCTTGGAGTAGAGTTCATTGTAGAGTTCCTGAACCGTGCTTGCCGGGTCCCAGAAGGGAGTAAGGAAGGCGACACACGGAGTCCTGTTGCCCTCCCGTCGGACCGCGGTCAGGACTTCAAACAGGGCCGTGTAGTTGTGCTTGTAGATGAGTTTGTTGCTGGTATCGAATATCAGGGTGTCCACGCCGGCATCGACCAGCATCTGGGCGTGTTTGCGGAGGACCCATTCATCGTCCCCCAGGTAGTAGCCGAAGATGGGCTCGCCCCAGTGGTGGGGGGCTTGAAGCGGCCCCCAGAGCGGGCTGTCGCCCTTCTGCATTGCCTCGGGATCCTGGCGGAGGATCCTCGTGATGTCGTAAGGGCCGCCGTTGATGTGCGCCCCGTGCCAGAGGAAGTAGAAGATCCCTACCCACCGTTCGGGCCGGGGCGGGCCAACCTCTTCGAAATTGGGCGTCCTGCGCCCCAATTCATCGGTGACCACCCAGGTGTCGCTGAAGTTGTCCCAAACACGCTCAGACTGACTCATGGCTCCTTTCCCTCCCTAGCCTGCGCCGGGCCGTGGTCCACCGCCGGTCCAGCGATATATGAGTGGAACTGAGACCACGACCAAAACGGCGATCGTCAAGCCTTCGTCCAGCTGCTCCCTGAGGGAGATGGGATAGGCGCACAGGCTGACGACGGAGTCGTACAGTCCCTGGTCCATGGACAGCATGGCCCTCTGAAGGAACAGCTCATGCCGACTTGTGTCTATTCCGGCCCTCTTCGCTGCCCATATTGCCTCCTGAGCTGCCATCAGGTAGGCCTCGGCCCTTGCCTTGTGAGCCACGAGGGTGGCCTGCCAGATGGTCTCCAGAAGGCTCGAGATGTTCATGGCCATCCTTTCAACATAGGTCACATAGAGATCGTCCGTCAGTCCCCTAAGGTCGCCCACTAGACCCCCGACCTCCTCTGCGGAGGTGACTGTCGCGTTGAGCTCGTCGATCTCCACAACCACTTCCTTTGGGAGGAAGGCCGTCAGGAAGTCGGGGTCGATCCCCATGCCCTGCAGCGCGTTCTCCATGCGAACCATGAGCGAGAGCGTTTCGGCCATCACGCGATCCTTGGGGAAGTATTTCCGGAAGAACACCTCCAACGCCATGCGATGCTGCTGGAGTATGCGGGGCTCGTAGAGGCACAGGAGAGGCCATTTGTGGGCCAGACGAGTGTAGTCTTCGTTCGGATCCACGGTCCCGTCGACCCTCATAGCCAGGGCTATCCCGCTCTTGAACATGTCAATCCCCTGCCAGATCCTCCTCTGGTAGGTATTGACCAGTCGCCCCATATCGGTCTCGTTGAACACGAGTGAATGCTCGTACGCTCGGATCATGAACTCAAGATCGATGGATCCGTGCGACACATCCTCAGCCCCTGCCTGCCCAATCTGGTAGGACCAGACATAGCAGTCATCCCGTTCATCGTACCTGAGGTTCTCCTTGATCAGCCTTGCCATCCTCTCCGGCTTGTCAAGGTATGCGGGGTCCTGCAGGATGTCGCTGAGCAGGAACTCTGCAACGCCAAGGGCAGCGAAGCGGTTCACTATCACCAGTTCATCGCTGGTTGGGTCGTTCCAGTAGTAGCCTGAGTCCACCGTCACATCGGTCCAGTAGGCATGGTGCCTGTCAACAACCCTCTTGACCAAGCGAAGGTAGGCATCGGCCTTCTGCTTCAGAGTCTCATTGAGCAGAAGTTCAGCCCTTCCGCGGATCAGCTGGACAAGCTCGAGCAATGGAACCGATATCACGCCATCGTGGACGGTGAACTCAACGAACTCGTAGCTGTCGGTTCCCCAGGTCTCGTTGTAGTTGCCCCACGCGGGCTCGCCGTCACCGTTCACGTCGGAGTAGTTCAGGAGATGGTCGGACCAAGAGATCGCCCTGTCGAGCCAGATCCGGTTTCCCGTCAGGTTGTACAGGTCCACGAAGGACCTGAGAGCATACGAGATTTCCCAGGCAAAAGTCCCCGGATTGTAGGGATCGTCGAGCAGGCGTTTGGACCCAACCTGCCAGGTATTGTCCGCCGCCTGTTGGCAGAGCACGATCAGTGACATTCCATTGATCTCCATCTCGCCTCTGCAGCAGGCACAAAGCAGGAGCAGAGCCAGCACGAGGAAAGGGAACTTGTTCACGAAACTCGTCATTCCCCCTGCCGTAAATAGATTGCCTTCGGGACTCTCATGAAGCTGGAGCGCGGATGCCCCCGATTGGGCCCCTGCATGGGTCGCGTTGTGGTCGGCACCGTCGCAGGGCAATTCGCAGTTGGCTGGATATGCTCAGAGGGCGATAGGCCATTTATTCCGGCTGCGTATGTTAGGTGCGACAAGGGGGCATACAACAAATGCCTGGCAAACACGCGCGGAAGAGAACCATCGAGGATGTAGGTGCATACGATCAGCCCCATGATCCTCGGCAGGTGCTGGAAACGACCTTCAAGCCCAGGGGGCTTGGGGGAACCGGCTGGGGATGGCGGATACCCAACAACCCGAAGAGGGTGCTGGGAGAATACACCCCGGAGGAACGGTCTGTCATGAGGACGCTGGAGACCGGTGCGGAGCAAAGGAGGGAGGTCTGCGCCGTGAAGACCCACACCTACAGGGCCCCCTTCCGATACCCAAACGTCACCGTTGAGTTGGGGCGACAGGGCACAGGGTGCGAGTACAACAACGAGGGTGTGGAACTAGACATCCCTCCCTACGGGGCCATAACAATTTCCGAAGAGGAGCCCATAATCGCAGTGTCGGTCATCGGCAGCGGTTGCTCCTACCATGGATACGTCATGATAGAGGCCGAGCCCATCGTGTGGGAGTATCCGAGGACGGCGGTCAGGATGAAGGCGCTGGACCTGTATGGCATGCACGTGAGGGGCGATGCCTGGGGAGCGGTGGCAGAGCGCTGGAACGATGCTGGGCTCAGTTCGGCACGTTTCGAGATCCCCGAATCCAGAAAGGTCATCATCATGGGGGGCTCTCTCGGGGCCGACCCCGGCTACTGTTTCAGGATAGTCCGCCTTGATGTCAAACAGGACCTCTAGCTTCGTCCAAGCGGGGCCCGCCAAGCGTTTTTTATGTGGCCACACACCAACGGGTCAGCCTGATTGAGTTTGACAGCCAGTTTGGGCGGGGTCGCCCGGTACAGAGGCCCAAGACACCCAACAAGGAAGACGCTGGTCGTGGTTTCTCGTGAACACCCGTGAACGGTTCCTCAGGATAATGAGCTTCAAACAACCTGATCGCCTACCGCTAGTGGATCTTGAGGGCTTCGTGGAGGAGACCATTCGACTTTGGTGTGGCCAAGGATTCCCTCCAGGCGTCAACGTGGATGACTACTTCGGCCTCGAGATCAGGCAACCCTACCGCGGCAGCCTGGAGATCGACTTCGGACCCATTCCGAGCTTCGTTGAGAGGACCCTGGAGAGTAGTGAGAAGTATGTGACGAGGGTGAACCGCTTCGGGTATACGGAGAGGCGTTCGAAGGAGCTGCCGATGCGCTCCTACGGGTACACCGCGTTCCCCATCAAGCACCGGGGCGGACTGGGAAGCGATGGAATGCAGGTACGACCCTCACGATATCCGGAGACTTCCCAAGTGTTGGGGTGATGAGTTCCTGGAATACCTTGGGAACCTGGACAAGCCCGTTGGCCTCGGATTCGTGTGGGGTCCCGGTCGGGGGCCGAAGGGGGGCTACGGCATGGGCGTGAAGAGGTTCCTCAGCATGTTCGCCAGGGATCCCGATTGGGTTCACGAGTTATTCCGCAGCTACGCGGACTTCGTCATCGAATTGGCACGCCCGGTTGTCAGGCAGATCAAGCTGGACTACGTCTCAGTGGAGGAGGACGGGATCGCTTACGCAAACGGCCCACTTGTTTCCCCCTCCATCTACAGGGAGTTTTACCTGCCCTATGTCAAGAAGGTTCTGGGTTTCTTCAGGAGCTACGGAGTGAGAATCGTTGCGGAGTATACGAGTGGCAACATCCAGCCGTTGATCTCACTCTTTCTGGATGCCGGATACAACCTATTCTGGCCACTCGAGTGTGCGGCGGGCATGGATTGTGTGAAGCTGCGGGAAATCTACGGAGAACGGCTCATGATGATCGGGAATATCAGCCGAGGGGCCCTGATGGCCGGGAAGAAAGCCGTTGAGAAGGAGTTCAACTCGAAGGTTCCGCCCCTGGTGGAGCAGGGGGGATACATACCCGCGGTCGACGACATGATCATGCCGGACATATCATTCGAAAGCTAC
>Ga0172365_10002956_pt1 | contig 12653 bp, 14 predicted proteins | sample LakKivSesite48cm_FD_114535 | JGI IMG/M metagenome (GOLD analysis project Ga0172365, IMG submission 114535) | Sediment microbial communities from Lake Kivu, Rwanda - Sediment site 48cm | ecosystem: Environmental > Aquatic > Freshwater > Lake > Sediment | place: Rwanda: Western Province, Lake...
AGGTGGACGACGGAGGTGGGGTCGGAGGACCAGAAGTTCTCGAAGCGGCCGAGGTAGGCGTTCTGGCAGCGGGCGAGGAGGCCATGCTCGACGTGATTCGTTTCGCGGATATCATGTGCAACGTAGAAATGCGCGTCAAGGAGTGAAGTCCCCACATGCCGCGTGTACAAATGACCCGAACCGTTAAGGCCGCCCTCTACTTCTTGAGTGCGTATCTCATCTTTCTGCTCCTCTTGCTCGCCGTGCGCCTCGTGCAGATGCTGCGCTAGCCCGCACCACGAACCACACCCATGGTCGTCATCGGCGTGATTTCCGACACCCATGGCCTGAGAAGGCCCGAGGTGCACAAGGCCTTGGCCGGGGTGGATCTCGTCATCCACGCCGGCGACTTCGACGACTCCGAAACCCTGGACTGGATCGGCACCATGGGCAAGCTCGTCGGCGTGCGCGGCAATTGCGACCGGGGAGCCTGGACCAAGGCCCTGCCCGAGCATGATCTCGTCACGCTGGAAGGCCACGGCATCTTCGTGATCCATGACCTTGCGCGGATGACCCTCGACCCCAAGGCCGCCGGGGTCGCAGTGGTGGTGTACGGCCACACCCACGAGCCCAAGAATGACATGCGGGATGGGGTGCTCTACTTCAACCCGGGCAGCGCAGGTCCTCGCCGCGAGGGAAGGCCGGTCACGGTCGGCAAGTTGCAAGTCCGCCGCGAGGGGGTGGTCGGGCAGGTCATCCCGCTGCTGGCGTCGGCCCGCGGGTCGGGATAGATTCGCATCGCCATGGCCTCGACCCCTTCGCCGCCCCAGGCGCCCCCCCCGCGGTTGCTCACCCAACCGGAGAAGCTGGCGCGACTTCACGAAGAGCAGGTCTATCCCCTCTTTGGCCAGAAACTGGCGGATCTCCTGGTCGCAAACCTCAGTCTGCCGGCTCGCGCCCACGTGTTGCAGATAGGCTGCGGACTCGGCACCACCACGGCAGAGATGCTCGATCAGATCGATACCGAGGGTCGCCTCATCGCGGTGGAAGGCTCGTCTGCCTTCGTCGAGCGCGCACGCGCGCGGGTGCCGCCCCAAGGACTCGGCCGGCGGGTTTTTTTCCGGGCTCACGAGCCCGACAGCAAACTGCCTTTTGCCGAAGACGGCTTCGACTGCGTACTGGCCAACGTCACGCTCGCCGATCTCGCCGTACCCACCGCCTTCCTCGCCGAGATCGTGCGCGTGACCAAGCCGGGCGGCGAGATCCGCCTGGCCACCCCGCTCGCCGGCACCTGGCACGAGTTTCTCGACGTCTACGCCGAAGTGCTCGTGCGCCTGCGCAAGAGCGATGTCAGCAAGGTCCTGGCCGGGTATGTGAAGTCCTTCCCTGACCCGGAGACCGTGGCGCTTGCGCTGGAGGCCGCCGGTACGGCCCGCGTCGAGGTCGAAAGCACGCACTTCGAACTGGTCTTTCGCACCGGCCGCGAGTTCTTCTACGCCCCGGTCATCGAGCACGGACCGCTTTCGCGCTGGAAGGCCATCGCCGGCAAGGGGCCGGCAGTGCAAGACACCTTCCTGGCCGTGAAGGAGGCCATCGACACCTACTTCTCGGGCATCGCCTTCGGCGTGAGTGTCGTCGCCGGCCGCTTCGCCGCGGTGAAGCTCTAATCTCTACATATGCACGCGCAAGAGCCCCGCCGTATCCGCGGGACGCCGCTTGCGCCACAGCTCCACGGAAACCACGCTGGCCCCGTCCAGGCTTCTTCCCGCCAGCCCCACCGTTTGACCGGTGTCGACCGAATCGCCGGCCTTGACCGCGACGTCGCGCAGCCCGGTCACGATGCTGGTCAGGCCGCCCGCATGCGCACTGACGATGGCGAACCCTCCTTGCGACAGCGCCTCCACGCGTTGGACCACCCCGGCCGCTACGGCATGCACGGGCGCGTTGAGCCGGGTCAGGAACGTGACGCTGTCATGGCGTAGCTCGACGTTGGTGGGGCGGTCGCGACGCAAGCCCGGCACGGCCAGGGCCACCCCGCGCACCGGCCGCAGGAGACGGTCGCGCTCACGACCGGCGCGGGCGGCCTTCTTGCGTGCGGCAGCTTCCTGGTCCGCGGGCAGATGGCCCAGGCTCTGCGCTACCACCGCGTTCTCCAAGGCCTCCCGCTCGCTCTCGACGCGCTCGAGCTCGCGCGCAATGGCTCGGGTCTCGTCGGAAGCACGGCGAAGCGCCATCAGCGCAAGCTCAAGGGCGCGTGCGTCCTCGAGACGCGCCTCGGGGTTCGCGGCGAAACCGAGATCTCGGCGCCGCAGGAGGCGATAGGCAAAGAGGGCGCGCTGGCGGGCGATGTCTGCCGAGGCATTCCTCTGGGCATCGAGCACGCGTTCGCGTTCGGCGAGGCGGTCGAAAAGGGCAAGATCGTCGTCCTCGGTTGCGGCGGTGGCGGCCAGGACCGGCGTGGCCAGGCAAAGGAGGAGGAGGAAAAGGAGCGGCGCTCTAGGCATGATCCCTGGCGCGGGCAAGGGGCGTGGCGAAGTAGCCCAGGACCAGGCCGAAGAGCAGCACGATGGCAAGCCCGATCCCCAGGTCGCGCAGGCCAAGCAGCGGCAACGGGAGCGTCGACACGATGCCGAGGCTCCTCTCGACGTGGGAAAGCAACGGCCGCCAGCCGAAGCGGAGCAGGGCCGCGCCGGCAGCCCCACCCACGAGCGCAGCGACGGCCATCCACAGGCACATCGGCAGGCGGATCGAGGCCGCCGTGTCGCCGAGCTGGGCGAGGACCATGGATCGCTGTCGTGCAGCTCTTCGGCTGCGCAGAAAGACCGCCATTAGGGAAGCGAACGTGACCAACGCCAAGGCAGCCAGCATGCCCTCGCCCAGCCGCCGGCCGAGATCGATCCACACCGACAGGCGAGCCAAGCCGCTCGTCATGGCATCGACCTGGACCACGCCCGGCACTTCGCGCAGGCGGCCCGCCAGCTCGGCGGCGCGGCCGGCGAGATCCGCGGCGGGCACCAGTTGAATCTCGATCGAGCGAGGGAAATAGCTCGGCTCCAGGCTTTCCAGGCTCGTGCGGGCCACGCCCGAGCCGAAGGCCGAGGTCTCAAGGCGGGCAAAGGCCGTTTCCGGCTCGACCACGGTGGCTTCCGCGACCGTGCTCGCGCGCCCGAGGATCTCGGCCAACCCGAGCGCCCGTTCCCGCTCGACGTTGTCGGCCAGATAGACGATGACGTGCACGTTCTGACCCACGAACGTGCGCCAGCGGGCCGCAGTTTGGGTGCCGAGCCAGGCCGCGCCTGCCGCGAGGGCGAGCAGGCAGAAGGCCAAGATCGCCGCAAAGACCAGCAGCCGGTGGTCACGCACCTGCTCGCGCACCGAGCGGGCGATCCAGACTGCTCTCACCGCGGGCCTTTCGTGGCCCCCTCCATGACTCCCTCGCCGCGGTGGCTGCGGAGGGCGATGATCCTGCCACCCGGCTCCTCCCGGCGTCCCGCGACCGCGGCAACGGACGGCACCAGATCCACGGGCGGCGCCCCCACGATGTACCCCTTTGCGAGGTGAATCCTGCGCCCACCTGCGCGAACCAGGCGATCGGCGAGCGCGGTGTCGGAGGTGCCGCACAGGACCGCGGCCCCGAGGCTGCGCGCGGCGGAAAGGGCGGATACCGCGACGGCGCGGCCTTCCTCTCCGCCGAGCGCCGCGGGCTCGTCGGCAATCACCACCGGCGGCGGCCCGGCCACGGCCCGGGCCAGGGCCACGAGTCGCTTCTGACCCGAGGAGAGCGAGCCCACCTTGCGCGCCGCAAGCTCGCTCGCATGCACCAGGGTCAACGCCTCGCGGGCGGCGGTTTCGGCGACGGAGGGGGAATCCCCCCGCACCGCCAGGGCCAGCATCACGTTGTCGAGCACGCTGTGCTCGGGCTCAAAAAGCGGTTCGGCGGCGGCGTAGCCGATGTTGCGGCGAACATAGGGCAGGGAGGCGGGCTGCAGGGCGACGGTGTTGCGCCCCGCGAACCACACCGCCCCTCGATCAGGCGTGCGCGCCAGAGCAGCCACCTCGAGCAGGGTCGACTTTCCCGCGGCGGTCGAGCCCTCGACCACGATGAGCTCGCCGCTCGCAACCCCCAAGGTTGCGGAATCAAGCACCGCGCCGCCATCGCGATGGCAGCTGACAGCGTCGAGCCAAAGCACGCTTCGATCATAAGCGAGAACCCCTGGCCCCGATACTTTGTGCGCCCCATGACCTCCCTTCCTGAGTGTGAACATATTGCAATGTATGGTCACGACGTGACATCTATCAACATGTTGCCTCGGGGCAGAACTGGCCGTGAAGGAACGAGATTCCTTCGCCTGTCCACAACTTGAAAACACACAATATGTAGTGTGGTCATATGTGGCAGGGTACTATATATTGTGTTTTTTTGTTTGACAGAAGTCCGATTTGGGTAGAACTTTGCGGGCCAGCCGCCGCGTAGTGGAGGGCAAGCGCGGAATCGCTCCCGGGGTCTTCCCGTGCGGCATGAATCAAATCGCTTGTCGGAGGAGGAGTTTGATGCTTGAAAGACATGACAGTCGACGTCAACGTGGCACCAGGCCGAACGGACTCGAGTTTCAGATAGGCGAGCAGGGAACCAATCAGGGCGGAAGCGCCAAGCACGGCACGGCCGGGGAGGCGCGTTCGCCCCGTAGCCGAATGCGCAAAGCAACGCCAGGAATGAAGATCGAACGCTACTTCACCCGGCCGGGCGACGACGGCTTCCGCGGGGTGGAATGGGATGTGCGCACCGCCGCCATCACCGACGAGGGGGGCAAGCTCGTGTTCGAGCAACGCGACGTCGAGGTGCCCCGCACCTGGAGCCAGACCGCGACCAACGTGGTGGTGCAGAAGTACTTCCGTGGCCAGACCGGCACTCCCGAGCGCGAACGCTCGGTGCGCCAGCTCATCTGCCGCGTGGCCGACACCATCACCTCGTGGGGCATGAAGGACGGCTACTTCGCGGATCAGGAAGCGGCCGACAACTATCGCGCCGAGCTCCGTCATCTGCTGGTGGCGCAGAAGATGTCGTTCAACTCGCCGGTCTGGTTCAACGTCGGCATCGAAGCCGATCCGCAGTGCTCGGCCTGCTTCATCAACAAGGTCGAAGACACCATGGAGTCGATCCTCACCTTGGCCAAGACCGAGGGCATGCTCTTCAAGTACGGCTCGGGCACCGGCACGAACCTCTCGCCCCTGCGCTCGTCGAAGGAGCTTCTGGTCGGCGGCGGTACGGCCTCGGGGCCGGTCAGCTTCATGAAGGGCTTCGACGCCTTCGCCGGGGTCATCAAGTCGGGCGGCAAGACCCGCCGCGCGGCCAAGATGGTCATCCTCAACATCGACCATCCCGACATCGAGGAGTTCATCTGGTGCAAGGCCAAGGAGGAGAAGAAGGCCTGGGCCCTCATCGACGCCGGCTACGACGGCGCGTTCGACGGCGAGGCGTACAAGTCGGTCTTTTTCCAGAACTCCAACAACTCGGTGCGCGTCACCGACGAGTTCATGGAGGCCGTACAGAAGGACCGCGAATGGACCACGCGCGCCGTGCGCGACGGGCGGCCCCTCGGCACCTACCCGGCGCGCGAGCTGTGGCGGTCCATCGCAAAGGCGGCCTGGGAGTGCGGCGATCCCGGCCTGCAGTACGACACCACCATCAACTCCTGGCACACCTGCTCGGGCAGCGAGCGCATCAACGCCTCGAACCCTTGCTCGGAGTACATGTTCCTTGACAACTCGGCCTGCAATCTGGCCTCGCTCAACCTGCGCAAGTACCTGCGGCCGGACGGCACCTTCGATACCGACGCCTTCAAACGCGCGGTGGAGATCACCGTCCTGGCGCAGGAGATCATCGTCGGCAACGCCAAGTACCCGACCAAGGCCATCGAGGAGAACTCGCATCGCTTTCGGCCGCTCGGGATCGGCTACGCCAACCTGGGTTCGCTCCTCATGTCGCTCGGCCTGCCCTACGACTCGGCCCCGGCGCGCGCCTTCTGCGGGGCCATCACCGCCCTCATGACGGGTTGGGCGTATCGCACCTCGGCGGTCATCGCGCGCGACGTGACCGGGCCGTTCGCCGCCTACGGCGAGAACGAGCAGCCCTTCCTGGGCGTCATGAAGAAGCACCGCTACCACACGGAGCGCATCGAGGCCGAATACATCCCCGAAGAGCTCATGTCCGCGGCGCGCGGGGCGTGGGACGAGGCCATTCTTGTGGGCAGCGAGCACGGCTTCCGCAACGCCCAGGCCTCGGTGCTGGCGCCCACCGGCACCATCGGCTTCATGATGGATTGCGACACCACCGGCATCGAGCCCGACATCGCGCTCATCAAGTACAAGCGCCTGGTGGGCGGCGGCACCATCAAGATCGTCAACAGCACCACGGAGGAGGCGCTCGAGCGCCTGGGCTACGACGAGGATCAGCGCAAGGCCATCGTGGAGTACATCGATCGCGAGGAGACCATCGAGGGCGCGCCCGGCCTGCGCGCCGAGCACCTGCCCGTGTTCGACTGCGCCTTTCGCGCCGCCAACGGCACGCGCTCGATCCATTACATGGGCCACATCCGCATGATGGCCGCGGCCCAGCCCTTCATCTCGGGTGCCATCTCGAAGACCGTGAACCAGCCGGCCGACGCCACCGTCGAAGACGTCGAGAGTGCCTACCTCGAGGCGTGGAAGGCGGGGCTCAAGGCCATCGCCATCTACCGCGAGGGCTGCAAGCGCACCCAGCCGGTGACGACCAGCAAGACGGACCCGGGGCTGATCCGGGAAAAAACCGTGACGCCGAGGCTCTCGGCGCGGCGCAAGCTGCCCGACGAGCGCAAGTCGCTCACCCACAAGTTCTCGGTGGGCGGTCACGAGGGCTACATCCACGTCGGGCTCTACAACGACGGCGTGCCGGGCGAGATCTTCATCCGCATGGCCAAGGAGGGCTCGACCATCTCGGGCCTCATGGACAGCTTCGCGACCGCCGTGTCGCTGGCCCTGCAGCACGGGGTGCCCCTGCGCCTCCTCGTCGACAAGTTCTCGCGCATGCGCTTCGAGCCGTCGGGCTTCACGGGCAACCCGGAGATCCCGCGCGCCACCTCGATCATGGACTACCTCTTCCGCTGGCTGGGGGCGAAGTTCGTGCGGCCCGAAGAGGAGGCGGCAACGGCGGAGGAGGCCAAGCCGGGCGAGGATCTCGCACCGGTGGCGGCGCCCGGCAGCCCGGTCGTGGTCGTCGATCAAACCGCGCAGGCCAAGGCCGGCAAGCCGTCCATGTACGGTTTTTTGGTTTGCACCGATGCGCCGATCTGTCCCGAGTGCGGGTCCATCATGGTGCCCAACGGGAGCTGCCACAAGTGCACCAACTGCGGCACGACGTCCGGGTGCTCGTAGGGGAAGAACCACAGAGGACACGGAGAACACAGAGACGGATGAGAAGAAAGGGCCGGATCTGGATCCGGGCAACCCCTTCTTCTCCGGCCTCTGCGGTCTCTGTGTTCTCTGTGGTGAAAAGACCACAAGATTCCCGCCCGCGCTATGCTTGCGCAGCAGATGGAATCGATGAAGCTCACGACGCTCACGGTGGGCCCGGTGGCCTGCAACTGCAACATCGTGGCCTGCCCCGAGACGGGCGATGCCGCCATCATCGATCCCGGTGGTGACCCCGATCGCATCTTGGATGAGGTGAAGAAGATGGGGGTCAAGGTCAGATGCCTCCTCCACACCCACGCCCACTTCGATCACATCCTGGCCACCGGCCAGGTGGCCGCAGCCACCGGGGCGGCGATTCTCTTGCACCGCCATGACCTGGCTCTCTATCAGAATCTGCCCGGGCAAGGCCGCATCTTCCGGTTCGCGGCCGATCCTCCCCCGGCTCCGACCGACTTGCTGACCGGCGGCGAGCGCATCGCCATCGGCAGGTTGACGGCGAAGGTGCTGCACACGCCGGGACACACCCCGGGATCGGTGAGCTACTACTTCGGTCCCGAGGAGGCCGTCCTGTTTTCGGGCGACACCCTGTTTGCCGAATCCGTGGGACGCACCGATTTCCCGGGCGGATCAACCCCGGCCCTGCTGGCCTCAATCCGCGACAAGCTCTTCACCCTCCCCGCCGACACGCGGGTGATTCCCGGGCACGGAATCGACACCAGCATCGGCCGCGAGCGCAAGCACAACCCCTTCCTACGCGCTCCCTGATCAGCACTGCTTCGGCTTCGGCACGGCTCGCCTTGCGGGCCGCGGCAGGGGCGAGAGGCAAGACGACGCCTTGCAGCCTTGGCGCCTACGCGCCAACACGTCCTGCGTGCTATGAGCCCCCGCGAGCAAAGGATCCGAAGTAATGAACCAGGAGGCCGCACCGCGCTACGAGCTGGCGAACGTGACACCCGGCTTCGTCATCATCGAGAAGGAGATGAACACCCGCGCCACCCGGGCGTACTTCTCCGCCGAATCCGTCCCGCCCAAGGAATCCTACCGCGAGGGAACCGGGGTCTGGCACTTTGCCGAGGCGGCGCAGTCCTTCCAGTTCTCGGTGCGCGACAACCTCAACGGCGAGGTCACCCGTTTCGACGAGGTGCTGGGCCTGCTCTACTACGGCTGCCTCGAGCCGGGCTCGCCCCTCTACCAGATCGGCGAGATCGCGCACGCGGTCGGCGTCTCGCTCTACGTCGCCATCGCCTACGAATCCGCCGAGGGCAAGCCGCTCGAGCTTGCCGCGGCCAAGATGACCATGCTCAACCGTGCCTTCAACGATCGCCTGCGCACCCGGGGCAAGAAGGTCCTCATCGTTCCCGACCTGTTCGGGCTCTACCGCCAGGTTTCGCACGGACAGCTCATGCTCGACTTCGGGCTCACCGACTTGCCGTCGGAGAGCGAATCAGGCAAAGCCAACTTCGCCAAGGAGAAGACCCGATGAAGCTCAAGGAGATTGCCGACAAGCTGGGGCTCGAAAGCCTCACCCCCGTCCCCGATCACGAGGTGGAGGGCGTCTACATCTCGGACATGATCAGCGACGTGATCGCGAACGCCAAGGCGGGCAACCTCCTGGTCACGGTCCAGGTTCACGCCAACGCCATCGCCGCCGCCAATCTGGTCGATCTGTGCGCCATCATCGTGGCCCAAGGCAAGCGGCCGGCCGACGACGTGCTGAAGATGGCCGCCAAGGCCCGCATCGCGGTGTTCTCGACGGCGCTCAACCGGTGGCAGGTGGCGACCAAGCTCTACGAGGCCGGGCTGAGGTAGCGACCCTTCGCCGCGAGGAGACCGGGATTTGCAGCTTCGTCAGGTGGCGGATTGCCTCGGCTGTGACGTGCTGTCGGGGCACGACCGACTCGAGCGCGAGGTCGACCTCTGCTTCGCCGCCGATTTGATGAGCGACGTTCTCGCCTTTGCCGAGCACGGTGCCCTGCTCGTCACGGGGCTTGCCAGCGCCCAGGCGGTGCACACGGCCGAGATCGCGGACATGGGCGGGATCGTGATCGTGCGCGGCAAGCGGCCGGCCGACGAGGTCATCGCCTTCGCGCAGCGCCGCGGGCTGCCCCTGCTCCTCACCGCCCACTGCATGTTCGACGCTTGCGGCCTCCTCTTCCAGCGCGGGCTGCGCTCACCTTCGGCCGGTGAACCGCCCGTGCCGCCCGTCGGGTGAGCCATGGACCGAGACGACCTCCTCTACCGCGAGCGGTTCCGCATCAAGGGGAACGACTTCGAGCGCGGCGGCGAGGTCGCCACCCACGTCAAGGGCTTGCTCAAGGGGTTCGGCCTGCACCCCGAGATCGTCCGCCGGCTCTCGATTGCCAACTTCGAGGCCGAGATGAACGTGGTCATGTACGCCGAGGAGGCGGAGCTGGAGCTGCTCCTTTTCCCGAACCTCATCCGCGTGGTGGTGACCGATCGCGGAGACGGGATCGCGGACATCGACTGGGCCATGCGAGAAGGGAACTCGACCGCCACCGCCGAGATGCGCGCGCGCGGCTTCGGGGCCGGTCTGGGGCTGCCCAACATCAAGCGCAACGCCGACGAGTTCGCCATCGAATCCACGCTCGGGGTCGGCACCACCCTGCGCTACGCGGTCTTCACCGACCGCCCGCGCGACGCGAGTTGACGGATGCGGAAACGAAGCCACGCCATCGTCATCGACGAGAGCCGCTGCAACGGCTGCGTGGCCTGCTCCATGGCCTGTCCCACGCGGGCCCTGCGCGTGCGCAACAACCTCGTGCGGGCCAAGTGGGAACGATGCATCGATTGCGGCGCCTGCATCAGCGCGTGCCGGCGCGACGCCCTTCGTCCCCGCACCTCGACCTCCGCGGATCTCGAACGCTTCAAGCTCCGCGTCGCCATCCCCTCGCTCGTGCTCTACGGCCAGTTCGGCGACAACGTCCGCCCGGGGCAGATCCTGCACGCCTTCCGTTCCATCGGCTTCGATCTGGCCTGCGACATGTCGTGGATGTGCGAGATGGTGGCGGCCGCCATCGATGCCTACCTGACCGACTGCCGCGGGCCGTGGCCCAAGATCTCGATGACCTGCCCGGCCGTCTTGCGCTTGATCCAGCTCGAGTACCCGAGCCTGGTTTCCCACCTCATCCCCCTCGATACCGCGCGCGAGCTGGCCGCCAAACTGCACCGGCGGCGCATCGCCGTCGAACGCGGCCTCGATCCCGGCGAGATCGGCCTCTTCTACATCAGTCCGTGCACCGCCCTGGTCGACACCATCGAAAGCCCGCTCGGCCGCCGCACCTCGCACCTCGACGGCGTCTTCTCCATCGCCGAGCTCTACGGTCCCCTTCTGCGCGCCGTCAAGAGCAACCCGGAGGCCAGCTCGGACGAGGTGGTCAGCATCCGCGGCCTGCGTTGGGTGCTGGCCAGCGGCGAGATCCCCGGCATGCGCAACGTGAACTCCATCACGGTCAAGGGCCTGCGTGACGTGGTCTACGTGCTCGACCGCATCGAAAGCGGCACCTTCGTGGGCGCCGACTTCATCAACACGTACATCTGCGATGACGGCTGCTTCAGCGGCCACCTCACCATCGCGGGCCGGTATGCGGCGCAACGCTACCTGCACCACGTCGTCCGCCAACTGGGCGACCCGCCGCCGGTGAAGGAATCCAGGATACGCAGCCTGCTCCAGTCGCACTTCTTCGACCTCGAATACCCGATCGAGCCGCACACGCCCGCGGTCGACTTGAAGGATCTCCGGGAAGCCACCGCCCGCCAGCAGCAGAAGAACGAGCTGTGCGCGGCCCTGCCCGGCAAGGACTGCGGCGCCTGCGGCGCCCCCAACTGCGAAACCTTGGCCGGCGACATCGTCGAGGGCCAGGCGGCTTTTGGCGACTGTCCTTTCGTCCGCATCGGACAGCTAACCCGAGAAATCGTTTCCCTCAAGGAGCCTCCCCGGCAGGGGTAGGAGCAAGGTGACCGCCCGATGATGCAGCTACGCAGATACGACCTGGAACACCAGCACTTCTTCGGCCAGGAAGGCCGCCTGATCCCGCTTCTGCAGCAGGCGCAGCAGGCCGAGGGGTACCTGACGCGCGAGCGCCTGCTCGCGATCCACCGCGAGACGGGCGTTCCCCTGGCGAGCATCTACGGGGTTGCCACCTTCTACGCGCAGTTCCGCTTAAGCCCGGTGGGCAAGAACCTGATCCGCGTCTGCCACGGCACGGCCTGCCACGTGGCCGGCGCCAACGACATCAGCGAGGCGATCGAGAAGAACCTCAAGATCCGCACCGGCGAGACCACGCCGGATCGGCTCTTCACCCTCGAAACCGTGGCCTGCCTCGGCTGCTGCTCGCTCGCGCCCGTCATCATGATCAACAACGCCACCCACGGGAATCTGACCGACCGGCAGGTAGGAAAGGTGCTCAAGAAGTACGCGCAGGCGGGCGCGGGCAAGCCGGAGGGCGGGGCATGAGAATCCTCGTCGGGCTTGGGACCTGCGGCATCGCCGCCGGCGCCGAGAACACCTACCAGGCCTTGGCCGAGCGCAAGGCCTCCGCCGCCGCGGCTTGGAGCTTGGCCAAGACCGGCTGCATCGGCATGTGCTACCGCGAGCCCATCGTCGAGATCCATCACGACGACGGGCGCCGCTACCAGTACGGCGGGGTGACCCCGGACAAGGTGGGCCGGCTCCTCGACGAGCACGTGCAAGGCGGCCGGCCGATCGAAGACTGGCTGCTCTGGGCGTCGGACGGCCGCGGGTCGGAGCAAGACTACTACGCCCACCAGACGCGCATCGTGCTGCGCAACTGCGGCCACATCGATCCCGAGGTGCTGGAAGATTACCTGGCCGTGGGCGGCTACCAGGCCTTGCGCAAGGTGCTGGAAGAGGACGACCCCGAGGCGCTCGTCACCAGCATCATCGACTCGGGTCTGCGCGGGCGCGGCGGGGCCGGCTTCTCGACGGGAATGAAGTGGCGTTTCACCCGCATGGTCAAGGCCGATCACAAGTACGTGATCTGCAACGCCGACGAGGGCGACCCCGGCGCCTTCATGGATCGCTCCGTGCTCGAGAGCGATCCCCACTCGGTGCTGGAAGGCATGGCCATCGCGGGCTTCGCCATCGGTGCCGACACGGGCTACATCTACTGCCGGGCCGAGTACCCCAAGGCCCTCGAACGCCTCACCCTCGCCATCGGCCAGGCGGAAGCGGCCGGCCTTCTCGG